>Ga0214919_10004725_pt1 | contig 19718 bp, 19 predicted proteins | sample LL1503_MetaG_FD_177994 | JGI IMG/M metagenome (GOLD analysis project Ga0214919, IMG submission 177994) | Freshwater microbial communities from Lake Lanier, Atlanta, Georgia, United States - LL-1503 | ecosystem: Environmental > Aquatic > Freshwater > Lake | place: USA: Georgia | collected...
ATTATCGGGATGAATATCGATGCGCCAGCCCGTTAAGCGCGCGGCTAAGCGCGCATTTTGTCCATCTTTACCAATAGCTAAAGAGAGTTGATAGTCGGGCACCACGACCTTGGCACAACGCCCCGCCAAATCTGTGATTTCAACTGAAACAACCTTTGCCGGTGCCAGTGCATGGCCAACGAATATCGCCGGATCATCTGACCAATCGACGATATCGATCTTCTCACCATGGAGCTCATCCATAACTGCACGAGCACGCGAACCCATGGGGCCGATGAGTGAGCCTTTAGGACTCACACCTGCGCGGTGAGATTTAACGGCGACCTTCGTGCGATGTCCCGCCTCGCGTGCAACGGCCATAATCTCAACAATGCGATCGTTAATCTCTGGAACTTCAAAGGCAAATAACGCTTTAACAAGTGCTGGATGGCTGCGCGATAACATAATTTCTGGACCCTTTAATCCCTGCTTGACTTCAACGACAAAGCATTTAATACGATCACCATGGTTATAGATCTCACCAGGAACCTGCTCTTGTGGAGGTATGCGGCCTTCGGTGCGCCCCAAGTTAACGTTAATCATTTTGGGGTCGCGACCTTGTTGAACAACTCCTGAAATCACATCGCCAACATTTCCTGTGAACTCGCCAACGATCGAGGCATCATTTGTCTCGCGCATCTTTAATTTAATTATCTGGCGCGCAGTAGATGTTGCTACACGTGAAAACCCAGCGGGCATATCTGGCTCATCAGCGATTTTTTCACCGAGCTCGTTAAACTGTGGAATAAAGATCGAAATCTCACCACTCTCGCGATCTAAATGGGCGCGGGCATGACGCTTGGCCTCATCGGTCTGGTTGTAAGCGGTCAGCACACCGATTTCAATAGCTTGAATTAGCTGCTCGAGTGGAATCCCTTTTTCATTCGTTAGCTCAATTAATGCACTCATCTCGACATGCATTTAACTATCTTCCTTACGGCTAAATTCAACTTGCACCTGTGCCCGTTTAATATCGGCCAAGATAACGGTGTGAGTTTTCATACGCCCCTTTATATTTTCAATAAAAGTGGCATCGCTCTCGCGAAGTTCAGTTAAACGGGCGGTCAAGGAGCTCTCATCACTCATGACCATCGCGATAATTCGCGTCAAGTTCTTCTCCCAGTGGCGGCGCTCGCTCAGTGGCCTATCAACCCCTGGCGATGTAACTTCAAGGGTAAAAGCATCGTCAATGAGCGTTGTCTCATCTAAAAGTTCAGAGATCAGACGTGAGACATCTGTGACCTCATCGAGGTTCAGTGGCTTTGAGCCATCAACGACGCAGGTCAGAATGCGGTGATTGCCAGGGCTTGTTAGAAGAACTTCCTCGAGGAAAAAACCAGCCTTTTCTACTGCAGGTCTAAGAAGTTCGGTAAGTGATTGTGTCAGTGACATATGGAGCTACTTTCTTATTAAGTTGTAGGTGTGATTGTAACTAAAAAGATTGGAAAGTATCAATTCCGACTTTTAGAATCAGCGCAATAGTCACGACAAGGAAAACTTTACGCACTAGGGCCGAGCCACCGCGAATTGCCAGGCGAGAGCCGATAATCGCCCCCATAATATTTACCGCACCGAGGGCTAACCCAATCTGCCAGATTATTGCGCCGTGAATTCCGAATATGAGAATTCCACCCAGATTAGTTGCGACATTAACAACTTTTGCAATAGCCGATGCGGAGATGAATGCATAGCCAAGGGATGCAACTAAGACGAGCATTAAAAATGAGCCAGTACCCGGACCAAAGATTCCATCATAGAAACCAATGAGCGCTCCAGCTAGCGCTGCGATCTGAACTCTACGATTTGAGTGGTGACGCAGTAGTTCAATCTTTCCTAAATCAGGTTTAAGCCATGTATAAACAGCGACCACAATCAGGAGAATAAGAACTATAGGACGCATACTCGATGTTGGAATTCGCGAGGCCAAGGATGCACCAGCGGCAGATCCAATAAATGCCGGAATAGCCATTGCGATGAGAATTTTAGGTTCGGGTTTAATTTGACGACGGTAGAGTGAGGCCGCCATTGCAGTTCCAAAAACTGAAGCTATCTTGTTTGTCCCAAGGACAGTGACGGTCTCTGTTTTAGGTAGAGCAATGAGGAGGGCTGGAAGTTGAATTAATCCCCCACCACCGGCGATTGAGTCTACGAATCCTGCAAAAAACGCTGCACACAAAAGAAAAATGCCAGTAGCAATCGTTAACTCACCCAACGTCGCATACCTTACGCAAGCATGGCGGCGATAGCCGACACTGCAGTGGTTAGGGATACATCACTCTTGTCCCCGCTTGCGCGCACTCGAAGCTCAACATTGCCATCGGCAAGGGCCTTGCCCACTACAACGATGATGGGATTACCAATGAGCTCGGCATCTTTGAATTTCACACCTGCACTTGCATCGCGGCGATCATCGAGCATGACTGAAATACCAATCGCCTCTAAATCTGTAGCAAGTGTGAGTGCTGTATCAAAGGGCAGATCCTCTTTACCTGTTGCAACGATATGCACCTTGGCAGGTGCGATTTCAGCTGGCCAGTTAAGGCCGATCTCATCGCTTGTCTGTTCGGCAATGGCTGCAACTGCGCGCGAAACTCCAATGCCGTAGGAGCCCATGGTGACTACTTGAGATTTACCGTTCTGATCTAAAACTGTGAGGTTAAGGGCATCGGCATACTTTCGTCCTAATTGAAAGATATGGCCGATCTCAATTGCGCGATCGATAATAATCTCTGTTGAGCACTCTGGGCATGAATCCCCTGCGCGAACTTCTGCCGCCTCAACATATGCATCGGGTGTGAAGTCGCGGCCATTAACGACAAAGCGGGCATGGCGATTCTTTTTATTAGCACCGGTTATCCATGATGTACCAGGGGCTACACGTGGATCGGCATACATCCTGATTCCAGTTTTTTTCAAATCCTGCGGGCCGATATATCCCTTCACCAACTGCGGATGCATAGCAAAATCACCCTCTTCAAAGACACGAAGCTCATGCACCCCACCTAAGTTTTCTTGCAGACGCTTTAAATCAACTTCACGATCTCCCGGAACTAAGACCGCAATTGCTTGGCCATCGGCGACTAACATAATATTTTTAAGAGTATCGGCGCCTGTATAACCACTGCCGAACTTCTCGTTCATGACTGCTACTAATGAATCAATCGTTGGAGTATTAGGCGTATCTAACTCTTCTAGCGCTGGAACAGCCTTCGGATCACCTGGGGCGACCTTAGTTACCACCGCTTCAACGTTAGCGGCATAGCCACACTGTGGGCATAAAACGTATGTGTCTTCACCAGTGCTGCAGGGTGCTAGAAACTCCTCGGACTTTGATCCACCCATCGCACCCGCTACTGCCTTAACAATGTTGTACTTCATACCTAGGCGATTAAAACAGCTGACATATGCATCACGATGTCTTTGATACGAGAGATCTAGGCCGGCATCATCGATATCAAATGAGTACGAGTCCTTCATAACAAACTCGCGACCACGGATAATTCCACTGCGCGGGCGGGCCTCATCACGATATTTAGTTTGAATCTGATAAATAGACAGTGGTAAATCTTTATACGACGAGTATTCGCTCTTCACCATCAGCGTGAACATCTCTTCGTGAGTCGGTCCTAATAAGTAATCTGCGCCTTTTCGATCTTGCAGACGAAATAGTGTTGGCCCATACTCTTCCCACCGATTAGTTGCCTCGTATGCCTCGCGAGGTAGCAGTGCAGGAAAGTGCACCTCTTGAAAGCCGGCCTTATCCATCTCCTGGCGAACAACATTTTCAACATTTCGCAGTGTGATTACACCAAGAGGAAGCCATGAGTAAATACCTGCTGCGATCCGACGGATATATCCTGCGCGAACAAGTAAGCGATGGCTTGCGACTTCGGCATCGGCGGGATCATCGCGCAGCGTACGCAAAAAGAGCGTAGACATCTTCAACATGAGGTGAGCCTACCCAACATCAACGGTAGGCATGCCTGATGCAACGCCCGCAGCCTCCATTTCTTCAGCCAATCTCATAGCCTCTTCAATTAAAGTTTCAACGATCATCGCTTCGGGCACAGTCTTAATGACTTCACCCTTTACAAATATCTGGCCCTTGCCGTTGCCAGATGCAACGCCTAAATCGGCCTCACGGGCCTCCCCTGGTCCATTTACAACACAGCCCATCACTGCAACACGAAGCGGAACTGTCATTCCTTCAAGACCGGCTTGGACTTTTTCAGCCAATGTATACACATCGACTTGCGCACGCCCACATGATGGACATGAAACGATTTCTAGTTTGCGTTGGCGAAGATTTAACGACTCCAAAATGGAGATTCCAACTTTAACCTCTTCAACAGGGGGGGCCGAGAGTGAGACACGTATCGTGTCACCAATACCCTCAGCCAAGAGAATTCCAAATGCAGTTGCCGATTTAATTGTTCCTTGAAAAATTGGACCAGCTTCGGTAACACCAAGATGTAATGGATAGTCACACTTAGCTGCCAGGATTCGATAGGCGTTAACCATCGTTACTGGATCATGGTGTTTAACTGAGATTTTAATATCTGAAAAACCATGCTCTTCAAATAAAGATGCCTCCCATAACGCCGATTCAGCTAGCGCTTCAGGTGTTGCCTTTCCATACTTTGCCAGTAACCGCGGATCTAGTGATCCAGCATTAACACCGATACGAATTGGAATTCCCGCATCCCCTGCAGCCTTTGCAACCTCTTTAACTTTATCGTCAAACTGTTTAATATTGCCAGGATTTACACGAACTGCCGCGCACCCCGCGTCGATTGCGGCAAAGATGTACTTGGGTTGAAAGTGAATATCGGCGATTACTGGAATCTGTGACTTCTTTGCGATCTGTGCAAGGGCATCGGCATCATCTTGACTTGGTACTGCAACCCGGACAATCTGACAGCCGGCCGCGGTTAGTTCGGCGATCTGCTGCAGCGTTGCATTGACATCAGATGTCAATGTTGTGCACATCGATTGAACGCTTACTGGTGATTCACTTCCCACTGCCACTTTGCCGACCATCATCTGTCTGGTTTTGCGACGCGGAGTAAGAACTGGTGGTGGAGCGCTCGGGATTCCTAAATCAACCATGGGGCTATTCTGCCGTATGAGGCCTGGATGCGCTAAAGATTGAGAACGAGCGGATTAACGATATCTGCCACAAGAAGCAGAATTGTGAGCGCAGCTAATATAACAAAGAGCACCATCGTTATCGGTGTCAGCACAGTCACAACCTCATTTTGAGGGGCTGTATGCCCAGAGCTCAATTTCTACCAACGCTTTTCTAGGCAATTCAACAACAGCAATAGTTGTGCGTGCTGGTCTCGGTTCGGCAAAGAATTCTAACCAAATTTCATTACAGTCCGCTAAATGTTCTAAAGAAGTCAAGTAAACCGTTGCTTTAAAAACCTCACTTTTTAAAGCACCGGAGTCTTGTAAAATCCTTTCTGCATTTTCAAGGGCCTTTTGCAATTGTTTGAGAACTCCTCCTTCTACAAGTTGGGAGCCGTACTGGTCTGGGAATAAACCCAGCGTGCCGGATATGACCACATGATCACCAAATCGCCTAAATAGTGAGTATGGGCGTTCTGTCATTATGTACTCATTTCTAGAGACTAATTTTGAACAAGGGTACGAATTCGGTCTACTGCCAATTTAATCGAATCAAAGTGCTGAGAAAAATTAATCCTAAAATGCCCTCTACCATTAAAGCCCGATTGATAGCCAGGGCTAACCAAAACACCAGCTAACTTTAAATCCTTAGTTAATACGAAATCGTCATCATAATTATTCTGATTGACTGATTTCACTTTGGAAAAATCTGGGAAAACATAAGAGCTTCCAGCTGGAATTGTTACTTCTACTCGAGGAATTTTCAATAGCCCTGAAACTAAATAATCTCGAATTTCTTGATGTAACTCAATCCTTTCCGCAAGCCACTCTTCATCTTTATCAAGCCAATGTATTAGAGCATGTTGTGCATAGCCCGCAGTTCGTAATGAAGTCATAGACAAAACACTCTCCATGGAGTTTATTAACTTGTGCGGTGCAACCGCTAAACCGACACGGAAGCCACTCATTGATTCAGTCTTAGAAGGGCCCAGTAAAGTTACAGTTTGATCCTTCATCCCAGGCAGTGCACAAAAGTTAGTAAAATCTCTGCCGTCAAAAATTAGGCGGCAATAAAGTTGATCTGCAATTACCGCAATCGAGCTATTTTTTGCCCAAAGAGCCAATTTTTCACACATCTTACGGCTATAAATTCCCCCGGTTGGATTATTAGGGTTAGAAAACACAAAGACGGATGCGCCTTGAGATGAAGCAGCCAATAAATTACTTTCTTCGATTTCGATATAACCATCTTTAGATATAGATGTTGGGATTCTTATCGATTCTCCACCAAGATAAGACACAATGCGCTCGTTCATAAAATATTCAGTGGCTGGAAATGCAACTATGGTGCCTGGGCCAACTAATGAAGATAATGCGCTATAAAGTGCCCCTTGAGTTCCTGGAGTAATGATTACTTCGGTAACTGGATCAACTTCAACCCCTAATAATTTGGTAAGCCGAGGCGCCAGAGCATTTCTCACCGTCGAGCTACCTCGATAGGCAGAATATGCTTCAGTATTTCTCTCTACAGCTTTCGCAAAATCAAGAAATGCGCTATCAGGAGGAAGAAAGGCTGTTGTATCGCCGTGCGTAAGATCAATTTGATTAGGATGGGGAGGAACCTTGGCTAACATTGAGTCCATCTCTAAAACGCTTTGCCCATAAAGTTTTTTATACCCCTCCAACTCAGCACGAACTAAAGCGATAGGTTTACCGTATTCATAGCTCATTTTTCTTCCCTTCGATTCTGACTTTACTACTCGGTGCGCTTTCAGGCAATCTTTCATCATTTGGAATGTAGTGTTCCTTCATTGCCGCCCGGATCACGTGAGGATCGCCGAGTTTTAAAGCCCCCAACAATGTTCTATGCCGCTCCACTACTTCAACTAGTTCTATTTTCTGTGAATCCAACGAAGAGCGCATCAAACTTCCCATTTGCCCATCCAAAGTGTGCCAAAGCTGCTGAATTCTTTCTCGTCCACCAAGATTTACAATCAAACTATGAAATTCGGTGTCGAGGTAAACAAGTGATGCTAAGTCACTTTTTTTTGCTGCAATAGCCATTTCTCCCAAAATAGTTTCAAACTCAGAAATCAATTCTGAGGATAATTTAATTACGTTATCCTCTATGACGCTCGATTCTAGGAAATATCGCGCAAAACATGCTTCGGAAATAGCTTTCTTGCTCATTCGAGTCACATATGCTCCGCGCCGAACAGATATCTCTATTAGACCCTGGACACGTAACTCCGACAACGCCGATCTCAAAGTTGTGCGGCTAACACCGTATTCTTCAGCAAGTTTTACCTCTAAAAGTCTCTCACCTGAAATAAATTCGTTATTTAGAATTCTCTTTCGAAGTTCACTTTGAACTGCTTGAGGTAGAGAGACATGCTGTATCACATTTTTTTTTGTCAATTCATATCCAATTTTTTGTTGCAAGAAAAGAGACTATCTAGGGTTAGCCCAACATGATTCATTGGATCCTCGAGAATTTCAATTTCATGAGCAGGCCCAGATAGGAAGATTGTTACTCCTGGACCATGGCCAGGTTGTGGGCTTGATCCATGAATTAGGACTCCTACACTTATCCAATCTTTGCGATATCCAGAGTTATATCGTGCATCTAGATTTGAAATAGCAACTAAATCACCAATCTTGAGCGCACTAACTCCAACAGGTAACTCATAGATTTGTAAATCGACATCCCACAGCGGCATCGGCCTACCAATTCCATTTCCTACCAATCTGCTATCAAAAATCGTGCGTACGGGAATCCGAAATTTTTTTTCGTTTTCTACTTTCAGCTTTAAGTCATTGAGAAGGGGTGTTGCTATGTTCAACACACAAGTTTCCATGCCATCTTGTTGTTCCCCCTGCCCTTCAGTTGTTATGGTGATCTGGTCATCTGGCTTAAGTTTTTCCATTACGTCGTCTTTAAAAATAACAATCACGCGGCCGCCTTCGCCACGCTTTCCAAGAACTACACCCTGAGAACCTGCTGCCTCCCCTGTCCTTACCTTTGCAAGATTTCCAATGCAAGATTGGGCAACTAATGAATAAGCTGCATCTTGGTTTGGGTGTGAAAGTGATACACCGGGTGCAGCGTGATCTGCATCAAGGGCAAAAACACTTTCTCCAACAAGATAGTTCAAAACTATTCCTCCGTCCCCTGTTGGAAGATACGGATGACCATCTCTATCAATTCTGAAGGGATCGCTAGATGATTCCGAGTGGCAAACAAACCCAAGAACATTAACTTTCGTTGTTTCTCTTTGTTGTAGCACTTTTATGCCCCCAACAATTCTTTTAGAAACTTAATATTTGAGGACTCATCAATTACCAGATTAAACTCTTCAGCAGGCCCACTCATAATTGTTGATGGACCGGGTCCATGACCAAATAGGGCAGCACTTCCGGTAGAAATTACTCCAATGGTTATCCACCCTTCGCGATAGCCGCGACCAAAACTGTGATCCTGATCGATCATTGCAACAACATCACCAATTCTTAAACTTTCTAGACCCAGTGAAAAACTTTCGTCCAATTCGGGATAAGCACCCATTAAATCTGTGTTCGCATACTCAGATACCATCCCAGACCCAGCACCAATAGCTTGCGGTGGTATTTTCCGAGCGACATGGATATCGAGTGTACCTTTCTTATTAGTTCCACCCAACAGCCCATCCAAAAGTTGCGGTGAAACATTCTTCACGCGAATGTTTGGATGATCAATCAACTTGAGTCCCTGCCCAATGGCCCTAATGCTTACCGTATCTCCCGTAGTAACTTCTGACATGTCAGAATCGGTCATATCCACAAGAACATATGCGTGTTGGCCGATAACAAATCCTTCTTTCCCCCGTGAGGGTCCAGACGTAACTGTCACTATATTTCCTATGCAGGTCAAGAACTGGAGCGCATAATTTACTGACTCACGGCTATGTCGAATTGAGAGTCCCGGTTCGATGTGATCTCCTATCATTCGCGTTGCAATGTCACCACAGTGAACACCAAGCGTCACTCCACCCATTCCAGGTAGTAGAAATGCTTGACCATTTGCATCAATTCGAAATCCATGTCGATCTGATAATGGTGGCCAAACTTCTCCCACTAATATTTGAGTGACAAGTTTTTCTACGTTAGTTGAAACTTTCATCGCACAGATTCCTACTCTCTCAATACCTATTTAAGACCATCTACGCTTCTGAAATCTACCCATTTGCGCTCTCGATATGAAAGCTCAAAAGCATTAATGGTCCTCTGTACCAGTGCCCCCTGTGAGAAATCGCCTTGAGCCTGCGATGCTTCTCCGATAATTTCATCAGTAAAGTTCTTAATTAGATTGGAATAGAACAAGAATGGCCAAGGCTCTAAACTTGTTCCACCTTCGGGGAAATATTTTTGGGGAATTACTTGCTCAACAAACTCGACAGAGTCTTTTGTAGCAATCTTTATAGTTTGACAAATACCAAACTCTTCAACAAGTCGCACAATTATGGCGCCCTCAGAGCCGTATATTCTAGCTTCAACTCCAGGATAATTTCCAACAGTGACGTAAGACGATTGAATTGACGCAATGGTGGGGCTTTCGAATTCGCACAACCACATATCACCATCATCAATATTCATTCGCTCCATTTTTCCGGTGGCTCGAATCATTCTACTTGGAACGAAATTGCGCATTGTGCCTACTACTTCGGTCATCGGACTATTTACCCACCAGTGCATAATGTCAATTATTGGTGCGCCGTAACCTTCAATTGATGAAACAGCAACGGCTCCTGCGCCAAGTGGTGTCTGTTCTGCCTGACGAAGTGGCGTCATAGGGTCAATCCATTGGCTATTTTGCTCATAGCCATTAAATACATACGGCTCACCGATAAACCCAGAGTCGATTAAGTCCTTAGCCATTTGAACCGCTGGCGCATATCGAAATGTGAATCCGAGCTTTGTTTTAACTCCTTTTGCTTTTGCCAAATCAGCAGCCCTTTGTGTTTCACGAGCGTCACGATTGACGGGTTTTTCACAGAGTACATGCTTTCCAGCTGCAATAGCATCTAAGGAGACCTGAAAATGAGCATCATTACCAGTTGCAATATCGATCACATCGATACTTGCGTCTTTTAATATTTCGTGATAATCCGAAGTGATGAGAGGAATATTGAACTTGCCGCCCACTTCCTGTGCCAATTTAAGGTTTAAGTCGACAAGTGCTACGACTTCTGCCCTGGAATCTCGCTGCCACCCTGGTATGTGTGCGCGCTCAGCCCACGCTCCAGCACCAATTACCGCAACTCGTAGCTTTTTTGCTTCCATTTTTTTCTCCTTTTTAGGTATTTCTCTGAAGTTTTACTCGTGGATCTATAAACGTATACAAGACATCAACAAAAAAATTCATTAAGACCATAAAAACTGACGCTATGAGTACTGTTCCAGTTATAATCGGTACATCCAGCGTTGAGATAGAACGAAAAGCTAACTGCCCTATTCCAGGAATTCCAAAAATTGATTCAACAATTAAGACGCCACCCAGAAAGTAGCCTAAATCCATCCCAATCATTGTCACTATTGGCATCAGAGCGTGGCGAATTACATGACGTTTGAGAATCAATGAGGCAGGCATACCCTTAAGTTGTGCAAATTCAATAAATGGAGATCGAAGTACATTAATTACCGTTGTCCTCACAATTCTAGAATAAAAGGCTGCACCACCGACTCCAAGCGTGAAACTTGGAAGAATTAAGTACCAAATGAGAGGGTGCCCAACTCCATTCAATGGAAAAACTGAAAGCTTAAATGCCAGAAAATAAAGCAGCATCAATCCAAGCCAAAATGGTGGTGTCGAAAGTCCAAATAGTGCTGAAAATGTTGCTATCCGATCAAAAGCACTTTTAGGGCGATATGCAGCAATTATTCCAAATGGAATACCTAAAAGTAATTCCCAGAGGATGCCCCCGATGGCTAAAGCCATCGTGAAGGGTAGGGCACGCATAATGACACTTCCAACTGTCTGATTCTGTAAGGCAAATGAAACTCCTAAGTTGCCATGAAATAATCGCACTACAAAATGAAAGTACTGACTGACTAAGGATTGATCAAGCCCCAGTTCATGACGAATATTTGCCACTGCTTGTGCGCTTGCATTTGTACCTGCAACCATTCGTGCAGGATCTCCTGGGACAATAAAGGCTAAAATGAATGCAAGTGTCATGACGCCCCAAATGACTGCCAGCATTTGAATAGTTCTTCGGAGAAGCCAAGTGGTCATCGCTGAGCTACCTTCGTAGAGGCATCGAAAAGATCAGTTAGCCAGTCTCCCATTAAATTGAATGCAAGTACTGCAATAATCATTGTGACTCCAGGAGCAACCAACAACCAAGGCGCTGATTGGAAATATTTTTGACCTTCCGAAATCATCTCTCCCCAAGAAGGCTGAGGTAAAGGAACCCCAATTCCGAGAAATGAAAGTGATGCCTCAATTAAAATTGATGTGGCAACTCCAAGAGTGGAATAAACAATTATCGTCGGAATTAAATGCGGAATTATATGTCTACGAATTATTTGAGGAGTTGTGAGACCCAAACTTCTGGCCGCAATAACAAATTCACGTTCCTTTAATGACAATACTTGACTTCGAATAATTCGTGCTAAATAAGTCCAATAAGCAAATGCAATCACAAGTACGACGTTTTTTGTGCTGGGGCCAGTCACCGCAATGAGTGCAATGCAAAATAAAAGAAGAGGAAATGAAAGTACGACATCAGTAAGTCGCATTAAGATTGATTCAATCCACCCTCCCAAATATCCTGAAACAGTGCCTATAACGACTCCGATGAGTGATGCCAAGGCTGTTGCTACGACACCAACTGTGAGTGAAACTCTCGCTCCAAAAATTAGTCGCGAAAGGACATCGCGACCATTTTGATCAGTACCCAAAAAGAAATGACTGCCTGGACCCTGCGGGGCTCCAATCTTAGAAAGTCCTTCGGGGTATTGAAATAGTGGATCTTTGGGTGCAAACCAAGGTGCAAAAATTGCAACTAGCATTAAGAAAATTACAATCATCACAGACAGAAAAGCAATTTTGTCTTTCTTGATAGAGCTCCAGGCTCGGGCTGAGAATGAGAGGGAGACTGATGAAATATCAATGTCAGCTTCGGCTGCTAGGTAATGTTTTGCATTAGACATAGTTCTTGCCCCCCTCAGATGCTTCGTTTTCCGCATGCGGAAAACGAACATGACATGCCACCTTACAAAGTGGTGAAATTTGTAATAACTTTGGAGTTTGAACAGAGCACTGAGAAATTGACTCATTGCAACGTGGGCTAAAGGAACAACCGGTTGGAAGATTGGCGGGATCAGGTGGTTCACCAATAATTCGATTCCGATGCTCTCTAACACCCGAAAGCGTCGGAACAGAATTTATAAGTGCGCGCGTATATGGGTGTTGAGGATTGGTAAGCACCGCATCGCTATTGCCAAATTCAACAATTCTTCCACCATACATGATCGCAACATTTTTGGAAATATATCTCAAAGTTGAAAGGTCATGAGATATAAAAAGGTAACTAACCCCAGTTTGCTCTTGAATATCCTGCAGTAGATTAAGAATTTGGGCTCTGACAGATACATCAAGAGCAGCAACCGCCTCATCACAAATTATCAGATCCGGTTTCGTCGCCAACGATCGAGCTATCGCAACCCTTTGACGCTGCCCCCCCGACAGTTGGCTAGGAAATCTCGTTGCAAGTGAATTAGAAAGCTTTACTACTGACAAAAGTTTCATTACCTCTGAAGAGATTTCACTTTTTGGGACATTTCGAATCTGTAATCCTTCAGCAATAGACTGTGCAACCGTAAATCTTGGATCAAGTGAATCATACGGATCTTGAAAAACCATCTGAATCTTTTTTCTAATAGGGCGAAGTGACGCGTTTGAATACTTAGAGACTTCCTCACCTAAAATTTTGATTGACCCTGATGTAGGCTTATTAATTCCAATTAATGTACGGGCCAAAGTACTTTTTCCGGAACCTGACTCGCCTGCAATTCCTAAAGTTTCCCCTCGTGAAATCTCAAAAGAAACTCCATCAACCGCCTTAATTATTTGCGCTTTAAAATTCTTAGGGTTTCCGCGGAAATGCACACATAAATCATTTACAGACACAAGCAACTTTTCAGTTGTTGTCATTCTTGACCCCATTCAATTGGATGGTGACAAGAAACTTGGCTTTGAAGATCTTGATTCGAAACTAGAACGGGCGTTTCATTAATGCAGATTGCAGTACCTCTTATGCAACGAGGCGCAAATGAACATCCTTCCTGAATCTTTCCTGAAGTTGGAGGACTTCCAGGAATAGTTTCCAGGCGAGTGCGCTGAGTATCAAACAGATTAGGTACGGATGCAATTAATGCCTGTGTATAGGGATGCTTCGGGCGATTGATAATCTCCACTATTGTCCCGGACTCAACAATCCTTCCGTCGTACATCACGATCACACGTTCACAGAAGTTTGAAACTACTGCAAGATCATGGCTTATCAGCAACACGGCCATCCGATTTTCTGTAGACATCTTCTCGAGTAGATCCAAAACTTGCGATTGAATGGTTACGTCCAATGAGGTTGTGGGCTCATCGGCAATCAACAACTTGGGCCTACAACTAATTGCTATTGCGAGGGCCACCCTTTGCCGCATTCCTCCCGATAGCGAATTCGGATATTGCTTCATTGTCCGAACAGGGTCGGGAAACCCTACTGATCTTAAGAGCTTTTCACTTTCCACATTTGCTTCAGATTTGCTCATCCCTTTATGTTGAATCAACATTTCAGAGATCTGTATTCCGACTTTGACCAAGGGATTTAGACTTGACAATGGGTCTTGCGTGATTATCGCAACTTCTGAGCCTCTCCATTTTAATTTGGAGTCCGTTTGGGAAATTGCGGAGCCAGAAATCTCAATGGCTCCTCCTGTAACAGCCCCAGGCTTAGGTACTAAATGCATCATCGCTCTGGCTGTTAAAGACTTACCTGACCCAGATTCCCCTACTAATCCAACCCGCTCTCCAACTCCAATTGAAAAGGAGATGGAATGGACGACTTCATCCATTCCATCTCCACTTGGGAAACTTACGGACACTGAATTTAACGACATCACAGAGGTTTCATCTCCAGATGCAATCTTCAATGTCACAATTTCCCCATACCTTGTCTACTAGTTAGTCAATTAGCCTTTCAAAGAATAATTGCTAATCATGTATCCCCAGATTGGGTTTTCAACAAAGTTTCCAACATTACTTCCAAATACAGTTGTATTTTTACCGAAGTAAAGTGGTATTACTGGATTATCTTTTTGCATCATTTTTGCAGCTCTCTCATAATAAGATTGAACTTGGGAAGTATTTGCCAACCCAGCATTCACCGTATCATCGAATTTTTTGTTGCAATAGAACGGATAGTTCTGGCCCCCAGGAATTGCTGATGCGCAACCAAGAAGTGCTTGGAAGAAATCGCTTCCATCAGGATAATCTGCAATCCAGAATGTGAGCGTCATTGGTGTCTTACCAGGTGTTGCAGCTGCAGCAAAGAAAGTACTCATCTGCACTGCTTTGATGTTAATTTTTATTCCGATAGCTGCTAGTTGCTGTTGAATAACGGCATCTAAGTTAGTCCATGGCTGAGTGTTCCAGCTGTAGAGATCTGTGGTGAAACCCTTCGCATATCCTGCTTTTGCAAGCAGAGACTTAGCCTTAGCTATATCGAGACCATTTACCATGCTGGTTTTAACATACCCAGTTACTCCAGGTGGAATGAATCCAGTTGCCGGATCTCCTTGGTCATTTACTGCGCGAAGTAACGCGCTACGGTCGATGGCATATGAGACAGCTTGACGCACAAGTGGGTTATCAAATGGCTTCATTTTTGTGTTAAGGGTTAAGAAGTAGGTAGAAAGACCAACTCGATGGCTGATTTGAGCCGCTAGTTTCTTATCATTAATAACTGAGAGGAAACTCGAGTTAGGCAATTTATCACCCATCAAATCCAAATCACCTTTTTGAAGTTGCAGAAGTTGCACTTCAGGAGATACCCCGAGTGCTTCATTGACGCCCTCAAGTAGTGGATGACCGGTGTTCCAATAACTTGAATTCTTAGTCAAAATAATTGACTGTCCCGGAGTGAAACTAACAAATTTGAACGGCCCTGAACCTAATGGATTCAGTGCCTGTTGGCTTCCAGTGCCTTGAGGAATAATGGAAGCGTGTGGCATTGCCATAACATAAACAAATGCCGAGTTTGGTTGAACTAGTGTAATAGTTAGTTGAGTTGCAGACTTAACAGAGATGCCTGAAACTGTTCCGACTGGACTCTTGGCAAACTCTTCACACCCTTTAACGGCATTCCAAAAACTAACTACTGGCGATTTAGTCGCTGGGTCACATATTCTTGAAAAAGTATATGCAACATCTGTAGCAGTGACAGGCTTGCCATTAGCAAATTTCATGCCAGTTCGTAAGTTGACCGTATATGTGAGTTTATTTTTTGAAATAGTTGGCATACTTACTGCCGCTTGAGGAAGAAGATCTGTTCCACCAGGTGAATAGTCATATAAACGATTGAATAGCATCTCCATGTTGTCCCAACAAGTTGCGTCATAGCAAACTTGAGGGTCAAAAGTCGACGGATCCGAAGAGAATGCAATCTTTAGCACTCCACCATTGCTGGCAGCATGCGCAGAATTAGCGCTCACTCCAATAGGAACAATCGTCAAAGCAGCGCCAAGTCCTAAAGCCAACAAAGGCCTTAGCGCTTTGGATCGTATAGATAGCTTCATTTCCAACTCCTTCGTTTCTTGTCGACATTCAACAATCCCCATGAATCTAACCCTCCGGATATGAGGTGTCAATGGCTTTCTAAGATCTAATTGAATTTAAGATTGCTGTTCAATAGCCCCGCACGGCTTCATAAAGGTTCTTGGGCCTCTCGCCAAGCTCAATTAGTGACAAATTCTGACAAAACAACTCCACAAGAGCTGAGTTTTCACTCGCGACAGTAGATGCCGAGTGAGGAGAAATAATGACATTTGGCATTTTCCACAAGATGTTGTCATGGAGTAGCGGTTCTTCATTGAATACATCTAGACAGGCTCCCAAGAGAGTGCCATCGCCGAGCGCTGCAGTCATCGCATCTTGGTCGATAACTTGGCCTCTGGAAATATTAACCAAGATCGTCGCTGGTTTCATAGCCGCGAACTCTTCAGCCCCAAGCATGCCCTCTGTTTCTGCTGTCAACGGGCAACAAATAATTATTATATCAATTGTCGATAGTTCATTCTTGAGCTCTGCTTTAGTTATAACTCTCTCAAAAAGTGAACCTCTATCCTTTGCTATATCTCTGCTGAGTCCAATAACTTGCAAACCTAGATTATGAAAAGTTTCGGCTGTTTTCATACCGATTCCCCCCAATCCAATAATTAAAACCCTTTTTCCAGATAACTGTGAGGTGGTGTAACGCTCCCAATGCGAATTGCTCTTCCATTTTTCTAGCAAAGGGAGGGACTTAGTAAAATAAAGTGATCCCATCAATGCGAATTCGGACAGAGGAAGAGCATGAATTCCTCCAGCTGTAGTGACCATTACAGAGGTTTTATCTAGCCCTGATCGCTTCATAAAACTGCCGATACCAGCACTTGTAGCCTGAATCCATTTGAGCGATTGATTTCGATCCATCATTTTTTCTGGTTGGTACCAGTCAAAATCAAAGTAGGCATCAACTCCGGAAGTCTTTTCAATCCAGTTTTTTAATTGGGCAGTAGTTAGTTTACGCGCTGGCGCAGAATGATCACATTTGTATCTAGGAGAGGGAAGAATCTCTGGTTCATAAACGACTTCCAAATCTGGAAAAACTCTCTCAATTCGTTTTACAAGTTCTGGTTCCAGGTATGTCCCGATTGCAATGGATTTGATTTCCAATTCGTGTCCGTTCTCTTTAGGTAGACCAGAAATTTAAAGTAACTTAAACTTTAGCCTACTGATCCTGTATCAAGAGTTTCTCCGCCTAGATTTCGACCTGAAAAGATTATTATATGAGAAGCTAAAGATTGAGAACGAGCGGATTGACGATATCTGCCACAAGGAGCAGAAGTGTGAGCGCAGCTAATATCACAAAGACCACCATCGTTATCGGTGTCAGCACAGTCACATCGATCGCTGCCGGCCGTGAACGTCCGCGCAGGCGAGCGATAAAAGCTCGAATCTCATCGGCGATTGCAACGGCCATATGTCCGCCATCGAGAGGCAGAATCGGCAAGAGATTAAAGATGCCCACAAAGATATTTAAGCTTGCGATAATTAAAACAAATGTTGCCAGACGCTCCATTGTAGATAACTCATCGCTACTCACAGCCTGTCCCGATACACGGGCTACTCCAACAATGCCAACTAAACCATTGGCATCACGCTTTTCTCCATTAACGGTTTGACCCCATAGCTCTGGGATTTTCGATGGGAGTTTGGCTAAAGATTTAACACTCTCGAAGAGAAAATCCTTAGTAACAACTCCGGCGTTTTTAAAAGAGGTTATTACCCCAGTGCGCTTGAGTCCGACCTTATTTATAATTCCAAGTAGAAATCTCTCTTTGCCATCGATAGTTTCTAGGGTGGGGGTTGCAGTAATGATCAGCTCTTGACCGGCACGTTTGATTCCAAGAGTTAACTCTCTGCCCTGCGAATTACGGATTGCACTGACATCTTTATACCAGTCGGTGACTTTCTTGCCATTAATGGATGTGACTTCATCGCCCACCATGATCCCAGCCGATTGTGCGGCAGAGCCCTTGATGACTTCTCCAATTATTGGCAGAGCTTGCGTCGTGCCGATTCCTGCAAAGAGAGTATAGAGAAGCACGTAACCAATAACAAAATGTAGAAATGATCCAGCACCTAAAACGATTAACTTACGTCCCGATGAGGCTTTATAGAAGGCGCGGCTTTCTTCACCGACAGGCATTACATCCCCAGGTGTCATACCTTCGATTTTGCAGTAGCCACCTGCTGGAATCGCTTTGATTCCAAACTCAGTTTCGCCCCGTTGCAGTGAAAAGATACGGGTACCAAAGCCCAAGAAAAACTCAGAGACCTTCATGCCATATCGCTTTGCCGTTAAATAATGGCCAAACTCATGAATCATTACCGATAAAAGTAAGGCAACGACAAAGGCAAGGATTCCCAGTATCTGCATTATGAGACCAATCGTATGAGATGTTCATGAGTTAGAGCTCTGGCATCATCTTCGATGGCAATGACATCGGCTAAATCGCGAAGTGTTGATGGCGCAGATTTCTCGCTCAGTGTGAGAACGTCCTCGATCAGTGGAACTATCGAAGTAAATGCTATTTTTTCGGCGATAAAAGCTGCAACGGCGACTTCATTGGCTGCGTTAAAGATCGCCGGCATCGCCCCACCAATCTCACCGCAGTGGCGAGCTAGTGCAACGGCTGGAAATCTCTGCGAATTAATCGGTTCAAAACTCCAACTATGTGATGCGCTCCAATCAATGGCAGGTGATGCATGCGATAAGCGGTGAGGAAAATTGAGTGCATAGGCAATTGCCCCCTTCATATTAGGCGGGCTGGCCTGGGCGATAGTTGATCCATCGCGAAATTCAACCATCGAATGGACTACTGATTGACGATGAATAACGGCTTCGATTGCGCTGTAGGGCATAGAGAATAAATGGTGCGCCTCGATTATTTCTAGACCTTTATTAACTAAAGTCGCTGAGTTAATAGTTACAACCGCGCCCATACTCCATGTCGGATGCTTGAGCGCATCGGCCACACTGACACCGCCGAGATCCTTGCGATCTAGAAAAGGACCACCGCTTGCAGTTAAAACTAATCGACTAATCTCATCACTCTTGCCAGCTAATGCACACTGCCAGATAGCCGAGTGCTCTGAATCAACAGGGATTATCTGGTTCTCGCGCGCCTTAGACATAACTAATTCGCCACCTGCGACAAGAGATTCTTTATTGGCAAGGGCTAACGTATTTCCAGCATCGAGGGCTGCAAGGGTGGGTCCGAGTCCGATGGAGCCAGTAATTGCATTGAGCACAACATCGCACTCGATTGATGCGATCTGCGTTGATGCTAATGCCCCATCGATAACTTTGACACCGGGTAGTCCTGCTCGTATGAGATCGGCATTATTGAGCACTCCTACAAAGGCAACGTTAAATCGTTTAGCCTGCTCAATAACAAGGGCTGGATTAGAACCGGCAGATGAAATTGCAATAACACGAAATTTATCTGAGTTGGCCGCAATTATCTCTAGCCCTTGCCGCCCGATTGAGCCAGTGGAGCCAAGAATTACTACATCACGCATTTATCGATCCAGAAGGTTTTGTGTCGGTGAGTACTTCTGGCCCGAACGACGCTTAGCGATTGCACTTAAGGCCTCTAAAACAACGCGATTAGCAAGAATTGCGGTGATGTCGGCGTTATCAAATGCCGGTGCAACTTCAACTACATCGATTCCGACAACTGGAAGC
>Ga0214919_10004726_pt1 | contig 19717 bp, 14 predicted proteins | sample LL1503_MetaG_FD_177994 | JGI IMG/M metagenome (GOLD analysis project Ga0214919, IMG submission 177994) | Freshwater microbial communities from Lake Lanier, Atlanta, Georgia, United States - LL-1503 | ecosystem: Environmental > Aquatic > Freshwater > Lake | place: USA: Georgia | collected...
GCAAACCAATTCACATTGAAACACCTCCTGGTGGTGTTGCTGCTTACTATGGAGAAAATGTTTTCGGTAGAGATTCAATGCGATTACATCTGTCGGAGGAAGCATATAATACTGTTATGGCCGCTATTGAAAAAGGCGAACGAATTGACAGAAATATGGCAGAGGTAATTGCTGCAGGCATGAAAAATTGGTCGGTTTCAAAGGGGGCGACTCATTATACGCATTGGTTTCAGCCCTTGACAGGAACAACAGCTGAAAAACACGATGCGTTTTTTGAGCCAGTTGAAGGTGGCCGAGCTATTGAAAGATTTGGTGGCACTCAATTGGTACAGCAAGAGCCCGACGCATCTAGCTTTCCTAATGGAGGAATTAGAAATACATTCGAAGCACGTGGTTATACCGCTTGGGATCCAACTTCACCCGCGTTTATTATTGGTGATACACTTTGTATTCCAACAATTTTTGTTTCATATACTGGCGACACGCTCGATTTTAAATCTCCACTATTGAAAGCACTGGCAGCTTTGGATAAGGCCGCAGTTGATGTATGTCAATATTTTGATAAGAATGTCACTAAAGTAATTGCCACACTCGGCTGGGAACAAGAATATTTTTTAGTTGATGAGGCCTTAAATAATGCGCGTCCCGATTTGGTAACCACAGGCCGAACTTTATTTGGTGCTGCACCTGCTAAAGGCCAACAATTGGACGATCATTATTTTGGTTCTATACCTGATAGAGCAACTTCTTTTATGCGTGATTTAGAAATAGAGGCGCATAAACTTGGCATTCCCATTAAGACAAGGCATAACGAAGTTGCACCAAATCAGTTTGAGTGTGCACCTATATATGAAGAAATAAATTTGGCTGTTGACCACAATCAATTGTTAATGGACTTGATGCAAAAAGTTGCACGACGCCATAACTTTTGTGTCTTATTGCACGAGAAACCTTATGCCGGTGTTAATGGAAGTGGAAAACATAATAATTGGTCCTTGGCAACAAATTTGGGAAAAAATTTATTGAGTCCAGGCAAAACACCGAAAACGAATTTACAATTTCTAACATTTTTCGTGAATACAATCAAGGCCTTTCACGACAACGACGATTTACTTCGTGCCACAATTGCATCAGCGGGAAACGACCATCGACTTGGTGCGAATGAAGCACCACCTGCAATCATGTCCGTTTTTCTTGGCTCTCAATTGACTGCTGTACTAGATGAGATTGAGGTGAAAGTAAAGAGTGGTAAAATGACGCCCGATCAGAAAACACAATTAAAGTTGAATATTGGAAAGATACCTGATATTTTGTTGGATAATACTGATCGTAATCGTACCTCACCATTCGCTTTCACCGGTAACAAATTTGAATTTAGAGCTGTTGGTTCGGCAGCAAATTGTTCGGGTGCAATGACCGTTGTGAATACAATTATGACTGACACATTGGTGCAATTTAAAAAGGATGTTGATGCATTGATTGCAAGTGGTGTAGAAAAAGACGAAGCTATTTTTCAAATATTACGTGATTATATTGTAGCAAGTAAGCGTGTTAGATTTGAAGGAAATGGTTATGGCGAAGAGTGGGTAGTGGAAGCAACTAAGCGAGGATTACATAATTTTAAAACCACTCCAGAAGCACTTGATGCATGGCTTAATAAAAAATACATTAAGATGTTTGAACGCCATGGCGTATTGACAGAACGCGAACAACATGCTCGGTATGAGATTTATTTGGAAACGTATGTGAAGAAAATTCAGATCGAATCTCGTGCAATGGGCGATATCGCAATGATAAATATTCTTCCAACTGCTTTACAATATCAAAATACGATTATTAAAAATGTTTTAGGGTTAAAAGAAATATTGTCAGCAAGCGATTATAAAAATGCGACTGCTACTCAGTTGGAAATGATTACAGCAATTTCTACTCATGTGAATGGTATCAAAACGAATGTAGATGCAATGATTGAAGCACGTAGAAAAGCTAATAATATTGAAGACTGGAAAATAAAGGCCGAAGCGTATTGTAATACCGTAAAGCCATTTTTTGATATTATTCGTGATCATGTGGATAAATTGGAGATGATTGTTGCAGATGAGGTTTGGCCGTTGCCTAAGTACAGAGAATTGTTATTTACTAAGTAATTGGCAAGTAATCGGCTTTTCCACGAATTTAGCATATTGCATACTTGAAATTAGAGTATATTATTTGATTATCAGTAGTTTAAGTAATTTAATTTGTCAGAAATCGAATTAATTTTAAATTCACGAATTTCAAATAATGAAATAATTAAACTTTTTGCCTTCTAAATTTAACTTTGATGCCCCCTTGTTTTAAGGAATTAATTATCTTAGCACCCAAGTAAAACTGAAACTCAAAAAAAAATCTATGAAACTTATTAAAGTTTTCTCTGTTACTGTATTTTTAATGATTGCATTTGTTATGAATGCTCATGCGCAGAAGAATTACATCCGTGATGCTGACAAAGCTTTTGAATCACAGCAGTATTATAATGCTAGCGATCTCTATAAAAAGGGGATGGCAAAAATTAAAAACAAACAGGAAAAGGCTCGTATCATGTTCCAGATTGGTGAGAGTTACCGAATGATGATGGATTGGAAATTAGCAGAAAGCTGGTATTCTAAAGCAATTAAAGCAAAACATAATAATGATAAAATGTATCTTTATTTTGCTGAGGCCCAAAAAATTAATATGAAATACGATGAGGCCATCACTGCATTTCAGCAATATCAAAAACTAGTTCCATCAGATCCAGCTGGAGAAAATGGAATTAAATCCTCAGAGCTTGCACAAAAATGGAAAGATGCTCCAACGCGTTATGTTGTAGATAACATGGCACAAATTAATTCAAAAGATTACGATTTTTCCCCAACATACGGCGATAAGAAGCATACTGCATTAGTATTTACTTCTAAGCGTGAAGGACAAACTGGAAGTAAAATAGATCCTATTTCAGGAACTATGTATTCTGATTTGTTCGAGACAAAAGTTGACAAGAACGGAAAGTGGTCAACTCCTTCAGTTATTCAAGGTGAAGTAAACAGTGCACTTGGAAATGAAGGCGCGTCTTGTGTAAATAAAAAAGGAGATAAAATTTATTTCACACGCTGTGAACAATTGAAAAAGAAATTAATCACTTGTAAAATTTACATGTCCGCAAAAAAAGGAAATGCTTGGGGACCAGCTGAACTCATTGAGTTTGGTTTAGATGTTGCAATGCTTGACAGTTTTAATTTCCGTCACCCAACAATTTCTGTTGACGAGCAAGTAATGATTTTTTCTTCTGATATGACAGGTTCTACAGGCGGGCATTTTTCTGATTTGTGGAAATCTACATTTGATAAAAAAACAAAAAAATGGGGAAAGCCCGTTAACATGGGACCACAAATAAATACTTCTGGTCGCGAAGGATTTCCTTATTTATCTGAACTAGGCGATCTTTATTTCTCTTCCGATGGTCAATTAGGAATGGGTGGGCTTGATGTTTTCAAATGCGCATTGACCGAACCAAAAACTTGGAAATTTGGTAAACCTGAAAATTTGAAATTTCCAATGAATTCTTCTGGTGATGATTTCGGAATTGTATTTGATGGTAAAAAGGATTTAGGTTACCTTACCTCTAATCGTGAAGGCACAAAAGGTGATGATGATATTTGGTCTTTCTACCTTCCGCCTTTAGTTTTCCACTTAGCTGGTACAATTACAGATTGTAAGTATGGTCCAAGTATTTTAGTGGCTGGAGCTATTGTGCGTATGGTTGGATCTGACGGATCTGCATTGGAAGTTACAACTGATGCAAAGGGTGCTTATAAGTTTGACCTTCTTCCTGAAGTATCTTATATTTTAGTTGTGTTCGCGGATAAAGCGAGTAGTGATAAAGCTGAAGGTTATTTAAATCTCCCAGATAAAGACAAAGGAAAAGTCACTACCGTTGGCGAAATGGTTTCAAAGGATTTTGTAAAAGATTTTTGTCTTGTTCCTGCTGAATCTGAAATTCGTTTCCCTGCCGTGTTGTATGACCTAAATAAATCAACGCTTAAGCCAGAGTCAAAAGATTCGCTTAACTTCCTTTATCAGACTTTGTTAGATAATCCATCTATTATAATCGAGATTAGTTCTCACACAGATAGTCGTGCAACTAACAAATACAACCAAACGCTTTCTCAGGCACGTGCTCAATCATGTGTTGATTACCTTGTTGTTGAGAAAAAAATACCTCAAGAGCGAATTGTAGCAAAAGGTTATGGAGAGGAAAAGCCACTTAAAATGCAAGATGGTTCTATTCTTACAGAGAAATACATTATGGGTAAAAAATCAAAACAAGAACAAGAAGCTCTTTTTGATTTAAATCGTCGTTCTGTATTCAAAGTGCTTTCATGGGATTATGTTGATCCTAACGCACCTGCTGATCAAAACGAGCGTAAAATTATTCGTCCTAAAGTAAATGCTGGTGCGTTTGATGAATCAGGCGATTCAGAAGCTACTGACGTTCCTAAATAGGAATTAGATAAAATATCTGCTTCGGTGGATGCTATACATTGAAGCGCTCCGCAACATGTCGGGGCGCTTCTTATTTACAAGCATGACAGACTTAAAATATAATCAACGAGGTGTTTCGGCTTCCAAGGAAGACGTTCATAACGCGATTAAGAATATTGACAAGGGTCTTTTTCCCAATGCATTTTGCAAAATTATACCTGATCATTTAACTGGCGATGAAAATTATTGCTTGGTGATGCATGCAGATGGCGCGGGAACAAAATCAGCTCTTGCTTATTTGTATTGGAAAGAAACAGGTGATATAAGTGTTTGGAAAGGAATTGCGCAGGATGCAGTTGTGATGAATACCGATGACCTTTTATGTGTGGGTGCAATTGATACTATTTTATTGTCCTCCACTATCGGTAGAAATAAAAATATGATTCCTGGCGAAGTGCTTTCTGCCATCATCAACGGCACAGAAGAAGTCCTGAAGGAAATGCGAGCACTCGGTGTTGGAATCACATCTACAGGTGGAGAAACGGCAGACGTGGGCGATTTAGTCAGAACAATAATTGTTGATTCAACGGTTATTGCGAGAATGAAACGCAGTGATGTAATTTCAAATGATAAAATTCAAGTTGGTGATGTGATTGTCGGACTTTCATCTTGTGGACAAGCGAGCTATGAAAAAGAATATAACGGAGGAATGGGAAGTAACGGTTTAACTTCTGCTCGTCACGATGTGTTTGAAAATTCTTTAGCAAAAAAATATCCCGAAAGTTTTGATCCGAAAATTTCTGCCGATTTAGTGTATAGCGGAAAAATAAAATTGACAGACGAAATTGACATTGGAAACGGAAAAAAAATGACCGCTGGAAAATTGGTGCTTTCACCTACAAGAACCTATGCACCTGTCATTACAAAAATAGTAGCAAAACACAGAAATAATATTCATGGACTTATTCATTGCAGTGGTGGTGCACAAACAAAAGTATTGCACTTTGTAAAAAATGTTCATGTCATAAAAGATAATTTATTTCCTGTTCCTCCATTGTTCAAATTGATTCAAGATCAAAGTGGAACGAGTTGGGAAGAAATGTATAAAGTATTCAATATGGGTCATCGCATGGAAGTTTACATTTCGAAAGAACATGCTGACTCTATTATTGAAATTTCAAAGTCATTCAACATCGATGCGCGTATTGTGGGTAGGGTAGAAGCTTGTACAGAAAAAAAATTAACCATCTCTTCGGAGTTCGGTGAGTTTCATTATTAGCTACAATATTGAATAGTGGTTTTTCCAACGCTAATTATTTTTCAAAATTCATTTTACAATAAAACGAGTACACTAAAAATATTTTCAAATCTTAATTACTAATTAGTTATGTTAGCTAAACTCGCAGCAATAGAAAATAGAAGACAAGAAGTTGAACTCAAATTGAGTGATCCTGCTTCCATGTCCGATATGAAAGTGTTTGCAAAATTAAATAAGGAATACAAAGACCTCGGTATAATTGTTGAAGCATATCATGAATATCGTTTATTGCTTGAAAATATCACCTCAGCAAAAAAGGTTTTGGCAATTGAGAAAGATCAAGATTTTTTAACGATGGCGAAAGCGGAGATTTTTGAACTTGAACCGAAAGTTCCCATCATCGAAGAGAAAATTCGAAATATGTTAATTCCTAAAGATCCGGAAGATGAAAAAAATGCGGTGCTTGAAATTCGAGGAGGAACGGGAGGTGATGAGGCCGCTATCTTTGCAGGTGATCTGTTTAGAATGTATACACGTTATTGCGAGATGAACAGTTTGAAATTAGAAATTATCGATTTTTCGGAAGGAACAATGGGTGGGTACAAAGAAATTCTTGCCGAAGTAACGGGCCCCGGTGCTTATGGAATTTTAAAATATGAATCAGGTGTTCACCGCGTACAACGTGTGCCCAATACGGAAACGCAGGGACGAGTTCATACTTCTGCTGCGACTGTAGTGGTGATGCCTGAAGCTGAAGAAGTGGATGTTGTGATCAATCCTGCTGACATTGAAATTCAAACAGCGCGTTCTGGTGGTGCAGGTGGACAGAACGTAAATAAAGTGGAAACAAAGGTGATGTTGACACACAAACCATCGGGCATAGTCATCACTTGTCAAGTAGAACGTTCACAATTAGGTAATCGGGAGCGTGCGATGGCTATGTTGAGGACAAAATTATATGAAATCGAATTGCAAAAGAAAAATGCAAAGTCGGCAAGCATGCGCAAAACAATTGTTTCGACTGGCGATCGATCCGCTAAAATTAGGACGTATAATTTTCCCCAGTCTCGTGTAACAGACCATCGAATTTCTTTATCGCAGCATAATTTACCTTCTTTCATGAATGGGGAAATTCAGGACATGATAGATGCGTTGCAGTTGGCTGAAAATGCGGAGCGAATTAAAGAAGGGATGCAATAATTTTTACCATAAATAGGGTAATTTTCTTTTAAAAATAAAATGAAACAAAAGCGTTATCTTTAGTTAATGAATCGCTCCCAGCTTTACGAACAAATTCTTCAGAAGAAAAGTTTTCTTTGTATTGGACTTGATACAGATATAAAGAAAATACCAAAACATCTTCTTAAAAAAGCAGATCCAGTTTTTGAATTCAATAAGCAAATTATTGAAGCGACACATGATTTATGTGTTTCTTACAAACCCAATCTTGCCTTTTATGAGGCAAATGGCGTTTCAGGATTGAAAAGTTTGGAGCAGACCATGCAACTTATTCCTTCAGAAATTTTTACCATAGCCGATGCGAAACGTGGTGACATTGGAAATACATCTACGATGTATGCGCGTTCTATGTTTGAGCATTACGGTTTTGATTCTGTAACCGTAGCACCTTATATGGGTAGCGATTCTGTAAAACCTTTTTTAGGATATTACGATAAATGGGTTATTCTACTCGCGCTTACTTCTAATGAGGGAGCTTTTGATTTTCAATTGTTGCAATTAGCAAAGGGTGGAACGCTTTACGAAGAAGTGATAAAAAAATCTAAAACTTGGGGCAGTGCTGATAACATGATGTTTGTTGTGGGTGCGACTAAAGCAGAATATTTAGCACAGATTCGTAAAATTATTCCCGATCATTTTTTATTGGTGCCGGGTGTTGGCGCTCAGGGCGGATCGCTAGCAGATGTTGCTAAGTATGGAATGAATAAACAGTGCGGACTTTTAGTTAATGTTTCTCGTTCTATATTGTATGCAGGTTCCGGAGAGGATTTTGCGGAAAAAGCAAGGAAAGAAGCAAAAAAAATTCAAACTGAAATGGAGGGATTGCTATAATTTTTTAATTGAAAATAGCTTATTCTTGAGCTTCAAATAAAAGCGTGTAATTTCCCATATCATTTTCAAAAGAGAGAATTATCGTTTTGTTTTTTCCACTGAAACTGTAGTTTTTCCCCGCTGCAAGATCCATCGAGCCTTCGTTTATTGCCGCCAAGTCAAATTGTTTTATTAATGCGACATCGCAAATTTTATTTTCAGTAGAATTATTATTTTTCAATTGTGCTGTTTCACATTGGTAAGCAATTGCATTTTTATAATATAGGGATAATTTTAATTTTCCACTTTCGGTATTTGTTGAAATGTAACAAGAGTTAAGTAAATCAGTGTTGGCTTTTGAAAAATCCTGCGTGAGTTTCGTCGCTATTTGACTTAGGTCAACTTTTTCAATATCTATATTCTCTGATGTAACATAGGCCATTATTTCTCCACCTGTTGGCGGCATGCCCCAACTGTTTTTTATTTTATCGAAACTGTACGTTCCTCCGGCAGGTGGAAATTGCCCTGAAATTTCAACAAGTTTGTATTTAACAATTGCGTTTTCAATTAAATTATTTGTTTGGGCATGCCCATTTTCTAAGGATAAAGATTGCTGCTCTGTGCGCTGTGCAACTAAATCTAGTTGTTTGGTAGTGGAATTGCAGGAAGTAGAAAATGAAGTTATAATTAAAGATAAAAAGCAAAAATGGTTTAAAATTAAGTTTTTCATTATTTCTTAAATTAGCGTTTTAACAGTATGAAAAATTATTTCGAAGTCTTGACGAATTTAAACTGTTTACTTATTTCGTTTCCTTCAAACAGTTGAAGTAAATAAGCACCTTCTGGAAGTTCTATAATATTGATTTCTGTTTTTGTACTGTGATTCTTATTTTTTTCTGAAATCAACACTCTGCCAGCGAGGTCAAGAATTTGGTACGAAAATTTATTTTGGTTGTTGTTATTATTATTTATTATAAATAAATTGTTAGTAGCTGGGTTGGGGAACAACGACCATGATTGTTCATTGCTGCTGAGTGAACTTATGCCCACAGGATTAATTGCAAAGTAAGCGGTGAAGTTGGTCAAGGATGTTTCTAGCGTATCATTAAAAACAATATTTAATGTATCAGCTATTATTCCATTATCACCCCACTGTAAGAAATTATACCCCGGATTTGGAATGGCTTCTATTTTCACTGGAATTCCATTGAAATAAACACCTTGCCAAGGATAGGTAGTTGGCGTAATGGTGCTGATGTGGATTGTTCCCGCACCTGGAGGAAAAACATCTAAGGTTAAATCAACTTGGTTAGCTAATGAAAAATTAGTTTGAATGTGATTGCGAACTTCTGGTGTTCTTGCTGCTATTTGTGTATCAAATTGAATGTGATTGTTGTAAAAATCATTCATCTGTTGTGGAATAGCATTTGGATTTCCCCATCGCGCAAATTCATTTTGCATTTCAACAACAGTTTGGTTAAACATGGTACTCTCTATACCTATAAGGCGACTCGGTAGGTAGGAGGTATTCATTAAATCGGCAAACCTATTTATGAAATGGTCATGGAATCTTTTATTTTGAATTGCTCTTAAAAAAACATTGATATATGGAATATTGGGATCCCCATTCAACATGTAGTTGATGTGATCAAAATAACAATCCTGAAAATAGTTTGGTGCAAATCCTAATTCTAAATCTATTGTACAAAACCGGTAACGGTAATTAGTTTTGTCTGATCTATAAATTTTGATGTTGTTGTATGGCCAGTCAACATTTGTAAACCAACTTTCAGCAATAAGATAGTCGGTGTAATACGTCATGTCAAAATATTTATCAGCCATGTTCCAAAAGCCAGTGTCAATTGGATTTAATGCCGTCATTGCATTGTATGCTACGTAGAATGAGTCTGTACTTCCTTCTACTGATCGTAATACTCCTCCATACCAATAGCTCGCAGAAAAAATATCCACGGAATCAGGATTTGCTCCTTCAAGAGTTTTGAAATATTCAGTATCAAACTTTTCTCTCAACTCATACAATCCAAAATAACTACCGTTAATGTAAACGCTTATAGGTCGCCAAGCCGAGAAATAATTATTTGTTTCTTCACACATGCCCATTACTGCAGAAGCGTCTTTGTGGGGAAGAATCATAAATTGATTACTTCCATTTCGTAAATACATGTTACTGTACTTCGTACGGTTTGGTCTGTTTGGGATAATTGGATAATTAACGGATCCATCACCAATGACAGGATGGGACATTTCTATACGAAAAGAATGTTGAGCATGTGAACGACTTCCTCCAGCGCCACCATCAATTTGCATTCCAGCATTTCTAGAAAAAATTAGGTATTGAGCAGTATCGAAATATTCAACATATGCCGGACGCGTCCAGTCTTGTTGCCAATTGTCAAATATTCCTCCGCTGCCATACAAATTAGCATTGTCTGTTACCACAGAAAGTATTGGTGTTACATGACTTACTCCCATTAAATAGGAGGCAACAGCAATTGGACTAGGTAAAACATTATTGGCAAAGGCACGAGCTTTAAGAATTGTAGAATAAAAAATATTTATTGGAGCACCTGTATAAAGTGTAGAGGCCGTTGTTGGATCGTCACCGTTAGTAGTGTAATATATTTGTGAACTATCGCTTGGAAGGTTTATGTTATAAATAATAACCGAAAGTGGTGATTGGTAATTTCCAGATCCAATGTTAAACGAAGGGATTATTTCGGAGTAAGTAAATGTTGCTGAATTGTTATTTGTATTTCCAGGTGTTGGAGTTTGAAACAAGACAACATTAGAACTTGCATCAAGAAACAAACCGTTACTTACATCAAGACTGTTTGAATTGACCCACAAAGAACTTTCTAAACTTTGTGTAACAGTATTGAATAAATAAATGGAATCGCCATTGGTTGATATTTTAAAATTAGTGTGCAGACTATTACTGGTATCAACAGTAATAAAATTTGCAGTTACTGCATTTTGAGTAACTAATTTCATATTGATATCAATGTAGTCATACGTTGCAGGGTCTGGGCTTACAACATCAAAGCCAAGAGATGTGATGTTTCCTGCTAATAATCCCGCAGCAGTCATTTCTGAAGCACGAATAATCATTTGATTTTTTGCGCACCAATACCAATCTCCATAAGGAGCAGGATAGCAGGTGTTGCAATTTTGTACTGTGCCGGTTCCGATTGCAATACCATTGAGTTGCATATTTGGTCGCATGTTTGAAACGGCGCCGCTCGCGAATCCACAAGCTGCCGGACTTCCATCTTGGTATGCAAAAACGGATGCTGAATAGGGCATTGTGGTTTGATTCATGACCGAATTCGAGGTGTATCCATTAGAAGTGTAGGAGCAGGTGTTTACAATAACGTTGGAAATACCATCCCATAAAAATGGCGTTGTAAAATTATGTGTATTCCAACCAGTTGTTGCATTAAAATTTGTAGAGGTTACTACATTAATAAATGAGGTAGTTGGGGCTCTGTTTTTTCCGCTGCAAAAAATTATTTTATATTGTCCTGGTAAAATAACCATGTGTGGCAAGGACCATTTAGCTGGTAATGCCGCATCATCAGTTATTGTATAGTCGAATAAATCTACTTGTGTACTTCCAGCATTGTAAAGTTCAATCCAATCTGGGTAATCGCCGTCTTCGTCAGCAAGAGTTGAATAATTTCTGTTTGACCCTTCGTTAATTACAATTTGGGCGGTACTCGAAAAACTAAGCATCAAGGAACAAAAGATGGCAATAAAAAATATTTTTGTAATTCTGTTCTTCATAGTGTGATTTTTATTTTTTCGGTTGAATAAAAAATTTAAATTTCATTCAAATCAGGAAGCTAATGTGTTTATAACAGAAGAGTTTTAGTCTACAGCCGTTGCGTTTTTTATCTCTATACCAAATTCCGCCATTGCTTCGGGAGGGTATATTTTTAATTCAAAATTAGTTGTGGAATTAGGAGCATACAATTCATAAAATACATAGTCTTTTGTTTCTATAGCAGTTTCTGTTTGAGAATAAAAAGTTACTGTTACAACTACATCTTTAAATTGCGCAATTGTTGCGGAATTTTTAATTGTCCCGTAAATTGTATTTCCGTCAGCATCGTATTCTGATTTGTGAAATAACCCAGCGTCTCTAGTTTTAATTTGGTCTTCTTTCATTTTTGCATTAACCGTTAAGTAGGTTAAGGGCTCTAATTGTTCTTGCGCTACTAATTCCATTTTTAACTCTTCTGGAGTTTTTGCAACGTTTTCAGAGTTACTCGAACCGCCACAACTTGTCAATAGGTAAGTTATTGTGATTAAAAATAAAACGGCTTGTTTCATAGGTTTGGTTTTGAAATTCTAATTATTAATGCAGACCACAAAATACGATATATTTTCTACACTCTAGTATTCAGGGTGGTGAGGATTAATTATTTTGTGCTGATGCCATGTTACACTAAAAAGTCACCCATCGGCAAACAGAAAGTACCAAATGCGTAAAATGCTAATAGAAATAGGTTAAAAGCTTTTTTCAATGTTGTATGTGTAACAGCGAAAATATGGTTTATTCTTTTGTTACTATAAATGTCTTTTTTAAATTCTCACCGACACTTAACAAATAAATACCTCCAGGTAAATTACCTAACTCAATAATTGTGTCCTCAGAAGTTATTTTTCCTTTTATAATTGTTTTACCTGTATTGTCATAAACTACGTAGGCTGATCCTAAAAGCTTTACAGCTGCTCTTACATTGATTTTACTTTGAGTAGGATTCGGAAAAATAGAAAATGTATTAGTACTACTTATTTCATTAATTTCTACAATACCACAACCTACTGATGTTAGTAAACTTGCTCTGGGCGCAACAATGGCTGTAGCTCTAATTCTATTTTTCTGCCCTAGCGTAAATCTGTTAACTAAAGGACAATAAGCCATATAATTATACCGGCTGTTATCCCACACACCAGCCGAAGTGCATGGATTAGTTGTGCCGCAATCGCTTTGTTTATGAGGTGGCGTATCGCATATATTATCTCCATTTACAAGACAATTAGTGTCTAATGGACAAGAAACATTATTGCCATCACCTTTGAAGGTATGATAAAGAAAAAAACCGTGACCAACTTCATGTGGTAATGTTCCACTGTTGCCTGTCATTGAGGTGGAAACAATAACTAATCCATCATAAAGTCCCCCAACTGGATACGATGCATATCCAACAAATGCACCATTACATATTTCGCTAACTACCCAAATATTATAATAGTCAGAAACAGGCCATCTGCTTAAATCCTTAATGGTAGTTTCAACTGCTCCGTTACACGTATTGCCTGTTGGTTTTATTCCATTTGCTGAATAATTTGGAACACTTGAACCATTAACCCTGTTAATGCCATTGGTTGAATTACCGTTTGGGTCTTTACTTGCTAGGCAAAAATCCATTTCAACATCAGCACCTAAACCGTTTACATTTCTAAAGCGGTCATTAAGTCCTGCAATAGCTTGTTGAATTTGAGTATTAGAAATATTGGTACCTGTTCCTATAGACTCACCTAAATTAATAACATGCACAACAACAGGAATGGTGTAAATTGTAGTTCTTAAATTAATAGTTGCTTGATTTTGAATACTAGCTTCAACTTGCGATTCAAGTAAAAGTATTTGCTTCTGGTAAGCAGTATCGGTTTGCATTAAATTGTTATGTATATAATCAGTACCGCATTCAGCGTTTTGTCCATTGCTCTGCATTTGAATAAACAGAAGGGAAATTAGTGTTAGAATAAAATTTGAAGATTTTTTCATGTTATTTTTTATTGTTGAACTAGTCGTTTAGCTTTTCGGTGTCGCCCCTTTTTTTAGAGTGGCTTTTAGTTTCCAATTTGCATCTCAATATTACGATATATATTAATAATTATCAATTTTTTTTTTGATGGTAATCGTCTTTTCCCAGTTTGTCGTTTAAACTTTCACCTAAATTTTTGGGCGAAGACGAAGGTGGCGATTTTTCACCAACCGCGGCGGATTGATACGGAGAACAGAACTTTCTGTAACCAAAAATTGTCTGCGGAGCACAAAACTCAACTATTCCAATTGTGTTTTTAGTAGATGCCTTATTTGGTCAGTCATTTTGTCTTATGTGAAATGTCAAGCCGATTTGTGTTGTTAATATTCCTGTCCAATTTTTACTTGTAAGGCCTTTTGTTTGATTAATTACTGCTTCGCTATTAGGTGAATACAGGTATGGTGTGTATGCAATTAAAATAAATGGCGATAAACAAATTTTGTTTTTTAATTTTAAATAATAACCTGTTTTTAAACAGATGTCACCGCCTATACCAAATGCTTTTGAAGTGGTTTCGTCATACGCAAAAGGTGCTCCATTTATAGTTCTAAAAAGTCCGCTTGATTTTGCTGAAATAATCAAATCAGTATAAACTCCCTTAAGTTTTTCTTTTCTTTCGTAATGAAGAACGTAACCTAAGTTTAAGAAATGTAGCTTTAAAATATTTTCTAAGTTTTCATTTTCAGCCGAACTTCTAAAGTAGGAGTAGGAAACATTTATCCCATGGTTCAAATTTTTAGTTGATTTGAAAATATAAGACAAAGAAGAATTTAAACCGTGAATTAATAAGGGTTGTTTTTCTGCAATAAAGGGACGGCTAAAGTTGTAAGTTTGAATGGCTTTGTCCCACTGTTTTGAATACAGGTAGTTATAGGAAACATCAATTTTAAATTCTTGAGCAATTGAGAAGTTGGACTTTAATAGCAATAAACTTAATAAAACTAATGTTCTCATTTTTTGATGTCATTTAAAATATTGATAACTTCTCGATACCCAGTTTCTACGGCACCGTGAACAGTTTGATGATGTCCGTTAATATTCATGGCTTCACCAGCAAAATATAGTTTTTTACTTATTGACTGAGTTGCAATTTTTCTGGCATCTCCCATGCCAACTGTGCTGTAAGAATAGGCACCTTTTACGAAAGGATTCGTTGTCCAGTTTTCAACATGTGCAGCTATGAATGATGTTGTTGCTTGCCCGTTATACATCAAATCCAATTCTTGAAGCAATGCGTTTGTAATCGCTGTATCATTTGCTAATGCGGTCAGGTACGCTGCTTGGTCACCCATGATAAAAGCAAGCAAAATATTGTCGCTTTGAGCTTTACCAATACTATCGTCAGCATATGCAGCACAAATTGCACCACCAATTATATTTTGGTCAAAAAACTTGTTACTAAATTTCAAAAAAACTTTCATTCCTGCATCCATGCCAATTTTTGAAAATGCATTTATTTTTTCATTTTGTAGTGAAGGAATAAATTGAATGTCGCCCGATTTAAGAATAGGAATAGGAACTGTGATAATGACTTTATCGGCATTAAATAAGCTATTGTTACTAGCTGTTATTATGATTTCAGATTGTGAATAATCAATTTTAGAAACAATTGTATTGAGGAGGATTTTATCTTTTACTTCACTTGCAATTTGTTTGTCAAATAAATCAAAAAAGGTTTCTTGAAATTTAAAATCATCATCTCCAGAAATCCAATTTTCTTCATCTTGATTATTGCCAAATACAGAAAGACGAGCGGCTGCTGCTCCTTGGTCTCCTGCAATGTTTTCTACAATGTATTTATATTCATTACCTAATCCTTTTTGCAAAGCGTAATCTTTATATGAAATGTCTGGCAAATTATCGCCTTCAAAAATATCGGTATTTTGAGGTAAAGAATTCACCAATTGATTATTGAACCAATATTTTGTTTCACTATCGTCTAAAGTGATTGTCGTGTTTGACTTAGTAATCAAGTCGCCCAAAATACTGTTTTTACCATGTAGCCATTGTGCACCTGTGTCAATGGGGAAATTGGCAAATCCTGTCAGCTTACCTAGTCGTCCGCCATACTTTGAAGAAGCCTCTAAAATTTGAAAATTTATTCCTTTTGATTTTAAAATATATGCTGCGTATAGTCCTGCTGCACCCGCTCCAATAATAATAACTTTTCCATCATAATTTATGTCTTCAAATAAGTTTTCTTTTCTGCAAGTAGAAAGAAATGTTGAAGGAATTAAAAGTCCACCAATTGAAAGTAAAGTCGATTGTTTTATAAAATGTCGTCTGTCCATATTTTAGATTTTTTACCATGTTGTTTTCAGGATTTCCAACAACTATTTTTGCATTTGTTCATGGCTTAAGATACTTTTTTCAACAAGGGTAATCCGCTTAGTTTGGCAAGTGCTTCGGAAGCTATATCGCCATCGTGGGTAAATGCCCATACAAAAAGCGCTTCAATGGGATGCGATTCTCGGATTTTTGAAAGCGCATCGAAGGCTAGTTTTTTAGCAATTCCTTTTCTTCGGTATTCTTCTAGTACCATGCCCGAACAAAGATAAACCGCTTGATATGGAATACCCAAAGGCGTTAATTCGAAGAGCTGCTTTTCGGAGATATCGTTGGCGAGAAATTGCTCCATCAAAGACCGAGTTGTAGGGATTTGTATAATCCAGCAAACCGGTCCGTGGCCATCATCGTATTCTGCAATGCTTTCGGGATGAATGCGCTGTAATTGTTCCATGACTTCTTCGTTCACGTCTAATTGATTCGGATCATTTTTGCTTGTAAATACCTCATCGGCCAGTTGTAACATGCGTTCAAAATTAGATTTTTCCATTTGGCAAAAATAGCGTTTGTTTTTCCTAACTTTCTTCTACAATTTTTATTTCATCCTCCGTTAACTCATACAAAGCATAAACCATTTGGTCTATTTCGTTGTCGGTATGAATTATTTGGGCTTTTAATTCCAATGCTTTTTTGGCTTCTAAAGTAAAGTAAGTTTCCCATTCGGCTTCTTCGCTTAACGACAATTTTATTTTCTTTTTCTCTAACTCTTTTATAAACTCAGCATACGAAAGTAAATACCAATCTTGTAGTTTTTTTAGGTAATTTTTCTAAATTGAACTTTCGTTGCAGACTTTTTTGAAATTTTAATGATTGAATTTGTAATTCTATTTTTAATGATAGCATCAGTTCTGCTTTTTGTATGAATGCTGCATGGGCTGAAATTTATTCTATTATTTTATCAAATATTCCGATTACACTAAAGGTTTTTTCATTTATTGTATTTGGGTCAATTACAATATCTTGATATGAAGCGTCAAATGACTTTGGTTTAAGAATTATTTTTTCATGTTTCCAACTTTCCTCATTAACAGTTTTCTGACTGTAATATTCCTTGAATGTATAGCAAGAACCATAATCTAAATCTTGATGGTCGTAATACTCAGCAATGACCATTAAGCCATTTCTACTGCCACCAGTATACCTTTTAAACAAAGCTATTTGACCATCTTGTACTATTTTGTTCATGGAGTTGCCAATTATTTTACAAGCAAAATGGTCTTGTGTAATTTTTACGCCATTAGGAACTAAAATGAATTTTTCTTCAGGGATACTCTCATTAAATTTAAATTCACCCGCAGCCACTTTTAAGGAGTATAATGGCACACTATTTTGAAACGGAATTAATTTAATTTCTTTTGACTCAGCTATCTCAATTATTAGGTTTTTATTTTCCTTGAATAAATAAATATGCTTACTAAAATAATTTCGTAAATTTTCGTCACACACATAAATGTAGCAACCAAGTATGCCTCTGAGCATAATAGTTTTGTAAATATTTACTACATAGTCTTTCAGTATTGCGTTATCTCTTATAGTTGCAGTTCCATTTCTGTCTTTATAATTTGCCTTGACTATTTCTATTTCTTTTGATATTGGATTGTATATTATTTCGGGACCGAAAATTATTGCTGCATAATTGAGGTCGTAACCTTGAGTGGTATGAATACAACCTACCTCTTGTGCATCAATATCAGAATTGATGTAATCAATTGCAGTTGAGTTCCATTTTAGTTTAATGTTTTCAATTTCAATGTCATAGGCATCAGGGTCTTTCTGACTTATCCATGGCCAAGCGTAACCAGCAATGAATCTTGAAAGCTGATGTTTTTCGTTCTTTTCTCTAAGTTCATTCACGAAATCAGAAAAATTCTCAAAAAGTAGAAGGTCATAATTGATATCGTTGTATTTGAACTCGTTATTCTTAAAAGTATTATCTAATAAATTATTAACAAAATCAACAAATCCATTGCCTCCTTTTACTCTGAACTGAGATTGTAATTTGACATTTATAGAGTTAGGAGCATTTTTTAGGTTTTCAAAATCAATAGCATCAACATCAGATGGTTTTATAGACTGTTTAGGATCATAAAAATATAATACTTTATTTGACCTTAATTGAGTCCAAGCTAATTCCGAAGTGTTTAGTTTATCTAGTTTTAGTGCCTTACAAACCCTGTCATAAATTTTGAAGTATGGACCCAGATTAACTCTTTTTCTCAAACGATGAGATTCGTCCACAAATAGAATATGATATGATTCATATTCTAGATCTGAAGGGCCAATAACAAGATTAGAATTTAAGCCATTAATGTTTCGAAAAACCTTTTTAATAGTTTTTCTAAAAGAACCCATTGCTATAACCAAACCCATTTTAGGATCTGGAAACTTTATCTTTAATAGTTTTACCTTATCTACAAATTCTTTTTCGTCTTCACCGAATTCTCTATAATTAAAATCTTCATCAGAAGTTAGCATTAATTTAAAAAGGAAAATAGCAAGTATGGTTTTGCCTGTGCCTGCACCTCCTTCTACCAATACTGATTTTTTATTTTCAGAAAGAAGTGCATCAATAATTAGCATTAAATTTTTTCTTTGATCAGCAGATAAAGTCTTATAGGGCGAATATTTGAACAAGTCGCTATTTGAGATATGTTCTAAACTATGTTGAGCAATTCCGTTACTTATAAGCCCATTCCAAATATTTTTAAACATATCCCAATAAAACTCATCTCTTTGATAATAAGAGTGGTTTACCAATCCTAAATTGCCATTTAATAATTTGTATTTGCCATCAGCATGTAGATACTTTATTAAATTGGATTCAATGTCTAATGTTACCGATTTGTTGAATTTTCTACTGGAAATTAAATGAGCCTCTTGTAAATGGCTTTTGCTTGGTGTTTGCAAATGTGTGAATATTCGAGAATTAGTATCAATGGTTTCACCAACATAGGCTTGACTTACGCCATTGTTATTTAAAATATATACGACAGGCCAATTTTCGCTTACAAAATATTGTGATTGAATAGAATTCAATCCTTTATTATTGAACGTAATTTTGTTTATTTCAAAATCTTGGTTATAGTTCATTGTACTTCTTTGATGTTCCTTTTGCTTTGTCTAAAGGATATTTCTCTCCATTTGTTTTGATTTTGCCCAAGACAATTTCTTTAACATCGAATCCATATTTCTCAGCTAATAAAAAGGCAAATGAAAAAATATCGGCAAGTTCTTCTTTTACCTTTTCAGCATTTGCATCCTCTGCTTTCTTCCAAAGAAATAATTCTAAAAGTTCAGCTGATTCTATACTTATAGCCAATGCTAAATCTTTTGGATTATGAAATTGCTCCCAATCTCTTTCATTTCTAAATTTCAAAAGTGCTTGTATTATTTCTTCGCTTTCTTTCATTTTTATTGTATTTTAAAAGTTGCTTGTGTTTCCTTAGGGTTGCTTGTATCATTCAGGATTTATTCACATTTCAATGGATTAAACCATTGATATACTAAGTTACATCATTTTTTGGAAATTGCAAACGAAAGAAATCCTGAACGTTAGCGCAAAAGGGCTAAGGCAGACCGAAGGTCTATTGGAATGCGGAATTTTGCTCTAACGTTTTGCAGCTACCCGAAGGGCGGGACTTTTACCACAAAACTTGATTTGAAAAACTAATGTTTGATTAACCACAAAACTGTCCTTGTAACACGA
>Ga0214919_10004727_pt1 | contig 19714 bp, 19 predicted proteins | sample LL1503_MetaG_FD_177994 | JGI IMG/M metagenome (GOLD analysis project Ga0214919, IMG submission 177994) | Freshwater microbial communities from Lake Lanier, Atlanta, Georgia, United States - LL-1503 | ecosystem: Environmental > Aquatic > Freshwater > Lake | place: USA: Georgia | collected...
TGAGACAAGCCGGAATTCATTGCAATGAAGCTATTAACGCAGATGGACAGATTCATCGTTTTGCTGATAACGGCAAAGGGGATAAAAACTGTTGGTATGTTTTTTATGGTTTGGCCGGGGCTTTTGGGGATTGGAGCAGAGATATTACTAAAAAATACTCCTTTAAAGCAGGCTCCTTAACACCAAATGAAACTAAAAAGCTTCAAGAACAAATTGAACTTTCTAAAAAAACTCTTGCAGAAGAAAGACTTAAGAAACATTTAGACACCTCTATCAAGGCCGAACAACACTGGCAAACTCTATCTGAAACCGGAAACTCGCCTTATTTAACCAAGAAACAGGTTGATGCCTTTGGTATTCGCTTTAAAGAAGGATCTATCATTATCCCTTTAAGAGATATTGGCGGTAAGCTTTGGAGTTTCCAGATCATCTCTCCTGATGGCACAAAGCGTTTTCTTAAAAATGGTCGTACTGAGGGGTGTTTTCATATATTAGGAAACATCGAAGAAAGAAGACCGATTTATATAACGGAAGGCTATGCAACCGGCGCTAGTGTTCATATGGCAACTTTGGAATCAGTCATTGTTTCTTTTCATGCCGGAAATCTATTAATGGTAGTAAATGAGATAAAAAAAGGCTATCCAACTTGTCCTCTTATTATTGCTGGGGATGATGATAGATGGAAAGAAAAGAATGTTGGGCGAGACAAGGCTGAAGAAGCAGCACAACACTTTGGCTGTAGAGTTATTTTTCCAAAATTCATAAATAAAGATACAAAACCAACTGATTGGAATGATCTACATTGTTTAGAAGGCCTTGATCAGGTGAGATCTCAACTCCAAGAGGCTTTAAAAGAAAAAACTAAACCAGTCTTTCTCTTTCCCTCAGGTTTCTTTATGAGAAAAGATGGTCTTTATGTTGAGAACGGAGATGATTTCCAAAAAGTGTGCTCTCCTCTTGACGTGATAGCCTGTACAAGAGATGAAAACCAAGAAAATTGGGGAAGGTTAGTCAGGTTTAAAGATTTAGATGATCATACCCATGAAATTGCAATACCCATGGAAATTATGAAGGGGGACTGTAGTGATTTGTGTGGCCTTCTCTTAAACCAAGGACTCTATATCTCACCCAAAAAAAGTGATCACAATAGATTGGCGGAGTTTATACAAAGTGTGCAAGTTAAAAAAAGAGCTCTTTGTACTCCAAGGATTGGTTGGCATGGAAATGCGTTTATTCTTCCCGATTGCAGCATTCCTGAAACCGATGAAGTCTATTTACAAAGTGAAAACACGAATTTTATAGGAGTTCGAACAGCTGGGACTCTTGAAGAATGGCAAAACCATATAGCAAAACCTTGTCGAGAGAATAGTCGATTAATTTTTTCTTTATCCTGTGCTTTTGCCGCATCTCTGTTACCTTTGCTTCATGCTGAAAGCGGTGGTTTTAATCTAAAAGGTGCCAGTTCTATAGGAAAGAGTACGGCTCTTGCTGTCGCTGCTTCTGTATGGGGCAGCCCGAAGTTTATCCATCAATGGAAATCCACCGGTAATGCTCTGGAAGCTATTGCAGAAGCCCGTAACCATTCTTTACTTTGTCTTGATGAGCTGAGTCAAGTAGACGGTAAAGAAGCCGGTGAAATTGCCTATATGCTCGCTAACGGTTCGGGAAAAAATAGAATGAGCAAAAACGGAAGCTTAAGAAAGAAGTACGAATGGAACTTGCTATTTTTAAGCACCGGAGAACTCTCTATTGCTGACAAAATTAAGGAAGCCGGAAAAAAAGTCCAAGCAGGTATAGTAACCCGTATGGCTGATATCCCTGCTGATGCCGGAAAAGGTCATCGTCTTTTTGATAACATCCATGGATTCAAAGACGGAAATGCTTTGGCTCATTATTTAAGAAATAGTGTTAATAAGGTTTATGGAACACCGATACGGAAATACCTGGCAGAACTTTCCGTCATAAAAAAAGAAGAGCTTTTAGGACTATTGGAAAAAATAAAGAAAGATTTTTTATCAAAATATTGCCCTGAGGGTGCAGATGGTCAAGTCCTAAGGGTTGCAGAACGCTTTGTAATTGTGGCCGCAGGTGGAGAACTAGCCATCAACATAGGTATTTTACCTTTTGAATCAAGAGAAGCCTTTGAAGCTGTTGGTGATTGTTTTAAAGCTTGGTTAACAGAAAGAGGAAGTATTAAAAGCTTTGAGAGTGAAGAGGCACTTAAACAAGTGCAAGCTTTTTTTGAAACCAATCATTCAAGTCGATTTGCAACGATGGAGAAAGACAACGCAGAAGAGCAAAGAATGATTCATAATCAAGCAGGCTTTAAACGCAAAATTAAGATAATGTTAAAGGATGAAACAGAAGAAGAATCATGGGAATTTTTTGTTTTTCCGGAGACATTTCGCAGTGAGATCTGTAAAGGGTTTGATTATCGGGGAGTGATACAAGAGTTGAGTATCAAAGGATTTTTGTCTACTCCAAACACCAAAGATCAACGGCTTCCTATCGGAAAGAAAAAAATATATCACTTCCCTCCTGCTATTTTAACAGGAAGTCATTAATGAAAAGATAGCTCGCAGATATTATTATAAAAACATCAAGAGACAGTAGCGACAGTGGAGACAAGCATGCAAACCCTAATAATTCTGCGGCTTTGATGATACTAAAAAATGTCTCCATCGATATAATTGCAAGTGGAGACAGTGGAGACAGTGGAGACAGTGGAGACATCAAAACAGAAGATTGTGCAAAATTACAATTAACTGCGGTGGCAAATGCTTTGTTGGTAGGCCAAGAATAGGTATTACAATCCTTATTGCCACAATAGCAATTGAGAATAATTCCTTATCTAGCCCAAGTGGGTGTATAAGCAGTCTGTATTACCTATGGCGTTTAAAACATATTCACAGCAGAATTTACGAAGACCAAAGGCTTCATCTGGAAGCCTATAGATAAGTCACTAAAGCTTAAATCTTAACGCGTATCATTTCTATCTAGACAGACTTTTCAGCACATCTTTTTGCTTGATAGATATAGCTAGTTTAATTAATATTCCTTTTATATATCTAACCTTGCTATAGATTTACTCGTCTTGTAGTCCCTTTAATAGAAAGAGAGAGTTAGGATGATAGAAATACGTTTTGTTAGCAATAGCAACAAAAAAACAGCAGCATAAGAAAATTGGTTAATATGTATGGCAAATATTCAGTCACCCCCTGGATTATTAAATATATTTGAAGTTTTAAGAGAAGTGGGGATAGGACCTGTTTCGTTAGAAGTGTCTGTTGAAGTTGATAAGGCTTGTTCCGGTTATGAAGACAATGATTATGGTACAATCCATACAATAACTGATACTTGCAATATTAGGATATTGGAATACTTTCTGAATCAAAAAAAGTATCCTGTTAACATAAACTTAGCTCACATCCGTTTTTCAATTCATGCTAATAAGAGGCAACAATTATTACAAACAGCTATTTGTACTAAGGAATACCTGGATGATGATTCCTTACTAAAGGATGCTCTTACCTTTATAACGATGCACCGTTGTCGAACTTTATTGTCTGGAAAGCACTTAAAAGCCTGTGTTCTAAATAATTATGCTTATCAGGAATTACCCTCAGAATACTGGGACTATGATGAAAACTGGTACCGTTTACTTATTGATGGATGTGCACAAGGAAAAGTGCCTACTATAGGGGACTTTTCCGGAAGTGTTTATTTCAAAAAGAAAGATGTCAATCACTGCATCTCTTCTAAACTCTGCTTACCTTCTCATTTTGATGAAGAAACAAAGGCGTTTAATGGCTCTCAATCTTTGATGAACCTTAATCTTTATAGGACCCCTTGGTTGCAAGTCTTGTCTGCAATTTATGAAGAGTATGGGCAAGAAAAGTTAGCGCACTTTTCAAAAGTCAGCATTGAATATTTTATTAATGATTATATCAAAAAACATAAACTTGATATTTCCCCATCTGATGTTCCCTATCTAGCAAAATTCATTCGCCTTGCAGAACAAAAAGATGGAAAAAAATATCATGCAAAACAGAAACAACAAAAATTGAATACACAATAAAAAGTAAGAAATAAACAGAAATAGATCTTTTTAAAATGTACAATGGATATCATCCATAACCCATTAATAAGAGACCATTGCATAATGCGCCCATATTAGAGATTTGGTATAATCAGTAGCAGAGAGCAATTCATTTAATGATAAAGATATCATGTCATTTTTGGTGTATGAAGCAGCACAAAGACTAGAAAAGAATAGTCTAGTGAAGTTGAGTAGAGTTATAGATTGGCAAAAGTTAGGGGCAAAGTTGGGGAAATTAGGAAGATCAGGGTATGGTCCCAAAGGTTATAATCCTACTCAACTGTTAAAAGCTTTAGTGTTACAAGCATGGCACAATTTGAGCGATGAAGGATTAGAAGAAGCGTTAAGGGTTAGGCTGGATTTTATGGCAATCACGGGCTTTATAGACGTTCCGGATCATACAACTTTTTGTCGGTTTCGTAATTTACTAACTCAGTTAAAGCTATGGGATGGATTGTTAAGAGAAGTGAATCGTCACCTTGAGGAGGCTGGTTTAAAAGTTAAAGAATCTCAAGGTGCAATTATTGATGCCACGATTATAGAGTCAGCGGCAAGACCGAGACGAGAGCTTGAAGCGATTGCTGTTGATCGAGAAGAAGAACAAGTTGATTATAAGGTTAGCCAAACAGAAATTTTATCGAAAGATCCGGATGCAACATGGCTTAAAAAGGGCAAAAGAAGCTATTTTGGGTATAAAGGTTTTGCCGTTGTTGAGCTCTTATGTGGTCGACCACATAAGAGCTCATATGTTGCGTAGTTAGTTATGTGGTGCATTCTTAAAACATCGTAAGATAACAAGAGATTTTAAGGGTCTAAATGTAACATAAATTATTCCTTTTTATCGTGAGAAGTATCTCCACTTTTCTTTATTTTATTTATTAAATCTTCTATGGCGTTTCCTTTACAAGAGTAAGCTTTGTAGGCCGAATACAATGTCCACCCAAGAGATATAATTATTCCCATATAACACGCTGCTTCCCAGACTGAAGCATTTATAGAAAGTGCGTCTTTAAATTTTTCCGTTGTAATAGGTATTAAAATCAGTGTTAAAAAAATTCCAAAAGGGGTCATCCATGCTTTTTTAGCTTCTATGTTTTTTAGATGTTTAAGCAGAATATTTTCTAATTTATCTTCAGTAATTTTTATAAGATTCTGAGCTAGATTCTCGTAAACTGTAACATCTCTAGTAAGTGATGAAGAATCTTCTGAGTTTATATTACTTTTAGTAGGAGGAGCATCATTTTGACTCATCAAGCTTCTCCTCTGCAGCTGGCATTAAACCCAATACCCCTAGTGCATGCTGACTGATATAGCCGCAATTAGTGCAGACAGTTACGACAGAAGGTACTGCTGGGCCTGACAAAGTAATGCCTTTTAATTCCGGCTGAATAACTTGATTAAAGTAACCATCCAATAAAGTAAAATTGTTATGGTTACATTTAGGACAAGGGCGATTGACTCCTTTTTGTTGTAAAACATTAATAATTTGCTGTTTTTTTTCATCCGGTATGATTTTCATTTGTCTTTAACCTTACTTTCTGCATTAGAGAGCATTTAAAAATTCCATAATTTCTTTATCGTTTTTCCATTTCTTTGTTGACTTATCATCAATAACTTCACAACAAGCTAATGCTTTAGCTTTCATTTCGAGATCAACTTCAGCATAAATATTGGTTGTGTTAATAGAGACGTGCCCCAGCCAGGCCCTAATTGTATTGATATCCACACCAGAACGCAATAAATGGGTAGCTGTCGTATGTCGAATGGTATGTGGGCTGACATGTTTTTTCTCAATAGAAGGATTATCAGACATTATTTTCTTGGCGTATCGTTTTACCATAGTATGAATGCCAAAGCGTGTTAGAGGGTCTCTACAACGATTAAGGAATACATGTTCTGAGGAGTCTCTCCCTAGCACTAACTCCTTTAATTCCGTAACAGTTTGCTGCCATAAAGGACAACGACGTACCTTGTTTCCCTTGCCTTTTATAGTCACAATGGAGAAATCCCTTTTTGAAGCATTAGCCATATCCAAGTCTGCAATAGTTAATTGGGCAGCTTCATCAGAACGAGCTCCTGTGTTATAGAGAAAGAGGAGTAGAGTATGATCGCGCTTGCCTTGATCTGTCGTTTTATCTGGTGCGTTTAACAAAGCATCCATTTCATTTTTTTCAAGGTAGGTTATCAGGGTGCGGGTAGCTTTTTTAAATGGAACCATTTGTACTTGACGACACCATTCAACATGCTCTGGGGTATTTAACCCAATAAATTTTGCTAAAGCATGAATTGCAGCCAGCCGTTGATTACGAGTTGGCACAGAGCATTGACGGTTTGTTTCTAAATCTAAAAGAAAGGCCTTAATTACTTCAGCATCAATATCATTTACAAGCAAATTTTCAATAGATTTTTTAATTTTGTTGGCTATAAATGGCAGCATTAATCGAAAGGTGTCACGGTAGCTACGCTGAGTATTTTTTGATAGGTTTCTTATACTAATTAAGTACTCCAATAAGAAACGTTTTATCCAAGAGCTTAAATAATCTTCATTTTTCATTTCTTTTCTCCTGTAAATGCATAACCTTCAAATTTCATATTTGCTTCTTGAAGTATCTTGTCCGTCATTGAGAGGTATACCGTTGTACAGGCTAAGTGGGTATGACCGAGATAAATAGATAATACTGGCAATAGTTGCTGTACGTTTTTATTTTCCTGATACCAGCTCGTTAATCTATTAACAGCAAAAGTGTGCCTCAGATCATGCATTCTAGGTTGATAAGAGGATTTATCTACCCGCTTAATTCCTGATTGTTTTCTTATCCTTTGAAAGATCTGTCGCATTGTATCCAAGTTGAATGGCTGATTATCTTTTCCTATAAACAAATAAGAGTCCACGGATTGAGTTTGTTTTTGTGAATCTCGCCATTGTAAGTAAGCAATGATAAACGCTTTAATTTCACCATTAAACGGAACAAGTCTAGATTTATAAAATTTAGATTGTTGGATTGTAATCACTGAAGCATCAAGATCTATATCCCCTAACTTTATTGCTAAAGTTTCATGAGGTCTTAGACCTAAAGCATAAATTAGCATCAATACCGCATGAACCATTTTTGGGGCAATAAGACTTTTGTTTTTTGGATAGGTTAATGCTGCATCAAAAAGAAGCTTTAGCTCCTCTCTGGAATAAATATAAGGAGTAAATGCTTGTAGGCGTTTAGGTAGTATCTTTGGCAAGGGGATTTTGGTAACATAGTTACGGGTTAATGCATATTGATAAAATCCAAGTAATGCAGTGTGTTTAATAAACCAGCCAGGTGTTACAGTTTTTGTAGAAGTATAAAGAAAGTTATTAATCATTTCTTCAGTAATGGCTTCTACCAGCATTGATGGATCTAGGTTTTTACAAAAAGCTTTTAAACATGCTTCATTGGTTTTAAATTTTTCTCCAAGAGATTTCCTGTAGCTAATGTACTGACAAATTAGTTGATTGAGCATCATAGCAAATCTCCCAATTCAAATTCAGCAATTTTGCGTAAATTGGTTAAATCAACCTTTGCATAAATACGGGTTGTTTCTAATCCCTGATGTCCTAAATGATCACTGATCTCTTTAAGGGAAAGACCTTCATTTATTAAATACGTCGCACAGGCATGTCGTAAAGCATGTGGCCCATAATGTTTAATATAAGGAGCAATAGGTTTAAGTTTTCTACTAACAATTTGATAGATACCAGGATTCGATAAGGGTCTATAGGGAGCTTTTCTGCATATAAACACCTCTCTTAATTCGCAGTTATTTGGTCTAACCTGCTTTAAATAATCTAAAATGGCGTTGCCAACAGGTTTTGATAAAGGGAAAGTCTGCGGTTTTAAACTTTTAGCTCGTCTTAAGCGAAGTAATTCATTTTTCCAATCAAGGTTTTCTAAACATAAATGCTTTATTTCACTGCATCGCAAGCCGTAGACTGCTAAGAGCATTAATATTGCATAATCTCTAATGTCAGTTTGCTGATCAGTCTTGCTCCTTGCCAGAACTTCTTTTACATCTTCCCAACTTGGTGAATAAGGCAATGATTCATGCCTGTAAACTCGAGGGGTTTTAATTGAATCTGCTAAATTTTTCTGACACCAAGATTGGGTCTCTGCGTATCTTAAAAATGATCGGATTACAGATGCATAGGATTGGATGCCTCTTCTTGAGTATCTATCAATTTTGTATTTTTTACTGAGAATCTCATCTATAAGGAACAAAGTAATTTCGTTAAAAGCTTTATATCGCTTGTTAATTTCAACAAGAAAATCTCGAAGTTGCGAAGTTCTAGATTTAATTGTGTTTTCTGATAAGCCTTGTTCTACTCGCATATATGCAACATATTGGGTTAGGAGTCCTTCAAAGGGAATTTGTTTTACTAGTTTTTCTAAACACCCCAACATGTTTAACCAACCTAAAGCATTGCTTATAAATCTAGCTCTGGCAATTTTTGAATAGGAGTTTTTCCTTTTACAGTTCTTTTTATTTTTTGCCCAGTAAGCTGCAGCTTTTTCTATTTCTGTTATTGATACCGTTCTCAGCTGATAGAAATTCAGATATTCCATAACCACTAGCAAATATTGAGAAACTCTTCTTAGACTGTTGTTTACAGCACCGTTATCAACCCAATATTGCAAATAGGTGATACGTTCTTTTAACAGTGGCGCATTTGCATGACGTTGTAGGGCGATTCGTCGTTTAAATATTTTATTCAATACAGGAATATTCTCTGCCGGAAGACTCTCCAAGCGATTAATCTTTTTTAGCCAATTAATTGCATACCAAGCAAAACGTTCCTTGCCGCACCTTGAAAATGAAGAACGTTTTTGTGGATGATTTGACTGATATTTGGCCCAGTAATCTGCGGCTTCTTCTACTTGTTTGATAGTTATAAAGTTGTTAGTTTCTAAAGGAAGAAATTCTACAATTCTTAAGAGATACTGAGCAATTGTCATTAATGTTTGCTTGGATCTTCCAAGGTCCGTCCAATATTGGATATATTTTAATCTTTCCTCTAGTAAAGGGGCATTTATATGCCTTTTTACATAGTAAGGCCGCTTAAACATTTTCTCAAACATGGTTGTTCTCCTTAATGATTAGTAAGCCATATAAGGATACACCTAAAAACAGATAAAGATTATGTTGTCTTGGAAGATGATAAAGACTTTAAAAGAGCGACAAAATGAATCAACACCACATAACTAACTACGCAACATATGATCAGGAAGAGGGTTATATTGATCAAGTTCATGTAACGCCGGCTCATGTGTCAGAGATGACCGAATTTGAAACCGTGCTCAAGGAACGCAAAGACAAGAGAATGTATGGTGATAAAGGCTACGCTTCGGCAGCCAATAGAGCTTCTTTAAAACAAAAAGGAATCAAAAACGGATTAATGGAAAAAGCGAAAAAGAATAAACCTTTAACCCATTGGCAAAAAAAGTTTAACTCGTTGATTTCAAAGATTCGTTATCGGGTAGAACAGGGTTTTGGGACTTTAAAACGTCGTTTTCATTTTGCCAGAGCTTCTTATCTTACAACTGCCAAAGTGCACGGACAAATGGTTCTAAAAGCTATGGCTTTTAATTTTTTAAAGGCTTTAAACAAAGCTGCTCTAAAATGTTAATGCTACCATTGCGTCTTTTGCAGAAAATAAAGGAAGGTAAAGGAAAAAAAGGCAAAAAATTGAGGAAGTAATCAAAAAAATTAGAGCACATTATGCACTTCTGCAGCCTACTTTGCTGCTCATCCCTCAAAATTACCTTTTATGCAATAGTCTTAATAATTCGTTTTTATGAACGGGAATAACCCTTTTAAGTTAGTAAAATAAGGCATTTTGCGATGAATGTTACCCATTCAATTGGCAATGGGTATAACCATTACAGGTATTTTTTCTGCAAGAAAAATCATTAAAAGTTGTGACATGTTTAACCAAACCCTCAAGGAACTTACAACATGTCAGCAAACATAACTAATCTTACTTCAATTAAATGCACTGAACTCTTAACCAGTGAACAGGCAGCAGTCTACCTCGGTATTTCACCAGCAACTCTTGAAGTTTGGTGTTGTACCAAGCGATATCATATTCCATTTATCAAGGTTGGGTAGCTAGTTAGGTACCCAAAATCAGAACTGGACACTTTTTTAGATAGGCGCACCATTTGTTTTTTAAAATTTCTTCTCGTCATAGCTATATTGTTACTCTAGTAAGACCGGAAGAAAACGTTATCCAGGGTTCCAAAAGTATTAATGACGCGTATAGGGCAAAAGGACAATTTAAAGTGATTTATGGTAATTTTCAAAACCTAGTAAACTTTTACTCCAAAAAGCGCATCTGGGTAATCTAAGGGCGCTGTTTTATCAGCTTTACCAAGAAGTTGCGGAGTTGCAGTAAATTCCCTTGGTTCGCTTTTGGTCTTTTTTAGTTTCTGAAGTCGTTTGAAATGAACAGAGTGTTTTTCAACGACAGCGTTTAAAAGCATTCTAACCGAAACTTGTGTTTCTTCATCTCCACTTTCATCAATGCTCTTACAGGTTTGAAAAAATGTGACAAAAGAACGATCTTCCAAAAGAGAGGTAGCTTTTTCTTGTAGCATGTCAAAACTGCTGACTACAGTTTTTAAAGTGTCAGGTTTATAAACAAAATTCAGATTCTCTTGAACATCCTCTGGCCTTATGGGGGTATGAGAGTACAGTTTTCGGCTTAACTGGTCAGCATTACTATCAAGCAATCTCGCATTATAATCTTGACATAAGGCAGCGTCAGCGAGGCTAAGGCTAATTAGAATAGCTCCAAAGTATTTTTTTATCATTTTACCTGTCTCAATTTAATAATAGACTTTTTTAAAACACACTTAGAGCAACTGTGAAAGTTACGCAATTTTTTAAGCACACAAAAAAGAAAATACCTAGTATTAAGAATAAGTAAAGTTGCTAGTTATCCCATTATCATGCAGCGTCATTTCTCCGCTACAAGCTCCTTGTAATTCTTATTTTAAAGTTTAGATTCATGTTTCTTTAAACTCTTTGAAACGACCAAACACTTCTCTTATGATTAATGTTACTAATTACTATAGTGTAACTAGCTTCTATATCTGCCACAGCATGCTCTTTAAGCCTACTTGCCCTCCTCAGGTTTCCAAGATTGCAATCTTTCTGTGAAAAATCCGATGTTATAATGTAAAGCATCACGGAACGGATCTAACTGTGTCATCATATCAGAAACATGAGCAGCAAATGTTTCAGTTGAAGTGATATAGCTACGAACATCTTGATAGGCTAAATCTACACACTCATGTGACCTGGCTAAAGGCCCTTCTGTTAATACCTGAAGTGCTGCTTTGACTCTCTCTTCTCTTGGTCTGTCATGCAACCCATAACGCATTGCTCGATGGGATCCTACATAATTATACAAACCGTTTCCAACCAAGAATCCTCCAAAATGATCAGGATCTACGGTAAAAATTCTGTCATCAGCTACACGAAAATCAATAACCTTCAAAAGTGGCATTGCCGTTGCTGTTTCTAAAAATCCAAAATTATCTGGATTGTTGAGTAAATCGTGAAGTCGAAGAATACGCGATAGCATATCTAAGGAAGCTATTTGCAACAAAAAGTTTTGCGCAACTCCATCACTTTGAACAACAGTTTCAATCGCATTCCAATCGTTAAGACTAGAGGTTGGATTAATTGTTTGAAGAGACATACCCCAGAGAGTTTGGCCATAATCTTCATCTCCAGCTTCTCCTAAAGTACCTGTTGCTTTTTCAAATACGTTAAAACTTCCACCCTGACCTGCATCTAGTGTAGCAATATAAACATCTTCAATACTTCTTTGCAAAAAATGTGTTTCACAGCCAAATCCTAAATGTTCTAGAACTTTATAGACCATTAGCTCTTGAGGATTAACCGGTTTAGCAGCGGAGCTTTTAGAAGAAAGGCGCCCTGCAGAGTGCGTTTTGACATGGTATTTTCTTTTTTCTCCTCCCAGTAAGACTACATTTACTTGGGTACCCAACTGAACGCCACCGGCTTTATCATCGCACTCTATGGTTGAACCTGGAAAACAAGAGTTAAAATATTGTTCAACAATTGTTTCAAGTCTGTCCATATGGACGATAGCAATATTGTCTCGTAATTTTAAAAACTCAGAACGGAGTATTTCAAACTCTGCATCATGTCTTTTTCGGGCAAGATTTTGCAGTTTTGTATGTAAATTACTCATAATAGAAATCCGACGTGGGTCACCAAAAGAGACCCCAGAGTCTTCTAACATACTCCAATCGAATCCCCAAGAATCAACAACTTCAACACCTAGGACTGCAACGAAACGATCCTTTCTAAGTACTTCAGCTTGCATCTTTGATACTATCTCTCCTGGTGTAGGAAAGACTGTGGTTGAAGGAGCCGCTTTGGGTGGCGGTGACATAAATGCTTCGTCAGGATCCATACCATGTACAGGATTATACTGCTGTATGCCAAAAGTAAAAGCAAAAGCGTATAGTAAAACTTTCGATATTTTCATAGTAAACCTGCCATAAAACTTAATGTGTTCGTAAATTAACATACTTTATTGCTAAAATATAGGATGTATGTGTACAGGAACATTAATTCATTCCCATTAAAATAATTCAATCGTATTATCGATCTTTTTTTCTCTTGATACTAAAAAATCTTGATATCATTATTCTGTAATCACAAGAGTCTTAAAATGGGCAGGAAGAGAAATCATTTTTCCCGCATTCTTAAACACTTCTTGCAAATAAGAAAGGTGGTCTCGTGCAAAAGGATCTAAATCATAAGTCTCTTCAATCAGAGATGTATTATTACAAACCATTTCATAGAGTTTATATGAAAACTGCTTATCTTTTGAAAGCCACTCTCTTCCATCATAAAACATTCGAGACAAATAAATTTGCCATACAGGGTGATTGAGCGCAGCTATCATACACATTTCTTTAAAAACAGTTCTCTCGTGAGTTGTGAAGCCTCCATAAACTCTCAATTCAGCACCAGAATAAGCATATACAAACTCTGGTACTCTTTGAGTGGTTGGTTTTTTCATATGAGTGCATAGAGCAGCTTTTAAAGTAGGCTCATCCATAGCAAAAACTTTCTCAGCAACTTCGCGTTCGGCCGCTTCCGTTTTTAGAATAAAAACCATAAAGAAAAATATTAACCTGATAACCATTGGATAAATCTCTATTTTTTTCTGTTAACTTCTATTTAACAGTTTTCTTTTAGAATTCAACTATAAAATAATAAAAGTAGAAATTCAGAAATGTCATTCTTTTTTGCTTTTCTAATTTTTATTTCTTTTTCCTCAAGTGTACTTTCAGAAGTTACTATAGGATTTAATACACCTACCAGCAAACGACCTCCTAGAACAGGTATTCCTTGTCAACAAATGGTTCTTGATACAATTGACATGCTTATTTCTAAGAAACCTAGAAAATGTAAAATCCAAATTGCTATGTACTCTTTAGATAATCTCAGTATCCTTAATAAATTAAATGAAGCCATAAGAGAAGGCGTTGAAGTAGATCTCCTTCTAGACCAAGAGCAAAACACACAAACTATAGACCGTCTTTCAGAAGCTAAAATTAAAGGTTATAGAGATCCTTTGCTCTCCTCGAGAAGGCAGGCTAGAACAGCACGAGAAAATCTACTCTCAAATGCAAACTCTGCCGCCATTATTGGTAAATCTTTTCAAAAAGGCCAACCCTATAACCAAACTCGCGTTTTACATGAAAAATTCTCAGTTTATACTTGTGAAGGAGCTGCAGGATCAGGAGATGGCAATCCAGATACCGTGATTCTAGGATCTTATAATTGGACAGAAGCTGCTTCTGAAGTCAATTATGAAAACTGCATTAGAATTCAAGATGATCCTGATTCTATAGATGCTTTTAAAGCAAGATTTCAAGGAATCCTTACAATGGAAACTGCGGCTGCTCCACCTGCTACCCCTGCAGTCGCAAAATCTGCCGCTGCGGTTACTCCTAAAACAATAACAAATACTAGCTCGTCTATCCCAGGAGGTTCTTACAGTGAGCAACATAAGAAAAAACAGGAATATGAAGCAAAGAAAAAGTCAGACCCTGCGCTTGATAGATTAGCTTCGCCAAGCCCGCTTAAAACAAAATCAGGAAAATCAGTTGGTATTCCTCGGACTAAAAACCTCTTAAAGAAGAAGACGATGGTTAGTCTTTATAAAACAAGAAAGATAATAAAAACCTCTGCTTCACTACTAAAACCAGGAGCTTTTAGTAGAAAATGAAAGATGCACTAACTTGCTATAAACATGATGTTCTCGTGTATTAATTTCTATTTTTATCTTCATTTTTCGAATGGGTAAAATTTCAGATTCATAAGAATAATAAAAGGTTACCCTTCCTTGTGTTTGTTTCTATTTTGGCTCACCAAGCCAAGGATTTAAAACTTCATGCAAGTGATGCAAAAGGCTACCAATAGGTTCTGCATTCTTTTGCACAAAATCTAAATCTTCTGAATAACGGTCTTGAGTAGGAGAGTACAGTTTGTGAAGAGCTGTCCCTCCTCTAAAAACCAACCCTTCTTTCAAAATAGGATTGGAATATATGGCAGCAATGGCACGAGATTAGATTAAATCATGCTCGACTTGTGCGTTGTGTGCGCCCTGCTAAGGGGCGTAAGTTCAGTGGGTGCGAATCTCACCCGGCAACTGTTGCTCCAGCCGGAAGTGCTTTGGAGTAATTCAGGAGGTAACGAATGGGTTAAAGCATCTAAAGAAAAGGTCATGTAGATGACTAGCGTTTGTGCGGGCCGTAGCGCGTAGCGAACATTGAGCAGGCCTCGAAAGGGTGAGATGTAGTAGCTGACCCGCCATAATGTCGGGGAAAGCCGCTGTAGGAAGGATAAAGAGCAACATGGACCCTTTCTATGCCACCGGGGTAGTGATGATGGCACGTACAAAAGAGGACTTACGTTCAACAGGGGAAGTCTTTGTCGGGACGGCCTGGCAGGCCGTAAACAGTGGCCTCGTGAGGGGCAGACACTGACCAACAGAGATGGCGGAGGGGCCTGTATTACCGAGGAAGTTGGGTAATGCCAATGGAGGAAAGGGGCCCTGGTTTAGAACAAATGAGCAAAGGAGGAACGAGCTCGGTGATTGATAAATATCTAGGAACACCTAAAACAGCAAAGTATCGCTGTAAAGTTGAGAGCCTACAAAGTTCATTACATGCAAAAGCCAAGGCAGATCCCAGCTACAAATTCTATAGTCTCTGGGACAAGATCTATCGAAAGGATGTCCTACACCGTGCCTACCGACAATGCAAGCGCAATGGGGGAAGTTATGGTGTGGATAAACAAACTTTTGATAATATTGCGCTCATAGGCGAGGAGAAATGGTTGGAGGAACTGCAGGAGGAGCTGAGGAAGGATCAGTATGTTCCTCAGCCCCTCAGAAGAGTATGGATTCCTAAAGGAAACAGCAAAAGCAAGCGGCGGCCATTAAGCATTGCTTGTATTAAGGATCGCGTTGTACAAACGGCGATGCATCTGATCTTACAACCCATTTTTGAAGCCGACTTATTGCCGGAACAATATGGATTTAGGCCAGATGTCGATGCCAAAATGGCTGTTCGACGTATATACTACCATGTGACGCAACACAAACGCACAGGTATTGTTGATGCTGATCTAAAGGATTACTTTACTTCAATCCCGCATAAAGATCTGATAAAGTGTCTCAGTCGACGTATTGTGGATAAGAAGATATTAAGTCTTATCAAACAATGGTTAGAGACACCCATTGAAGGATTCTTTAACGGGAAGATACAAAGGAGCAATGAAGCAAAAGAAGGACACAGGAGCGTAGCACAGGGATCACCTATATCCCCACTGTTGGCAAACTGCTACTTCAGAAGATTTCTGCTCGCTTGGAAGAAGTTCGGTATGGAAGAGCAACTCGACGCTAAAGTTGTAAATTACGTAGATGATTTTGTCATTTGCTGTAGCCCCAACAAAGTGAATGAGGCTATGCAATCCATGAAAAGTATTATGGAGCGTTTAGGGCTTTTTGTGAACGAAGCAAAAACCAGGACAGTCAAAGCACCGCAAGAATCTTTCGATTTTCTGGGTTACACTTTTGGTCTTGTTTACAATAAGAATAATGAGACCTATTGGGGAACCCAACCATCGAAGAAGGCGGTTAAGAAAGTAATTGATAAGATCCATGAAGCAACACGTATACAAACGACCTGGACAACAGCGGAAAATAGGGTTTTAGAAATTAACCAGATTATACGAGGTTGGTGTGGTTACTTTAATCAGGGACCTGTATTAAAGAGCTACCGAGCAGTACGCAAGTATACAGAAAAGCGACTACGACGTTGGCTTGTGAAGAAGCATAAGATGAGAGGCACCACAGGATACCGCCAATTTCCTGATGAGCACCTGTATGGAAAGCTCGGCCTTTACGCAATAGCTGAAGTCATGGCTGATGTGCCGAAAGCGAAAGCATGATGATCTAAACGAAAGCCGGATGCGTTAGTAGCGCATGTCCGGTTTGATGTGGCAGGCAGTGGAAACGGGACTTTCGAATTACCGCGCCACTGCTTGACCCTACCTTTCCAAGGAGCTGAATTTTTCCATTCAATAATATAATTTTGAGGAATCATATATCTATTTCCAGCGCTTCATTTACTTGAATATGCCATTTTTGGTTTTTATCAGTGATTTCGTTGGCTGTATCTGATCGTAAAGGGATATAAATTTGCGGTTTTTTGGATCTAACCTCATAAAGCCGTCCTTGTTAACTCTTCAAACCCTAACATATCAAGAATATAGCCAAGACGTTGAACGTAGCGAACAGATAATTGATTTCCTACTAAAGCTAGTTTGCCCTCATTTATAACTTCCGCAAGTTCAGATAAAACAGTCGCCACATGATTTAAATGGCCCGATTGATGCAAATAACGCATCAAATCAAAAGCTGTTCCTTCTGGGGTAGGTACATTCATGTAGCCAGAAGGGACTTTTATCTTTTGCGTTGGGATATCTGACACGTCCTTACTATAGTAAAAAACTATATTTACAGAACCAACTGTTAAGGGGAGTATAACCTTTCCACAAATCACTTGAAAAATTTGAGGAGCTTGATGGGATGATCCATGTAATGAGGCTGCTGACAGTAAACTAACATAATAGGGTACCTGTAGATACGCCATTAGATCATCAATAAACCATTCTGGGGGCAATGAACCATCATTAGCGTATTCTTCTGTTATGATTTGATAAAGCCCTTTTTTTAAATGTGCAACCTTTCCTTTCTTAGCAAGGCGATGAATGCTATTTAAAGTAGCTGTATTCGTTAACCCAAGAGCTTGGCTCGCTTCTTCCTTTAGAAAAAGGTATCGGCCTTTTTTCCCAGCTCTTGAAAGTAATCAATAAGTCTAGATTTGTTTTTCATTATTGAATAACGCCGTAAATAGAGATTTCATGAAAATGAAAAAATATAGAAAAAATTGGTAACAATCGGTGACTATAGAAGAAATGCGAGGGATCGTTTTATATTTTTTGTTTTAGGAGTTATGGGGGTTGATTTTTAAAACACTTCTCAAATGCCAATCCGCAAATTCTTTATCAACCTTCTTACCTTTTTTTGTGCAAGAAAAGTAATAGATCTCTTTAATGGCCTCTATAGCATCTTCATTTTTTAGAGTAACTTTGCCACTGTTTATAACATCTTTTACATATTTCGTTGTGTTTAAGAAAACATCTGGGTCCCAGGCAGCAGTAGGATAAGGTAGGCCAACGGAATTTTCTTTAACTTCAAGAAGATCCGACAGTTCCCATTTTAATGTTTTGGAAAGAGCTGTTAGGGTTTCAAGTGTGGGGCTTTTGATCCTCCCTAATAAAAAATTTCGCAAAGAACTTGGTCCAATGCCGGACATTCTTTCTGCCTCGGCAACGGTTATTCTTTGCTCCTTTAATTTAGATTTAATTTTTTCTCTTAAAACCGTTGGATCCATTTGAAAGTATAAATAATTTATCTTTAGCAATTTCTTGTTCCTATATTAGCTGCATTTCCTTTAATAACCTATCATATTAAAAAACCATTTGATAAGCTTAAAAACTTATATTATATTATTTTAAGCTTATTTTTGAGTTAACCTTTATAGAGGTGAAAATGCGCTGGACTATGAGTATTGCGGTTAAATTGGGTGCACTTTCCAAGTTTTTAGCCGAATCAATCACAGATATATCAAGTCTGTTTTCTTAAGGAGATTTTCATGATCAAAATTATAGGTCGCTGTTATCTAGAGGAGCATTGGACCAGATACCCAGAAGCAGAAGAAATTTTAAAAGCCTGGTTTTATAGATTTCAGAATTTTTCATACAAAGATGTAGACAAAATGATAGAGAGTTTTCCTAGAACAACGGTTTTTAACTTTCAAATAACTTCCTCTATTTTTCTTTTAGCTAAACTTCGAAGAGATTTAAAAATTTTGAAGATTATGGGTATAGGAACTGTTTACAAAGCTGGTTCAGGTAATTTTATAGCAACCACAGCTCAACTTTAGGAGATTTTATTATGAATATACGTCCCATTCGAACTGCGGAAGACTATAAAGCAGCTTTTGAAATACTTGATAAACACTGGCCAGCGGAGGAGGGTACAAAAGAGTATGATTATTTTGATATTTTATCCATTTTAATTCTAAATTATGAAAAAGAAAATCGCCTCATGGGCTTGCCGGATCCTATTGAGGCTTTAAAATACTATATGCAGCAAGACGGACATTCGGTGGAGGAGTTGGGATTAATTTTAAAAGATCAGACTCTAGCTAAAAAGCTTCTCGATAAGATAGTACCAATGACACTGCCTATTGTGTATGAGCTTTATAAACAATGGGATTATCCACCAGTTCCTTTTTTAAAACCTTACAAATTGATTTCTGACCCTTTAGCAGAAAACTAAATTATGTTAACGCTCAATAACAACGCTAATGAGTCAAGACATACAAAAATCACTCTTGAACAGCAATCTACCTTGTGATTGAGCCGATTTTTGAAGCAGACTTTCAAAAGTGCTCATTGGGATTCCGCCCCAAACGATCAACAGTTCATGCAAGTCTAGAAATCTATAAATGGCTCAATTATGGGCTAACTAACCCAAGTTTTGGATATTGATTTAAAGAAATACCTCACCATCCACTTGCAATACCCCTCTCATAAACAACATCAATCAATTTCAATTTTTATATTTTCTAAATCCAGAAAAAATAAAGTTGTGTGACTGACCTTGATTGACACAAGAGCTCCATCCAGTTGCTGAGATAAAGAGCGAATCGGTCGAAGTAAATGGGTCTCTAGATCATGATAGGTCGGTAGGTTTAAAAGCTTTGTCAATTCTTCAATTGAAAGCAGCGTCGGATAACGGCTTCCAATGAACCGATCTTTTAAAGCCTGCTTGGTCAAGATATAGAGGATTCGACGCCTTTTATAAGCTTGCCGTGGCAGTATTCTTTTGTTTTCAAGAAAAACTTCCTTATTAATGAACCTAAGCTTGAGGGAGTGTTTGAGTGATTGAGTGGGAGA
>Ga0214919_10004728_pt1 | contig 19712 bp, 19 predicted proteins | sample LL1503_MetaG_FD_177994 | JGI IMG/M metagenome (GOLD analysis project Ga0214919, IMG submission 177994) | Freshwater microbial communities from Lake Lanier, Atlanta, Georgia, United States - LL-1503 | ecosystem: Environmental > Aquatic > Freshwater > Lake | place: USA: Georgia | collected...
AATTGCCATCGAGAGCATCCCAGTTGATCGCCTAGCGGAAATCACCTCTGCCTTCTTTATTAGTAGTTTGCGTTTATCGCATGCTATTTCATCGATTGATTCACGGCCGTTGCATCTTTCACACGCCTTCGGAGAAGAAATAAAGGCGTTGACACATAAGTATTCGGTAGGCTAGCCACATGATTCAGGTAACCGTTGATGGCACTGCTCGCTCCATAGAGGCAGATCAACGCCCTACCCACCTCTTTGCAGATAATAGAGAGGTAGTCGTTTGCCGCATTAACGGCGTGCTCAAAGATTTGTGGACCGACCTGCACGAAGGCGATGTCGTTGAATCTGTCTTAATCAATTCTCCTGATGGTCTCTTCGTTCTTCGCCATTCAACTGCCCACGTTATGGCACAAGCGGTGCAAGAAGTTTTCGCTGATACAAAGCTTGGAATTGGACCACCGATCAAAGATGGTTTCTATTATGACTTTGATCCAAAGACTCCTTTTAATCCAGATGATTTAATCAAGATTGAAAGCGTTATGCGCAAGATTGTTAAAGATGGCCAGCGCTTTCGCCGTCGTGTTGTAACTGAAAAAGAGGCGCTAGCTGAACTCTCACATGAGCCATATAAGTGTGAACTCATAGGCATAAAGGGCCCAGCAGGAGAAGAGGCAAGTGTTGAGGTTGGGGGAGCAGAGCTCACCATCTATGACAATTTAGGTAGAGATGGAAATCCGGTGTGGGGAGATCTTTGTAGAGGTCCTCACCTTCCATCCACAAAGCACATTCCTGCATTTAAGTTAATGCGAAGTGCTGCTGCGTATTGGCGCGGATCTGAAAAGAATCCCATGCTCCAGCGCATCTATGGCACAGCATGGCCATCACAAGATGAACTAAACGCTCACTTAGAACTACTTGCAGAGGCTGAGAAGCGCGATCACCGCCGCCTTGGAACTGAACTTGATCTGTTTTCATTTCCTGAAGAGATCGGTTCTGGTTTAGCGGTCTTTCATCCCAAAGGCGGAATAATTCGCCGGGCGATGGAGGATTACTCACGCAAGCGCCATGAAGAAGAAGATTATGAGTTTGTTTATTCTCCTCACTTAACCAAGGCGGCCCTGTTTGAAAAATCAGGTCACTTGGATTGGTACTCAGAGGGAATGTATCCACCAATGATCATGGATGAAGAGCTCCATGCTGATGGAACGATTAAAAAGCCTGGCCAGCAGTACTACATGAAGCCAATGAACTGCCCGTTCCATAACCTTATTTTCCAAGCCCGCCAACGCTCCTACCGCGAGCTTCCCCTTCGACTCTTTGAGTTTGGAACTGTTTATCGTTATGAAAAATCTGGCGTGTTACACGGCATCACTCGTGCCCGTGGTTTTACTCAAGATGACGCACATATTTATTGCACAAAAGAGCAGATGGCAGATGAATTGGATTCGCTCCTAACTTTCGTGCTCAACCTTTTGCGCGATTACGGTCTGAATGATTTCTATCTCGAGCTCTCAACAAAGAACCCAGAAAAATTTGTTGGCGCAGATGCGGATTGGGAAGAGGCAACTGAGACTTTGCGCAAAGCAGCCGTTGCTCAAAAACTAGAGTTAGTTTTAGATGAAGGCGGCGCTGCGTTCTATGGACCAAAGATTTCCGTGCAGGCAAAAGATGCCATCGGTCGCACATGGCAGATGTCCACGATTCAAGTGGACTTTCAACTTCCACAACGCTTTGAACTTGAATATTCAGCTGCCGATGGGTCACGCCAGCGCCCAGTAATGATTCACCGCGCACTCTTTGGTTCCATTGAAAGATTCTTTGGTGTTCTCACCGAGCATTACTCAGGTGCTTTCCCACCATGGCTTGCACCAGTACAAGTAGTTGGCATTCCAGTTGCTGAAGCTTTTGCAGATTACTTAGCTGATGTTATAAAGCAGATGAAGAAAGCTGGCATTCGTGCAGAGCTAGATGGATCTGATGATCGCATGCAGAAGAAGGTGCGCAACGCACAGATGCAAAAGGTGCCGTTTATGGTTATTGCAGGTGAGGAAGACATGGCAGCCGGTGCTGTCTCATTCCGCTATCGCAATGGCGAACAGAAAAACGGAATTCCTATCAAGGATGCAATTGCGCAAATTCAAAAAGTAGTAGCTGAGCGCACTCAGGTTTAATAATGCATATTGATGGCGCAGGAATGCCAGATGGTTGGCAACGGTTGTGGGCGCCGCATCGCCTTGAATATTTACGTGGTGAAAACCGCCCATTAGAGGGTAATGAAGTTGAATGTCCGTTCTGCCGAATTCCTAAACTAACTGATGAACAAGGCCTCATTGTTCATAGGGGGATAACGGCCTATGTCGTGATGAATTTGTATCCATATAACCCAGGGCATTTGCTTGTGTGCGCTAACAGGCACGTTGCAGATCTGACTGACTTAAGTGAAGAAGAGCGCAACGAGATTTCATCTCTTACTGCTCATGCCATGAAAACGATTCGAAAAGTTTCATCCCCTGCAGGCTTTAACTTAGGAATGAATCAAGGTGCTATTTCAGGTGCGGGTGTAGCAGAACATATTCATCAGCACATCGTCCCGCGCTGGAGCGGTGATGCAAATTTCATGCCAATTATTGGAAAAACAAAGGTGCTCCCGCAGTTGCTTACTTTGACCAGAGAAGAGATTGCTGCGGCTTGGTAGTACTAATTGAGTTCAGCAAGATATTTCTTTATAACATCAAGTCCAATTCCCTTTTCAATTACAAGTGGAATCGCTGGGAAAAGAACACCGGCAGCAAAAGCGCCTTCACCCATTGATGTGATCAGCTCTAGATACTCATCTCGAAACTCTTGAACCAAAGTTTCATGTTCTGGCTCGCAAGCATTAAGTGTTGGGGGAGTTGACGAGTAATCAGTGATGACCATATCCGAGAGTGAAATAAGAGCTCTAGGTGAGCCATCGTCATCGTGGAGAACTAAGTAAGGCGTGGCAATCTGATCAAAGACACGATTGGCCAACATGACCGCGTCATCAAAGTCTGCGTTGTTTCCATCTAAGTGCGTAACAACAATCATTCGAGGTGTTAGGAACTCATCAAAGGATTGCCACTGATCAATAGTTGCTTGGTCGATTCCGGTGTTGGGATTGACGGCAAAGAGCGCGCAGGAAATATCACCAGTGGCTTGAGTTCCAACTGCTGCCCCTAGCGCCGAAGCAACTTCGCCAGGGTTGGCTGAAGGGTGGCCAAAGACGCAGAGATTGAGAGGCGATGTGGGATTCTGCACTGGGTCAGCCTACGATGTGCAGTGATGCTAAGTCGCTCATTAAAACCAGCGGTTACGAGATTAATAACACCCGTAGCCGCATTCGCCCTGCGCATTGGGATAACTCCCAATGCAGTCACATGGGTGGGAGCTGTTGGGGTAATTGCATCAGCACTATTTTTCTATCCTCGAGGAGATTTCTTTCTCGGCACCGCAGTTATTGCCTTTTTTGCCCTGAGTGATCTCTTTGATGGCACCATGGCTCGAATCTCTAAATCTGGTGCAAGTGCGTGGGGAAGCTTTCTAGATTCCACCATTGATCGCTTAACTGATTCTGCGATTCTTCTTGGTGTGAGCATCTACTTAATCAACAATGATGACCAGCTAAGTTTTGTCACAATCGCAACTTTAGTAACAGGAATGCTCGTTCCATACATTCGTGCCAAAGCTGAGAGTTTTGGCGTTGAATGCAGTGGGGGAATAGCAGAGCGCACCGAGCGTTTAATCATGGCAATGTCTGCAATTGCACTTGATGGCCTAGGAGTTGCCTATGTATTGGCCGGTGGAATGTGGCTACTTGCAGTGTTGGGAGCAGTAACAGTTGGGCAACGCATGTTGATTGTTCGCAAGGCATTTAAGCAATGATCCAAACTTTAAGTGCTTGGGGATATTTTGCTGCCTGGCGAATTCTGCGTTGGTTACCTGAGAATTTTGTCTATGCCAGAGCAAATGCTGTGGCCGACTATTTAGTGAAGCGAAATGGAAAGAGTGTCGCCAGGTTGCGATCCAATCTTGCCCGTACGCAACCCAACATCACGGCCCTAGATCTAGATCTGCTTGTCTATTCGGGAATGCGATCAGCGCTTCGTTATTGGTGCGACACATTTAGATTTCCTGACTGGTCCAAAGAACGAATTCTTGGCACAGTGACATTTAATGATGAAAGTATTTTAATGGATGCAGTTGCTGCTGGTAAAGGCGCAATTGTTACTTTGCCGCACTGCGGAAATTATGATCACGCTGCTGCATATTTTTGTGCCCGAGGAGCCAAGATTGTCACGGTTGCTGAACATTTAAAGCCGGAGAAATTGTTCAAAAAGTTCATGCAGTACCGCTCAGATTTTGGAATGGAATCACTGCCTCTAGATGGTCGCGTGATTCCCACTCTGATGCAAAGAATTAGAAGTGGATGCGTAATTGCACTTGCCGCCGATCGTGATCTTTCTCGATCAGGAATTAATGTTACTTTCTTTGGCGGCCCTGCCAGAATGCCTGCCGGCCCAGCCTTACTTGCCATTCGGACCGGAGCACCGTTAATTAGTGCATACGTTTCATACACGCCCACTGGAATTCATATCGATTTCACTCGAATTGAACTGCCAACTAAGGGAAGTGAAACAGAGCAGGTTGCAGCACTTGTTCAAAAGAGTGCAGATCTGTTTGCAGAAGGCATTGCCAAGTACCCACAGGATTGGCACATGATGCAACGCATTTGGATTGATGGCGATTTCAAGGATCGCGACTAATGCTTACCAAGAAACTCAAAATTGGAATTGTTTGCCCTTATGGTTGGGACACACCAGGTGGTGTGCAAAACCATGTTCGCGATCTAGCCGAGTTTCTGATTGCCGCTGGACACACGGTTTCGGTTTTAGCACCTGCTATCGATGAAGATCAATTACCTGATTATGTAGTCAGTGCCGGCAAGCCAATTTCTATTCCTTATAACGGCGCAGTAGCGCGAGTTCTATTTGGACCTATTGCATATGCACGAGTGCGCCAGTGGATTGGCAGCGGAGATTTTGATCTATTGCATTTACATGAGCCAGCAATTCCTTCAATCTCACTTCTAGCGTGTTGGGCAGCAGAAGGTCCCATGGTTGGAACTTTTCATGCCGCAGCTAAGCGCCAGAAAGTTATCTTTGCGATTGGGCCAATTCTTGAACCTGCAATTGAGAAACTCTCAGCACGAATTGCTGTCTCAGAAGCTGCGCGCCTGACTCTTACAGATCATCTTGAAACTGATGCGATTGTTGTTCCTAATGGAATTTATGCCAGACGTTATTCAGCTGGAAATTTCCAGGAGAAATGGGCTGGGAACACTATTGGTTTCATAGGCCGCTTTGAGGAACCGCGCAAGGGTCTGCAAGTACTTGTAGATGCCCTGCCTATCATTGCTCGCTTTGCACCTGATGTGAAAGTTTTTGTTGCAGGTCCTGGAGATCCCAAGGATTTTGAAAAGGAGATTGATCCACAACTGCGCGATCGTTTCGAATTTTTAGGAAGAATCTCCGAACAAGAAAAAGCAGATTTCATGTCTTCGGTTTCACTCTATGTTGCACCCAATACTGGTGGTGAATCCTTTGGAATCATCTTGGCTGAAGCCCTGGCAGGTGGTGCATGTGTTGTGGCAAGTGATATTCCAGCTTTTGATTCACTACTGGGTGGGGGAGAGTTTGGGGCTCTCTTTGAATCAGAAAACCCCACTGATTTAGCAAAAGTTATAATTGATCTACTGCGAGATGAAAACAAGCGCAAACAATTATCTATTGCCGGTAAGGCTCATGCTCAAATATTTGATTGGGATGTGGTTGCAGAGCAGATTTTTTCAATCTATGAAATGGCAATTGTCGGAGGCCAAGGAGTTTCTCTTAGCTCTGATGGTCGGGCTTGGGGCCGATTCCTTTCAAGAGATGAGGTAAAGAAATGAAGAACCTTCTTGCACTTGGATTCCTACTCTTAGTTGGTCTTTGGTATCTCTCTTTCTCAGCAACACGCCTTGATCGTTTGCACCATAGAGTTGAAACAAGCTGGGCAAACCTTGATGTCTTGCTGCAAAAGAGAGCAGCGATTGCCCTTGAGATTGCGCATAGTGATTTAGCTGATCCAGCATCTTCGATGTTACTAACTGGGGCTGCCTACCAAGCGCGCGATGCAGATGTAAAAAATAGATCATTGGCTGAGAGTGGCCTATCTGGAGCCTTGGGCCTGCTTATCTCTGATGGTTTGCCGCATGCCTCAGATTCAGAACAAGCTCTTTTGCAAGAGCTATCTGCTCTTACCGCAAAAATACGTGTGGCGATATCGATTCATACTGACGCTGTTTCTTCAACACAGATGGTGCGCAAAAAGTTTGTCGTGAAGACATTCAGATTAGCTGGCACCGCGCCCCTTCCAGTTACACATGAGTTTGAATCTGATGTTTTATAAGCGCCTTTGTCTTGCACTCACTCTGACTGTGTTGCTCACAGGCTGTTCTGCAATTTCTAATCTTTTACCAAAGTCGGTCGAACGCAACATTCTTAGTGGTCGCGAAGGTATCAATGGTCCGGTCTTAGCTGTGAAGATCGATGATACAAATGCGGCGCATCCACAAATTGGTTTAGAGGATGCAGACGTTGTCTACATCGAGCAAGTTGAAGGCGGCTTAACTCGCCTTGCAGCAATCTTCTCATCCGTTATTCCAGAGCGCGTAGGACCTGTGCGAAGTGCACGAATTTCTGACATAGATATTTTGAGCCAATATGGTCGTGTGGCATTTGCGTATAGCGGCGCGCAAAGAAAATTACTTCCAGTTATAGATGCAGCTAATCTGCAAAATCTTGGAGCACAAGCACAGCCTCCTTCTCTCTACACAACTGATCCCAATCGAGTCGCACCTGTTGCAATGGTTTTGCGAGCAGATCTTTTGATGGCAAAAGTAGTTGAGAAAAATTACTCAATCACAACCGCTAATAATGTTGGCTGGAGCTTTGGTGATGCACCAGAGGGTGGTAAACCAACTCAATCCGTCATCATGCATTGGCCTGCTGCTAGATATAGCGCTTCGTGGTCAGAGACTGAATCTCGTTGGTTGCTCTCACATAACTCAAAGAGCAATCTCGCAGAATCAGGAATAGTTCTAGGTCCAACGACTTTGGTCATTCAAATTGTTTCTATCACTGAATCTGAATACAAAGACAAAGTTGGGGGAGTCACTCCATTCTCACAAACCGTTGGAAGTGGACGAGGATTCATTTTGCGTGATGGTAAAACGTATGAGGCTCAATGGAACCGGGCATCTGATGGTGTTGGTACTACCTGGACTCTGCGTGATGGCAGCGAAATAAAGTTTGCCCCTGGTCAGATTTGGGTTGCCCTGACCGATAAGGAGCCTGATTTCACCTATTTATCTGCGAGCGCGAAGGCGACAAAGACAAAGTAGGATGTTCCCCTACACAGGCGAAGGTGAGTAAAGAGTAAATGTCAGAAGTAAAAGGCACAGGACGAGTTAAGCGCGGCATGGCCGAGATGCTCAAAGGCGGCGTCATCATGGATGTCGTTAACGCTGAGCAGGCAAAGATTGCCGAAGATGCAGGCGCAGTGGCAGTTATGGCGCTAGAGCGCGTTCCTGCAGATATCCGTGCGCAAGGCGGAGTAGCTCGTATGTCTGATCCTGACATGATTGAAAAGATTCAAGCATCTGTCTCAATCCCTGTTATGGCTAAAGCACGTATTGGCCACTTTGTTGAAGCTAAAGTTTTGCAATCTCTGGGCGTTGATTACATCGATGAGTCAGAAGTCCTCACACCTGCAGATTATGAAAACCACATCGATAAGTGGGACTTCACGGTTCCATTCGTGTGTGGCGCTACAAATCTAGGAGAGGCACTTCGCCGCATTAATGAAGGCGCAGCCATGATTCGCTCTAAAGGTGAAGCTGGCACTGGCGATGTTTCAAATGCTATGCAACACATGCGCAAGATTGGCGGAGAAATACGTCGTCTTTCTTCAATGCGCGAAGATGAGCTCTATGTTGCAGCTAAAGAGCTGCAAGCCCCATATGAATTAGTTAAAGAAGTTGCCCAAAGTGGCAAGCTTCCAGTTGTTCTCTTTACCGCTGGCGGAATCGCAACTCCTGCCGATGCTGCGCTAATGATGGCCATGGGCGCAGATGGTGTCTTTATTGGCTCAGGTATTTTCAAATCTGGAAATCCAGCACAACGCGCAGCTGCATGTGTGAAGGCAACTACATTTTGGCAGGATGCAAAGGTTGTAGCCGATGCATCTCGTGGTCTAGGAGAAGCAATGGTTGGTATTAACGTTGCAGACCTTCCAGCTCCGCACCGCCTTGCCGATCGCGGCTGGTAATTCACTTCGCTGATGAAGGTCGGAGTTCTCTCACTCCAGGGTGATGTTCGCGAGCATGTGAGTGCATTGATTGCTTGCGGTATAAATCCGATTGAAGTGCGAAGAGAATCTGAGTTAGCAGAAGCCGATGCCCTTGTTTTACCTGGGGGAGAATCAACAACTATCGCTCAGCTCTCTGAAATCTTTGGCATCTTTGAACCAATAAAGCAACGAATAGCTGCTGGCATGCCGGTCTATGGATCGTGTGCAGGAATGATTTTGTTAGCAGATCAAATCTTGGATGCAAAGCAAGGACAAAAAACCTTTGGTGGATTAGATATCACTGTTCGCCGCAACGCTTTTGGTCGCCAAGTAGATTCATTTGAAACAGATATTTCATTTGATGATGGATCCAGTGATTTGATTAAGGCGGTATTTATCCGTGCTCCTTGGGTGGAGAAAGTGGGGGTTGGCATCACGGTTCTAGCCTCTGTGGATACACACCCAGTGGCTGTGCGCTCTGCGACTCTTCTTGCCACATCTTTTCACCCAGAATTAACGGCAGATCATCGAATCCACCGTTACTTTATTGAGGAAGTGGCAAAGCCTGCATTAGAGAAGGTAAAGTAAGTTTCATAATCAGCGTTAATGAGATTGAAGGTGTAAGCCATGTCCGGCCATTCCAAGTGGGCGACGACCAAGCATAAGAAGGCGATTATCGATAGTCGTCGTGCAAAGGTTTTTGCAAAGCAGATTCGCGCAATTGAAGTTGCAGCACGCAATGGCGGCGCTGACATGGAAGGCAATCCAACGTTATTTGATGCAGTTACAAAGGCGAAAAAATCTTCGATGCCAGCAGATAACATCGATCGCGCAATCAAACGTGGTGCGGGTTTAGAGGCTGGTGCCAAAGACTGGATCACGATTATGTATGAGGGCTATGGCCCAAACGGTGTGGCAATCATGATTGAGTGTCTATCTGATAACCGCAACCGTTCAGCCTCTGAAATCAAAGTTGCAGTTACTCGCAACGGCGGATCAATGGCAGATCTTGGTTCAGTCTCATACCTTTTCAATCGCAAGGGTGTCATCATCGTTAATAAAGTTGATGGATTAACTGAGGATCGAGTCTTAGAAGCAGTTCTTGATGCAGGTGCTGAAGAAGTAAATGATTTAGGTGAATCATTTGAAGTGGTGTGTGAGCCAGTTGATTTAGTACAGGTTCGAACTGCATTACAAAGCGCTGGAATTGACTATGAATCAGCTGATTCTTCATTCCTGCCATCAATGTCGATTCCACTAGATGCCGATGGGGCTAAAAAGGTATTTGAACTCATTGATGCCATTGAAGAGCTCGATGATGTACAAAACGTCTATAGCAATTTTGATGTTTCAGATGAGGTTATGGCGAGCCTGGAATAAGTTCGTCACAGGTAAGGCCTAGGCTAGAAACCTTGAACTTCGTTAGAGGAAATGGTGGCCAGAATGCGCGTACTAGGAATTGATCCTGGTCTAACGCGCTGCGGTATTGGAATTGTCGAAGGTAGTCCTGGATCCCCACTCAAGATGGTTGGAGTGGGCGTTGTTATGACACCAGCGGACATGGCACTTGAAAATCGCCTCCTTGAAATTGATAAAGGTTTGAATGAATGGATAGCTCTCTGGAATCCAGATGTGATTGCAGTGGAACGAGTCTTTGCCCAGCACAACGTGAGAACAGTTATGGGCACAGGACAAGCCGCCGGAATTGCATTACTCATTGCAGCTAAAGCTGGAATTCCCGTCATGATGCACACACCCAGTGAAGTAAAGGCGGCTGTATCAGGATCCGGCCGGGCAAATAAAGCACAAGTAGCGCAGATGGTTCAAAAGATTCTTAACTTAGATTCAATCCCAAAGCCAGTAGATGCAACTGATGCACTCGCACTAGCCATTTGCAATATTTGGCGAGGTGGATCAACGGCCAGAATTAATCAAGCAGTAGAGGCTGAAAAGTCACGTCTTAGAAAACTGCGTGGCTAAATGATTTCAACAGTTACTGGAACTATTCGCTCTCTTTCACTCGACAAGTTAGTCATTGAAGTCGGGGGAGTAGGTTTGAGTGTTCTGATTAATCCACCAACAAGTGCCGGGCTAACTCTTGGTTCCCAATCCACTCTCTATACATCCCTTGTCGTGCGAGAAGATTCACTGACTTTGTTTGGCTTTCTAACTGAAGAGGTTCGCAATCTTTTTGAACTGGTTCAAACGGTTTCTGGAGTAGGACCAAAGGTTGCGCTCTCAATCATGGGCGCATTAACCCCTGAAGATTTAGCTCGCGCGATTTCTCAAGAAGACACATCTGCAATAGAGCGCGTTCCAGGCATTGGTAAAAAAGGTGCACAGCGCATGATTTTGGAGTTGAAGGGCAAACTGAGCGATCTCTCCTCTGGTGCCACATATAAAGGACATCAACCAGCTTGGCGTGAACAGCTTCTGAGCGCACTGGTATCTCTTGGTTTTTCTCCAAAAGAGTCAGATTCTGCAATTAGTTATGTGGTTAATGATTTACATGGCAATGATCAAGATCCGGCCAGCATGGAGTTAAGTGAGCTGTTGAAGTTAGCGCTAGCAAGTGGAAAGAGTTCACGTGGCTGATAATCAAGAGCGCTTAGTGGGCTCAAACATCAAGGGTGAAGAATCGGCCCTGGAACAAGCCCTTCGCCCCAAAACACTCAAAGATTTCATTGGACAGCATCGCGTGCGCGAACAGATAGATGTTTTATTGACTGCTGCTCGCCATCGAAACACACCAGCTGATCACATCTTGCTTTCTGGTCCACCGGGATTAGGTAAAACAACGTTGGCATTGATTTTGGCAAGTGAGATGCAGGCACCCATTCGCATAACCAGCGGACCTGCCATTACACATGCCGGTGATTTAGCAGCAATTCTCTCCTCATTAGTTGAAGGAGAGATTCTTTTCCTAGATGAAATTCATCGCTTGCCAAGACCTGCCGAAGAGCTTCTCTATTTAGCTATGGAGGACTTTAGAGTCGATGTTGTAGTTGGCAAAGGCCCAGGAGCAACTGCTATTCCTTTACAACTTCCACATTTCACATTAGTGGGTGCGACAACTAGAGCAGGTCTATTGCCTGGACCACTTCGTGATCGTTTTGGTTTTACCGCGCACTTAGATTTCTATGATGATAAAGAGTTGGCACAAGTTATTTTGAGAAGTGCTGCTCTCTTAGAAATAGATATCCATACCGATGCGATTACAGAGATTTCAGGGCGATCTCGTGGCACTCCACGTATCGCTAATCGTTTGCTACGTCGTGTGCGCGACTATGCACAGGTCAAAGCCAGTGCATCTATTTCATTAGCTGATGCAAAGGCTGCATTAGAGATGTATGAAGTTGATGAAAAGGGCTTAGACCGACTCGATCGCGGAGTATTAGTGGCATTGGTAGAGCGCTTTAATGGCGGCCCAGTGGGGCTATCGACTTTGGCAATTGCGGTGGGTGAAGAGGTAGAAACCGTTGAATCTGTTGCTGAGCCATTCTTAGTTCGAAATGGCCTTATGGCCAGAACTGCGCGTGGAAGAGTTGCAACTGCTGCTGGGTTTGCTCATATAGGACGAACACCACCCGCTCAATTTGCCTCGCTTTTCGACACACCCGCACCTGACGCCTAGACTCTGCACCTATGTCTACAACTACTAAACCAGTAAAGACGACTGCCCGCCCAGCGCGCTCATTGGCAATCTTGGCCCTAGTGCTCATCGCACTAACTGGTCTTGCCTTTGTTCAAAGCGCTACGGCAGTACGTCTAGGTCTTGATCTTCGAGGCGGAACTTCAGTCACTCTTCAACCGCGTATCGCACCGGGTGAAAATGGAAAAGTTACCAACGAAGCAATCGACCAAGCAGTCTCCATCATCCGCCAGCGCGTTAACTCACTCGGTGTTGCCGAATCTGAAGTAGCTGCGCAGGGAAGTGGCACTAATCGTCAGATTGTTATCTCTGTTCCGGGGGACACTGGTCGTCGGGTAGTTGAATTAGTAGGACAAACGGCAGAACTTAGATTCCGTCAAGTTTTAGCAACGGCAGCATCAACTGGTGCAGCTGATCCTGCTGCAACTCCAGCTACAGGTGTGAGCGCAGAAGTTAATGCCAAGTTTGCAGCACTTGATTGCACAAAGCCTGAAAATCTTCAGGGCTCTGGCGCCGATGCACCAACGGACACAATCGTTGCGTGTGATCGTGCGGGTTTAACAAAATATATTTTGGCACCAGCAGAAGTTTTAGGTCGCCAGATTTCAAAAGCCTCAGCAGGACTTGATGCACAAAGCGGTAGTGCCTGGTATGTAAGCCTTACTTTTAACGGTGAAGGAACAACAGCATTTGGTGCAATCACAGCACGTGTGACTTCATTAGCTGCACCACTTAACCAGGTAGCAATCGTTCTGGACGGTTTAGTTGTTTCAGCTCCAAGAATCAATGAAGCTATTCCATCTGGAAATGCTCAAATTACTGGAAGCTTTACTCAACTTGAGGCACAAGATTTAGCAAATGTTTTGAAATATGGAGCGCTTCCACTTGCCTTTGATCGCGGTGAAGTTCAGCAAGTTTCACCAACATTAGGTGCTGATCAACTCAGCGCAGGCCTATTAGCTGGTGGTCTGGGCCTTGGCCTAGTTCTCCTCTACTCAATGCTTTATTACCGAGGTCTTGGCCTAGTAACTGTTGGTTCGCTAGCAGTGGCTGGATCCCTTGTTTATCTCATGTTCTTACTTCTTGGTAAGTGGATCGGATTCACATTAACTCTTGCAGGAATCGCAGGAGCAATTGTGGCTATTGGTGTTACTGCCGACTCATTCATTATTTACTTCGAGCGTATTCGTGATGAAATTAGAGAGGGACGTTCATTGCGAACTGCAGTTGAAACTGGTTGGGCCCGAGCACGTAGAACTATTCTAGTTGCCGACTTCGTTTCAATCATCGCAGCCGTCTTACTGTATTTCTTTGCAGTAGGTGGCGTTCGCGGATTTGCATTTACTTTAGGTTTAACAACACTTGTTGACTTAATCGTTGTCTTTGTCTTTACAAAGCCAATCGTGACGATCCTTGCGAAGATGAACTTCTTTGCATCCGGTCATCCTTTGTCAGGACTATCAGCCAAGAGCACTGGAACACTGCCAGTAGCAGGGGAGGCATAAGAAATGTCAAAGCTTTCAGGTCTAGGTGGCCGTCTTTATCGCGGCGAAACTTCAATCGAAATCATCGGTAGACGTCGCCGTTGGTATGCAGTCTCTGCGCTCTTCATTCTTTTGTCTATGGGCGCTCTGAGCATTCAAGGTTTACACCTTGGCATTGAATTCAAAGGTGGTTCTTCATTCACGGTTACAAAGTCTGGGGCATCAATCGAAGATGCTCGCGCAGCAGTTTCTGCCGCGGGAGTTCCTGGAGAAGCAATTGTTCAGACAATTGGTAGTGACAAGATTCGTGTTCAAACAGGAGCGCTAGATACTCTCCAGAACAACGCAGTTCAAGATGCTCTTGCTGCAAAGTTCTCAGTGCCAGTTGAATCAATTGATACTCAAATCGTTGGACCGTCTTGGGGTAAGGAAATTACTCGCAAGGCTGTATATGGTCTCTTTGGTTTCTTGATTTGTGTCATGCTCTATCTAGCAATGGCCTTTGAGCCAAAGATGGCAATCGCAGCTATTGCCGCGGTGGTTCACGACGTTTTCATCACCGTTGGTATCTACGCACTCGTTGGCTTCGATGTTACGCCAGCTACAGTCATCGGCTTCTTAACTATTTTGGGTTATTCGTTATATGACACAGTTGTAGTTTTCGATAAGATTAGAGAGAACACACGCACAATTACTGCCAGTTCAAAGAGTACTTACTCACAAGCAACTAACTTGGCAGTAAACCAAACTCTTATTCGATCAATGAACACTTCGTTGATCGCACTTCTACCAGTTGGTTCCATTCTCTTCGTCGGAGCCGGACTTCTTGGTGCAGGAACGCTGAAGGATCTATCACTTGCATTATTTATTGGTTTAGCAGTGGGTACATACTCTTCAATCTTTATTGCGCCTCCTGTCTTAGCTCAGCTGCGCGAAAAAGAGCCTGCGATGCAAGCACTTGCAAAGCGTGTCAATGGTCGCGGTGCGCCAGCTGGTGTGGCAACACCTGCACCTGCTCATTCAGATGAGCGCCGTGGACCTCGCAACCAGCCAAAGCGTAAACATCGCAAATAGCGGTACCTAAATGGATACTTTGATTGCACCGGTTATAAGTGCGCTCAAAGAGCACCATGCGACGAATAACTTTGCAGATGTTGAACGTGCCTTTGTAGTTGCTGAAAAAGCTCACGATGGACAGCTTCGTAAATCTGGTGATGCATATATAACGCATCCAGTTGCAGTTGCAAATATTTTGGCTGATCTAGGTTTAACTTCGGAAGCAATCATTGCCGCTCTTTTACATGACACAGTTGAAGACACTGCCTATTCCCTGAGAGAGCTTCGACATGATTTCGGCGATGAAATTGCTGGACTAGTCGATGGTGTAACAAAGCTCGACAAACTCACATATGGTCCAACTGCTGAAGCTGAGACCGTGCGCAAGATGGTCGTAGCGATGTCGAGAGATATCCGAGTGTTAGTTATAAAGCTTGCTGATCGCCTTCACAATGCACGTACGTGGAAATATGTTTCAGTTGAAAGCGCCCAGCGCAAAGCCCGCGAAACGTTAGATATCTATGCACCTCTTGCGCACCGCCTCGGTATGAACGCCATCAAGTGGGAGTTGGAGGATCTGTCTTTCGAGGTGCTAGAGCCTAAAAAGTTTGACGAGATTTCTCGCCTCGTTGCAGAGCGCTCACCCTCTCGCGAGAAATTGACCCACGATGTTATTGAGATAGTTACACAAGATTTAGCAGCAGATGGAATCAAGGCAACTGTTACAGGACGCCAAAAGCATTTCTTCTCGGTTTATCAAAAGATGGTTGTGCGTGGACGTGAGTTCAATGATATTTACGACCTAGTTGGAATCCGTGTGTTGGTTGAGGATGTTCGTGATTGTTACGGTGTTCTTGGCGCAATCCACGCCAGATGGAGTCCAGTGCCAGGTCGCTTCAAGGATTACATAGCCATGCCAAAGTTTAATCTCTATCAATCACTTCACACGACCGTAATTGGACCAACGGGTAAAGCAATTGAAATTCAAATTAGAACATTTGACATGCACTCACGTGCCGAATTTGGTATCGCCGCGCACTGGAAATATAAGCAGGGCCATGAGAACAATGAAACATCACCTGAGATGCTGTGGTTGCGCCAGCTTCATGAATGGCAAAAAGAAACGGAAGATCCTTCAGAGTTTCTTGAAGCTCTGCGCTTTGATTTAGGTTCACCCGAAGTTTTTGTTTTCACACCTAAGGGGAGCGTTGTGGCCCTTCCGGGTGGTTCAACTCCGGTTGATTTTGCGTTCTCTGTTCACACAGATGTGGGTATTCGCTGTGCAGGTGCAAAGGTAAACGGTCGCCTAGTCCCGCTTGAGTCACGATTAAACAATGGGGATGTAGTTGAGATTGTCACTAATAAGGGTGAACATGCAGGGCCAAGTAGAGATTGGCTGAATTTTGTTAAAAGTCCACGTGCTCGTTCCAAAATTAAAGCCTGGTTTAGCAAGGAGCGCCGCGAAGAAGCAATTGATGCTGGTCGTGAATCAATTGCACGACAAATGCGAAAAGCTGGATTGCCTCTTCAAAAGATTTTCGCCGGTCATTCATTACTGGAGTTAGCCCATGAGCTGCGCTATCCCGATATTGATGCTTTGTACTCAGCGGTGGGGGATGGACATGTCTCTGCTGCGTCCATTATCGACAAGTTGGTTGTTTCCATGGGTGTTGAAGACTCACATCCTGAACCCACAATGGATGCTTTCCCTTCCCGTGCTCCAACAACAAGACGTTCAAGTAATGCAATTGATGTTGAAGGTGCCGATGATGTGTTGGTGAAGTTGGCGCGCTGCTGCACACCCGTTCCTGGGGATGCAATCATTGGCTTCATTACCAAGGGCAGTGGAGTTTCAATTCACAGAAGTGACTGTGTCAATGCTGGAGATTTGGTTCAAAATCAAAACGATCGTATTGTCAATGTCTCTTGGCGCTTGGGTGCTGCAAGTGTTTTCTTGGTCAATATTCAAGTTGAAGCTCTAGATCGCGAGTCACTGTTGGCAGATGTGACTCGAACACTCTCTGATCAACACGTCAATATCCTCAGTGCCTCAGTAAGTACATCAAAGGATCGCACAGCGATCTCTCGATTTACATTTGAAATGGCAGATGCAACCCATCTAGATGCGGTGATTGCAGCGGTCAGACATATTGAGGGTGTGTACGACGTTTATCGCACTACCAACAATTAACTAAATTCAGCTAAACCTTTTTCTGCTTCAGCTAGCCACACCTTACGAGCTGCCGCAGATTCCCGAGCTTCAGATGCCTTCTTAGCATTTCCAGCAGCCTCTGATTTAGCTGCGATCTTTTCATAACTCTCAATTGAGTCAGTAAGTTGCTTAACAACTTCGGCAGCACGTGCCTTTGCCGCTGGATCTGTTTTGCGCCAGATTTCAGCTTCAGCTTCCTTGATAACGCTCTCGACTGCGTGGACTCTGGCATCAAGAGATGCTCGCTTATCTCGGTGAGTCATGCCGATCTTGCTCCATGAATTCATTAGTTCACGAAGTGATTTCTTGGCTTGATCTAAGTGAGCAATAGGTAGCAGAGCCTCAATCTGCACAACAAGTTCTTCGCGCTTAATAAGGTTGGCGGCCATAGTTGTGTCGCGCTTTTCTAGATCAGCGTTTTTAGCGCTAAAGAATTGATCCTGTGCGGCCTTAAATCTGGCCCACATCTTTGCATCATCACTTGGCTTTCCACGTCCAGCGGCTTTCCAAGCATCCATGAGTGCCTTGAATCGCTTAGCAGTTGGGACCCACTCTGTTGAAGTTGCAAGCTTTTCTGCTTCTTCAATGATTGCCTTCTTTGCATCCACTACAACCTTTTGAACTGATTCAAGGGCTGCAAAGTGCGTGCGACGGCGCTTATCAAATTTGTTGCGAGATGATGAGAAACGCTTCCAGAGATCTGCATCTGCTTTCTTATCTAAGCGAGGGGCTGATTTCCATTCATCAAGGAGAACCTTGAGACGATCGCCAGTTACTTTCCAACTCTCAGATAGAGCAAGGCTTTCAGCCTCTGCAACAATCTTTTCTTTTTCAACAAGGATTTGTTCACGGCGAGCGGCTTTTGCTGCAGTCTCAGCCGCCTTCTTCGCCTCATACGCTTCACGATGGCCTTCGATGAGAGGCTCAATCTGTTCTACTGATGCTGAAAGGGCATCAAGGTCGCCCACACCATTTAATTCCTTAACTTGCTCGCGCAATTTTTTAACTGCTGCGTATGCATCCGATGGAACTAACGCGCCACTCTTAATTCGGGCTGCAAGGAGAGCAACCTCTGCTGCAAGGAGTTCAAACTTTCGAACGAAGTACGCCAACGCTTCTTCGGCAGTTTTACCAGGATATGAACCAACCGCTTTTTCACCGGAGGAGGTGCGAACAAAGACTGTTCCATCTTCGGCTACTCGGCCAAAGGCTGAAGGATCTCCGATTAATGCTGATGCTGCACTTGCTTGTGGTGTTGGATTGAATTCGCTCATGGTGTGTTCCCTTTCAGCGCGTTGTTCTGATCTAGAACGTCGCTATCAGTGTGCGTGCTCACTCAAGGCGCACCTTGGATGAGCGTGAATCGTGCGGAGGTAAAAGGTACCCTGTCTAGGTGAGTGAGCGTCAATCGCTCCTATTTTGAGCGTGGGCGAAAGGGTGAAATCGGTGTTAGTCGACTCTTTTGCAGCCCCCATGTATGCCACTAACTGCTGGGTCATTGCTCCTAAGGCTGGCAGTGAATGCGTTGTAATAGATCCAGGCATGCCAGATGTTTCACAGCAGCTCGATGAGATTCTAAAGAAGCACTCACTTAAGCCTGTTGCAGTTATTGCCACCCATGGACATCTCGATCACACCTTCTCTATTCAACCAATCGCAGATGGATATTCAATTCCTGCCTACATTCACTCACTCGATCGAGTGGCTCTGGCTCATCCTGAGCGTATTCATGGCCCAGAATTCGTAGCGACATTATCGGCTATGGACTTTGTCGAACCGAAGGATGTAAGAGAATTGCGTAATGAAGAAGTTGTGGAGCTTGTGGGTATGAAATTTAAAGCCATCCACGCACCCGGCCACACCGCTGGTTCTCTAGTATTTGTAGTCGATGATGAATTATTAGTCAGCGGCGATGTTCTCTTTGCTGGTTCTATTGGGCGCACAGATCTACCAGGTGGATCAGCAGAAGCGATGGAGATTACTTTGCGTAAAAAGATTATGCCGTTGGGCGATCATTTACGGGTTCTGCCTGGACATTATGCAGAGACAACCATGGGCGCTGAGAAAAAGAACAATCCATATTTAGCGGCTTTGAAAGGTCGCTACTAATGGCCGGGCAAAAAATTCAAGCTCCAAAAGGTGTCAGCGAGTACGTTCCGCCACGCTCTGCAGCCTTTGAATTTGTGCGCGAATCTCTCATTGAGCCAGCTCGCAAGGCTGGTTATCAGTTAATCGAACTTCCAGTTTTTGAAGACACTGAACTTTTCACACGTGGTGTTGGTGAATCAACAGATGTTGTTTCAAAAGAGATGTATACGTTTCTAGATCGTGGAGATCGCTCCATCACATTGCGCCCTGAAGGAACTGCAGGAGTAATGCGCGCAGTTATCGAACATGGTTTAGATCGTGGTCAACTACCAGCAAAACTTTGGTATTCAGGACAGTTCTTTCGGGCTGAGCGTCCACAAGCTGGTCGCTACCGCCAGTTCTACCAAGTTGGTATTGAAGCTATTGGTCTAGATGACCCTGCTATAGATGCTGAAGTAATCGCAATAGCTGATGCGGGATTTAGAGCAATTGGTTTGAGTAAATACCGTTTAGAGATAACGAGTTTGGGTGATGCCGATTCTCGCGCTGCCCACCGTGTTGATTTAGTGAAATTCATTGCAAGTATGAAACTGGATGAGGCAACTACTGCGCGCGCAGCACTTAATCCATTACGTCTCTTTGATGACAAACGCCCTGAAATCAAAGAAGCAATGGTTAATGCACCACTGCTTGTTGATTACTTGAGTGAGAGTTCACGTGCTCACTTCGAACAAGTGAAGAAGTATCTTGAAGTGCTAGGTATCACTTACACACTCAACCCTCGCATGGTTCGTGGATTGGATTACTACACCGGCACTAC
>Ga0214919_10004729_pt1 | contig 19710 bp, 16 predicted proteins | sample LL1503_MetaG_FD_177994 | JGI IMG/M metagenome (GOLD analysis project Ga0214919, IMG submission 177994) | Freshwater microbial communities from Lake Lanier, Atlanta, Georgia, United States - LL-1503 | ecosystem: Environmental > Aquatic > Freshwater > Lake | place: USA: Georgia | collected...
TATGTATGACAAACACCAAATCAGTCGAGGAGCCGTATGACGGGAAACTGTCACGTACGGTTTTGAAGTCGAGTAGAGATGGGTGACTATCTCTACTTAGATAACTGATGCTCTACGTTCATATGGCTGTTGTACTAAACGAAATATTTTTTCCAAAATTTGATCCGTTTACTAATTCTCTTTTATCTGCTTTCACATTTTGTTCGACTTTTGCTCTAAAACCGATAGGAGCATTACTGTTTGGATATATTGGTGATAAAGTGGGAAGAAAGCATACTGTTATTATAACAACAATGGTTATGGCAATATCGTGTATAATTATGGCAAATGTGCCAACGTATGCTCAAATAGGAATAGCTGCTTCATGGGTTATTACAATTTGTAGAGCTTTACAGGGAATGTCTTCCATAGGAGAATCTATAGGCGCTGAACTCTATACTGCAGAGTTGATAGATCCACCTTTAAGGTACAAAGCAGTGGGATATATAGGTTTTGCCGGAGTTGTTGGAATGTCTGTCTCATTAATGGTAGCACAAGTTGTACTATCTCTTGATATAAACTGGAGAGTTATTTTTTGGATCGGAGCAACAATTGCCTTAATTGGTTCTGCTGCAAGAGTAACATTACGTGAATCCCCGGAATTTAGTGATGCAACACGTAAGTTACGTAACATGCTTGAAAGAACGATTGAAAATGGCTCAGCACTACAAACTAATGCGGCATACTTAGAAAAAGTATCTTTTAAAACTTCTCTAGCTTACTTCTTAATTTTCTGTGGGTGGCCATTTTGTTTTTATTTTTCTTATGTTTATTGTACCACAATATTAAAAAACCAGTTTCATTATACAAGCACAGAACTAATTAATCATAATTTCCTCGTATCAATATTTAATTTAGTTGGTTTATTCATATTTATTCGCCTTACAGAGAAAATACATCCTTTATTTTTATTAAAATTGAAATTAATAATTTATATTCCATTTCTCTGTCTAGTTCCTTTTTTACTAACAAAAGCAGAATCGCCTTCAATAATTTTAATTATTCAAATAATTGGGGTTGTTTTTGGACATTCTACAATACCTGCAAAAGCTATATTTTTAATGCACTTTCCAATTTTCAAAAGATTCCGTTATGCTAGCATGATTACAGCACTTGCACATATAACGCTCTATATCATAACATCGTTTGGGCTAGTTTATGCAACCAACTTTTTTGATGTGTATGGTATACTTTTGATCTCCCTGCCTATTACTTTCTGTTTTTTACTTGGTTTATTACATTTTGAAAAACTTGAGAAACAGTCTGGTGACTATGCGATACTTCTAAGGAATCTAAATAAGACTTACATTCACTGAATTGAAAATCCTTATCAAAAGAAGAATCAATAGATAAATTATTACAGCAAAGTTCATAAATTACTTTTTCTAAGTCTTTGTAGCCCATATACATAGCAGTTATAATAAAAAAATTAAGCGTTTCCTCTGTTATTTTTTTTGCTTTTTCTGGCAATATACATCCTAAAGTCTGCATATTATGTAACCTATCAAATAGTTTTATTAGCAGCACTTCCCTCTCCTTTACTTTATAAGAGTTATTTAATACCTCCTCTACAGTTAACTTTGTTCCATCTGGTCTATCACGGGTAAGCCTATCAACCATTTCTGCTATCCTTTTGCCAAAAGTACCTTGTATCATCTCTACACTAACTTCTGTATCTTCAACGGTGTCGTGCAATATACTAGCTACTATTACATCCGTTTTTAAATTGTAGTCGGATATCATATAAGCTACTTCTAAAGGGTGGGTGTAATATAACTCGCCTGATTTCCTTTTTTGGTCACCATGATATTTCCTAGCGAAGTAAATAGCTTTATTAATTAACTCGAAATCTAGCACATTTTGAATATCTAATGATTTAAGTTTTTCTGTTAATCTTAGTGAGTATTTACAGGATGTTGAATAATCCATAATTTAAAAATCAGTCAATGACGCCATTATATAATAATCCCTTATTAGTTGGAATATAAGCAAATTATAAATATTTATTAAATTATTTTCTTTAATGTTACAAATTAAATATTAACAGCTTAAAAAATGGAACAACCTATAACTTCCACAAGTAAGGCGGGGGATCGTATAAAAGATGAGTTTACAGGTTTTTACAGAGGTAGGGTTATTATTTCTGAGGACTTCAAAGATGAAGTAGCCTTATAATGACAATGGTAATAACTTTAGTGGTCTTACTTCCCCTGTCATCCTATTAACTCCATTTGTGGATACGTTCTTAGTACGGCCTACCTAAATCTTCATAAAAATCACGTGTAGGTTCTCTATGTAAGTCATCTTTGTTTATAAATTCTTCACACACTGCTTTATTAGGAGTAAGCTCGGAAAAAATATTTATAAATTTATGGATGAAACTATAAAGCATTTTTTGTTATAAAGAATTAAAATGTTAAAGTATTTAATAGGCAGCTAATGAGTATCTTTTTCCTATACCTAACAAACAACTCTAAAACCTAAAGCTTATTTATGCAAGTAAATTGTCAGTAATAATACTAATTTCACCGAAAATACCCTGCCCATATTTCCAGAAGTCGAATTTTCCTTTTTTAAACATTCGCATTTCCTCTAAATCGCAATAACTTATACCATACTTACAGTACCATCTTACCGCCCAGATGATTATATCTCATATTTGAAATGTGGATGCTTAAATAGGTTCATAAATCTAGTATTCTATCTTTACTTAAGAACAATGATTTTATCCCCTTACCTCTCTATTTACAACAGGGCTCTTAGGGCTGAATTTACACAATTGATTCAAAAGACTCTACAATTCATCTTTTATTTATATCAATCATTACCAGATTACATATAAAAAATTTTATTATTTTTTATACCTATTCAATACCTTGTTTTTTATATTAATGTTTTACTTATCTCAACAAACATACCTAAAATCTTGAGAAGGTTAAGCTTTCAACTTCTTCTTGCTTCTTTTTGAATTGTATTACTTGATTAAAATTTGTCTTTAGTGTATTTTTCTGCAGAAGATCTAAAACCCCCTTCGGAGAGGTGGCCGAGTGGTTTAAGGCGCTCGCCTGGAAAGCGTGTTCACAGCAATGTGTCGAGGGTTCGAATCCCTTCCTCTCCGCCATATGTCAAGGATTTTTAAAATTCCCTCCTTTTTACTAAGCAATATTTGCTATTTATATTTTCTGTAAAAAATCTCTATGGTTATCTGAAATTCACTGGTGTTTTTCTGTAAGCCGTTTTCTTAAATCTTAATGTTATTAAAACTGACAAATTAATAAAAATAGTGAGTATTTTTGCCGGTAATATCTGTTTTTAGCTCCGAAATTCCGTAGTTAATAAAATTTATATCGATCGTAAGTCTCCTAATAGTTTTTCTTGTTGTAATTTTTGTTCTAACTGCTATAAAAACTATTAGTTCTGGGCATAATTTTGTTCTATAAGTTTTAGTTTGTTTTTTATAAGAGGCGTGTTTGTGAATAAAGTAATAAGACTAATTTTTTTGGCAAGCTCTTTGTTTGTTTTTTCCTGTGCTGTTGCCGATGAAAAAATTACCAAGATTGTTGTACATGGGAATCAAAGAATTCAGACATCAACCATCGAAGAGTATATAGGTTTAAGGGAAGGACAGCAATTTTCTTTAGAATCTCAAAATGATGCCGTTAAAAGTCTATATGCAACTTCATTATTTGAAGATGTTTCCATAAATTTTGTAAACGGGGTTTTAAGAGTTGATGTAAAAGAAACACCTTTTGTAAGCAAAGTAACTTTTACCGGGAATTCCAAGATAAAATCTGCAATCCTTACAAATGAAATCTCAACTGTTGCGGGTGAATCGTTAAGAAAAGCAAAACTGAGAGCAGACGTAGAAAAAATTAAGGAAATGTATAAACGTTCTGGTAGATTTTCTGTTAACGTTAACTCTAAAATTGAGGAACAGGGAAACAATGCCGTCAAAGTTATTTTTCAAATTACTGAAGGTCCAAAAACTGGAGTGAAATCCATTTACTTCGCCGGTAATGCGAATTATTCAAATTCTGAATTAAGATCTGTTATAATGACCAAGGAATCTAAATGGTTTAGGTTTTTAGAGACTAATGATACCTATGATCCTGACAGGATAGAATATGATAAGCATCTGCTTGCCAAATTCTATAATTCAGTAGGATTTGCAGATTTTAACGTAATTTCAGTTACAGCGGATTTACTTCCGACAAAGGAGGGATTTATATTAACTTATTCAGTTGATGAAGGTAATAAATATCAATTTGAGAATATTACAGTTAATAATAAATTAAAAAATGTCGAAACGGCAGAAGTGGAAAAGTTTATTTCTCAGAAAAAGGGAGAAACTTTTAATTTAGACGCTATGGAATCGATTGCCGAGAAAATAACCAGTTATTTGGGAAGTCGTGGCTATCCGCAAGTAGAGGTTTATCCTGATATAAAACCAAATAGGGAAGCTAGAATAGTAGATGTGGTAATCGTAGTTGATCAGGCTGATAAGATTTTTATAAATAAAATCAATATTGAAGGCAACTTGAAGACCGAGGACCATGTTATTAGACGTCAACTTAAAATAGCAGAAGGTGATATATTTAATCGCTCAAAGATTGAAAAAGGTGAGCAAAATATTCGTAATTTGGATTATTTCGATAAATTAATGCTAAAAATAGCTCCTACTGATCGAAGAGACCGTTACGATATTAATATAGATGTTGAAGAAAAATCTACTTCTTCTATTGGACTAGATCTTGGATATAATACTGCTGGCGGTCCTTTTGGGCGCATATCCTTTTTAGAAAGGAATTTACTTGGTACTGGTAAATATTTAAATGCTGGTATACAAGTCGGTAAAAAAAGCATTAGCTATTATGGAGGTGTGACAAATCCTCATTTTCTTGATAAAGATTTGTCTTTAGGAGTGAATTTTTTTAGAACCCAGGATGGTCGCGGTAGTGGTTTTGGTAACGGTGAACAGAATTACTCTAAAACTTCTACCGGGGGTAAGACATCGATTGGTTATGACATAACCGACGATCTATCTCATGAGGTTGAGTATTTACTTAAACAGGATAAACTAAGTGGCCCATCAGATTCTGCTTCTGTATTTATTAAAGAGCAAATGGGTAAATTTACGACTTCGGCTATTGGCCACAGTTTGACTTACGATAGAACTGACAGTAGGATATTGCCTAAAAACGGCTATTTAATAGTCGGAAGCCAGGAATTTGCTGGGGTTGGCGGCAATACAAAATATCTAAAACATGAACTTGACGGTAAATATTTCAAGTCCTTTGTTGAGAATAAATACACATTAAAGCTGTCTGCTGCTGCTGGTCATATTAAAGGTGTAAGCGGTAAAAAAGTAAGGATTTCGGATAGATTTAATTTGGGAGATGCTTCTCTGAGGGGTTTTGCCCCGGGGGGTATAGGACCTAGGGATAAAAAAACCGATGAAGGTTTTGGCGGTCAGAAATATTATACTGTATCTTCAGAATTGAATTTTCCACTAGGATTACCGCAGGAGTTTAATGTGACGGGAGCCGTTTTTGCGGATGCTGGTTCCTTATGGGATGCTGATTCAAAATCTTCTACTCCAGAAGGATTCTACAATGATAAAGCTCTAAGAGCTTCAGTAGGTTTTGGCTTTATATGGATAACCAAAATTGCTCCTATCAAGGTATACTGGGGTTTCCCAATGAAGAAACAGAAATATGATGAAAAACAAACTTTTCATATTCAATTTTCTACAAACTTGTAAAGTTCTCTGAATTTATTTACGTTGCAAAAATTAATATTACAAAATTTTGCAACGTTGTAGCTTAAAGAGATACTTATTCTCTTTACAATGAAGTCTGGTTATTTATTTAACAGGTTAGACTAAAAACCTTGTATTTTTATCAAGGTATTAGAAGAGTTATCTTGTTATGTTAGTAAGCATAAGCAGATTTAAGAGAACAGGATACGTGATATAAGAATTTGTTGTTTGTGTAGCTACTATAGGTAACTTTAAATATAATCGTATGACTAATATTATTTAAAGCTTTTAAGTAGAGTGATAAAATATAAGGGGATTTGGTAAACAGGGATTGATGGTTATAAGGTACTACTTTAGAAAACGCTTATTTTTCACTTTCGTTTGCCCAAACTATATAGTGATGCAGAAATAATACCTAAGCTTATTTAGAAGTAGAAATTTTTGTCTATTGGATTGGAAAGTTTATTTTATAAATCTTGGTAGTTTTATACTAATTAATAAGTGTTGATTTATTTTGTTTTAGGAGGAAGTGGTGGGAAAGGATTTTGAACATTCAAGTTTTCTATTTGGTAGTAACTCAGTATTTATTGAGGAGCTTTATCAAAAATATTTACAAGATCCAAATTCTATTGACCCGAGTTGGGCAAAATTTTTTGCAGTACAAAGTGATATCACCCCTTTGAAAACCACTGCCAAAATTATTATCCAGGATAAACTGGTTATTTCTTCTAATCAAGACGTGCCAACTAGTTCTTCTTTAGCAGAAAATTCTTTGAGAGCAAAGTTCATGATTAAGGCCTATAGGGAGCATGGCCATTACCTAGCTAACCTAGATCCGTTAGGACTCGAGGTAAAAAAAACTAAGGAAGAGCTGAAATTAAACTTAGCAGATTTTGGCTTTAATGCGAATCAGTTATCAGAGCTTGTTGATGTATCAGGGGAATTTGATGATCTAAAAATCATTACTCTCGGTGAACTTGTCAATGTTTTAAACAGAACTTATTCCGGTTCAGTAGCAGTGGAATTTTCGCATGTGGAGAACTCAGTAGCCCAAGAATGGTTATATAATAAATTAGATAGTATTAGTACTCATATTAACCTATCGTTAGAGGAAAAAAAACAAACACTACAAGACCTAGTGGAAGTAGAAGGTTTTGAGCAGTATTTACATGTAAAATTTCCTGGAGCTAAGAGGTTTTCTATAGAAGGTGGGGATGCTTCCATAATAAGTCTTGATAGAATAATTGAAGAGTCAGCATCTATCGGAGCAGAAGAAGCGGTGATTGGTCTTGCACATAGAGGAAGGTTATCGACGCTAACCAAAATTATGAATAAGCCTTATAGAGCTATTTTTTCTGAATTTATGGGAAGCAGTGCCTTTCCAAGTGATCTTGGTGTAACAGGCGATGTAAAATATCATATGGGTTATTCTTCAGATAAAACTACTAAATCCGGAAAAAAAGTTCATCTTTCTTTAACAGCAAACCCCTCGCATTTAGAAGCTGTAAATCCGGTAGTTGCCGGTAAAGTTAGAGCCAAACAAGATTGTATGAATCGCGACCGTAGAAAAGTTGTGGGTATTTTGATTCACGGTGATGCTGCATTTTGCGGCCAGGGAGTAGTGGCAGAAAGTTTAGTAATGTCTGGTCTTGCTCCATATGATGTAGGAGGGATATTCCATATAGTAATTAATAACCAAATTGGTTTTACGGCTAATAGCTATGATTCAAGAGCTAGTAGATATTGTACAGAAGTGGCAAAAGTGGTTGGTGCTCCAATATTTCATGTTAACGGAGATGATGTAGAGGCAGTAGTATTAGTTACTAAAATTGCCTGCGAATATAGGCAAAAATTTCAGAAAGATGTGGTAGTTGATATAGTTTGCTACCGTAAATATGGCCATAATGAAGGCGATGAGCCAATGTATACCCAGAGCGTAATGTATGAGGTAATTAAAAATAAACAAACCCCAGCTGCTATCTATTCAGAGAAATTGAGTAATGCAGGGTTGATCGCTAGAAATTATTATCCAGAACTGAAACAAAAGTTTAAGAGTTTTTTAGACTCAGAATTTAATGAGGTTAAAAATTATAAACCAAGAGCTCAGTGGTTAGAAGGGCAGTGGTCTGGTTTTGATCGTCTTAGTGAGGATAAATTGTTAACAGGCGTCCATAAGTCCGTGCTACAGGAAATTGGTATCAAACTTTGTAGCATCCCTGGTGATTTTTCTATAAACCATAAATTAGCTAAATTATTCGAAGTAAGAAGCAATGATCTGATGAGTGACCAGCCAATTGATTGGGCCACGGCGGAACAACTAGCGTTTGCAACATTACTTAATGAAAAGACACCAATTAGGTTTACTGGCCAAGATGTCGAGAGAGGGACTTTTTCTCATCGCCATGCCGTACTCCACAGCCAAACTGATAAATCAATTTACGAACCTTTAAATAATATATCGGAAGATCAGGCATTTTTTGAAATTGCGGACAGTAATTTATCTGAATATGGCGTGCTTGGGTTTGAGTATGGTTATTCGATAGTAGATCCTAACCGTTTAGTGATATGGGAAGCTCAATTTGGTGATTTTGCTAATGGTGCGCAGATTATTTTTGATCAGTTCATTTCTTCTGCTGAAACAAAATGGCTTAGGATGAGTGGTATTGTTGTGCTTTTACCTCATGGAATGGAAGGCCAAGGACCAGAACATAGTTCAGCAAGGTTGGAAAGGTTTTTACAATTATGCGCAGAGGATAACATGTGTGTGGCTTACCCAACAACTCCAGCTTCAATATTCCATCTTCTGCGCCGTCAGATGAAAAGAAATTTTAGGAAACCTCTGATTGTTATGTCGCCTAAATCTTTGCTCCGCCATAAGTTAGCTGTTTCTAGTCTTGCAGAGCTGGATGAAGGAACAAAATTTATTCCGGTAATTGATGAAGTTGATAGAGAAATTAAAGCTGAAAGAGTAAAAAAAGTAATTTTTTGTTCTGGTAAAGTCTATTATGATTTAATTGAATCAAGGCGGGAAAGAAAAATAGATAACATTGTTATTATTCGTTTTGAACAATTATTTCCATTTATAGAAGAAGATGTCATAAAAATTATGAAGAAATACCAGACAGCTTCAAAATTTGTTTGGTGTCAGGAAGAACCTCGGAATATGGGAGCATGGAAGTTTATACGCCATCAGTTAGACTCATGCTTGGAAAAAGCCAGCATTAAAGTACAAGTGAGTTATACTGGCAGGGAAAGGTCCGCATCTCCAGCTGTTGGTTATTTGTATATTCATAATAAACAACAGGAAACTTTGTTAGAAGAAGCTTTTGAACTTTAAATAACCCCAAACGGGAAAAGATCGTTTATATTATAGAAATTATTGGAGAATTTTATGAATGTTGAAATTATAGTACCAGCGTTAGGAGAATCGGTCTCTGAAGCAACTGTTGCTAAGTGGTATAAAAAAGCTGGGGATGTTGTAAAGCTTGATGAATTATTACTTGAACTTGAAACTGAGAAAGTTACTTTAGAAGTTAGTGCGGTGGCAGAAGGGATATTAGATACGATTTTAAAGCAAGAAGGAGACGTTGTTAGTATCGGTCAAGTTTTAGGTTCTATAAAACCGGGAATAGCGACCCAAAATACAGAAGTAAATCAAAAAGCCTCAAGTACTCCAGTTCTTGGGATAGAAACCAGAGGACCGACAATTCAAGAAAAAAAAGTGGATTCAGTAAGTGCTATGCCACCTTCTGTACAGAAATTAGTAAAAGAAAATAATCTAAATCCAGCAACTATTGCAGGAACTGGCAAAGACGGAAGAATAAATAAGGGAGATGTGCTTAATGTTTTAGCAACAACTACCGTAAGAGCCCCAGAAATAGAAACGGTAATACCTGGAGATAAGCCGGTAGAAAAAGTGCGTATGTCCCGTCTTAGAAAGACTATAGCTCAGCGTTTAAAAGACTCGCAAAATACAGCAGCTATTCTTACTACTTTCAACGAAATTGATATGTTAAACGTGATTAATTTACGTAAGAAACACCGGGAGGAATTCGAGAAAAAGCATGGTGTTAAGCTGGGGTTTATGTCATTTTTTGTTAAAGCTGTTGTAAATGCTTTAAAAGAGATACCTGCTGTAAATGCTGAGATAGACGGAGATGATATAATATACAAGCGTTACTACGACATAGGCGTAGCTGTTGGTACTGATCAAGGTTTGGTAGTACCGGTTCTGCGGAATGCCGATAAAATGAGTTTTTCTACGGTTGAGAAAGAAATAGGACATTTAGCAGCAAAGGCCCGGGACGGTAAACTTGCAATGGTTGATTTAACAGGAGGGACATTTTCTATTACTAATGGTGGGGTTTATGGTTCATTACTTTCAACTCCGATTATTAATCCTCCACAAAGCGGTATTATAGGTTTGCATAATACGCAAGAAAGGCCGGTAGTTATCGATGGGAAGATTGAAATTCGTCCAATGATGTATATTGCCCTATCTTATGACCACAGAATCATTGACGGTAAGGATGCGGTAACTTTCTTGGTTAAAGTAAAAAACGCTATTGAAAATCCGGAAAGATTACTTTTTGATTTGTAGGTTACTTTGAGTTATGGATGCAGAATTTTAAGTTATAAGCTTTTTGCACTAGTATTTTTAAATTGCTAACTTATAATCAAATTTTAAAAAACGTTAACTTAACTTATCTAAATAAGGGTTGTATAAATAGTAATGTATGAGATTTTTCTTGAGATTGTTTGGTTTGTCGAAAGCCTAGGTTATCTAGGTATATTTATCATGACATTTGTTGAAAGCACTTTTATACCAATACCAGCAGAGATTACCTTAATTCCGGCCGGATACCTTGTACACAAGGGAGAAATGCATGGATTATTAGTCCTGGTGGTAAGCAGTATTGGAACTCTAGGAGGTTCACTGGCGAATTATTATATTGCATATTTTTTTGGAAGGAAATTATTTACGAATAAAGGTAAGTACTTTTTTATCAATCAATCTAAATTGGAAAAAATAGAAAAGTTTTTTGCTAGCCACGGGGCAATATCAGTTTTTACTGGTAGATTTTTACCAGGAGTCAAGCATTTTATCTCATTTCCTGCGGGTCTTGCGAAAATGAATTTAAAACCTTTTTGCCTATACACTTTACTTGGGGGGACTATCTGGTGTGCCGTTTTAATATCATTAGGTTATGTTATCGGGGAAAATGAGCACTTGATAAAGAAGTACTTAAAACAAGCTAATATCATTTTCCTGGTTTTAGTCGGCGTACTCGTTCTGTATTATGTATGGAAGAAAAACACTCAAAAACAGTAGGAATAACTTTTTCAATAAATAGCAACTGTAGATTCTAGAGTTTATTGATCGTCTTCTTTAGGTTCATTATTTTCAAAAGCCGGTTTCCCCGGGATTTTGGAGTTGATATAATCTATTAGTTGATTGGGCAAGGTGTTAAAACATTTAAGAAGAAGATAAATAGTGGTTGGAAAAGCTATTACTCCCTTATTATTGCTAACCCCTTTAATTATTTTTTCAGCGGCTTTCTCTGCCGAAATCATAAAAGGCATAGGGAAATTATTAACTTCAGTCATTGGAGTTTTGATATAACCTGGGATAACAACGGTTGTATGAACGTTATATTGTTTTAGGTATCCTCTTAACGCTTCTCCAAAAACCCTTATACATGCTTTACTGGCGGAGTACGAAGGAGCACTGGAAAGGCCGATTAGTCCTGCCATTGAGCTAATTATAACTATATTTCCTTTTCTTCTTTTAATCATGTGCGGTATTATAGGCATTATTGTGTTCAGGACGCCGTTAATATTAGTATCAAATATTGTTTGAACTTGAGAGGGGCTCTCTGGCCCTTGTAAAGTTCCAGCGGAAACACCTGCACAAGCAACTACAATATCAATTCCGTATTGGTTACAAAAATCTGTTAAATGGTCGGTTAGTGCTTTTTTCTCTCTTATATCTAGGGCAAGTAGATGAGTGTTAGCTCCTCTGAGGTTGCATAAATTAGCTATTTTATTTAGCTGATAAACGTTTCTTCCGACTAGTATTAATCTAACATGTGGCGTGGCATATTGCATAGCGATCTCATAGCCAAGGCCACTGGTAGCTCCAGTAATTAATATTGTTTGTTTATTCATAATGGTTTTATTTTTTATCAATTTGATAAACTCCAGTGTTTCCTATAATAAAGTTTGCCAAGCGATTGGTCTATCTGATTTTATTTCTTAACAAAGGGGTGAATTATTTGATGATTTTATGCTTTACCTATGCTATAAGATTGAGTTTTTTCCGAAAATAAAATTAGAAGTGACAATTTATATTGACAATATTGAGTTATCAAGTCCAGTAATACTTGCTCCAATGTCCGGAGTGACTGACTTGCCGTATAGGAAATTAGTTAAACACTTTGGTGCTGGTCTTGTTGTTTCGGAAATGATAGCAAGTAGGGCTATGATTGTCCAATCTCACCAATCCATGAAGAAATCTGCTATATTGCATGATGATGCAACTGGTGCTTGTGTTCAGTTGGCTGGTTGTGAGCCTAAGGTTATAGCCGATTCTGCTAGAATGAATGAGGACATGGGGGCTAAAATCATTGACTTAAATTTCGGTTGTCCTGCAAAGAAAGTTGTAGGTGGATATTCCGGTTCGGCTTTGATGAAAGATGAAAAATTAGCAGCTGAAATATTGTATTCTACAGTGAAAGCGGTAAAAATTCCGGTTACTTTGAAAATGAGAACCGGATGGGATGATAATACAAAAAATGCTCCCATTATTGCAAAAATAGCCGAGGATGCCGGTATAAAAATGGTCACGGTACACGGTAGGACCAGATGTCAGTTTTACTCAGGAAAAGCAGATTGGGAATTTATATCTTACGTAAAAAAATCAATAAAAATTCCTGTGGTGGCGAATGGTGATATAGTGTGTTTCGATTCTGCTAAAGAAGCTCTAAATAAATCTGGCGCTGACGGTATAATGATCGGGCGAGGTGCTTACGGCAAACCATGGCTTATTTCACAGGTTGCCCATTTTTTAAAAACTGGCAAAAAATTACCTGATCCGCCCCTAAAAGAGCAGCTAGTAATTGTCTTAAATCATTATGATGATATGATAAATTACTATGGTATGGATGCTGGAGTAAAACTGGCTAGAAAGCATTTGGGATGGTATAGTAGTGGGCTCCCCAATTCTAGCGAGTTTAGGGCTTTTATTAATCGGACTGTCAATGCCGATGTGGTAAAAGAAAAAATTCAAGAATTTTATAGTTCTATTTAACACTAAGTTATTTTTATGAGAGATAGGGAATATAAGTCGATCATTGATGCGATTGAAGTAAAAATCGATAAATTTTTTGAAATGCACGAAGGCAAATCTCCTGAGACCGGTTTATACGAAAGAGTGGTAAGAGAAGTTGAAAGAGCTCTTATTAGAAAAACTATTAGCCATACAAATGGTGTTCAAATCAAAGCTTCTAAGATATTAGGTATTAATAGAAATACTTTGAGAAAAAAAATGAAGGAGCTGGGGCTATAACATAAGATATTTGCTAATTTTAGGTGTTTGATATATGTTTTTAAAAAAATTTTGGCAAAGTATAGTTAAACACCGTTACAGTAAAAATGTTCCATATACTATTATTGCTGCAGCTGTAATATTTCTCTTAATTAACAGTTTTTTTGTTTATCTAGAATTTCAGTATAGTGAAGTCGATCCGGTAAGTGTTATTGGGTTAATGTTAATTATTCTGGTAGGATCTCTTCTTTTTGTTATTTTGCTATTAAATAATCCGGTTTCTAGTTTGTTTTCTTTTATTAGAAGAACTAGAAAAAGGGCATACAAGTTAAGAAAGAGAATAATCATTGCTTTTAGTTTTGGCGCAGCAGTACCAACCATTATTGTTGCTGTTTTTTCTACGTATTTTTTTAATTTTGGAGTGCAATCATGGTTTGACGATAAAGTTTCCAGGGTGCTAGAACAATCTATTATCGTTGGAGAATCTTATATAAATGAGCATATAATGCAATTAAAAGAAACGGCGATTTCAATTTCCGATGATTATGACGATTTATATTATAAGCTGGTTTATAACCCTGAGTTATTCCAAGAAATTCTTACAGGACAAGCTGAAATGAGAACTCTTGATGAGGCAATAATTTTTAAGAAAGATACCAATACGATTTTAGCTCAAACAGCTTTAAGTTTTTCTTTATCTTTTTTGGCTATTCCGTCTTATGTTTTTGATAAAGCCAGTAAAGGAGAAGTGGTACAAATTTCCTCTGATCCGACTAAGCTGAGAATTTTAATAAAACTCAGGAATTACAATGATACTTATCTATTAATAGGGAGGTTAATAGATGAGAAAATAATTGATCACATTAATAGAGCAAATGGAACAGCTCAGGAATATTTTAGGCTAAAGGGCCATATATTTGATCTGCAAGTAAAATTTGCTATGATTTTTATTTTACTAGCAATAATTTTGCTTTTAGCGGCAATTATTTGGGGAAGACATTTTGCGGAACAGCTCGTAAAACCAATTAGAGAATTGGTAATTGCTGCAGAAAAAGTAAAAAACGGAGATTTGACGGCTCAAGTCCCTGAAGAAGGGTTAAAAAAAGATGAAATAAAAATATTGTCTTTAGCCTTCAACCGAATGGTTAAGCAAATAGACAGGCAGCAACGTGATTTACTTATTGCCCAGAGAGCGCTAGCATGGTCTGACGTAGCAAGAAAGGTAGCTCATGAAATCAAGAATCCATTAACGCCGATTCATCTTGGTGCAGAGATGTTGCTTAAGAAATTTAAAAACCAAGTACAAGATCAAGACTCCTTTGAAAAATATATTAATAATATTATAAAAAACTCCAACGAAATTAGAATGATAGTTTCGGAGTTTGTTAATTTTGCAAGATTACCTTCCCCTGATTTTTCCAAGCATGAAATAGTCTCAATTATTAATCAGCTAGTTGACGAAAGACGTCTTATCAATGATAAAATTTTGTATCAAGTTTTTTCGAATGTGAAATTATTTGAATTAGTATGTGACGGTACGCAATTAAATCGGGTTTTGGTTAATTTATTACAAAATGCGGAGCATGCTCTTGAAAATATTAGCTATCAACAGCGAATTACTGTTCATATTATGTTAGATGGAGATTTTATTGCTATTTCTGTTCTAGATAACGGTTTGGGTTTTTCTCCTCATGTTTTAGAAAATGCAACGAAAGCCTATTTTACGACTAAAGCAAAAGGTACAGGGCTTGGCCTTGCTATTGTTGATAAGATTGTCCAAGATCATCTTGGTACTTTAAATATTTTTAACAGAGAAGAAGGCGGAGGATGTGTGAAGTTAACTTTTAATGCTAAAGAGTTAAGAGTTAAGTTAAAATAAACCTTTTAGACTGTTAATGTTTTAACTTTTTTGTAAAAATTAGAACAATATGTTGCATAAATGCTATTATTTATGTTGATTTATATTTTTTATAAGGATAACTTAAAGGTATTATTTATAGTTAATTGTTTAATATTTCTAGAGTAAAGTTAAGCGAACAAAACTGTTTTTGTATTTGGGGAAGGTTTATGGCATTAGATGTGCTTGTAATAGACGACGAAATGGATATTAGGGACATAATATCTGATATTTTAAGAGACGAAGGATTTTCCAGCCGCACTGCAGCAAATAGCACCCAAGCATTTAAAGCAATTGCTGAAAAAGTACCAAATGCGGTGATACTGGATATTTGGCTACAAGGTAGCGAACTTGATGGATTAGGTATTTTGGAGATAATAAAAAAGCAATATCCTTTAATGCCGGTCATAGTCATTAGCGGTCATGGTACTATTGAGACAGCTGTAAGTGCTATAAAAATGGGAGCTTATGATTATTTGGAAAAGCCATTTACCCATGATAAGTTAATAATATTGTTAAAAAGGGCCTGTGAATCATCAAAATTACGCAGGGAAAATATAGAGTTGCGTTCCAAAGTTATTGATAAAACAGAACTTATAGGATCTTCTTCAGTTATTACCAAGCTCAAATCTGAGATTGAAAAAGTAGCCCCAACTTCTGGAAGAGTTATGATTCACGGAGGTGGAGGTAGTGGTAAAGAACTGGCTGCAAGGTTAATCCATAAAAAATCAAGAAAGGCAAGCGGCCCTTTTATAGTTTTTAGCCCTACTGCACTTACGGTAACTAAGATCCAACAGGAACTGTTCGGTGATGAAGAGAAACAAGAACAAGGAACTGTTTTTGATAAAAGAATTAGCGTTTTAGAGGCAGCTCACAACGGTACCTTGTATATAGATGAAGTCGGCGATTTGCCAATGGTTATACAAAATAAATTGCTGAAGTTTTTGCAGGATCAGAGTTTAATAAAAAACAACAAGGCCGTAAAATTAGATATAAGATTTATTACCTCTTCAACTAAAGATATGCAGGAGGAAATTGCTCAAGGTAAATTTAGGCAAGACCTATATTTTAGATTGAATGTTGTTCCCCTTTATGTAACGAATTTATCAGAAAGGAAAGAAGATATACCTCTACTAGTAAAATATTTTGTTAAGCAATTATCTAGATTTTCTGGGTTAAAAGAAAGAGAATTTTCTGATGAAGCAATAGCGGCATTGCAAGCTTATTATTGGCCAGGTAATGTAAGGCAGCTTAGAAATGTTATTGAATGGACTTTGATAATGAATCCCCTGGCATCTGGAGTTATAGAAAGAATAAAATCCGACATGCTGCCGCAAGATATTATAAGCAATAGTGTAAATATACCTAAACCTGATAATAATTTAGATATGATGTCTATGCCGCTGCGTGAAGCAAGGGAAGTATTTGAGAGGCAATATTTGTCTGCCCAAATGAATAGATTTAATAATAATATATCAAAAACCTCCATGTTTGTGGGCATGGAAAGATCTGCATTGCATAGAAAGCTAAAAATGTTAAGTATACATTCGGCAAGTAAAATAACAGATCAGGAAAAGGAACTTGATCTAGTTTAATTATTGACTTACAAATTATATTGGCCTTTTATGAAAAAATTATTTTTTCTTCCTTTGTTATGTCTGGTGCTAGCGTGCAGCGATGAGAACACTCAAAATAAGGGACAGTTGTCACAAGTTGAGAACGATAAAATAAGAGAATATATTTATTTGCGATCTCAGAAAAAGCAAATTATTGATATAAAAAATACGTTTGGAAATAACTTAAAAGGGATAAAATTAACAGGAGTTAATCTCGCCGGGGCGGATTTATCCGGCATTGATTTTTCAGGAGCAGAAATAGCCAGAGTTGACTTTTCTGGATGCAATTTGAATGGCGTTAATTTTCAAGGAGCAACAATTCAAGAAAGTGATTTTTCAGGAGTGGTATTCAGTAATTTTACAGCTGCGGAGGCTGATTTTCAGGCATCTGTATTCAATAAATCACAGTTTATAGATTCAGACTTTTCATATTGCAATTTCGAAGAGGCAGAATTTACTGGGACTAAAATTCAAAATTCAAAGTTTGATAAGGCTAATTTATCAAAAGTCACTATTCAAGATGCTATAATTGAGAATTCTAATTTTCAAAAAGCTAATTTAATATCTTCTATATTTGTTAATGTTAATATCAAAAATTCCGCTTTTTTTGGCGTGGATATGAGGAAGGCAAAATTAACAAGTGTAACATCGCAAAATTGTAGCTTTGAATCCTCAGATTTAAGTGAAATTGAATCTATAGATGGTATTTTTACGGAAGCGGATTTTAGCCAAATTATCTTGGATGATTCTAAATTTACTGGAAGCACAAAGTTTGCCTCTTCTTTATTTCCTTATGCTTCATTTAAGCGCGTGCGATTTGATAAAATATTGATTAGTAATTGTAATATGAAAGACACGGTATTTACAGGATTAGTTATGAAATCGAGCAGAATCCAGGATACATATCTAGATAATTCAAAATTTATTGGAGCTGATATTTTTAATTCTTATATGGATAATGTATCCATCACGAATGGTGATTGGGAAAAGGCTTCTTTAAAAGATTTTAAAATTTCTAATTCTAATTTGAGTAATCTTCATTCTTCAAATAATACCTTGAGCAAGGGAGAATTTATTAAAGTTAACTTATCTGATTCTTTGTTTGAAAATTATAGCGTAGAAGATTCTTCTTTTAAAAACTCAGATTTAAGTAAGGCAATTTTCTTAAAATCAGAAATCAAAAGAACAGATTTTACAGCAAGTGTTCTTAACAAAATAGCTATAATAAATTCCAATCTCGAGGAAGTAGTGTTTAATAATTCTCCAATTAGCAATTCCCAGATTAGAGAGGTAACTAATATCGCATCGGTTATAATTAATTCACCTGTGTCACGTACTATTTTACTTAATAATAAAGGGTTAGCTAATATGGTGATCCTAAATTCTTATAATTCAATGGGTGAATTAATGGCTAGCCGGGATTTATCAAATTTGAACATGGCTTACATAGATTTTTCAGGCCTTGAAGTAAAGCAAATAAATTTTAACGGTTCTCTTCTGAACGGGGCAAAACTGGTAGATTCTAAGTTCATAAGTTGTGTGTTTAAGGATGTGGATTTTAGCAATGCAGATTTTTCTGGGGCGGATTTTTCTGGATCAGAAATTACTGATGCTAATTTAAAGAAAACGACTGTAAACGAAACAAATTTAAGCTCAACTAAATTAAATAATCTGGATTTTAGGAGAGCTTTTGTTACAAATGTTAATATTAAAAATGCTGAATTAGTATCTGTATCTGGTCTTGGTAATTAAGGATATACTAAAATAGTAATCAAAAATTAAAATGCAAAATTTGCCTAGCCTTATTGTAGGTATTGGTACAGATATAGTCCAGATACCCAGAATAGAAAAGTTGTATGCAAAATTCGGAGAGCAGTTTTTGCTTAGAAATTATCATGAACTTGAAATAAAAGATTTCTGGAAGTTAACCAAGGAAAAACACTGCTTGTTTTTGGCCAAGAGATTTGCTGCTAAAGAAGCTATATCAAAAGCTTTTGGGTTAGGTATTGGAGCTAAAATGAGCTTTAAAGAAATAGCAATATTTAATGATTTGAGGGGAGCCCCAAGTGCAAAAATTTTTAATAAAACAGCTAGTTATCTAGATAATTACTCTATTTATATTTCTCTCTCAGATGACTATCCGGTTGCTATTGCTTTTGCTCTTGTTACTAAGATAGGTAGTCCGCATGAATTATCGCCTTTTGGAAAATTTTAATATTGTATAGTTTTACTTGGATATAGGTTTTATAATATTTTGCTCTATTTAATAAAATAAAGCTGGAAAAGTAAAAAATTCAGTGTTATACCTAGCATGTCATGGAGAGATGGCCGAGTGGCCGAAGGCGCTCCCCTGCTAAGGGAGTATAGGGATCATATCTCTATCGAGGGTTCGAATCCCTCTCTCTCCGCCAGATTTGTTTGATTTATTTTTGATAGATTAATATACCAAATCCAGACGTAATTTCTTTACGCATTAAGATCTATTTATCGCTTCTTAGCGATTTAAGAGAAGTGTTTTATGGAAACAAAGCTTCAGCTATTTCTTATGAATCATGACCTTTCCAATGATTCTTTTAAAACAATCAATAACGTATGTACTCCGGAATTATGCATTCAAAATTTTAAAAATGGTATCGAGACTACAATATTTTTAGATACAAATATTATTTCAAATATTAGAAAATTTACTTTTAAAGAACCATCTCTAGATAGCAGAGTTTGTTTTATAATAATGGTATGGACCTACCCTAGTATACAGAATCTATAACAAATGTTATTGTTCTAGAATAGGAAATGAATCCTAAACAACAATAGAGAGGTCCACATGACAAATATTACTACAATAGGTATTGAT
>Ga0214919_10004730_pt1 | contig 19708 bp, 19 predicted proteins | sample LL1503_MetaG_FD_177994 | JGI IMG/M metagenome (GOLD analysis project Ga0214919, IMG submission 177994) | Freshwater microbial communities from Lake Lanier, Atlanta, Georgia, United States - LL-1503 | ecosystem: Environmental > Aquatic > Freshwater > Lake | place: USA: Georgia | collected...
TGTGCGCACCATTCGTGACATGGGGGTCACGGTGTTGCTCATCGAGCATGTGATGCAAGCGGTGATGAGTTTGTCCGAGCACATTTATGTGTTGTCGCATGGCCGGGTGATTGCCCAAGGCGCGCCGCGCGACGTGGTGTCAGACCCAGCCGTGATCGAGGCCTATTTGGGACGCGGTGCCGCCGCCATCCATGGGGGAGTGGCCCATGCTTGAGGTGCGCGGTTTGCGGGCCGGATACGGCGAAGTCGAGGTGCTGCGTGGCATCGATTTGGATGTGGGCTCCGGCGAAATTGTCGCGGTCTTGGGCAGCAATGGGGTGGGCAAGTCCACCTTGAACAACAACTTATCCGCTCTGTACCGGCCATTTGCGGGGCGCATCCATTTCTTGGGTGAAGACATCACCGACATGACCTCGACCCAAGTGGTGCAGCGGGGCTTGATCCATGTGCCCGAAGGGCGGCGCATCTTTCCCAATATGAATGTGTTGGAAAACCTCACCGTCGGCGGCCAAGTGCGTGGGCGTGCACGGCGGCAACAAAACATCGACAAAGTGGTGGCCATTTTTCCGCGCTTGCAAGAGCGTTTCAAGCAAGCGGCGGGCACTTTGTCGGGGGGCGAGCAGCAAATGTTGGCCATTGGCCGCGGCCTGATGGCCGAGCCCGAGCTGTTGATCATGGATGAGCCCTCCCTGGGCCTGTCGCCCTTGCTGGTGGAAGAAATGTTTGCCCTGATCCAGCGCATGAACCAGGCCGGTCAGGCGATTTTGTTGATGGAGCAAAACGCGGTTCAAACCTTGGCGATTGCGCACCGCGCCTACATCATTGAAAACGGCATGGTTGCCTTGCAAGGCGCGGCCCAAGATTTGGCGCTTGACCCCGAGCTCAAGCGCCGTTACCTCGGGCTATGAGCCCTTCTACCTGGGAGAACAGCATGTCAAACCCTGTGCGCGTGGTGACGGCAGATCACATGCCAGATGGCAGCCCAGAGGTGGCTGTGGCGGTGGTTGGTGGTGGCGCTTGTGGCCAGGTGTGTGCCATCCGTTTGCGCCAACTCGGCGTGGCGGTGGTGGTGCTTGAACGCGATGAGCAGCCCACAGGCTCGACGGCACTGTCCTCAGGTTTTATTCCGGCTGCGGCCACGCAGGTGCAGCGTGCACAAGGCATTGAAGATTCCGTCGCGCTGTTTGAAAAAGACATCCAAGCCAAGGCCCATGGTGATGCGGCCCCCCACTTGGTGACGGCCTATGCGCAAGCTGTGGCGCAAGCCATTGATGGCTTGGTTGAATTGGGCTTGAAGCTGGAGGTGTTGACCGGTTTTCGCTACCCAGGTCATTCGGCTTTGCGCATGCACTCCACCCCTGAGCGCTCCGGGGCCGCATTGATGGCCCAGCTGCAAAACATCTCTCAGCGCGAGGGTGTGGATGTGTTGACCCAGGCCACGGTGCGCGAGGTGTGGTTGCATCCGCAGGGCCATGCGCTGGGGGTGGGCTATGAGCGCCCCGATGGACAGATGGAATATTTGGCGTGCCAAGCCCTGGTCTTGGCTTGCAATGGTTTTGGGGGCAATCCCGCCATGCTGCGCGAATGGTTGCCCGAGATGGCCGACGCGGTGTTTGCCGGTCACACCGGCAACGACGGCAGCGCGATTGCCTGGGGCCAGCAAATGGGGGCGCGATTGGCCGACATGGGCGCCTACCAAGGGCATGGCTCGTGGGCCATGCCGCAAGGCGCATTGGTCTCGTGGGGTTTGATGATGGAGGGGGGCATCCAGGTCAACCAATGGGGCGATCGGTTCCACGATGAAAACCAAGGTTATTCCGAGGCCGCCACCCAAGTCTTGGCGCAGCCGGGCGGCATGGCGTGGTGTGTGTTTGATGACCCGATCTTGCGCTTTGCCCAAGACTTCCCTGATTTTCGCGATGCCCAGGCCGCCGGTGCGGTGCGCTCCAGCGCCGATATCGGGCAAATCGCCCAATGGGTGGGTTGCGACCCTGCGCGCTTGTCGGCCACCTTGTCGACCATGATTCCCGGTGAGGTCGACGCCCTGGGTCGGCGCATTGAGCGGGTGCTGCAAGCCCCTTTTCATGTGATCAAGGTCACAGGTTCGCTGTTTCACACACAGGGTGGCTTGGACATCAATGCCCAATGCCAGGTGTTGTCGCAACAAGGCCAGCCCTGGCCCAATTTGTTCGCTGGCGGTGGTGCGGCCCGTGGCGTGTCCGGCAATGCCGTGTGGGGTTATTTGTCCGGCAATGGCTTGCTCAGCGCTTTTGCCAGTGGCTGGATATGTGCCAACCAATCGGCGGCGCGGGTGCGCTGATCAGTGTTGGCTGGCGCGCAGCAGCGTCATCACTTCTTCGGTGGTTTGCACATCCCCGAAGTTGAGCAAAAAAGAATCCAGGCTGGCCGCATGTTCTTGAGCCGTGAAGGCTGAGCACGCATCGGAAACCATGACGGTTTTGTAGTTGAGCATCATGGCGTCGCGGGCGGTGGATTCGCAGCACACATTGGTGGCGGTGCCGGCAATCAGCACCGTGTCAATGCCCTCTTTTTGCAAGCGCTCGTGCAGGTCGCTGGCGCCTTGGATGAAGGCGCTGTAACGGGTTTTGGGCACATGCCAATCGCTGGGCTCACTTTTCAAATCGCTGTACAAAGCGTGTCCCATGTGACCCTCCGACATGGTTTCGCTGCGCAGTTTCAGGCCCGCAGGGGAAGACAGGTTTTCGTGAAAGTGCGACCAGCTGTGCAAAGACTCTTGGGTGAAGGTGTTGAGGATCCACACCACCGTGCCGCCCTTGAGGCGCAAGGCTTCGGCCAATCGGTTGATCGCGCCGCAGGTGGCCGCTGCCGCCGGAATCCAGGCATGACCAGCGCCTTTTTTGACAAAGGCGTTTTGCATGTCCACCACCACCAAGGCGGTGCGCTGGGGCGCCATGTGAGAGAAGGCATGCAGCTGACCACGGCGCGCCAGAACGCGGGCTTGCAACTCGGCTGAGGGGACATAGTCGGTCATGGTGATCCTTGGGGCAAGGTGAAGCAAAGGAAGGGTACAAAAAACCCCGCCGCAGCGGGGTGGTGACTCAGCGCTTGGCCAAGGGCAACACGTCGCGGCGATCGGCGCCGGTGAACAACTGGCGCGGTCGGCCAATTTTGTACTCGGGGTCGCCAATCATTTCATTGAGTTGTGCAATCCAACCCACCGTGCGGGCCAGGGCAAAAATACCGGTGAACAAGTTCACAGGAATGCCAATGGCGCGCTGCACGATGCCTGAATAAAAGTCCACATTGGGGTAGAGCTTGCGCGAGACAAAGTAATCGTCTTCCAGGGCGATTTTTTCCAGGGCCTTGGCCAGTTTGAACAGGGGATCGTTCTCCAAGCCCAGCTCTTGCAGCACTTCGTTGCAGGTCTCTTGCATGAGCTTGGCACGGGGGTCATAGTTTTTGTAAACGCGGTGGCCAAAACCCATGAGCTTGACATTCGAGTTTTTGTCTTTGACCTGGTTCATGAACTCGCCGACCTTGGACACGCCACCCATTTTTTGGATGTCTTCGAGCATGTTCAAACAGGCCTCATTGGCGCCGCCATGGGCCGGGCCCCACAGGCAAGCCACACCGGCAGCGATGGCTGCAAACGGGTTGGTGCCCGAAGAACCGCACAAACGCACCGTCGAGGTGGACGCGTTTTGCTCGTGGTCGGCGTGCAAGATGAAGATGCGGTCCAAGGCGCGCTCCAGCACGGGATTGACCTTGTAATCTTCACAAGGATTGCCAAACATCATGCGCAAGAAGTTGCCTGCATAGCTCAGGTCGTTCTTGGGGTACATGAAAGGCTGGCCAATGCTGTATTTGTAGGCCATGGCCACCAGGGTGGGCATCTTGGCGATCAAGCGAATGGCCGCAATTTCGCGGTGTTCAGCGTTGTTGATGTCGGTGCTGTCATGGTAGAAGGCCGACAGGCCGCCGATCAGACCGGTGAGCACGGCCATGGGGTGCGCGTCACGGCGAAACCCACGCAGGAAAAACTGCATTTGCTCGTGCACCATGGTGTGGTTGGTGACCAAGTGGGTGAAGTCGGCTTTCTTTTTGGCGTTGGGCAACTCACCGTAGAGCAGCAGGTGGCAGGTTTCCAAAAAGTCGCATTGGGTCGCCAGTTGCTCGATGGGGTGACCCCGGTACAGCAACTCGCCTTTGTCGCCGTCAATGTAGGTGATGGCCGATTGGCAAGACGCGGTGGACAAAAAACCCGGGTCGTAGGTGAACATGCCGGTTTGGCCATATAGCTTGCGGATATCGACCACATCGGGGCCGATGCTGCCTTGATACACCGGCATATCAATGCCGGGTTGACCGTTGCTGAAAGACAGGGTGGCTTTGTAATCTGCAATTTTCATGGTGTTATTCCTAGGCAGGGGTGGGAGCGGAAGTGGCAGGCATGGCCGTGGCGCGCAACAGTTGTAGCACGGCCGTGAATTCATCCGACACATCGCTGGGCGCTGGGGTGCGTCCAAGCAACAGGTCGAGCAAGTCATTGTCAGACAGGTCCATCAGCAGGGTCAGGCCTCGGGCTTGAAAATGGGTCAAGCTGTGGGCATGGCGCTGGAAAAAGCGTTCGACAAACAAATCGTTCTCCAACAAGCCACGGCGGCAACGCCAGCGCAGCTTGCTCAAAGCCCGTTCACCGATCCAATCAAGGTCGGTCTCGGGGGGGTGCACAACGGCGGGCATGGGCACGGGCTCAGACAGTGCGGCTGACCATCAACTCTTTGATCTTGCCAATCGCGCGGGTCGGGTTCAGGCCTTTGGGGCACACATCGACACAGTTCATGATGGTGTGGCAACGGAACAAGCGGTAAGGATCTTCTAAATTGTCCAGCCGCTCAGCGGTGGCATGGTCGCGGCTGTCGGCAATGAAGCGATAGGCTTGCAACAGGCCGGCGGGGCCAACGAATTTATCGGGGTTCCACCAAAACGAGGGGCAGCTGGTGGAACAACTGGCGCACAAAATGCACTCGTACAAACCGTTGAGTTCGTCGCGTTCCTCGGGGGACTGCAAACGCTCTTTTTCCGGGGGCATGGTCTCGTTGACCAAATACGGCTTGATCGAGTTGTATTGCTTGAAAAACTGCGTCATGTCCACGATCAGATCGCGGATGACGGGCAGGCCTGGCAAGGGCTTGAGCACGATGTCGCCGGGCAGGCTTAGCATATTGGTCAAACAGGCCAAGCCATTTTTGCCATTGATGTTCATGGCGTCAGAGCCACAAACGCCTTCGCGGCAGGAACGGCGAAATGAGAACGTCGGGTCTTGGGCTTTGATTTTCATCAAGGCATCGAGCAGCATGCGCTCGTGACCGTCGAGTTCCACCTCGATGGTTTGCATGTAGGGCTTGGCATCGCGCTCAGGGTCGTAGCGGTAAATTTTGAACGTGCGTTTCATGGTGTTTTGCTGCTAAAGAGGGTTGCCGGGATGGGGAATCTCGATCAGAAGGTGCGCACTTTGGGCGGCACGCTGTCGACCGTTAAGGGCGTGAGCTTGACCGGCTTGTAGGTCAGGCTGTTGCTGGCACTGTGCCACAGGCTGTGCTTGAGCCATTCGGCGTCGTTGCGACCGGCGGCATGCTCTGGGGTATCGCCGTAGTCGTTGACGGTGTGGGCGCCACGGCTTTCGTGGCGGGCTGCCGCAGACACCATGGTGGATTGGGCGCACTCGATGAGGTTTTCCACCTCCAAGGCCTCGATCCGGGCGGTGTTGAACACATTGGATTTGTCTTTGAGGCCAATGTGTTTGACGCGTTCGCGCAGGGCGGCAATTTTTTGCACGCCCTCGTCCATGCTGGCTTGGGTGCGGAACACACCTGCGTGCAACTGCATGCTGGCGCGGATGTCGTTGGCCACGTCTTGGGCGTATTCGCCGTCGGCATTGCCATTGAGTCGGGCCAAGCGAGACAGCGACAAATCGGCGGCATTGGCGGGCAGCGGTTTGTGGGTTTTGTTTTTCTGGTGGAAGTCGACGATGTGGTTGCCCGCGGCTTTGCCAAACACCAGCAAATCGAGCAGCGAGTTGGTGCCCAAGCGGTTGGCGCCATGCACCGACACGCAAGAGCACTCACCCACTGCGTACAAACCATTCACCACCGCGTTGTGGTCGGTGGCGGTTTGGGTGACCACTTGGCCGTGGATGTTGGTGGGTATGCCGCCCATTTGATAATGGATGGTGGGCACCACGGGGATGGGCTCTTTGGTGATGTCGACGTTGGCGAAGTTGTGGCCAATCTCGTAGACCGATGGCAAGCGCTTCATGATGGTCTCGGCACCGAGGTGGTCGAGCTTCAAGTGCACGTAATCTTTGTTCGGGCCGCAACCGCGTCCCTCTTTGATTTCTTGGTCCATGCAACGTGACACAAAGTCACGCGGTGCCAAATCTTTCAAAGTGGGCGCATAGCGTTCCATGAAACGCTCGCCATTGCTGTTGAGCAAAATCGCGCCTTCGCCACGACAACCTTCGGTCAAGAGCACGCCAGCGCCGGCCACACCGGTGGGGTGGAACTGCCAAAACTCCATGTCTTCCAGCGGAATGCCGGCCCGTGCGGCCATGCCCAAACCGTCACCGGTGTTGATGAAAGCGTTGGTCGACGCCGCAAAAATGCGGCCTGCACCACCGGTGGCCAACATCACTGTTTTGGCCTCCAGGATGTACATTTCGCCGGTTTCCATTTCCAAGGCGGTGACACCCACTGCGTCGCCTTCGGCATCGCGGACCAGGTCCAAGGCCATCCACTCGACAAAGAAGGTGGTGTTGGCTTGCAGGTTTTGCTGGTACAGCGTGTGCAGCATGGCGTGACCCGTGCGGTCGGCAGCAGCGCATGCGCGCTGCACAGGCTTTTCACCGTAATTGGCGGTGTGTCCGCCAAAGGGCCGCTGATAAATGGTGCCGTCTGGGTTGCGGTCAAAGGGCATGCCCATGTGTTCCAACTCGTACACCACCTTGGGGGCTTCGCGGCACATGTATTCAATGGCGTCTTGGTCGCCCAGCCAATCCGACCCTTTGATGGTGTCGTAAAAATGGTAGTGCCAATTGTCTTCAGACATATTGCCCAGAGACGCACCAATGCCACCTTGGGCCGCCACGGTGTGCGAGCGGGTGGGAAAAACTTTGGACAACACGGCCACATTCAGACCGGCACGCGCCAATTGCAGCGAGGCACGCATGCCTGAGCCACCTGCGCCGACAATGACGACATCGAACCTGCGTCGGGCGATGGAACTTGAACTAGACATGGGTCACAACCTCCAGAGAACTTGAATCGCCCAACCGGTGCAAGACACCAGCCAGACCATGGTGAAAATTTGCAAGCCCAGGCGCACGCCCACGGGTTTGATGTAGTCCATCCAAATGTCGCGCACACCCACCCACACGTGGTAGGCCATGGCCACAATGATGGCAAAGGTCAGGGCCTTCATCCATTGGCTGCTGAAGATGCCAGCCCATTTGTCATAGCCAATGGGGCCGCTGCCCCAGGCCAATTGCACCAACACCAGCAAGGTGAACAAGGCCATCAGGCCTGCAGTGATGCGCTGGGCCAGCCAGTCGCGCAGCCCGTAATGGGCGCCGACCACCACGCGTTTGGAACCGAAATTGACAGACATGTGTTTCTTTCCTTGAGATCAGTACAGGCCAAACAGCTTGGCACCCAGCACCAGGGTCAGCGCGATGGACAGCCCCAGGGTGACGAGGGCGGAGGAGCGCCCAAATTCTTTGCTCACGGCATGTTGCACGTCCATGTAAAGGTGGCGAATGCCTGCGATCAAGTGGTGCAAATAGGCCCAGATCAGGGCCAAGGCCACCAATTTCATGAACCAACCCGGCGCAAAGCCCATGCCCACATTGAAGGCGTACTTGAATTTGGCAAATGAAATCTCGGACGAGACCGACATGTCGAACATCCAAATGATGAAGGGCAACAACAAGAACATCAATGCGCCGCTGACACGGTGCAAGATGGACACCCAACCCGCAGGGGGCAGGCGATAGGTGGGCAAATCGGTCAGCGCACTGATATTGCGAAACTCAGGCCGCTTGGGGGCTGTCTCGGTCATGGGGGAGGGTCCTGGTCTGGGGGTGGGAAAACAAAAAGGGTCAACAGCAAAGTGGCAAATTCTATTGGACGATAAAAAGATGACGCGAAAATTGCATGTCAGTTTCAGAACAATTGATTTCGATAGTGATGCATGTCGGTGCGGTAAAGCCCTCGGCGAAGCTCCATGGGCAGGTCGTTGTAAGTGAAGGCCACACGCTCCACACTGAGCAAAGGGGTGGTTGTGCTCACCTGTAGCCATTGTGCCTGTTGTTCGTCGGGCAAAACGGCGCGCAGGCGTTCATCGGCGCGCACCATGCTGATGCCGAATTCGGCTTCGAACATGGCATACATGGGGCCCTGTGAGGCCGCCAAGCGCTCAGCGCTCAAACCTTTGAAGCGGTCGCCGGGTAGCCATAGCTCTTCCAAGATGGTGGGCACGCCGCCAAAGGCCAGGGTGCGACGCACCTCGATGACCGGCTCACCCGTGCGCAACGCCAAGGCCCGCGCCACTTCGGCGCTGGCGCGCAAGCGTTTGCAGGCCAAGATGGTGCGTTGGGCCGGGCCTTGGCTTTGGAGATTGCCGTGGTCGGGTTGCAACTTCAAAAAGCGAAACTGAAATCTTTCTTCTGCATGGGTGGCCACAAACGTGCCCTTGCCTTGGCGGCGAACCACCAGGTTTTCAGTGGCCAATTCGTCGATGGCCTTGCGCACCGTGCCTTGGCTGACCTTGAAGCGCGCCGCCAGATCCATTTCGCTGGGGATGGCTTCGCCGGGTTTCCACTCGCCGCTTTGCAGGCTTTGCAAAATCAGCCCTTTGATTTGCTGGTACAACGGGCTGAAGGCAGGTGCCTGGCCAGGTGTCACCAACAGGCCAGGAATATCACTGGCAAAAGCGGTTGCAGGCGGTGGGGGTATGGCGGGCATGGCGTTGAAATGGCTGGGCGTCAGCCGGGTGTCATGGCGACATCTTATCTTATATAAGACATAAGACAAACTGTGCCCCTGTCATTTGCGGGTACACTCTTTTTTCAATTGTTAATTTCATCATCTGGAGCCTCCACCATGAGCAAAAAGCCTGTTCGCGTCGCCGTCACTGGGGCCGCTGGCCAAATCGGTTACGCCTTGTTGTTTCGCATTGCCTCGGGGCAAATGTTGGGCGCGGATCAACCGGTCATCTTGCAGTTGTTGGAAATTCCAGACGAAAAGGCCCAAAAAGCGCTCAAAGGCGTGATGATGGAACTCGATGATTGCGCTTTCCCATTGCTGGCCGGTATGGAGGCCCACGGGGACGCAAAAACCGCTTTCAAAGACACCGATTACGCTTTGCTGGTGGGTGCGCGTCCGCGCGGCCCTGGCATGGAGCGGGCCGACTTGTTGGCCGCCAATGCCCAGATCTTCACCGCCCAAGGCAAGGCTTTGGACGCAGCGGCGTCACGCAACGTCAAGGTGCTGGTGGTGGGCAATCCCGCCAACACCAACGCCTACATTGCGATGAAAAGCGCGCCCAGTTTGCCGTCGAAAAACTTCACCGCCATGCTGCGCTTGGACCACAACCGTGCCTTGAGCCAAATCGCCATCAAAACCGGTAAGACCGTGGCCGAGATTGAAAAACTCGCCGTTTGGGGCAACCACTCACCCACCATGTACGCCGATTACCGTTTCGCCACCATTGGCGGCCAGTCGGTCAAAGACATGATCAACGACCAAGATTGGAATGCCAATGTGTTCTTGCCCACCGTGGGCAAGCGCGGCGCGGCCATCATTGAAGCGCGTGGCCTGTCCTCGGCCGCTTCGGCCGCCAATGCTGCCATTGACCACATGCGCGATTGGGCTTTGGGCACGAATGGCAAATGGGTCACCATGGGTGTGGCCTCGCACGGTTGGTATGGCATTCCCAAGGAAGTCATGTTTGGCTTTCCCGTCACCTGCGAAGGCGGTGAGTACAAGGTGGTCGAAGGCCTGCCGATTGACGCTTTCAGCCAAAGCTGTATTGACAAGACCCTCAAAGAGCTCACCGATGAGCAAGCGGGCGTGGCCCATCTGATTTGATGAAACACCCTCGGGAGGTTTTGCTTGGCGCGCAAGCGGCGCTTACCCGCTTGCCCGTGTGTGACCACTACAGCGGCGTTCTGGTTCGCATGCAAAAAAGCCTGCAATTGCAGGCTGAAATGATGCAGGAGTTTGGGGTCTGCGTGTTTGACGCCACCCTCGATTGCGAAGATGGCGCCCCTGTCGGTGGTGAGGCCGAGCAGGCCGCCCTGGTCAGTGAATTGGCCTTGGGGGCCATCCCTGGCGCCCGTGTGGCGGTGCGGGTTCACCCGGTCGATCATCCGGCATTTGAGCAAGATGTGGCCACCATTGCAGGCCGCGCTGGCCATCGGATCAGCCACATCATGGTGCCCAAGGTAGAGACGGTTCAAGATGTGATCAAAGCCGTTTTAGCCATCGATGCTGCGGGCGCCAAACACTTGCCTGTGCATGTGCTGATTGAGTCGCCAGCAGCGGTGCATCGGGCTTTTGACATTGCGGCCCAGCCTCGGGTGGAGTCACTCAGTTTTGGTTTGATGGATTTTGTCTCGGCCCATGGCGGGGCCATTCCGTCAGCGGGCATGGGCTCGCAAGGCCAATTCACCCATCCTTTGGTGTTGCGGGCCAAACTGGAGATCGCCAGTGCTTGCCATGCCCATGGCAAAGTGCCCTCGCATGGGGTGGTCACCGAATTCAGCGACTTATCGGCGATTGAAAATGCGGCGCGCCGCGCCAGCCATGAACTGGGCTTCTCCCGCATGTGGAGCATCCACCCCGCCCAAATCCGCCCCATCTTGGCGGCCATGTCCCCCGATGCGGCAGAAGTGGCCAAGGCGTGTGAGATCATTTTGGCGGGCAAGGAACAAGACTGGGCCCCCATCAGCCACCAAGGCCAGTTGCACGACCGTGCCAGTTACCGGTTTTTTTGGCAGGTGCTGGAACGCGCCCATGCCACAGGGCAGTCCATGCCACCAGCGTTGGCTCATTTCTTTCACCCTTGAACAGGCGGTACCCATGGGCAAGATGATGATGACGATCCTATTGAGCTTTGGGCTGGGCCAAAGCTGGGCGCAAACTTCGACTGCCCCTGCCTCAAAAACCAAAGCCACACCCCCCAAGGCACGTGTGGCACAAAAGACGCCCGCCAAACCCAACCCCAAGGTGGTGGAAGAACCCGTTCTTTTGAGCGCCTTGGGCGACGACTTGCTGGCTGTGGCCGCGCAGGTGCACACCGGGAACATGGTGTGCGAAGCCAGCATGGTCAAGATTGCGCCAATACCCAGTGCCCAAGGCTATTTTGATGTGCACATGGGCAAGCACCACTACCAGATGGCCCCTGTGGCCTCGCAAACAGGGGCGGTTCGCTTGGAGGACACGGTGCATGGCGCGGTGTGGATTCAATTGGCCAACAAGTCCATGTTGATGAACCAAAAAGTGGGCCGGCGCATGGCCGATGAATGCCAAAGCCCCGCGCAAATGGTGGTGGCCGAGGCCATGGCCAAAATGCCGCCCATCAATATTTTGGAGCCCTTGGGCGATGCCCGTCCCTCACCCCGTGCGGAATTGGCCAACAAATAACGCCGTTTACTTTGCCCTTGAAAACCTTCTTTTTGAAATTTGATTGGAGAACTCAGCATGTTGAAAACCTACCGTGACCATGTGGCCGAACGCGCTGCCTTGGGCATTCCCCCCTTGCCTTTGAGCGCCAAGCAAACGGCCGAACTCATTGAGTTGTTGAAAAACCCGCCCAAGGGTGAAGAAGCCACCTTGGTGGACCTCATCACCCACCGCGTCCCCGCCGGTGTGGACGACGCGGCCAAGGTCAAGGCCAGCTATTTGGCGGCTGTGGCCCATGGCACTGAAAAATGTGCCTTGCTCAGTCCCGAAAAAGCCACTGAATTGCTGGGCACCATGCTGGGGGGCTTCAACCTCACCCCGCTCATTGATTTGCTCGACAACAAAGCCTGTGCACCGATTGCGGCCGAAGGTTTGAAGAAAACCCTTTTGATGTTTGACCAATTCCACGACGTCAAAGAGAAGGCCGACAAAGGCAATTCGCTGGCCAAGGCGGTGGTGCAATCCTGGGCCGATGCCGAATGGTTCACCAGCCGCCCCGAAGTGCCCCAAAGCATCACGCTGTCGGTGCTCAAAGTCACGGGCGAGACCAACACCGACGACTTGTCGCCCGCCCCTGATGCGTGGAGCCGCCCCGACATCCCTTTGCATGCCTTGGCCATGTTGAAGAACAAGCGCGACGGCATCACCCCCGAAGAAGACGGCAAGCGCGGCCCGATCAAGTTCATCGAAGACCTGCGCGCGCGTGGCCATCTGGTGGCCTATGTGGGCGACGTGGTCGGCACAGGATCGAGTCGCAAATCGGCCACCAACAGCGTGCTGTGGTTCACTGGCGAAGACATTCCCTTTGTGCCCAACAAGCGTTTTGGTGGTGTGTGTTTGGGCACCAAAATTGCCCCGATTTTTTACAATACCATGGAAGACGCGGGTGCCTTGCCCATTGAGTTGGATGTCAGCCAAATGAACATGGGCGACGTGGTCGAGTTGCGCCCCTATGAAGGCAAGGCTTTCAAAGACGGCAAAGAAATCGCCAGCTTCACAGTCAAAAGTGATGTCTTGTTTGACGAAGTGCGTGCTGGTGGCCGCATTCCCTTGATCATTGGTCGCGGCCTGACCGCCAAAGCGCGTGAAGCCTTGGGTCTACCGCCATCGACCTTGTTCCGTTTGCCAGCAGTCCCAAAAGGCCACGGCAAAGGTTTCACGCTGGCGCAAAAAATGGTGGGCCGCGCCTGCGGTTTGCCAGAAGGCACGGGCGTGTTGCCTGGCACCTATTGCGAGCCCCGCATGACCTCGGTGGGCTCACAAGACACCACCGGCCCCATGACCCGCGACGAGTTGAAAGACTTGGCGTGTTTGGGCTTTAGCTCTGATTTGGTGATGCAGTCTTTTTGCCACACCGCGGCCTATCCCAAGCCCGTCGACGTGAAGACGCACCACGAATTGCCCGAGTTCATCAGCAACCGTGGCGGCATCAGCTTGAAGCCCGGTGACGGCATCATCCACTCGTGGCTCAACCGCATGTTGTTGCCCGACACCGTGGGCACGGGTGGCGACAGCCACACCCGCTTCCCGGTGGGTATCAGCTTCCCAGCGGGTTCGGGTTTGGTGGCCTTTGCCGCGGCCACGGGCGTGATGCCATTGGACATGCCCGAGAGCATCTTGGTGCGCTTCAAAGGCCAAATGCAACCCGGCGTCACACTGCGCGACTTGGTGCACGCCATTCCGCTGTATGCGATCAAAAAAGGGCTGCTCACCGTTGAGAAAAAGGGCAAGAAAAACATTTTCTCTGGCCGCATTTTGGAAATCGAAGGCCTGCCTGATTTGAAGGTGGAGCAAGCCTTTGAATTGTCCGACGCTTCTGCCGAGCGCAGTGCCGCCGGATGCACCGTGCACCTGAACAAAGAGCCGGTCATCGAGTACATCAACAGCAACATTGTGTTGCTCAAGAACATGATCGCCCAGGGCTATGCAGACGCCCGCACCATTGGCCGCCGCATCCAAGCCATGGAGGCTTGGCTGGCCAACCCGCAGCTCTTGCAAGCCGACAAAGACGCCGAGTACACCGAGGTGATCGAGATCGATTTGAGCGAGATCAAAGAGCCCATCGTGTGCTGCCCCAACGACCCTGATGACGCCAAAACATTGAGTGATGTGGCCGGCGCCAAGATCGACGAGGTGTTCATTGGCTCATGCATGACCAACATCGGTCACTTCCGCGCCGCATCCAAATTGTTAGAGGGCAAGCGCGATATACCGGTGAAGTTGTGGATGGCGCCACCCACCAAAATGGACGCACAGCAACTCACCGAAGAAGGCCATTACGGTGTGTTTGGCAATGCCGGCGCGCGCATGGAAATGCCTGGCTGCAGCCTGTGCATGGGTAACCAAGCGCAGGTGAAAGAGGGCGCGACCGTGATGTCGACCAGCACCCGTAACTTCCCCAACCGTTTGGGCAAAAACACCTTTGTGTATTTGGGCTCGGCCGAGTTGTCAGCGATTTGCTCCAAGCTCGGGCGCATCCCGACCCAAGCCGAGTACTTGGCCGACATGGGCGTGATCAATGCCGATGGCAGCAAAATTTACAAGTACCTGAACTTCAATCAGATTGACAGCTATCAGGAAGTGGCTGATTCGGTCAAAACCTGATCGGTTGGCGCGTCTGACGCGTCAGGCTGTAAAACCTGCAAGCTGCCAAAGCTTGCAGGTTTTTTTATTCGGGTTCAATTCTCGCGTCGCGCACCACTTTGCCCCACCGTGGTGATTCAGCACGAATGAGGGCTGCGAACAACTCGGGGGTACCACCACCGACTTCATTGCCTTGACCGAGAATTTTTTCACGCACTTCAGCGTTTTGCAGGGCTTGGTTGCAAGCGGCGTTGAGGATTTTGATGACCTCAGCGCTCATGCCTTTGGGCCCCACCAATCCTTGCCAGTTTTGCACTTCAACGGCGGGAAAGCCCAATTCCGCCATGGTGGCAATTTGCGGCAACAGCGGAGATCGGACACGGCTGGTGATGGCCAAGGCACGCAGTCGGCCGCTTTTGATCGAAGGCATGGCCGAATACATTTGCTCGAACATCATGTCCACTTGCCCACCCATCAAGTCGCTGGCGCCAGCGGCACCGCTTTTATAGGGGGCATGGATCATGTCGATGCCTGCGGTGTGTTCAAACAAGGCACCGCTCAGATGATGGGAGCCACCAATGCCGCCCGATGCGTAGCTGTATTTGCCAGGCGCAGCTTTGGCCGCTGTCACCACCTCTGCCACTGTTTTGAAAGGAGACTCGTTGCGCACCATCAAGATGAGGGGGCCTTTCTCAATCAATGCGATGGGCACGATGTCATTGAGCGGGTCGAAGTTTAATTTTTTGAACAAAGCATGGTTCACGGCCAAGGGTGCGAAATTGCCCATGCCGACGGTGTATCCGTCTGGCCTTGCGCGCGCGATGATCTCGGTGCCAATGTTGCCGCCGGCCCCTGCCTTGTTGTCAATGATGATGGGTTGGCCCATCAAGTTGCTCATCACTTTGGCCACTTGGCGTGAGCGGCTGTCGGCATTGCCGCCAGCGGCATAGGGGCACACCCAGGTGATGGCTTTGGATGGGTATTTGTCTTGGGCCAGCGTGGCCAAGGGGAGCAGGGCGGTGACACCCGCGGCTTGCACCAGGGATCTGCGTTTCATGGTTTTCTCCCTCAGGAATATGGACAGGAAAAGTCATCATAAGGCCTGCGGCAGGTGGCGCGGGTCTGTCGCGCAGGGCGGTGGATTCCTGTTGGCAAGCAATGGCTGACAATTGGAGGCATGGTGGATGCTTTGTTGATTTCTGGTGCCGGTATTGCCGGTTTGGCCGCAGCCCTGGCCTTGTCACGCGCAGGCGCCCAAGTGGACGTGGTCGAGCGTGCGCCAGACTTGTCCACCGAGGGTGCGGGCGTTCAATTGGGGCCCAATGTCACACGTATTTTGCGCGCCTGGGGTTTGCAAGATGCGTTGAATGCCGTGGCGGTTTTCCCTCAGCACCTGTGCGCCCGCGATGCGCGTGATGGGCGTGTGGTGGGGCAGGTGGCGCTGTCGGCAGGGGCGCAGCGCTATGGCGCCCCCCATGTGTGCATCCACCGCGCCGATTTACAAATGCTTTTGTGGCATGCGGCTCAGCAAGAGGGCCATATCCATTGGCATTGGGGCCAAGCCTTGCAATCGGTGAGCCAAACGGCTGACCATGTTTCGGTGCGCAGTGAGGCTGGTCAAACTTGGAGCGCTCAAGGTTTGGTGGTTGCACAAGGCATTGGCAGCCCCTTGCGCTGCCAGCTGCTGGGGGATGGGCCGGCCATGCCCACGGGCCATGTCGCCTTGCGCGCCTTGTTGCCCATGGCCGATGTGTCCAAGGGCTTGCGCAGCAGCGATGTGCAGGTCTGGATGGGCGCGGATTTTCATATGGTTCATTACCCAGTGCGGGGTTCGCAATGGCTCAACTTGGTGCTGGTGATGAACCGTCCCGACATGGCCTTGGACCCCGGGTGGGGTGGGGTGGGCGACGCGGCTTGGGCACAGCACGCGGTGGACCGCAGCTGTGCCGCGCTGCGCGATTTGGTGGGGGCGGTGTCTGAATGGCGTTATTGGGTGCTGGCCGATCGACCACCGCTGTCCTCGGCCAGCGAAATGGCGCAGGGGCGGGTGGCTTTGGTTGGCGATGCAGCCCACCCGATGCGGCCATATTTGGCCCAAGGTGCCGGCATGTCCATCGAAGACGCGGCTGCTCTGCAAATGGCGTGGCAAGGTCAATCTAGTGACAGCGTGGCGGCGGCTTGGCAAGTCATGGCCCACAGCCGTTGGCAGCGAGTGGCCCGAGTGCAGCAACAGTCGCGCCGCAACGGCCGCATCTTTCACAGCACAGGTTTGCTGCGATGGGGGCGGAACCTGGCTTTGCAGACCTGGGGGCCGCGTTTGATGGACCCTGCGTGGTTGTATGGCGGTGGGCCCATGCCCACAGTGTGAAACCCTGAGACCCTGGTGGGCCGGATGGGGGTGCTTGGTCGTGGGTCGCCGTTACTGGGTCTGAGCGCCCAACAACAACCATTCCATCAAGGCTTTTTGCACGTGCAAGCGGTTCTCTGCCTCGTCCCAAACCACCGATTGGTTGCCGTCAATCACCTCAGCACTGACTTCCTCGCCACGGTGTGCTGGCAAGCAGTGCATGAACAAAGCGTCAGGCCGTGCAGCTGCCATCATCTCGGCGTCGACGCACCACAAGGCAAAGGCTTTTTTGCGCACCTCGTTTTCGGCCTCGAAACCCATGCTGGTCCACACATCGGTGGTGACCAAATCAGCTTGGTGGCAGGCGTCCAGCGGGTTTTTGAACACCTGGTAGCTTTCAGGCCGACGCAGACCCGCCACAGATTGGTCAATCTCATAGCCACTGGGGGTGCTGACATGGACTTTGAAGCCCAGCAGATCGGCCGCTTGCAACCAGGTGTTGGCCATGTTGTTGCCGTCGCCCACCCAGGCCACGGTCTTGCCCCGAATGCTGCCACGGTGTTCGATGTAGGTGAAGATGTCGGCCAAAATTTGACAGGGATGAAACTCGTTGGTCAGGCCATTGATCACTGGCACGCGTGAATTGGCGGCGAAGCGCTCGAGTTTGCTTTGCTCGTAGGTGCGAATCATCACCAAGTCCACCATGCGGCTGATCACTTTGGCACTGTCTTCGATGGGTTCGGCACGACCCAGTTGGCTGTCACCGGTGGTCAAGTGCACCACAGAACCACCGAGTTGGTACATGCCCGCTTCAAAGCTGACCCGGGTGCGGGTCGAGGCCTTTTCGAAAATCATGGCCAGGGTACGGTCCACCAAGGAATGGTGCTTTTCGTAAGCCTTGAACTTTTTCTTGATCAAGGCCGCGCGCTCGAATACATAGGCGCATTCGGCAGCGCTCAGGTCGTTGAATTGTAAAAAGTGACGCATGACCGCCTCAGGCCGCTGGGGCGGTTTCGGCCAACCATTGACGCACCAAAGGGGCCAACAAAGCCACCACTTCGTCCGCCTCTTTTTCGGTGATGATGAGCGGCGGCACCAAACGAATCACCTTGTCGGCCGTGACACTGATGAGCAAACCCGCGTCCAAGGCGCGCTGCATCAATCCGCCGCAAGAACGGGCAAGTTCAATGCCGATCATCAAGCCCTGACCGCGAATGTCAATCACGCCCGGCAGCGAGCCGATGTCGCGCACCAAGGCAGCGTGCAGGTGCGCCCCCACCTTGGCGGCATGGTCTAACAGGCCATCTTCTTCCATGATGCGGATGGTTTCCACGCCTGCACGCATGGCCAAGGGGTTGCCACCAAAAGTGGTGCCGTGGTTACCGGGTTGAAAAATATGCGCAGCCTTGGGACCGGCCACCACCGCACCAATGGGCACGCCTGAGGCCAAGCCCTTGGCCAGGGGCATCACATCGGGCACGATGCCTGCCCATTGGTGGGCAAACCATTTGCCGGTGCGACCCATGCCGCATTGAACTTCGTCGATCATCAGCAGCCAATCGCGCTCGTCACACAAGCGGCGCACAGCTTGCAAGTATTCGACGCGCGCCGGGTTGACGCCGCCTTCGCCTTGGATGGTTTCTAGAAAAACGGCCACCACATCTTGGCGGCCTGCGGTGGCCTGTTGCAAGGCCTCAATGTCGTTGAGCGCTACCCGGATGAAGCCGTCCACCATGGGGCCAAAGCCTTGTTGGATTTTTTCGTTGCCCGTGGCACTCAGTGTGGCAATGGAGCGGCCATGAAAAGCTTTGTCATAGACCACGATCTGGGGCAGGTCAATCCCTTTGTCATGGCCAAATTTGCGCGCCAATTTGATGGCCGCTTCATTGGCCTCTAAGCCTGAATTGCAGAAAAAAACGTTTTCCATGCCGGACATTTCAACCAACTTGCGCGCCAGGTTTTCTTGATCCGGGATGTGATAGTAATTGCATGAGTGCATCATCTTGGCCACTTGGTCCTGCAAGGCAGGAACCAATTTGGGGTGCCCATGGCCCAAGGTGTTGACGGCAATGCCAGCCAAAGCGTCCAAATAGCATTTGCCAGCGGTATCCCAAACGCGGACACCTCGCCCATGTGAAACGGCCATGGGCAAGCGCCCGTAGGTGTTCATGGTGTGGGGAGAGCTGGGCGCAGCGGGCGTGGTCATGTCGTGTCCTTAGACAGTGGGGCAAAGCGTTTCAAGGGGTTGAAGCGCGGGGAGCAGATTTTAGGGCCAGCGCTTGGCGACTTCATGGCCATCGTTGCAAGCGTGTGTGGGGGGCCTGCAGGTGAGGCATTGTCAGTCTCCAACAAGGCGCATCGATAGAATCGAAGCAGGCCAAAAGCTTTTTGCGCGCCACACACACCAACCCCCCACCATGTCATCTCCCTCTGCGCATGAAGTTTGGATTTTGGGCGTGACCGTTGGCGGTCAAACCTTCCGACCCAGCGATTGGGCCGAGCGATTGGCGGGGGTCATGTCTTCCTTTCGCCCTGGGGGCGTGGCTCCGGGGGACCACCTGAGCTATTCCCCTTGGTGCGTGCCCACCACCAATGATGATGGGCAAAAATGCGTCATTGTTCATGTGGATTTGCGCGAAGCAGAGGTCATGGCCTGGGACTTCGTGCTGAACTTTGCCCGTGACAACCAGTTGCAGGTGGTCAAAGGCGCGTTGGTGCCGTGACAACAAAAAAGCCGTCTTGCGACGGCTTTTTGCTTTGCTGACAGCGCACCCGTTACAAACGGCGGCCTGACGAATCAGGCCGGGCTGATGGGCCTGATGTTCAGGCCGCGGTGGCCAAGGTTTTGACCTTGGCGCTCAGGCGGCTCTTGTCTCGAGCGGCCTTGTTTTTGTGAAAAATGCCTTTGTCGGACACAGAGTCCACCACCGTTTGCATTTTGGCAAACAGCTCGGTGGCCTTGGTCTTGTCGCCAGCCAAAACCGCTTTTTCAACGTTTTTGACGGCAGTGCGGTACTTGGAGCGCAGTGAGGTGTTGGCGGCGTTCAGATGGACG
>Ga0214919_10004731_pt1 | contig 19699 bp, 18 predicted proteins | sample LL1503_MetaG_FD_177994 | JGI IMG/M metagenome (GOLD analysis project Ga0214919, IMG submission 177994) | Freshwater microbial communities from Lake Lanier, Atlanta, Georgia, United States - LL-1503 | ecosystem: Environmental > Aquatic > Freshwater > Lake | place: USA: Georgia | collected...
AGCCTGCTCCTCCGTGGAGAATCGCCGCATGCAAGTTCCTTTTCTCAACCTGCAACCGCAACATCAAGCTCTCCGCACGGAGGTGCTCGCGGCCTTAGCGGCGACTTATGATGCGACCCGCTTTTGTCTGGGCGCTGATGTGGAGAATTTTGAAAAAGCTTTTAGTGCTACCTTTGGTCATGCGCGAACGCTGGGTATGAATAGCGGGACGTCGCCTCTGCATATTGCCTCGCTTTGTGGAGGGTTTGGACCGGGTGACGAAATAATTACTACCCCGTTTACTTTTGCTTCAAGTTGCTGGGGCATCAGCTACGTCGGGGCTAAGCCGGTCTTTGTCGATATTGAGCCCGATACGTGGTGCATCAGTCCCGCCGCGATCGCTCGAGCCATCACGCCGAAAACCAAAGGGATCGTGGTCGTGCATATTTTCGGTCAGCCCGCGCGCATGGATGAAATTATGACGATCGCGCGCCAGCATAATTTATTCGTCGTGGAAGACTGTGCGCAGGCCGTCGGCGCGCATTATAAAGGGGCCTCCGTGGGGGGGATCGGCGATTGCGGCACGTTCAGTTTTTATCCGACCAAAAACCTCGGCGCGTGCGGCGAAGGTGGGGCGTTCGTGTCGCGGCATGCCGCGGTGATGGATCGCGCCCAATTGCTCCGCGTGCATGGTTCACCTAAACGCTACACCCACACCGCGGTGGGCTTTAATTTTCGCATGGATGGTTTTCAGGGTGCGATTCTGAATATTAAATTGCAGCACCTCGCTACTTGGACTGCGCGCCGCCGGGCGATCGCGGCGCGTTATTTGCGCGGCATCAAGCGACCCGACGTGCAGTTGCCCATCGTGCCGGTTTACGGCGAATCGGTCTGGCATCAATTTACCTTACTGCATCCCCAACGCGATGCCTTGCGCGCGCATCTCGAGCAATGCGGGGTGGGGACGGAGATTATTTATCCTGGCCCGATGCATTTGCAGCCCTGCTATGCGGAGCTGGGCTATCTCTCAGGTCAACTGCCGGTAGCTGAGCATGCCAGTGCGCGGTGTGTAAGTTTGCCGATGTTTCCCGAGCTGACGGACGCTCAAGTTGATCACGTGATCGCTTCCCTCAATGCTTTTTGAGCCAACGGTCGCTGGCACGGCGGGTCTTAACTTGCCGTCACTCGCGCCTATTTTTTATCCACCCACGTCATGATTAACGGCATTAGATTAAAAGTCTGTGGCCTCACTTCGTTGGTCGATGCCGAGGCGGCTGATGCCAGTGGGGCTGATTATTTGGGGTTTATTTTTTACCCAGCGTCGCCGCGTTACGTGTCTTTTGCTAACTATGAAGCCATGCGCGAACGCTTACCATTGCGCAAAAAAGTCGCGGTCTCGGTTGAGCCCACGCTGGCGGATTTAGTGCGGCAGCAAGCACTCGGCTTCGATCATTTCCAAATTCATTGTCCGGCCCAAACGCCCCTAGCGGTGCTGCAGGCGTGGGCTGATACCGTAGGCGCCGCTCGGCTTTGGCTCGCGCCGCGGTTGCCGGCGGCCATGGCCATCCCCCCTGAGTTGCTCGCCATCGCTGGGACTATTTTACTCGATACTTACCATCCGGATAAAATGGGCGGAACGGGCGAGGCCGGTGATTGGGCGCAATTTAAAGCCTACCGCGAGGCGCATCCGGCCAAACACTGGATCCTTTCGGGCGGACTGGGCCCGACCAATATTTTAGCCGCGGTGACTGCTACCGGCACGACGTGGGTCGATGTTAATAGCGGAGTTGAGCAAGCCCCCGGCATTAAGAGCCCCGCCAAATTGCAGGCGCTCAGGGCCGCCCTGCGCCCCGCAGCCCACTAACGTCATTCGCCCGCGGTCAGTTGGGGCTGGCCTCGCTTACTTAGAATCCCGGTCGACCGCCCCGGCTTTTCATGGCCTCCAGTTGGCGCATCATCTTCTGCTGATTGCCGCCCTTCATCATTTTCATCATTTTCTGCATCTGCTCGAATTGTTTGAGCAGTTGATTGACCTCAAGCACCTTGACGCCCGCCCCCTTCGCGATGCGGATGCGACGATTGCCGTTTAACACGCCGGGTTTGCGCCTTTCCTGAATCGTCATGGATTGAATGATCGCTTCGGTCCGCTTCATTTGCTTATCCGAATCATCCGGTAGCTGCACGCCACTCATACCTGGCATCAGCCCCATGATCGACTGCATGGACCCCATTTTTTTAACCTGCTGCATCTGCGCGAGAAAATCTTCCAGATTGAAGTCTGCCTTGCGCATTTTCTCGGCCATGCGCTCCGCTTCTGCTTGGTCAATGTTCTCTTGGGCTTTCTCGACGAGCGTAACCACATCGCCCATGCCAAGAATGCGCGAGGCCAGTCGCTCGGGGTAAAAAACCTCGAGATCCGCCATTTTTTCGCCGACGCCGATAAACTTTATGGGCACCCCTGTGACCGACTTGATGGAGAGGGCCGCACCGCCGCGGGCATCGCCATCCAACTTAGTCAAAACAAGTCCGGTGAGGGTCAGCGCGGCGTGAAACGCTTGCGCTACATTAACCGCCTCTTGGCCCAGGGCGCCATCGGCGACGAGGAGGATTTCGTCTGGCTGGATCTGCGTGCTGAGTTTTTTAACTTCCGCAATTAAGTTTTCATCGATTTGTAGCCGGCCGGCTGTGTCGAAAAGAATCACATCCGCCGTCTGTGCGAGCGCGCGGGTGAGTCCCTGCGTGGCGATGGCTGTGACATCCCGCGAAGTGCGGTCGCCGTAAAAGCCGAGCGTTTCCTGCTGGGCGAGAATCTCCAACTGATCGATCGCCGCGGGCCGATAAATGTCACAAGCGACCACGAAGGGTCGGGATCCTTTTTTCTTTAGGAATTTTCCCAGTTTTACCGTGGTGGTCGTTTTACCGGAACCATGGAGACCGACCATGAGTACTTTAAGCGGGCGGCGCGGTGCTAATTCGGTGGTGCCTTCGCCCAATAAGCGGACGAGTTCGTCGTTGATGATCTTGATGATCTGTTGCCCTGGGGTGACTGATTTAAGGACATTTTGCCCCGTGCACTGCAACTGGACGCGGTCGATAAATTCACGGGCGACCTTAAAATGGACATCAGCCGACAAGAGCGCGGCGCGCACTTCTTTGAGGGCATCCGCCATGTTGGCTTCGGATAATTGGCCGACACCACGGAGGTTGCGCAGTGCGCCGGTTAGTTTTTCGGTGAGACTTGCGAACATGAGAAACGGGAATCTAGGTATCACTCGCTCGGCGACAAGCGGCAAGTATCGCTTGCCAGCGAGCCCCTCCGCCCCGAAGGTCTTGCTCAAATGATTCCCGCTCCGCGCACTGTCGCTATCGTAGGCCGCCCTAATGTGGGCAAAAGCCGCCTGTTTAATCGCTTGGCCCGTAAACGCATTTCAATCGTTCACGATATGCCCGGGGTTACCCGCGATGTGGTCAACGCTGAGGTTAAAGACGGCGGCTATACCTTGCTCGACACCGGCGGTATCGGTTTAACCGGTAGCGATACGCCGGCGCGCATCACTAAGGCCTCGGAATTGCAGGTCAGTTTTGCGATCGAGGCGGCGGGGGTAATCGTCTTTGTTATCGATGCCCGCGAGGGTGTTACCGCGCTTGATGAGCGCATTGCCCAATTACTGCGCCGCAGCAAAAAAACGGTGCTCCTCGTCGCCAACAAAGCGGATAGTGGTGAGGAAAAAATCGCGGAAGTTTCGAGCTTTTTTCGTTTGGGCTTCGGCAAGCCCTTCTACTTGTCAGCGGAGCATGGCAATGGCGAAGCTGAGTTGCGGGACGCAATTTTAGCCGAGCTCGGGCCGATGCCCGAATTGACGGAACTCGATAAAGAACGGTTGAGCATTTGTTTTGTTGGTCGACCCAACGTCGGGAAATCCTCCCTCAGCAATCGGCTGCTGAAAAGCGATCGGCTGATTGTTAGTGATCAACCGGGCACGACGCGCGACGCCGTCGAGCTTGATTTTACTTATATTAGCCGGGAAGGAAAACCGTGGCCGTTTCGCTTGATCGATACCGCAGGTATTCGCGCCGCCACCAAATTATCTTCGTCGGTCGAATATTTCTCCCGCTTGCGCTCGTTGGAAGCCATCCACAACGCTGACGTTGTTTTTATGGTGCTGGATGCGATGGAAGGGGTCACGCAGCAGGATCAGTCGATCGCGGGCGAGATCGTTAAAGCGGCTAAACCCATTGTGATCGTCGTTAATAAATGGGACTTGGTGCACAAGGCTTTCAGCGGCGGGGAGAATTCGGCCGTGGAGAAATTCGCCACGGAGCGCGAATTCCGCGAACATTTCGAGAAAGCGATGTTCGAGAAATTATTTTTCACGCCCGGGGCTCCCGTGATGTTTGTGTCCGCGCTCACCGGTCATGAAATTACCCGCATGCTCAAGTCGGCCCGCGCGCTGAACCGGCGGTTAGATACGAAGATCCCCACGGCTAAATTGAATGCGGCAATTATCCGGCTCGCGGAGCGGACGCCGCCGCCCAGCACGTATAATATTCGTTTCCGGATTTATTACGCGACGCAGACCAGCACGCGTCCCTTCCGGATGAAATTGTTCTGTAACCAAGAACGCAGTTTGACGGAATCTTACCGGCGCTACCTTGAAGCGGGGCTGGTTAAGGAATTTGATTTGGACGGCTGCCCGATTCACTTCGATCTCATCGGCAAGAAAAAACAAAGCGTGGCTGATCGTCTCGCGGCTAAAGGTCAGCGCCAAAATCTGGCGCGAGCCGAGGCCGCGGGGGTTGATGAGGACACGTTCGACGACTAAGCTATGCGGCGGATTGTTTTCATGGGCTCGGATGGCATTGCGCTGCCCGCCTTGAATTGGCTGGTCAGCGCGGCGAAGGATTGGGTGGAGGTGGTGGCAGTTTTCACCCAGCCCGATCGCGCCGTGGGCCGTGGGCAAAAGATTTCAGCGAACGCCATTAAAACATGGGCATTAGCGCAGGGCCTGCCTGTGCACCAACCAGTCAAATTAGGTAGCGTTGAACGTGAACAATTAGCCGCGTTGCAGCCTGATATCACGTTGGTCATGGCGTACGGACATATTTTACGGCCGGAATTTATTAACACACCGCCCCGGGGAACGCTTAATCTCCATACTTCGATTTTACCCGCTTACCGAGGGGCTTCTCCAATTCAAACCGCGCTGGCTTCGGGGGAGACGGCGACGGGGATCACCCTCATGCGCATTGTGCCGGAATTGGATGCTGGGCCGATTGCGGGGCAGGAACGGGTGATCATCGATCCGCTCGATACCGCGCTCGCGGTGGAGGCAAAGTTGGCGCAGGCCAGCGTGGTATTGTTGCAGCGCTTATTGCCGGCCATCTTGGCGGGCACCCAGATTTTTACAGAGCAAAATTCGGCGGCGGCAACTTTTTGTCGTCGACTGGAAAAATCTGATAGCGCACTCGATTTTAATGCCCCGGCGCGGGTATTGGCAGCGCGGATTAACGGTCTGGCGGCCTGGCCCAGTTGCACGGTTTTGCTGAATGGTCAGTCGATTAAATTAGGCTTGGCCGACGTCAGCAATTTAACCCAGTACCAGCCGGTGGGAGCCGGGGTGGTGTATGGCAGTGACGCCGATGGGCTCCTCGTGGATACGGGTCAAGGCTTGCTCCGTTTGCGTCAGCTGCAGCGTCCCGGCGGCAAGATGCTCTCGGCGGCGGAATTTCTGCGGGGGTTCCCTGTGCCGACGGCGACGGCGTTACCCGGCCAAGCGATGGCGCCGCTTGTCGCCGCGCGGGCCTTTACGCGGTCGAAAGGCTAAGGCTTGTTTTTTTCAAAGTTTTCCCGAACATAGCCTTATGGGTAGTAATTTATTACGAGCGGGCAGTTGGCTGGTCGTGCTGACCACGGCGGCGTGGGGCCAAACTTACTCGGACAATGTTCGCGTGGAATTAGCCAATCTTCGTCAGGATATCCTGTTGCTCACGCAGCGGGTGGGGGAGTTGTCGATGACGGTCGAGCAACTCACGCGGGATAATAGTTCGCTGCAGAACAAAGCGAACCAAAGCTATGCGACGATTGAGCAGCTCAATAAGGCGGTAGCGGATATTAACCGCACGCTGCAAGCCGGCCTCGCTGAACAGAAACGAGACACGCTCAATCACGTGAGCGCGCAAATGGAACGCCTCGCTCGGCAGACCCAAGCAGCGATCGATGCTTTGGCGAAAAATCAGGCGACGCGTCCCGCCCTGCAAACGTCCTTTTCCGAAGAATTTCCTAAGGAGGGTATTAACTATACGATCCAGGCGGGTGACACTCTTTCGGGTATTGCGAAGAAACATGGGGCGAAGCTCAGCGATGTGCGCAATGCCAATAAGATTGCGGACGATACGCGGATTCGCGTCGGGCAAACGCTTTTTATCCCTCAGGGAAATTAATTATGGCTATTCCAAAATCACGACTCGGCCGCGGTTTGGGTTCACTTATCACGAGTGGGACCACTGCACCTAAATCATCGCCGACTCCGGTCAGCGTTCTCCCGGCTGCGCCCGCAGCCGCAGCTGATGGCCTCCCCGGCTATCGTGAACTGGCCGTTCATCTCGTGGAGCCTAATCCCTATCAGCCCCGCAAAGAATTTTTACCGGAAGCACTCGCTGAATTAGTCGAGAGTATCCGGGCGGAGGGTTTGTTGCAGCCGATCGTGGTGCGGGCCGTCGGTGATAAATTTCAGCTCATCGCCGGAGAGCGCCGTTGGCGGGCTTTTCAGCAGCTAAAAATTAAAACTATTCCGGCGCGGGTGATGACTTCTAGTGATGCCTCTTCGGCTTCATTGGCGCTGATCGAAAATTTACAGCGCGCGGATTTGAATGCGCTCGAGGAAGCTCACGGTTATGCCAGTTTGATTCGAGATTTTGATTTAACCCAAGATGCCGCGGCGCAACGCGTGGGGAAGGGACGGGCTTCAGTTGCTAATTCACTGCGGCTACTGGCGCTGGAAACTGAACTGCAAGGATATATCAGCAAAGGCTTACTGAGTGTCGGCCACGCGAAAGTGTTGCTGGGCGTTGAAAATTCTCGCGAAAGGGTCGCGCTTGGCCGACGCACCTTAGAGCAAGGTTTGAGCGTTCGGGCTCTCGAGGAATTAGTCCAATCTCACGGTGGTGGGTCGGGGAAAAAACGGAAGATGCCGGCCGCAACGGCTACGGCGTTGTCTGATATTGAGAAAAAAGTTACGTCGCACCTCGGCGCGCGGACGACGCTTAAGCATTCGCCGAAGCGCGGGCGCATCATGATTGAATACCAGGGGAACGATGATCTGTCCCGCGTGCTCGAAAAGATGGGCGTGCGCTTGTGAGCGTCGTGCCTGCGCTTATTTTTTAGGGCCTAGGCCCGGAATAAGGCCGGTCTTAACTATCCGACCGTACAAATCCCGCATCGCCGATTCAGCCGCATCTTCTAAAGCACTGGCGGTATCATAGGCTCGATTGAGGCCCCAGTGTCCGCTGGCGTGAGGCCAAAAAATTGCGCTACTGCTTATTAGGCCTAGGTCTTTTTCGCCGGCTGGACTGTGGATGCTGGCACTCAAAGTACAATCGGCTTGGCCGCTGCGTCCGATCCGCCATTCGATCAGGCGAATGGTAATTTGGGGTACGCCGTTGGCGGCCGTGGTGCCAGCTTTGAGCTGCACCATACGCCCCGAATAACCCCGTTTGTGGAATAGGCTGATCAAGCGTCCTGCGAGGGCTTCGGCGATATCATCGTCAAGAAAAGGGCGCCACGTGGGCGGTACATCGATCGTCACCTGGAGATCAGCGGTCTGAATGGCTGGTGTACTCGTAGTCGCAGGCAGCGTTGCCCCGCTTAGCGCGGTGGTGGCCAAAGCTAAGGCGAGACCGAATCTAAAGTGCGTCGCGGGTTGCATGGTGGTGGCTCAATTTAGTAACGCTCTGATTATCATGGTTAATTTGGGACGATTGGCAAATTGCGACTATCATCTGAGGCTGGCGGGAGCTCCAGGCGTCCTCCAGCCTCGGCTAGAACTTTGGTTGACAAAGCCCCTCGGACGACGTTTTTTTGCCCCTTTATGAGTCTGCTAATCGGTATTTTAACTTTCGTTCTGATCATCACTTCACTGTTCTTGGTGCTCGTTGTTCTCATGCAGCGCGCCAAAACTGACGGCGGGATGGGCTCGGCCATGGGCGGCGGCAGCATGGAGTCAACCTTCGGTGCTGAAACCGGTAACGTGCTCAGCGGGGCTACGATTAAAGCAGCGATCATTTTTTTCGTAGTAAGCTTCGCCCTTTATTTGGCCCATATTTATCAAGCGAAGCATGTGGTGGCAGTTGATAGTAAGCTTCCCCAGGTTATTAGTGCTCCGGCTGCGACCAGCGCACCTGTGCCCGCGAAACCTGTAACTCCGGTGCCGGGTGCAGCAAAGAAGCCTTAAGTTTTATTTAAGCCCGGTTTTATACCGGGCTTTCTTTTTTGTGCTGCTCGGCAGCAGTCGGCTGGGGTTCGCTGCGCCGCTCGAGGCTTTTCGGCCCCCCGCCCAATTTATATCGGGTAGCCGACCGGATCAAAACGAGGGCGCACGCATCCTCCAAACGTTCCATCAAGCCGGTATCAGTGGCTATTATTGGTTAGCATTTGAGTTGCGCGTCATGCCTAAGGAAGGAGCCGACCGGACTATCATCGGCGAATTGCATGGCGGCCGTAATGCCCTTGGCCCCATCTCGCGCTTGACGCTGCCAGCCGCCGCGGGTGAACAACGCTGGCTGTTACAAAGCGGACCGCATCCAGCCACGTGGCAGTGGTTGGGGGGCGCGGGTGAGCCGACCGCACTTACCCCTAATGAATCCTTGCAAGCCATCGCCGGCTCCGACCTGACCCCCTTTGATTTGCAGATGCCTTTTCTTTATTGGACCGATTTTATTTATGAGGGAGTGGCGAAGGTGCGTGGACGTCCGGCTCATAGCTTTCTGCTGTATCCGCCGATAGATCAGGGCACCCCGCCGATGGATTTAACGGGGGTTCGCGTGCACCTCGATACGGAGTTTCAAGCCTTCATGCAGGCGGAACTGCTCGGAACTAAGGGCACGATTACCAAGAGCATTACCATTCTTAATTTAAAAAAAATTGGTGAACAATGGCTGCCTAAATCAATCGATCTCCGCAATCATCTGACCCGAGCTAAAACTCGCCTGACGATTACCGCCGCGGCATTGGCGGTAACGTTGCCCGTCAGTATCTTCGCGCCGACCGACTTGGCGAAGCCCGCGCCGGTCGTGCCCGCCGAGCAGCGCCAGCCACTTTGAGGCTATGCCCACGAAAACTAATCGCCCTTTCCCGTTGGTTTTAGAGGTAGATTTTCTGGATCGTCTGCATGAGCCGGTGCGTGACGGCAAGGCGGCTTCGGTGAGCGCAATTATTCGCACGGCGCTGGCGCATTATGATTTTGAGAAAGTGATCGTGCTGCACGCACCCCAGTTGCAAATTTCGGTGCGCCTACCGTTAGAAATTCGGAAAAATTTAAAGAAGCTCGCACGGACTAAGCACACGAGTATCAGCCATCTGGTGCGGGCCGCGGTGGAGGCGTATCTCCCGAACTTAGAAGTCCCCTTACTCGCTAAGCGTCAAACCGCACGGCGTAAACCAGCGCCTAAGCCCCGGCGCAAGGGTTGACGCTAGCCCCGTCGAGCGCTCGGGACGCCGCGAGGGCGGCTATGACATCCTCGCGGGCAAGGGTTGGCTTGCGTTCGGAAACGTGGCTTAGTTATTTTTTAAGTTATGAGCACGCCGTTACCACTGTCTACTTGGGCTAAAAACATCTCGCCATCGCCGACCCTCGCGATTGATGCCAAGGCTAAGGCCTTGCAGGCCGCGGGCGAGGACGTCTGCAGCTTTGCTGCGGGGGAACCTGATTTTGATACGCCGCAATTCATTAAAGATGCGGCCATCGCGGCGCTACAATCCGGCAAGACTAAGTACGCGCCGACGCCAGGGATCGAGCCGCTGCGCCAGGCCATCGCTGATCGTTATTTGACGGAATATGGCTATAAAATAACTTCCGGCCAGGTCGTGGTATCGCCGGGTGGAAAATATTCTTGTTATCTGGCGATTTTGGCGACCTGCAGTCCGGGTGATGAGGCGATTGTCCCCGCTCCTTACTGGGTCAGTTATCCCGAGATGATTAAGCTCGCTGGGGCGACGCCCAAATTTGTGCTCTGTGATGATCGCGCTGGATTTAAATTAACGCCCGCTTTGTTGGAAGCAGCCATCACGCCTCGGACGAAGCTCTTGATTCTCAATTCTCCTTCAAATCCGACCGGCGCAAATTATTCGCGGGCTGAATTGAGCGCGTTGGCCGAAGTAGCGGTGCGGCATAATCTCTATGTGCTCGCGGATGAAATGTATGAGCATTTAATCTATGACGGTCATGAGCCCGTAAATTTTGCGACGCTGAGCACCGCCGTGGCGGAGCGTACGATCACCGTCGCGGGGTTCTCTAAAACTTATGCCATGACCGGCTGGCGTCTCGGGACGCTGGTGGCACCGCTGCCGATCGCCAAAGCCTGCTCCGAGTTGCAGAGCCAGATGTCATCCAATGCGACGACGTTCGCCCAATATGGAGCGCTTGCTGCGCTCAAAGAGAAGGCGCAGGCCGTCGCCGCTCTTAGCGAAATGAAAACAGCTTTCGATCGCCGTCGCCGCTACCTCCACGCTGAGCTCAATCGCATTCCAGGAGTAAGCTGTTTACTGGCGGGTGGGGCGTTTTATCTATTCCCTAATATTTCCAGCTTCGGACTCAAGGATGCTGATTTTTGCGCCCGCTTACTGGAGCAGGAGAAGGTGGCGGCCGTCCCTGGCTCGGCCTTCGGCGCGGAAGGTTACCTGCGGCTGAGCTATGCGACTTCTGATGATATTCTTCGCAAGGGAGTCGAGCGGTTAACGCGGTTTTGCGCGTCCCTCCAACGCTAGAATTATTTCCTCGGCGTAAAGCCCACGGCATCAGCCCTAGCGCCTATCGACCGCGGGCGAACTTAGGCTGATTGCTTACCAATTTGTGCGAGCGGCAACCGAGAGCCCCAGCGCGATGTCGTTAATGAACGTTGCTCCGCTGCGAGTTGACTCGCGGTGGAACTACATATTTTGTGCGAATTAATGAAAGATGTTTTCAGGCGCTTCCTGATCGTTTGCTGGGCGGTGGTCTTGATTATGCTCCTCGATGTGGGGTGGGACAAGTTAAGTGGCTCTCACCGTTTTTTTAATATCGGTAACTTTTACTGGATCGTAGCGCTGCCCACCTGGATCGCCCAGTTTGTTTTTTTGGGAATTTGGAACCCGGTTAAACTTTTTAAGCAGGCTCCGGTGGAGAAAGATTCATGATGCCGCTTGGCCTTGGGCGGGTTGGATGAAAAATCCGATCTGGCCAAGGCGTTTGAGCTTCCCCCGAAAACGAGTAACAACTGAATCATTCGTGAGATTTTTATTGATGGCGATCGCTTGGAGGGGGCGCCCTAGCCGCCACCGCGAGGTAGCTGGCTTAAACGTTGAGCGAGTGGATACATCCGTGACATATTTCTTGCAGGAATGTGATATTTGAACACTTATTAAAACGCATATGAGCGATCACGATCACGAGGAACCGGAAACCAAAGAAGGCATTGAACTTATCTTGGCGACGAAGCCTTTCGCCCAAGATAATCCAGTGCGTAGTTGGTGGGTTATTTTATCCACCGCGCTGCTTATTCTCGCCACCTTGGCGGGAACGGTATGGAACCTCAATGTAGGTCTGCAATTGGTCTGCAGTGTCATTGCTGGTCTGCTGATGACCCGCTTTTTTGTCATTTATCATGACCAACAGCATTATGCGATTTTGCCGCGCTCCAAATTAGCGGAAGGCTTGATGCGGATTTATGGGATTTTGGCGCTCAGTCCGAGCAGCGTCTGGCGCAGCTCCCACAATCACCATCACAATCACAATTCGAAGCTGCGGGGCTCACACATCGGATCGTATCCGATTATGACGACGGCGCAGTTTAAGAAAAGTTCACGGACTAAGCGTTTCGGTTATTTATTCATCCGGCATCCGCTGACCATCATGTTTGGTTACCTTTTCATGTTTTTTCATGGGATGTGTATTAAGCCGTTCATCAATCATCCGCTCAAACATTTCGACTGCTTATTGGCGATGGTGGTCCATTTTTCCATCAGCACCGTGCTTCTGATTTTTGGCGGCTGGCAGATGCTGGTTCTGACCCAGATCGTGCCTCATTTCGTGATGCACGGCATCGGCGCTTATTTCTTCTACGCCCAGCATAATTTCCCTGGGGTCTCGTTTAGCGATAAAGATGGTTGGACCTATGAGAAAGCGGCGCTGGAGTCATCCAGCATGATGTACACCGGTCGGATCCTAGCCTGGTTTACGGCTAATATTGGTTACCATCACATTCATCATTTAAATTCCCGCATACCTTTTTACCGCTTACCAGAGGTGCTCAAAGCGATTCCCGAATTGCAATTGCCGAAGACGACCTCGTTGTGGCCGACAGATATTATACGCTGTCTGCGTCTGAAGGTTTGGGATGTTGAAGCCCAAAAAATGGTCGGTGTGCGCGGCTTATAAACGCATTTATCTCAGCCATGAATTTCACGGCTGCGCAGATTGCGACTCAGGTTCAAGGTGAGGTAATCGGTGATGGCTCGATTATCTTGTCGGGTTTAGCTGCAGCGGCCGGGGCTAAGGTTGGCGAGATAACTTTTGCGGAAAAGGATAGTTATTTCGCGGCCGCAGAAGCCAGTGCGGCCTCTGCCATCTTGGTGGCGGGAACTTTTACTCCTACGGCCAAAGTAATCATTCGAGTGCGCAATGCCCGCGTCGCGGCGGCGCAAGTGCTCGAGCTTTTTTTCCCAGCGGCGCAATACGCCCCGGCGATTCATCCCAGTGCTCTGGTTGACCCTACGGCTAAGATAAATCCGACGGCTTATATCGGTCCTAATTGTGTCATCGCCGCTGGCACAATCATTGGCGCGCGTGTGGTGTTAGTCGGCGGCAACCATCTCGGGCGTGACTGCCGCGTAGGCGACGACACGCGCTTGTATCCCCACGTCGTACTGTATGCCGGTACGCAACTCGGCCAACGCGTCGCGATTCACGCGGGCACGGTCATTGGTTCCGATGGGTACGGTTATGTTTTTGATCAAGGGCGTCATCTCAAAATCCCCCAAGTCGGTAACGTAATCATTCACGATGATGTAGAGATTGGGACTAATTGCACCATCGACCGAGCGGCGCTCGACTCCACCATAATTGGTGAAGGCTGCAAAATAGATAACCTCGTTCACATCGGACATAACGTGGTTTTCGGTAAGCATTGCTTAATTATGGGCCAATGCGGTTTTGCGGGGAGCACTCACTTTGGTGATTATTGCGTGATTGCTTCACAAACAGGGGTGGCCGGGCATCTTAAAATTGGCCGCCAAGTTACGGTGGGAGGTAAATCAGGCGTGACGCGGGATGTCGCTGACGGCGAAACGGTGATGGGTTTTCCAGCTGTGCCTGATAAACAGGCTAAGCGGCAGTGGATTGGTATTCAGAAATTGCCCGATATGATCATGCGGATGCGGGAATTGGAAAAGCAGGTAGCGGCGCTCACGGCTCGTCTCGGTTGATTAGCTAAAAATAATCGAAGCGCGCGAACGCTTCTGGCTGGTGACGCTCGTCTATACACTAAGTGAGAATCGCTTTAACAACTTCGCCGTGAACGTCGGTAAGGCGATATTGGCGCCCTTGGAATTTGAAAGTTAGGCGAGTGTGGTCGATGCCCAGACAGTGGAGAATCGTGGCCTGCAGGTCGTGAATATGCACGGGATTAGCGACGACGTTGAAACCGAAATCATCGGTGGTACCGTGCGTAATACCGCCCTTGATGCCGCCGCCGGCCATCCAAATTGAGAAAGCCTTGCCGTGGTGGTCACGACCGTAGCGGTCACGATTAGCGTCACCTTGCGCGTAGGGGGTGCGGCCGAATTCTCCGCCCCAAATTACCAGAGTTTCGTCAAGCAGACCGCGTTGTTTAAGATCTTTAATGAGGGCGGCACTTGCTTGGTCCACGTCGAGCGCGAGGCGTGGTAGGTGTTCGTGTAACCCGCCGTGATGGTCCCAGTCGCGGTGGTAAAGTTGGATGAAACGCACACCACGCTCGGCTAGACGGCGGGCGAGGAGACAGTTACGCGCAAAAGAGCCGGGCTCTTTTACATCGGCACCGTAGCTCTCGAGGGTGGCGTTAGTCTCGCCGGTAAGGTCCATGAGTTCCGGCACGCTGCTTTGCATTCGGTAAGCCATTTCAAATTGGCTGATGCGTGTTTCAATTTCGGGATCGCCACTTTGGCTGAGCTGTTGGCGGTTAAGATCCGCAATTCCGTCTAACATAAGACGGCGGCGCTCGCGCGTGAGGCCGGGCGGATCATTGAGGTAGAGCACCGGTTCGCCGGCGGCGCGAAATTGCACGCCTTGATGTTGACTCGGGAGGAAGCCACTGCCCCAGAGGCGCGCGAGCAAACCCTGACCGGAGCGAGCTTTGTTGACTGAGATGAGGACCACAAAGGATGGAAGGTTTTCGCTGAGGCGGCCGAGGCCGTAGTCAGCCCAAGCGCCCATGCTAGGGCGGCCGGGTAGTTGACTGCCGCTTTGAAAAAAGGTGATCGCGGGATCGTGGTTAATCGCCTCCGTGTGCATCGATCGGATGACGCAAATTTCGTCCGCAATGCTGCGGGTATGGGGCAAGAGATCACTGATGACCGTGCCGCTTTGGCCGCCCGGCTTAAAATCAAATTTACTGGGCTGAACGGCAAAGCGCGCCTGGGAGGCGACCATGCCCGTGATGCGTTGTCCGCGCCGAATAGAATCCGGAAGGTCTTCGTTGAAGCGTTGGCGGAGGAGGGGTTTGTCGTCGAGTAAGTCGAGGTGTGAAGGTCCTCCTGACTGAAAAAGACAAATAACCCGCTTAGCCTTAGGTGCGAAGTGGGGCAGACCAGGGAGACCTCCAAATTTAGGCGTGGGGGTGTAGAGGGGACTGCCGGCCAGCGCCGGCGCAGTGGCCGCGAAAGCGCTGGGGTTGAGCAATTGCGTCAGGGCAGCGGTGCCCAAGCCGAGTCCTGATTTTATTAAGAAATCACGCCGTGAATAAAGTTTCTGATAATTATGGCAGGACATCGCGTTTAATTTTTGGTGATCGTTTCATCCAAACTAAGAATCATGCTGGCGACGGCCGTGGCCGCGGCGAGTTCCGCTGGGGGCAGCAGTGGATCCATGGGGGAGGCCCCGATTTTAACAAAAGCGTAGGCATCAGATCCATGAGCGGTGAATTCCGTGCGGAGGCGGGCGAGGGTGGCGGCGAGCACGCGCGTCTCGGTGGGCCGTGGGCGGCGACCGGTGGCCAGTCGAAAAGCGAAAGCGACGCGGGCAGAATCATCCTTACCGCCTTCATGCAACAAGCGGGTGCCGAGTTGGCGGGCGGCCTCGAGGTAGCCTGGCTCATTCCAGAGGGTGAGCGCTTGCAGTGGCGTGTTGGTCCGAGCCCGCCGTACGGTACAGTATTCACGATCAGGTGAATCAAAGGTGGTCATGGCAGGATGTGGCACGGTGCGTTTCCAAAACGTATAAAGGCTACGGCGGTGAAGTTCTTCTCCAGTACTCACGCCCCAAGTGGTGCTGGGATAGGGGGCATCGACGACAATCCCTTCATAAAGTTTTTCGGGTTGATAGGGGTAGACGCTGGGGCCGCCCAGATGCGGGGAAAGAAGACCGGAAACAGCCAAGGCTTGATCGCGGATAAGCTCAGCTGGCAGTCGCACGCGAGGGCCGTGGGCGAGCAAACGATTCTCGGGGTCACGGGCCGTCAGTTCGGGTGTGGTCGCGCTGGATTGGCGGTAAGTTGAGGAAAGTACGAGGGTTTTGAAAAGTGCCTTCACATCCCAGCCGCCGTCGATGAAATCGCGCGCGAGCCAGTCGAGTAATTCGGGGTGGCTGGGCCATTCACTTTGGGACCCAAAGTCCTCGAGGGTTTTCACTATACCCGTGCCAAAAAGCTGCGCCCAGAAACGATTAACCACCACGCGGGCCGTCAGTGGATGATTGGGTTGAGTAAGCCATTGCGCTAAGCCCAAGCGATTGTGCGGCGCACCCGTGGGCCAAGGCGCAATCAGCGTTTCGGGCACGCCCGCGGTCACGGATTCACCGGGAGCATCGTAGTTGCCGCGTTTGAGTACGAAGGCGGGCCGCGGTTGCGGAAGTTCCTGCATGACCATCGCGGTGGGCAAGCTGCGTTGGAGTGCTAGGGAGGAACTCCACACACGGTCTCGCTCCGGCGAAATTATCAAGGCGTTCGCCAGCCATGTGCGTTCGAGGTCGGTGGCGGTTGCGGGTAAGGTTGCGATTTGGGCGAGAGCTCGTGGGAGGGCACGTAGGGCAAAGCGGGCGTTAATGATGTTCGGCTCGAGGACGCGGGGAAAAGCGACCAGATCGGCAAAGGCGCCGCGCCAACGTTGACTGCCCTTGGCGTTATCAGCACCGATAAGAAAATTGACTTTGGGTTGCTCAGAAACCGCCCCATCGTAGAGCGTGCGCGTGCGAAGTTCTTGGCCGTCAAGAAAGACGCGCAAGTTAGCCGCTTGTCTTCCCCCGCGAGAAACAATCGCTACATGACGCCAATCTCCCGGACGAATGGCGGCTCCCTCCGTGCGGAGAATGAGTGCGTAAACCGGCAAGCGGTCGCTAAAGGTAATTTCGATTTCCCCATCAATTAAGCGAATTTCGCGACCTTTGCCGTATTGCGAATCGAAGGGAGAGCCGAGGTGGTTGACGTTGGAAAATAGCGCGACATCGCGCGGATTGTCGGCGGTAGGTTTTAGCCAAAAAGCTAAGGTCAAACCTGACTTCGCGCTGAAATCAAGTAACGTGCCAGGAAGAATGGGTGCCGGCTTTTCGAGATCAGGAGACCAGCCGTTCGCCGAGTCGGCATTTGTTGGGGTGGGGGTTATTTTAGGTAAAAGATCGAGGCCGAGGTTGGCCGCGGTCAAATTTGTGGCGGCCGAGATCAACGAATGAATACCGGCCGCGCTCGCGGGGGTCCACTGCCACGCTTGGCGAGCAACAGCGAGGGGTGCATCGAGATCGGCCAGATTTTTCTGATGAGCACTCAGCGCGACTTGTTGTTCCCGCGTCGGCGCGGAAATCATGGGCACAGCGTTGGCGACGCGACCGTCTTCACCGTGTTCGGGAACGTTATTAAAAAAAGCACTTAACTGGTAGAAATCCTTTTGGCGGATCGGATCAAATTTATGATCGTGGCATTTGGCGCATTCCATGGTCAGGCCCAACCAAGCGGTGCTGAGGGTCCGCACGCGATCTGCGACATACTCCAGGCGATATTCTTCATCGATAATGCCACCTTCTGAATTAATAACATGGTTACGGGCGAAGCCGGTCGCAATCCGCTGTTCCAAGGTCGGGTGAGGCAGTAGATCGCCGGCGATTTGTTCGGTGATGAAGCGGTCGTAGGGCAGGTTGGTGTTAAAAGCCTCGATGACCCAATCACGCCAGCGCCACATGGTGCGGGAGGAATCATTATTGAAACCGTGCGTATCGGCGTAGCGCGCGGCATCGAGCCATTCGATCGCTTGGCGTTCGCCAAAATGAGGTGAGGCGAGTAGGCGATCAACCGCTGTGCCATACGCTTTTTCACCATGGCGTTTGACCTCGGTGATAAAAGTATCGAGTTCGCTCGGGGTGGGCGGGAGGCCAATCAGATCAAAGCTAGCCCGCCGTAACCAAGTTTCAGGCGCCGCGGGACGAGCGGGGGAGAGATTTTCTTTTTCTAATCGGGCAAGTACGAAATTATCGATCGGGTGATGGGCCCAGTGAGATGCTGTGACCAGCGGGGGCTGCGGCTTTTGCGGGGGAATGAAGGCCCAGTGTTTTTCATAAGCAGCGCCCTCGGCGATCCAGCGGCGCAGCAATGCCGTCTGCTCAGGCGTGACATGTTTGTTCGAGCTCGGTGGCGGCATTTGCTCTTCTTCATCTTTAGATAGCAGGCGAAATATGAGTTCACTGTCGTTGGGCTGACCGGGGGCGATTACGGCATAACCATCGCGATCAGCGGTGGCATTATCACGATCATCGAGGCGCAATTTAGCTTCGCGGTGATTCGGGTCCTGCCCGTGGCAGTGAAAGCAATTTTCCGAAAGGATCGGCCTGATATCGCGATTAAATTCAAGCTTACGGGGCGCGCTGGCGTCAGCTGGACTGCTAGCGAATAAAAGCACGCTGGCTCCGCCCACGAGGGAGATTAAGCGAGATAGCATTACAGGAAGTTTAATTTCATCGGCGTGAGGGCGTCGTCTAAATGGATTCACCAGCTGAGACTTTTTTCACAAAGCAGGCTTTGAGGGCCAGCGGGCTCCCTTCGATTTTACAGGCGATTTCATGGTCACCGTCCTGTAGCCGGATGTTTTTTGCTTTGGTGCCGGCTTTGAGCACTTGGGAGCCACTCCCCAATTTTAAATCTTTGATCAGAGCCACTGTATCGCCCTCGGTCAGGGGCGTGCCATTGGCGTCTTTAATAACCCGTGCCACCTCAGCGGGCGCCTCTTTGGGCCATTCGTGACCACAGGTAGCGCATTCCCAGTGCGCGGAATGGCTAATGACATCCTCTAAGGTGCAGGCAGAGCACGACGGATTTTGCATCGCTAAAATTGGTGGTTTTTTGTCGTCTGGTGCAAGCTGCTTTGCAGATGGATTCGATCTATTCCACTCAACTCAATCGGTCAAATTTCAAGCGCGCAGCTGGCCATCGATATGATTATTATTTTGGTGATTCTCGCCGCGCCCGCCATCACTTCGCGATTTGATGGCCGCTGATAATTTTTGGGCTCGTCTCTCGCCGAGCCAGCTTCCTTCATAGGCTGATACTCGCTTAGGTTATTTTGTTTAGCTACCCCTATGGTTTGGTCTCAAATTTATGCTCCCCTCGGCGGAGTTGGTTTATCCGCACTCGTGGCCGCGCTGCCGGTCGTGACATTACTAGGCTTGTTGGCTTTCTGGCACGTGGCCGCTCATCGTGCTGCCTTAGCAAGTCTAAGTGTCGCCGCCATCATTGCGATTTTTGTTTATGGCATGCCCGCTTCGTTAGCGTTTGCCGCGATGGGGTACGGCGCGGCCTTTGGTCTTTTTCCGATCGGCTGGATCGTACTCAATGCTATTTTTCTTTATAATCTATCCGTGGAGACCGGTGGTTTTTTGGTGCTGCAACGCCAAGTTGCGGGGGTTTCTCGTGATCGTCGGATTCAAGCGTTGCTGATCGCCTTTAGCTTTGGGGCCTTCATTGAAGGCGCGGCAGGCTTTGGTGCGCCGGTGGCGATTAGTGGGGCTTTATTAATTGGCTTGGGGTTTCGTCCGCTGGAGGCGGCTAAACTCGCTTTGATCGGCAACACTGCGCCGGTGGCTTTCGGGGCGCTCGGCACGCCTTTGCTTACCTTGGCCAAGATTACCGAGCTGGACGTTACCGCGCTCAGCGCGATGGTCGGACGTCAACTGCCTTTCTTTTCGCTCCTCGTTCCGTTCTGGCTGGTGGCCGCGCAGGTCGGTTGGCGTGGCATGAAAGCGGTGTGGCCGGCTTGTCTGGTCACTGGGGCGAGCTTCGGCCTCACGCAATTTTT
>Ga0214919_10004732_pt1 | contig 19692 bp, 18 predicted proteins | sample LL1503_MetaG_FD_177994 | JGI IMG/M metagenome (GOLD analysis project Ga0214919, IMG submission 177994) | Freshwater microbial communities from Lake Lanier, Atlanta, Georgia, United States - LL-1503 | ecosystem: Environmental > Aquatic > Freshwater > Lake | place: USA: Georgia | collected...
CCATTGTGGGCGTGCTTGGGGGCCTCATCCAGATCGAGCACGGGCGCGAAACAGACGTCGGTGGCCTCCATCAGGTCACACCATTCCTTCTGGGTCTTGGTGGCAATGACAGCGGCCAGCTTGGTCTGAAGCTCTGGCCAGTCCTTGCGGCTCATCTGATTGGCGAAGGCCGGATCGGTGATGCCGGTCTTTTCCATCAGCAAGGCATAGAACTGTGGCTCGATGGAGCCAATCGAGACCCACTTGCCGTCGCTGCACTGGTAGGTGTCATAGAAGTGCGCGCCGCCGTCGAGCAGGTTGGTTCGGCGATTATCCTGCCAAGCGCCTGCGCCCTTAAAGCCATAGAACATCGACATCAGAGAGGCGGCACCATCACTCATGGCGCAGTCAATCACTTGGCCTTGGCCGGACGCGCGCGCGTGGATGACCCCGGCCAGCAGACCGAAGGCCAGATAGAGCGCGCCGCCGCCGAAATCGCCAACCAGATTGAGCGGCGGAATGGGCTTGTCCTTGGTGCCGATGGCATGGAGCGCGCCGGTGATGGCGATATAGTTCATGTCGTGGCCCGCCGCTTGGGCATAGGGACCAAACTGGCCCCAACCGGTCATGCGCCCAAAGACGAGCTTTGGATTGCGCTTCAGGGCCACTTCCGGACCAAGGCCGAGCCGCTCCATCACGCCGGGACGAAAGCCCTCGAACACGGCATCAGCGCTCTCGAACAGCTTCAGGCAGGCTTCGATGGCTTCCGGCGACTTCAGGTCCAAGGCGATGGATCGGCGACCCCGGCTGGTCACATCGGCGGGCGAGGCCCGGCCACTGCCCTTGCGGTCGATCCGCACCACATCTGCGCCCAGATCGGACAGCAACATGCCGCAGAAGGGCCCCGGGCCGATCCCGGCAAATTCAACGATCTTCAATCCTGACAAAGGCCCAGAAGCCATGATGTTTCTCCCTGTTTTTTTCTAATCTTTAGACGGTTTATCGCGGGCCTGTCGCCCTGCGCCGTAAATTTCTCGTACCCGCTGCGGGTTAGACATATTGCCCGTCATCGATCGTGATGACTGAGCCGGTCATGCCATTGGCTCCTGGTCCGCACAGGGCCATGAATACCGCATCCAAGTCACTGTCGAGCATTAGGCGGCGACGCGGGAAGCTCTGAACCTGACGCTTGCCGCCCTCGGTCTTGAACCATTCCTCATTGATCGCCGTCTCGATAAAGCCGGGGCACAGGGCATTGACGGCAATCAGCTTGCGCGCCCATTCGCGCGACAGGCTTTTGGTGATGCTGATCACAGCGGCCTTGGATGCACAGTAGGCCGGCACGCCGGGTAGGACGTTCATCCCGGCGATGGAGGCAATATTGACGATCCGCGCCTTGCCTGCCTCGGCCACACCGCTAGCGATCATGCGGGCTGCGGCTTCCCGAGCCGCAAAGAACACACCGCGCGTATTGACGGCAAAGGTCGCGTCCCAGTCCTCAATCGAGATGTCGAGCGCACGGCCCTCACCGGCGACACCGGCATTGTTGATCAGGATCGAGATCGGGCCGAGCGCGGCCTGAGCCTCGTCCAGCGCTGGACCAATCGCTGCGGCATTGGCCACATCTAGGGGGATCGCGACGGCCTGACCGCCCACGGCCTTGATTTCGGCAACCACGGCATCCAGGCGGTCCGTTCGCCGCGCCATCAGGGCAACCGAGGCTCCCGCCTCCGACAGGATCTTGGCAAAGCGAACGCCAAGGCCGCTTGAGGCGCCCGTGACGACCGCGACCTGACCGGCCAACATCTTGGTCTGCATATCCAACCTCTCTCTAACCATCATCGTCACCCTATCGCGAGATGTAGGCTTTGCTAGGGTCCTGTTAGCGACTCTTCGCCTAAAAGGTAGCTGTAGGACGCGCGTGCTGGAATGGTGTCGTAGCGTCAAGGCGAGAGGTTATATCGTGGCGGTTCAGCCCCGTGTGTTGATCATGTCCGAAAATAGCCCCCTCTTTGGTCCCTTGACCGAAGGCATGGAGCGGCTGGGCTGGGCGGCGCGGATCACGGCCAGCGAGGCTGAGACCCTTCAAGCGCTGCTCGACCTTCCAATCGCCGCCTTGATCCTAGACCTGTCCCCCTCAGACCCTGACGGCCAAACCGAAGCGATCGCGCGCCGCCTAAAGGCCGCCGTCGCGCCGCGCCAACTGCCCATCATAGCCCTCGGAACCCCAGACGGCCTTCTTGAAACCCCGGCCTTTGATCTGGTGCTCGCCGCGCCCCTGCACCCGGCCCAAGCGGTCCTTCATATTGAGGCCTTGGTGCGCAGTGCCATTGCCGATGAAGAGTTCGAGTTGCGCCAAAAGACCTTCGCCGAGCGCGGCAAGCGCTTGGAGCGCCCGCGCGATCGAAACGCGCCCTTTCGCATACTGGCCATCGGTGAGCCCGCACCGCAGTTTCTCGCCCTATCCAACATACTGACCAAGGCACGGGCAGAGGTTGTCGGAGCCTTCACCGCCTACACCGCCTTCGACTATCTGCATGAGCAGGCCTTTGATGCGGTGGTCATGTGGGGCGGTACCAACGCCACCGAGGCCCTGTCTATCGCGGGCGGCATGAGACGCAATACCCGCCTGTTTCACGTCCCCATAACGCTCTGCACCGCCGTAGCCGATAGTGTCACCGCGACCGAAGCCTTTAATCGCGGCGTGTCGGACCTTGTGACCCCCGATGTCAGCGAGCAAGACACGGCCCAGCGGATCTTAGAATTGGCCCGAGCCTATCGCCGCCAGACCGCCATTCGCACAGCCTTAGACCGCGGCCGCGCCTCGGGCCTGATGGATCAGGCAACGGGGCTCTTCACCCGCGAGCTCTTTGCCGCGCACCTGCTGCGCCTCAGCCAAAGTGCCGTACAGTGCAAAAGGCCCCTATCGGTCTGCGTCTTGCGGATCATCGATAGCGACGAGGTCCGTGAGGCCCGCACTGAGGGTTGGATGGATCGCGCCCTGCCTCAGATCGGTTCCATGATCGGGCGTCTGGTCCGCGCCGAGGACACAGCGGCCCGCATCGACTCGGAGGTCTTTGCTCTGGCCCTGCCCGCCACTGCCCTGCATGAGGGCCGAGCGGCGGCTGAGCGGATCGCCGCCGTCATTGCCTGCACGGCCTTTGACGCGGGCACCGACCGCCCCGCCTTTGTCGCTGAGTTCAGTCTTGGCGTGGCGCAACTCGAGTCCGGCGAAAGCGCGGCCTCAGCTCTCGAGCGGGCAGCGGCCAAGGCATTGCATCCGGCTTAAAGCTGAGTCACCTTGGGCCCATGACCGCTTCAAGCCAAACCACACCGCCCGCCCCCTCCGCCCCGATGCAGATCGACTTCGTCGCCGATGTCGTTTGCCCCTGGTGCTATCTTGGTTGGGAGCGCCTGAAAAAGGCCCTCGCCCTTCGTCCCGATGTGCGCGCGCAGGTCCTGTGGCGTCCCTTCCAGCTGGACCCGATGATCCCGGAGCAGGGCGTCGACCGCAAAGCCTATATGGCCAACAAGTTCAAAGATCCTGAGCGGATCAAGGCCGCGACGGCTGCGCTACAGGCGGGCGCCGAGGAAGATGGTGTAGTCCTGAACCTTGCTGACATTCCCATCTCGCCCAACACCAATGCCGCCCACCGCGTGATCCGCTGGGCCCAGCGCGCCGGATGCGACATTCCCGTGATCGAAGGGATCATGAAGGCCTATTTCACGGACCTGCGCGATATTGGCGACCCCGAAGTGCTGGCCGATATTGCTGATAAGGCCGGACTGGAACGGATGGCCGTGCTGAAGATGCTCTCTGAAGACACCGACCGCGACGTGATCGCCAATGAGCACGGCATAGCGGTCCGTGCAGGCATTACCGGCGTTCCCTTCACCATCTTTGACGGCAAGGTCGCAGCCTCTGGCGCAGAATCGCCCGAGCGGCTGGTTTTAGCGATTGATCAGGCCCTAGCGACACCGGCCGCTTAAGCGCGCCCTCGTCCCTAGAAGGTCTAGGAACGACGGCGAGCTGATTTAAGCAAATTCGACGAGGATCTCGTCGGCAGCGACGCTGTCACCGGCCTTGGCGCCGACTTCCTTGACCACGCCGTCACGTTCAGCGCGGATGATGTTCTGCATCTTCATGGCTTCGATGATGCAGACGATCTCGCCTTCCTTGACCTCTTGACCCAGCGCGACCTCGATCGAAACGACCAGGCCCGGCATCGGTGAGATGATCAGCTTGGAGGTATCGGCCGCCTGCTTGGCGGGAAGGCGCTTGTGCAGCTCAGCCGAATGAGGCGTCAGAACCACAACCTGGGCCTTAGCGGCGCGGTGACGGATGGTGAAGCCCTCAGCGGCTGGCATGACGGCAACCGTGAAGGCGCGGCCATTGAGCAGGCCCTTGTAGGTCGGCTTGCCCGGACGCCAATCGCTCTCGGTCAAGGATAGGGTCCGGCCTTCGCCGGATAGGACAACGTCCAAACCCGCCGCGCCGTCGACGAGGGTCACCGTGCGCTCTTGCTTGCCGACAAAGACAACCCAGTCTTCACGCACGCCGCGCTGGGCCAAGCCGTTGCCGATCGTCCGGGCGCGGGCCGCCATCACACGGTGCATGGACGAGGCGACTGCCGTCATGACATCGGTCTGGAAATCGGTTGGAATCGTTCCGTTAAAGCCCTCAGGGAACTCATCAGTGATGTAGTTGGTCGCCAGAGCGCCGGACTTGAACCGATCCTGATCCATCACGGCGGCCAAGAAGGGGATATTCTGGCCCAGACCCTCGATGTGGAAGTCTTCCAACGCCCGGCCCATGCCCGCCACGGCGGCTTCGCGGGTCGGGGCCCAGGTGCAGAGCTTGGAGATCATCGGGTCGTAATACATCGAGATCTCGTCACCCTCGCGCACGCCGCCATCATTGCGGACCTTATAGGCCCCCAGATGAGACGAGCCATGCTCGCCTTCGGCTGGCGGGTCATAGCGGACCAGACGCCCGATAGAGGGCAGGAACTTGCGATAGGGGTCTTCCGCATAGATGCGGCTTTCAATGGCCCAGCCATTGATCTTGAGGTCTTCCTGCTTGAAGGCCAGCGCCTCACCGTAGGCGACGCGGATCATCTGCTCGACCAGATCAAGGCCGGTGATCAGTTCGGTCACCGGATGTTCGACCTGAAGACGGGTGTTCATTTCGAGGAAATAGAAGCTCTTGTCCTGACCGGCCACGAACTCGACGGTTCCGGCGCTGTCATAACCAACCGCATTGGCCAGAGCCACGGCCTGCGCACCCATGGCGGCGCGGGTTTCCGGGTCAAGCAGGGGCGACGGCGCCTCTTCAATGACCTTTTGATTGCGGCGCTGGATAGAACATTCACGCTCGAACAGGTGGACCACATTGCCGTGCTTATCGCCCAGAACCTGGATTTCGATGTGGCGCGGGCTGGTGATGAACTTTTCGATGAAGATGCGGTCGTCACCGAACGCGCCCTTGGCCTCGGCGCGGACAGCGGGGAAGCCCTCTTCGACGTCCTTGCGGTTCATGGCCACTCGGATGCCCTTACCACCGCCACCGGCGCTGGCCTTGATCATCACGGGATAGCCAATCTCTTCGGAGATCTTCACCGCATGAGCTGTGTCGGTAATTTCGCCAATGTGGCCCGGAACGCAGGAGACGTTCGCCGCAGATGCAAACTTCTTGCTCTCGATCTTGTCGCCCATGGCCGAGATGGCCCCAGCGTTCGGACCGATGAAGACAATCCCTTCATCCTTACAGCGCTGAGCGAACTCCGCCTTCTCGGACAGGAAGCCAAAGCCGGGATGCACGGCCTGCGCGCCCGTCTGCTTACAGGCCTCAATGATCTTGTCAGCGATCAGGTAGGACTCCGACGCCGGAGCCGGTCCGATGAACACGGTCTCATCGGCCATCTCGACGGCCAAGCTGTCCGCATCGGCTTCAGAATAGACGACCACCGTTTTGATGCCCATGCGCCGCGCAGTCTTAATGATGCGGACGGCGATCTCGCCTCGGTTGGCGATCAAGATTTTCGTGAACATCGAGGCCCCTGTCTCGTCACAGAACTGTTTAACGGATCACGGGTTAGCGACGTCAGAGCCGCAATGCAAATCTCTAGCGCTGATATTTTACGTCTGGAGGCAAAATATTCCGTGATTTGCGGGCTTGGCCTTGGTTGACGCAAGGTCTGACCACGCGACTTTTTCCAACAGCACGCTATATTAGATCGTGAACCGACCTTCGGAGACTCGCATGACCCAGCCTATCGCCCCCTCGGCCCTCGGCCACGACCTGACCCCGCCTAGCGCCGAAGAGCGCGCCCGGCTAGAGGCTGATCTCAGTCAAGAAGAGCGCGAAGTGCTGCTCCATCACGGCACCGAGGCCCCCTTCTGCGGCGGTCTGCTGAACCAGAAAAAGCCGGGGACCTATTGCTGCCGCCTCTGCGCGCTGCCGCTGTTCCGGGCCGAGACCAAGTTTGAGTCCGGCACCGGTTGGCCCAGTTTCTTTGCGCCGATCGACAAGGACCATGTGCGGCTGATCGAAGATAATAGCTATGGCATGCGCCGGGTTGAAACCCTCTGCGCCCGCTGCGGCAGCCATCAAGGCCACGTGTTCCCCGACGGGCCGCCTCCGACGCGCCTGCGCTACTGCATCAATTCGGTGTCTTTGGCCTTTGTGGCGGACTCTTAGGGGCCGCAGACCCCCTCCCTGGCTTCGCCGGCACTTCCCCAAGAGGGGGAAGATCTTTGATGGGAAAATTTCGCCCCCACATCCCGCATCCCCCGCGCAGGCGGGGACCTAGACCTGCTTGGCTCCGCCCGATAGTTGGCCCTCATCTGGATCCCCGCCTTCGCGGGGAACGCGGTTGATGGGCTGGTGGATGAACACCCCCTCACCCAACCCTCTCCCCCAAGGGGGCGAGGGCTTAATCCTTCTTAGCCCTCTCCCTGTGGGAGAGGGTTGGGTGAGGGCCTTGTTTTTGTCGCCCTACAACGGAATATTATCGTGCTTTTTCCATGGGTTGGTCAGGACCTTGTGCTTCAAGCTCTTCAAGGACCGGATGATCCGCCGGCGCGTGCCATGGGGCTTGATCACGTCGTCAATATAGCCGCGTGACGCCGCCACGAACGGATTGGCGAAGCGTTCTTTATATTCAGCTTCGCGCGCGGCCAGCTTTTCAGCATCGCCAATATCGGCCCGGAAGATGATCTCCACCGCGCCCTTGGCTCCCATGACTGCGATCTCAGCGGTCGGCCAAGCATAGTTGACGTCGCCGCGCAGGTGCTTGGAGCTCATCACGTCATAGGCCCCGCCATAGGCCTTGCGGGTAATGACCGTGACCTTGGGCACTGTGGCTTCCGCATAGGCGAACAGCAGCTTGGCACCGTGTTTGATCAGGCCACCATATTCCTGCTTGGTGCCGGGCATGAAGCCGGGCACGTCCACCAACGTGACAATGGGAATACCGAAGGCGTCGCAGAAGCGCACGAACCGCGCCGCCTTACGGCTGGCGTCAATATCGAGCACCCCGGCCAGAACCTGAGGCTGATTGGCGACGATGCCGACGGTCGAACCGTCCATCCGCGCAAAGCCGGTGATGATGTTCTTAGCGAAATCCTTGCCGATCTCGAAGAAGTCGGCCTCATCAACGATCTTGAGGATCAGTTCCTTCATATCGTAGGGCTTGTTCGGATTGGTTGGGATCAGGCTGTCGAGCGAGGGCTCATCGCGCATTGCGTCGTCGAAGGTCTCGCGAACCGGTGGCTTTTCGCGGTTCGACAGCGGCAAGAAGTCGACGAGGCGGCGAACCTGGGTCATGGCCTCGAGGTCGTTCTCAAAGGCCCCATCCGCCACGCCCGACTTACCGGCATGGACGCGTGCGCCGCCAAGATCTTCGGCCGAAACGGTCTCGTTGGTCACGGTCTTGACCACGTCAGGACCGGTCACGAACATGTAGCTGGTATCCTTCACCATGAAGATGAAGTCGGTCAGGGCGGGGGAATAGACGTCGCCGCCCGCGCAAGGGCCCATGATGACGCTGATCTGCGGGATCACGCCGCTGGACATCACATTTTCCATAAAGATGTCAGCATAGCCTGCGAGGCTGTCGACGCCCTCTTGAATGCGCGCACCGCCCGCATCGAACAGGCCAATCACTGGCGCACCATTGCGGGCCGCCATCTGCTGGACCTTAACGATCTTTTGGGCATGGGTCATGGACAGGGAACCACCGATCACGGTGAAATCCTTGGAGAACACATAGACAAGGCGACCATTGATGGTGCCCCAACCGGTGACGACGCCATCACCGGGGAATTTCTGGTTTTCCATGCCGAAGTCGGAGCAGCGATGCTCGACGAACATGTCATATTCTTCGAACGACCCTTCATCGAGCAACAGGTCGATACGCTCGCGAGCGGTCAGCTTGCCCTTGGCATGCTGCGCGGCAATGCGCTTTTCGCCGCCGCCGAGGCGGGCCTGATCGCGACGCTTTTCCAGCTCGTCAAGAATATGCTGCATCGGTTCTATCCCCTATCGTCAATGCTGCAGGAGGCTTAGCCGTCCGTCCGGCGACTGACAAGCTTGCAGGCGGCAATTGGCATGGCTCACCTTAAGGAAACTTAGATGTTTCTACCCTTGGAGAGCGGCAAACCAGCGCTCTAGGAGCAAAGCTTCCCCGTGCATGCTGGCCGTCCGGGCTGCGGCCTCATCATCGATTCCCCAGCGCGCCTCTTGGAACGCCTGATCCAGCCGCGCCAACGTATGGGCGGTCTCCCCGCTCAACTGTCCCATCTGCAGGGCAAAGGCCAAGACCGCAGAGCCGAACAGGGACGCACCGAAGGCCAGGCCCGCCAGCGAGAAATCATCCAACTGCGCCGCCATGGCCTCGGCCTTGGTCAGGGCCTCGGGCGGTTGGGGCTGGTGAATGATCCCGTGGGTCTTGATCAGTTTCAGCCCCAAGACCGTATAAGCCCATTCCAGCAGCGGACCCCAATGTTCGGTTTGGAGCTTGACCAGACCCTCAGGAGCCTCTGCGAAATAACAGATCATGTCCGAACCCGCATAGCGCCCGACCTCGGCGGCGGTCTCGGCCCGCGCCTTGCTGACCATATCGATGACGGTATAGGCCAGCCGGGTCGCGCCCATGGAGGGCAGGACGATAAACTCTTCTTGCGCCGCCCACTCATCGGCCATCAGTTGCGCGAGGGCCTGTGACGGTACGATCAGCTTGCTGCCCAAGGGCGTCTTGGGGGTGCGCCCATCCAGCGTCACAGCAAAGCCGCCATCGGCCTCAGCGATGCTGACCTGCTTATAGAAACGCTTGGGACGTTCGGTCGTGTCGTTGGCTCTCATGGTCGATCCAAAGGCTAAAGGGTCTGAGGCGCTGCATCACCGATCAACGGTGACGCGCTCCCCTCGGACTGGCGCCGCCCTTGGAGAAGGGCTCTGGATCGGCCTCGTGCTCATCAAAGCCGAAATGGCTGAAGCCTGCGCGCATCTCAGGGCTCAGAGGGGCCTCGATGATCAAGGTGCCGCTGGAGGGGTGAGGCACGGTCAGGCGGCGCGCATGGAGCTGCAGCTTTAGCCCGCCGGAAAGTTCAGCCGCCTTGTCATTGCTATATTTCGGATCCCCGAGGATCGGGTGACCGATCGCGGTCATATGGGCGCGAAGCTGGTGCGTGCGACCCGTATGGGGGCGAAGGGCCATCCAAGCGGCCCGGTGCGCGGCCCGCGAGATCGTCACATATTCGGTCTCTGCGACGCTGCCTGCGGGGTCCTTGGGATCAACCGGCACCACGATCTCGCGGTCCCCGACACCCTTCTTGGCCAAGGGCAGTTCGATCACGCCTTCGCGCGGATGGGGATTGCCCGACACGATGGCCCAATAGGTTTTTTGCGCCTTGCGCTTGGCAAAGGAGCCCGACAGTCGCGCCGCCGCCGCTGGCGTCTTACCGAGCAGCAGAACGCCTGAGGTGTCGCGGTCAAGGCGGTGGACGAGACGCGGGCGATCCATCCCCTCACCCCAAGCCGACAATAGCCGGTCAATATGGTGCAAGGTCTTGGTGCCGCCCTGAACCGCAAGGCCTGCAGGCTTGTTCAGGGCCAAGACCTCATCGTCCTCATAGAGGACCAGCGACTTGGCATAGGCCACATCGCGGTTGGAAAGGGTCTTCTTCTCACCGGGATCGGGCGCATCGGGCAGGGGCGGCACGCGCACCTGTGAGCCCGCCATCAGGTGGGTCTCGGCCTTGACCCGCGCACCATCGACGCGGATCTGGCCCGAGCGGGTCATCTTCTGGATCTGGATGTGGTTGAGATAGGGCCAGCGGCGTTTGAACCATCGGTCCAGCCGCACACCGTCTTCACCGGCATCCACGAAAAGGGTGCGGACTTCTTTCATGCGAATAGACGCCTTGCCACAATCAAACCTGCAAATAGAGCCGCGACCGACAGGAGCACCGATGCCGAAACATAGGTGAAGGCCTGCGCGTAGCGGCTCTTCTCAATCATCAGGGCCGTCTCAAGCGAGAAGGCCGAAAAGGTGGTGAAACCGCCCAGGACACCGACCCCGAACAGCAACCGCAGACGTTCTTGATCCGCACCGCCGCGATGGGCCAAGAAGCCAACCAACAGCCCCATCGCCAATCCGCCTAAGACGTTGCAGATGAAGGTGCCATAGGGCCAAGCCGTTCCAAACAGCCGCCATGCATGGCTTCCCACCGCATAGCGCGCCGCTGCTCCGGCACCGCCGCCCAAAACCACCAGTAACAGTTTGCTCATGGCCCCTTATGCGCTTTGCCGTGATTATTAGCAAACCCTGCGGGGGAATGGATGGGTTCAGAGCCCCCTACCCCGGCTGCGCCAGTACTTCCCCCTGAGGGGGAAGATCTTGGTGCGGTAAATCTTCCCCCTCTGGGGGAAGTGGCGCGAAGCGCCGAAGGGGGTCTTGTTTTTCGCGAAAATCCCCCTCACCCAACCCTCTCCCCCAAGGGGGCGAGGGCTCAGAAAGATAAAGCCCTCTCCCTGAGGGAGAGGGTTGGGTGAGGGCCTTATTTTCCTGCCCCTACCCCATCGCCAATCCCGCCGCGGCCATCGCCGTCATGAAATCCTTTGGCGGCGTGGCCTCGATCCGCCGGATGCCGCCATCAGGATGGGGAAACTCCAGCCATTGGGCATGGAGCATCAGACGCGGCACAGGCTCGCCGCCGACCATCAGCGCCCCGCCATAGCGCACATCCCCGGCAATGGGCCGGCCCAGTGAGGCCAGATGGACGCGAATCTGGTGCATGCGGCCGGTCTCGGGACTGGCCTCGATCAGGGCCGCGCCTTCGGCTTCACTCAGGGTCCGATAGCGGGTGCGGGCGGTCTGGGCGTCAGGATGGTCCGGCTCACAGAGGCGCATATAGGCCTCGCGCCCCTGCTCATCACGGCGAAGACAGGCCTCGATCAGGCCCTTGCGGGGCTCCGGAGCGCCCGGGGCAACAAGGGCCAGATAGGACTTTCGAAACCGCCGGGCTGCCAAGGCCTTGCCCAGGAAGGCTGCGGCAGGCTTGGTTCTGGCGGTTAAAATGATCCCAGAGGTGTCGCGGTCCAACCGGTGCACCAGTCGGGGGCGGTTGCCGCTGGACCGGGCAAAGGCCCACAGATGCTCATCGAGCGTATGGACCTGCCCGCGTCCGCCCTGGCTAGACAGACCTGACGGCTTGTTGAGCACGATGATGGCATCGTCCTGATAGACGACCATCGCCTTGACAAGGTCGATCTCTTCTGGCGACAGCGTGATCGGATTGTCGATGGCGCGCGGAGCCTTGGGCTTCAGAGGCCGTCTAAAGGGGGACTTAGCCACGAGGCGTCTGCTTTTGCCGGCGAAGTTGGTTCCAGCGGTCGAGCCGTTCTTTCACCCGCGCCTCGGTGCCGACATCCTTGGGCTTGTAGAATTGACGCCGCTCCATCTCGTCCGGGAAATAGGATTGGCCCGAAAAGCCCTCGGGCTGATCATGGTCATAGGCATAGCCCTGACCATAGCCGAGATCCTTCATCATCTTAGTCGGGGCGTTGAGGATGTGGGCCGGCGGCATAAGCGATCCGGTCTCCTTGGCCGCCGCCATAGCCCCCTTGAAGGCCGTATAGACGGCGTTGGACTTGGGCGCGCAGGCCAGGTGAACGCAGGCCTGAGCCAGCGCCAACTCTCCCTCCGGCGAGCCTAGGAAATCGTAGGTGTCTTTGGCCGCATTGACCACAACCAGCGACAGGGGGTCTGCGGCGCCTATATCTTCGCTGGCCATCCGCACCAGACGCCGGGCGATGAAGAGCGGGTCCTCACCGCCGGTCAGCATCCGGGCCAGCCAATAGAGCGCCGCATCCGGGTCAGAGCCGCGCACCGACTTATGCAGGGCCGAGATGAGATTATAGTGCCCCTCGCGGTCCTTGTCGTAGGCGGGACTGCGCCTTTGCAATAGCCGGCCAAGCTCTGCCGTCGACATGGGCGTAGCCGACCCCACCGCATAGAGGGTCTCGGCCATGGTCAGGAGGTAGCGACCATCGCCATCGGCCAGCGCCACCAAGGCCTCGCGGGCCTCAGGCTCCAGTGGCAGCGCCCGCCCCTCAAAGGCTTCGGCCTTGATCAGCAACTGATGCAGCGCCGCATCGTCGAGGCGCTTGAGCACATAGACCTGACAGCGAGACAGCAGCGCGCCGTTCAGCTCAAACGAAGGGTTCTCGGTCGTTGCCCCGACGAGCGTCACGACCCCCTCCTCAACAAAGGGCAAAAAGCCGTCCTGTTGGGCGCGGTTGAAGCGGTGGATTTCATCAACAAACAGCAAGGTCGTCTGACCCGCAGCCCGGCGCACCCGCGCGGCTTCAAAGGCCTTCTTCAGATCGGCAACGCCGGAAAAGACAGCGGATATCTGCTGGAACTCATAACCCGCCGCCTTGGCCAGTAGGCGCGCAATGGTGGTCTTGCCCGTGCCCGGAGGCCCCCAGAGGATCATCGAAGACAGTCGCCGTGCCTGCGCCATCCGATGCACCGGGCCGTCGGGTCCCAGCAGATGATCCTGCCCCACAACCTCGCCCAGCGCCTGCGGTCGCAGACGTTCGGCGAGCGGACGGTGGCCTTCAGATTGAGGGGCAGACAGGCCAGCGGCTTCGAACAGATCAGACATGCTGTAGCCTAACGATATATGGCGTCCAAGCCTAGAGCGGCAAGTGGATGCATCCCCCTCACCCAACCCTCTCCCCCAAGGGGGCGAGGGCTTTCCCATCGTTCTTAGCCCTCTCCCTGTGGGAGAGGGTTGGGTGAGGGCCTTCCTTATTTTCTAAAAGAACCCCCTACCCCGGCTGCGCCGGTACTTCCCCCAGAGGGGGAAGATTTAACGCTCCAAGATCTTCCCCCTCTAGGGGAAGTGGCTCGAAGGGCCGTAGGGGGTCTTGTTTCCCCTACAGCCTAAACTGCGCCGTGATGGTCTGGGGGCCGCGTTGGATGGTGATGCGCCAGATGCTAGCCCCGCTCTTGAGGGCCTCGGCAAGGTCGCGGGTCGAGCGGATTTGGCGGCCATTGACCTCACGGATGAGATCACCGCGCTGGAAGCCCGCACTCCCGGCATAGCTCTGGGCCGAGACCTTGATCACCAAGACTCCTTCGCGGGCGACAAAGGGATCGGCCCCAAACTCGTCAGCCACCGCAGGAGACAGGTTGACCACGCTCGCCCCATCCATGGGGTGGCGTCCGGTGAGCACCCGCTCGTCACGGGCAGGCTCAGACGGCGGCGGCGCGACCTTGGCGGTCAGGCTTCTGATCGCCCCCTCGCGGCGAACCTGAAGAACCGCCGTCTCGCCGGGCTTGCGCGTGCCGATGCGATAGTTGATCGCGGCCTCGTCATTCACGGGCTGACCATCGATGGCCAAGATCAGGTCGCCCTGCCTAACCCCTGCCCGCTCCGCCGGTCCGCCGGGGAAGATGTCAGCGATCAGTACGCCTTCGGGGCGATCAAGGCCAAGACTGCGCGCAATCTCGCTGGTCACCGCCTGGGTCTTGATCCCCAGCCAAGGGCGCACGACAGAACTGCGCCCGCCCAGAGCGCTCTCGACCACCTGCTTGACCATGGTGGCCGGAATGGCAAAGCCAATGCCGGAACTGGAGCCCGAGCGCGAAAAGATCGCGGTATTGAGCCCGATCAGGTCCCCATCCATATCGACCAAGGCCCCGCCCGAATTGCCAGGATTGATCGCCGCATCGGTCTGGATGAAGAACGAATAGTCGGTGATGCCGACATCGGTTCGCGCGAGGGCCGAGACAATGCCGTTGGTGACCGTCTGACCAACGCCGAACGGATTGCCGATGGCCAGAACCAGATCGCCAACCAAGACCGGCTCGCGCTCATCAATGGCCAGAACCGGCAACCTTTCGCCATTGGTATTGATGCGAAGGACGGCGAGGTCCGATTTCGGATCAGCCAGCAGGACCTTGGCCGGGAACTCGCGCCGGTCGGCCAACACGACCATGATCTCCTGCATGCCGTCAATGACATGGTTGTTGGTCACGACAATGCCATCGGACCGGACCAGAACGCCGGACCCCAGCGACTGCTCGACCCGTTCACGCGGTACGCCGCCATCATTGAAAAAGTCCCAGAACGGATCGACCCTTTGGCGCACCAAACGGCGGCTAAAGATATTAACCACAGCCGGAGAGGCCTTTTTGACCACAGGCGCAAAGGAGGTCTTGATCGATCCAGCATCCCCCGGCACATGCCGCGTCGGCTCGGCCAACTGTACGTCCGGTAGGACCGTATCAAGCGCAGGCGCCACAGTCTGGGCCGTGGAACGGGCTTGCGGGTCAGAGCAGGCCGCAAGCAGGGCAAAGAGCGCGATACTCAGGTGGTTAAGCTTCATGCGGCACTGACCCTTGATCATAGGCACCGTTATGGGAACGGATTTGGACACAATCAAGACCGAAGCGCGGCTAGACCGGTTCATGCCTTGCATATCGCACCGCTGCCGCCAATGCAGCCAGGCCGAAACCCGCCGCCACAAATAGGGGCAAGCCGGGCAGTCCCATCGCCGCCTCATGCCGAAGAGCGAAGGCGAAGATCGCCAGATAGAGGGCTGGGCCAATGATCGAGGATATACCCATGAGGGCCGAACTGGCACCCTGCAAACGTCCCTGCTCGGACGGCTCAACCCGGCCAGCCATCAAGCCTTGCAGAGAAGGACCAATCAAGCCGCCCAAGCCACCAATAACGAGGCCGATATAGAAAACGGTCGGCGTAGGAGCTAGGCCATAGATAACGAAGGTCGCAATTTGGGACGCCATCCCGATCATCAAGGCCCGGCGCTCGCCCAGCGCCTTGACCGCTCGCCCGACCAGCAGCAACTGAACGACCACGCTTAAGGCCCCCGTCGACACCAGCATGATCGCAGCCTCGCGCGGGCCCCAGCCAAACCGGTGCCCTACGAACAGAACAAAGATGCTGGGAAATACCACATGGGCCATCTGGAACAGAAAGCTCACACCCATCATGCCCACCAGGCCGGGCTTTGAGCGCAGAAGATCCAGCGATCCCACCGGATTGGCCTTGGCCCAGTTCAAGCCCTTGGCACGATGTTCTGGTGGCAAGGACTCAGGCAGAACGAACAGGCCATAGAGCCAATTGACCAAAGCCAAGGCTGCCGAAAGATAAAAGGGCCAGCGCAGATTATAGCCACCCAGCCAACCGCCAATCGCAGGGCCAACGATGAATCCAATGCCAAAGGCGGCCCCCATCATGCCAAAGGCCTTAGCCCGGTCCTGGGGCTCTGTGACATCCGCCACATAGGCATTGGCGGTTGAGAAGCTGGCGGAGGTGATGCCGTTGATGACCCTGCCGATATAGAGCCAGATCAGGTTCGGGGCCAAGGCCATGACCAGATAGTCAATGCCGAGCCCAAAAATCGAGATCAGCAGGACCGGACGGCGGCCAAAGCGATCGGACAACATGCCGAGGATCGGGCTGCAGATAAATTGCATCAGGCCCCAGGTCACAGCGAAAATCATCGTGTAATCAGCAGCAACCGCCGTATCGCCTCCAACCATGTCGCGGATGAGGTTGGGCAATACCGGGATCATCACCCCCATGGCGACAATATCGAGCACGGCGGTGGCAAAGATAAAGCGGACTGCAGCCTGACGCTGCGGCTTGGAAACCGGCTGAACCAAGCTCTGGCTCCTGTCGTCGTGATGGAAACTCGATACAAAAAACCCCCGGTTTTGGCCGGGGGCTTAATGAATTCTCTTAGTCTTCTGCGTCGTAGGAGACTTGGACCGGACCGGAGTCCTTGCCCTTTTCCGAAGGGTCACGATCAACAAACTCGATCACGGCCAACGGCGCATTGTCACCATAACGGAAGCCAGCCTTCAGGACGCGGATATAGCCGCCCTGACGCTCTTGATAGCGGGGGCCCAAGGTGGCGAAAAGCTTGCCGACCTGTTCCACATCACGAACCTTGCTGATGGCCTGACGACGCGCATGCAGATCGCCGCGCTTTGCCAAAGAGACCAGCTTTTCCACGATGGGACGCAGTTCCTTGGCCTTAGGCAAGGTGGTCACGATCTGCTCGTGCTTGATCAGCGACGCAGCCATGTTTGCGAACATGGCCGTGCGGTGAGCGGTCGTCCGACCGAGTTTGCGGTGCGCGTAACCGTGGCGCATGAGGGTCTCTCCTTGGGGGCGGGTCGCCTCCCGGCGATCCGTTGAATAACGGGGCTATAGCCCATTTCGCTTCGAGGTCACCCTCAAAAGCGAAACGGGATTTAAAGATTTAGATCTGGTCTTCGAACTTCTTGGCCAGCTCTTCGATGTTTTCAGGCGGCCAGTTCGGCACATCCATACCGAGATGCAGGCCCATTCCCAACAACACTTCCTTGATCTCGTTCAGCGACTTGCGGCCGAAGTTCGGGGTGCGGAGCATCTCGGCTTCGGTCTTTTGGATCAGGTCGCCAATATAGACGATATTATCGTTCTTCAGGCAGTTGGCCGAACGGACCGACAGTTCCAGCTCGTCGACCTTCTTGAGCAGCGCCGGGTTGAATGGCAGCTCAGGCTTGGACTCTTCTGAGGACTTCTTCTTCGGCTCTTCGAAGGTGATGAAGATTTGAAGTTGGTCTTGCAGAATGCGAGCGGCATAGGCGGCGGCATCAACGGGCGAAACAGCACCGTTGGTTTCGATTTCCATAACCAGCTTGTCATAGTCGAGCGACTGGCCCTGACGGGTCGGCTCAACGCGATAGGCGACGCGCTTGACGGGGCTGAACAGGCTGTCCACGGCGATCAGGCCGATGGGCGCATCTTCTGGACGGTTCTTCTCAGCAGGGACATAGCCCTTACCGGTCGCGACCGTGAATTCCATACGCACCGAAGCGCCGTCGTCGAGCGTGCAAAGAACGTGATCCTTGTTGAGGATCTCGATATCGGCAGGCGCATCGATCTGGCCAGCAGTGACCTCACCAGGACCAGTAGCCCTCAAGGTCATACGCTTTGGGCCTTCAGCATGCATGCGAAGGGCAAGTTGCTTGATGTTCAGCACGATGTCGACCACGTCTTCCCGAACGCCTTCCAGCGACGAGAACTCGTGAACAACGCCGTCGATCTGGACAGCCGTAACGGCGGCGCCTTGCAGCGACGACATGAGAACCCGACGCAGCGAGTTCCCTAAAGTAACCCCGAAGCCCCGCTCGAGTGGCTCAGCAATGATGCGCGCCTTACGCTCACCATCAACGCCGGTCTCGATAACGGGCTTCTCAGGACGGATCAGCTCGTTCCAATTTCTTTCGATCACGGATGCGGTCCCTTGAACGCGGCTCACCGGCCACAAAACGGGGCCGGTGAGGAATAATGAGGCGTAGTAGAATTAAACGCGGCGACGCTTAGGCGGACGGCAGCCATTGTGCGGGATCGGCGTGACGTCACGGATCGTGGTGATCGTGAAGCCCACGGATTGCAAAGCACGAAGCGCCGACTCACGACCCGAACCGGGACCCGAAACGTTTACTTCTAAGGTCTTCACACCATGTTCCATGGCCTTGCGACCTGCGTCTTCAGCAGCCATCTGGGCGGCAAAAGGCGTAGACTTACGCGAGCCCTTGAACCCCATCGTGCCCGACGACGACCAAGAGATGGCGTTGCCTTGAGCATCCGTGATGGTGATCATGGTGTTGTTGAACGAAGCGTTGACATGAGCCACGCCCGAAATGATGTTTTTGCGTTCGCGCTTTTTAACGCGAGCTGGTTCTTTGGCCATCGGACTTAACGCCTCGCCTTATTTCTTCTTGCCGGCGATGGGCTTCGCCGGACCTTTGCGCGTACGCGCGTTTGTATGTGTGCGCTGACCGCGGACCGGAAGGCCCTTACGGTGACGCAGGCCGCGATAGCAGGCCAGGTCCATCAGACGCTTGATGTTCATTGAGGTTTCACGACGCAAGTCGCCCTCAACCGTATAGTCACGGTCAATGGCTTCGCGGATCTGCAAAACTTCAGCGTCGGTCAGCTGATTGACACGGCGAGCATCTTCGATGCCGACCTTGACAACAATTTCCTTCGCCTTGGCCTGACCGATGCCATGAATATACTGAAGCGCGATCACTACGCGCTTGTTGGTCGGTATGTTGACGCCTGCAATACGGGCCACGCCTTTAATCTCCTCGTCACGCGGTTGAACGCAAAGGTCGAGAATCGGCCAACTGCCACAAATGGCACAGCCGACGCCCTCTTCGCGCCCTTTCGCGGAAGCGCACCGTTATAGGGACGATTGCGTTTCCGTCAACAGCTCAAAGCACAAAAGATGCTTTTCGCTAGGTCAAATATGTCAATTCCGTCTCGACCGTTAGGACGAAGCGAAATCAACGGTGAATGTCACTTTCCTGCCGAAGCAAGAGCAGCGTCTATAGCCTCAGCAACAGCTTCCACTGTTGTCATGCCGTCCAACTCGACCAGTTTGCCCTGATCCTTGTAATAAGGGAGCAGCGGGGCGGTTTGTTCATTGTAGGCGGCAAGCCGGGTCACGAAGACCTCCGGATTGTCATCTGCACGTCCTTCGGCGGCGAACCGCTTGCCGATACGTTCAATCAGAGCTGCGTCGTCGACCTTGAGTCTAATGACCAGGTCAATAGCCGCGCCCCGCGCCGAAAGCATTTTGTCGAGCTCCTGGGCCTGCGCAATAGTACGCGGGAAACCATCGAAGATCGCGCCACCAGCGGCCTCAGTCTCTGGCAGACGCTCTTCGATCAGAGCAATAACGATATCGTCGGACACCAGCAGGCCACCATCCATGATGGCCGCAACACGCTGTCCAAGCTCGGAACCTGAGGTCCGAGCCGCACGGAGCATGTCGCCCGTTGACAGTTGCACCATGCCCCGCCCTGTGACCAGGCGCTTGGCTTGCGTTCCCTTACCTGCGGCCGGAGGCCCGAACAGAATGAGGTTCATTTGGAGCGTCCCCCGCGCAACTTCGACTTCTTGATCAAACCTTCATACTGATGAGACAGCAAGTGCGATTGAATCTGAGCAACGGTATCCATCGTCACCGTGACCACAATCAAGATCGATGTGCCACCCAAATAGAAGGGAGCGTGATAGAAGCCGATCAGCGCCTCAGGGAGCAAGCAGACCAAGGTGATATAGGCCGCGCCGATGAGGGTCAGACGGGTCAGTACATAGTCCAGATATTCT
>Ga0214919_10004733_pt1 | contig 19691 bp, 15 predicted proteins | sample LL1503_MetaG_FD_177994 | JGI IMG/M metagenome (GOLD analysis project Ga0214919, IMG submission 177994) | Freshwater microbial communities from Lake Lanier, Atlanta, Georgia, United States - LL-1503 | ecosystem: Environmental > Aquatic > Freshwater > Lake | place: USA: Georgia | collected...
ATCAAAAAAATCTCCAGCTTTAACTGGTACATAATTAAGTAATTTATTCCATTCACCAGATGTGGCAAGCTGCTTAAACTCATCTGAGGATTGTGCATTATGTCCATAGATTATTTTGGCATCTGTGGCTGCATCAAGCACATACCAACACTCTGCTTTACCTAAGTCATTTTCAATCAGTTGGGCGAATTTATCATCCGGATGCACTTGGACGCTGAGATCATCATTCGCATCCAGAATTTTTACCATGAGTGGAAATTCACGACTTTCACTATTGGCAAATAATTCTGGGTGTTCGTTCCATAATTGAGAAAGCGGTGTTCCTGCATATACTCCATTACGAATGCAGGTTTCGCCATTTTTGTGAGCACTGATTGCCCAGCATTCACCAGTTTGATTGCTACTTAAGCTATAACCAAAGTCAGTTTTTAATTTATGCCCGCCCCAAATGCGTTCTTTAAAAATTGGTTGTAAAAATAATAGTTCCATTATCTGAGCTTCTTTTATATTTGCAGTGCCCAATTATAGCAAACTAGGTCCTGTGTATTACAAACTTAATTTAAAATAAAAAACCCGAAGTTATTATAGCTTCGGGTTTTTTATAATTGAGTGCTTATTTAAGCTTAACTTCCTTGTAAGTCACGTGTTTGCGTGCTTTAGGATCAAACTTGGTAAGTTCTAATTTTTCAGTAGTAGTACGTTTATTTTTAGTTGTGGTATAAAAATGTCCGGTACCTGCTGTAGATTCTAATTTAATTTTCTCACGCATGATAATTACTTTCTAATTATTAGATAACAAGGCCATCGGCACGTAATTCAGCGATAACTACATCAATACCTTTTTTGTCAATGGTACGTAATGCTGCGTTTGATACACGTAAGCGCACCCAACGGTTTTCGCTTTCAACCCAGAATTTACGTGATTGTAAATTTGGAAGGAAACGGCGTTTAGTCTTATTGTTTGCGTGAGATACGTTGTTACCAACCATAGGCTTTTTGCCTGTCACTTGACATACTCGTGCCATAATCTCATCACCTTTTAAAATTAATACAAGCCCGTTATTTAAGCATATTTAAGTCAGAAATGCAAGTCTAATTTGATTTAATTGCAAATTGTGACTCATTGACAGGCAATAATTTAGCAGCCAATTTAGGCTTAGAATAACGTATAATAACCACTTAAACTTTCATGGAGTATTCGATGATTCCTGTGATTATTTCCGGAGGCGCTGGTTCTAGACTGTGGCCTGTGTCACGTCAATCTGATCCCAAGCCATTTTTGAAACTTTCAGATGGTAAAAGTCTATTACAAAGTACCTTTATTCGTTCGCTTAATCTTGGGCAAGCAGTTAGTAGCATAATTACAGTTACTAATGAGAAGTTGCACTTCAGGATGCAAGATGAATATCAACAAGTTAATCCAACACAAGTAAATTGTGATTTTATTTTAGAGCCCTTTGGACGTAATACCGCACCAGCCGTTTTGGCAGCAGCATTATTTGCTGAGCAAAATTATGCCGAAGATGAGATATTATTAGTATTACCCGCGGATCATCTAATTAGTGATATGGCTGCATTTAGTGCTGCGGTTACTGATGCGGTGGCGATGGCGAAACTTGGCTATCTGGTAACCTTTGGGATAAACCCAGAGTACCCAGAAACTGGCTACGGCTATATTGAGGCAGCTAAAGAGCAGCCGATTGCCAATGGTTATGCAGTTAAACGTTTTGTCGAAAAACCGAATCTGGAGCTAGCTACCGAATATGTTAAGTCTGGTGATTACCAGTGGAATTCTGGCATGTTTTGTGGGCAAGTTAAGACTTTCCTGAGTGAATTTAATCTTCATTCACCAAGTGTAGTGAAACAAGTTACCCGCTGCCTGAGTAATTCTAATCTCGCGCAGTTAAACACTGGTAAAGTAGTTCATCTTAATCCTAAATCATTTATTCAAGCCGAAAATATCTCAGTTGATTATGCACTATTTGAAAAAACCACTAAAGCGGCGGTAATACCATGTTCAATTGGTTGGTCAGATATTGGTTCATGGTTGTCGATTGCACAGAGTTTGCCACAGGATGCTGAGGGGAATGCGATTATTGGTGAAAATATCTTGCATAATACCAGTGATTGTCTGATTTATTCAACTAACCGGATGGTGGCAACTGTAGATGTGCATAATCTGGTGATTGTTGATACTCCAGATGCATTATTGGTGGCAAACAAAGACCAAACGCAGGATGTTAAGCATATCTTTGAACGTCTCAAAAAAACGCAACATCCGCTATCCGACTTACATCAAACCGTGCATCGTCCATGGGGCACTTATACCATCCTTGAAGAAGGACCTTTTTATCGGATTAAACGGATCGAAGTTAAGGTTGGGCATGCGCTATCCAATCAATCACATGAGAAGCGTAGTGAGCATTGGGTAGTGGTTGATGGCGAAGCAACGGTTGTGCATAGTGATCAAGTTATCAAGCTAACTGCCAATCAGTCAACTTACATTCCGGCAGGGGATAAGCACCGTTTGATGAATGCGGGTGAGCAAAATTTAGTTATCATTGAAGTGCAGTGCGGTAATTATTTAGGTGAAGATGATATAGTGCGTTATGACGATCTTTACGGTCGCAATTAGAAAGATTCATCATCCTAAATCTTTCTAATTGGTCAGATGCTTATGGTTTTTTAAAGACTTTAAGTAGATTAAAAATAATTAACATTAACAAAATAAGGAACAGTTTATGAATAAATTAAATAATCTTTTGGCAACTAGCGATAAGGCAATTTTTGATTTGATTAATCAGGAAGCTGTTCGTCAGGAAGAGCATATTGAATTAATCGCCTCAGAAAACTATGTGTCTAAAGCGGTTTTAGAAGCGCAAGGTTCCGTTTTAACTAATAAATATGCCGAAGGCTATCCACAAAAACGTTATTACGGTGGATGCTATTATGTGGATCAGGTTGAGCAAATTGCGATTGATCGCTTAAAACAAATTTTTGGTGCCGAGTATGCCAATGTCCAGCCCCATAGTGGTTCACAAGCTAACCAGGCAGTTTATTTTGCGGTATTAAAACCGGGTGATACCGTTTTAGGAATGTCATTAGCACATGGTGGGCATTTAACCCATGGTTCACCTGTTAATCTATCCGGTAAATTGTTTAATTTCATCAGCTATGGTTTGACTGAAGAAGAAGCGATTGATTATGCCGAAGTAGAGCGTTTGGCAATTGAGCATAAACCTAAATTAATCGTAGCTGGTGCATCGGCATATTCATTGGCAATTGACTTCAAGCGTTTCCGTGAGATCGCGGATAAATGCGGTGCTTTGTTGATGGTTGATATGGCTCACTATGCCGGTCTAATCGCTGCTGGGGTTTATCCAAATCCAGTTCCTTATGCTGATTTTGTAACTTCTACTACTCACAAAACTTTGCGTGGTCCACGTGGTGGGATCATCTTGGCTAAAGAAGAACACGGCAAAATGCTTAATTCCTCAATCTTCCCGGGCTTACAAGGTGGACCGTTGGAGCACGTGATTGCAGCCAAAGCCGTAGCTTTTGGTGAAGCATTACAACCTGAATTTAAAACTTACCAAGAACAGGTTAAGAAAAATGCAGTGGCATTAGCTGAAACTCTAATTAAACGTGGCTTACGAATTGTATCTGGACGGACTGAGTCGCATGTGATGCTGGTTGATTTACGCGCTAAAGGAATCACGGGTAAAGTAGCTGAAGAAGCTCTGGGTAATGCTAATATTACGATCAATAAAAATGCGATTCCGAATGATCCGGAAAAGCCATTTGTAACTAGTGGTATTCGTCTGGGTACACCAGCAGTTACTAGCCGGGGCTTTGGTGTGGCTGAATGTGAGCAATTAGCCAATATGATTGCGGATGTTTTGGAAAATCCCGCGGATGAAGCCATGATTGCTAAAGTTAAACAACAGGCATTGGATTTATGTGCTAGATTTCCGGTGTACAAGTAATTAGGATTGACTTAAATAAAGAGCTACCTCATTAAGATGGTAGCTTTTTTGTTTTAATTTGATGTATAGCTAAAAATACATCCATTTAGTCATAACGTCATCACCATGATTGTTACTTGGATTGTAACCTTTGATATATGGTTTTATCAAGCGAGAATAGGTGTATTGATATAATGGGATAATCGGATAATCATTCATTGACAGCATAACCGCCTGTGTATATAAAGCTTGTTTCTGGCTGGGATCAAGAGCATAATTAGCACCATGAATTAATTCATCATAAGCTGGGTTACAATAATGCGAATTATTCTGCGGTGCATTACATAAAAACATAAAATCAGTATAATCAGTAATATTTTTACCAGCTACCCAACCATCGCGGGCAACTTGATAATTACCTTTTTGCCGCGCAAGGATAAAGGTTTTCCATTCCATATTAGTCGCAACCACATTTACGCCCAGGGTTTCTTTCCACATTGAGGCAATTGCTACTGCAATTTTTTTATGACTATCCAAGGTATTATATGAAATCTCGAGTGTTAGCGGATGGTTTGCTCCATAGCCCGCCTCAGCATACAATTTTTTAGCTTCAGCAATTTGCTTTTCCCTAGTCCAATTCGCCCATTCATATTTTAGATTAGCATATTTACCGTTTGATACTGTTGGTGCTACATAAGAATAAAGCTCAGTTTGCCCCTGTCCAAGTATATCCTGAGTTAGGATTTTACGATCTACTGCCATTACCAGTGCTTGGCGGAGTTTTTGATTGTCTTTTAGCTCAGGACGCATCATATTGAAGTCATAAAAATAAATTGCATCCTGTTGAACGGTATATAATTCTTTTGGATATGCTGTCTTGATTTCTTTATAACGGTCAGTTGGTATTGAGTTAGTTATATCTATGTTATTGGCTTGATATTGATTAAATTCTGCATTAGGATCTGCAATTGCCAGATATTTCACCTGTGGAATTTTTACCGTTGATTCGGCATAGTAGAATGGATTTTTCTCGGCTGTAATATAGCCGTTTACGACATGTTCGGTCATTTTGTATGCGCCAGAAGTAACCATGTTTTGCGGCTCAGTCCAAGCGGCACCCTTGACAGCAATGAGCTTAGTTGGTACAACTTTAAAGCCTTGGTTATTACTCAGTAAATAGATAAAGGCTTCAGATGGATGTATGAGTTTCACTATCACGGTGTTTTGGTCTGGTGCGCTGATAGCGAGTGAGCTAGGTGGTAATTTACCTTTAACAATTTGTACACCATTTTCAACTATTTCCAGCATATTATTTTGTGGTGAGCCTGTTTTGGGGTCAGCAAATCGTTGCCATGATTTGACAAAGTCTGTTGCAGTAATCGGAGTGCCATCAGAAAATTTTATTCCCTTACGCAAATGGAAGGTATAGGTTTTTTGATCTGAGTTAATCTCCCAGCTCTCGGCTAATCCCGGGATTGGTTCTCCTTTTTGATTAAAAGATACCAGGCCTTCAAAGAAGTCATGTGCAACTCGTGCGGAAATACTATCACCGGATAAATCAGGGTCTAAAGTTGGTGGTTCACCGCCGATTGAAATATTTATCGTATTGCGTATTGGTGTGTCTGGAGCGCTATCTGTGTTAGCTAAATTTGATTTTTCTTTAGAACATGCAGAGAGGAGTAATCCGCAAATGATTAAATGCAGTAACTGTTTATTCATTTTCAATACCTCATAAATATACTCATCATTTTTGAATCTTGTACTTTCTCGCCTCTCAAGAAAGATTCCGCGTCCAAGAATCAAATGCTGCGAGCATATGATACAACACTGTTGGTAAAACTTTATTTAAAGATGAATTATACAACATTATCGACGGTTTTTTTAGTTGCGCTGCAGCATTTTTAACTATATGATTTGCAGAGTTTTATTTAGCTAAAATCGTAGAAAGCAGGGGTTTTTGAATCAAGAAAAAGATTGTTAATTTTCAGACTCTTGCCGCATAATTATATGATAAAATCCGCTCAGTTAAATTTTTCTTTACAATCAAGATAATCATATAAAAGGTTCGTGATGAAGCATCAAATTAGAGATATCGCACTGAGTGCCAGTGGTATAATGAAAATCGAGTGGGTTAAAAAGAATATGCCCTTATTGCAACGTTTAGAAGACGAATTTGTCAAAACTAAGCCCTTTGCAGGTAAAAAAATTACCGTATCAGTGCATCTGGAAGCTAAAACTGCCCGCCTAGCTTTGCTCCTAGCGGCTGGTGGTGCTGAAGTTTGTGTAACTGGTAGTAACTCACTTTCCACGCAAGATGATGTGGCTGCTGGTTTAGTTGCCTCTGGAATAAGTGTATTCGCTTGGTACGATGCAACTCCAGAAGAATATAATCGCCATATTGAAATGTCCTTAGAATTTGCGCCGGATTTGATTATTGATGATGGTGGTGATTTAATTAATCTGCTGCATACCAAGCGCCAGGATTTAATGGTAAATGTAATTGGTGGTTGTGAAGAAACCACTACTGGAATAATTCGTCTTAAAGCGATGGAAGCCGAAGGGTTATTGAAATTCCCGATGATGGCAGTGAATAATGCGTATTGTAAATATTTGTTTGACAACCGTTATGGTACTGGTCAATCAGTATGGGATGGAATTAATCGCACGACCAATCTAATTGTAGCGGGTAAAGATGTGGTGGTAGTGGGCTATGGTTGGTGTGGTAAAGGTATCGCAATGCGTGCCAAAGGTTTGGGTGCGAGTGTCATAGTCTGTGAAATTGATCCAGTTAAAGCGGCTGAGGCAGTAATGGATGGCTATAAAGTTATGCCGATGAGCGAAGCCGCCAAACGTGGTGATATTTTTGTAACCGTAACTGGTTGTAGCGATGTAATTACTAAGGAACATTTTGCGGTGATGAAAGATGGGGTGCTATTATCCAATGCCGGACATTTTAATTGTGAAGTGTCAGTGACAGATTTGGTAGCAGTTGCGACAGAAATTAAAGACTTTAGACAAAATATTAAAGGCTATAAAATGCCACAAGGGCATTGGGTATTCTTGCTAGCTGAGGGTAAATTAGTTAATCTGGCTTCAGGTGATGGACACCCGGCAGAAATCATGGATATGAGCTTCGCAATTCAGGCATTAAGTGCAGAATATGTAGCTAAACATGGTAAAGACTTAAAAAATCAAGTAATAGATATTCCAGCAGATATTGATAAACGTGTAGCGATGATGAAATTAGATGCTTGGGGTATTGCGATTGATAAATTAACTCCGGCTCAGGAAAAATATTTATCAAGTTGGAATGAATGAGTATTTTAATTAAAAATGCTACGATTATCACGGGTGCGACTGATGCTATGGTTTTAACTGACCATTGTATCGGTATCAAAGATGATCTGATTGAGTTTGTTTGCCCAAGTTCGGAGCTTTCTTCAGAGTTTCAGGCGGATACGGCTATTGATGCGCGAGATATGTTAGTAATGCCAGGTTTGGTAAATGCACATACCCATAGCGGAACTACAATATTGCGTAATTATGCTGGTGATAAAAAGCTCGAAGACTGGCTTTTTAATCATATTATTCCAGCGGAGATGAAATTAACTCCGGAAGATGTTTATTGGGGAGCTAAGCTCGCGATTATTGAAATGCTCAAATCAGGTACTACTAGCATCGCGGATATGTATTGGCATATGGATTATGCGGCACAAGCCTTTCAGGAAAGCGGAATGCGTGCGGTATTATCCAAAAGCCCGCTGATGTTTAAAGATATGTCAGTTGATCTGGCTGGTTGTGTTGAATATTATAATAAATGGCATAATACTGCGGATGAACGTTTGAAAGTATATTTGGAGGTTCATTCAACTTACCTTTATAATCCAGATTTGCTAGAGGAAGCGGCGAAAGTTGCCAAGCAACTAAATACCGGGATTCATATTCATTTGCTGGAAACCAAGCATGAGCAACGCGAAACTTATCAGAAATATAAAATGAGCGGTGCTGAATTATGCGAGAAATGCGGAATTTTTGATGTGCCAGTAATTGCCGCGCATTGCGTGCATTTGGATGAGCAGGATTATGAAATTTTAGCTCGTCATAAGGTAAATGTAGTACATAATCCAAGCAGTAATCTCAAATTGGGTAGCGGTATTGCTAATGTTCCTAAAATGTTACAACGCGGGATTAATGTTGCGCTGGGTACTGATGGGGCAGCCAGCAATAATAACCTAAGTCTGTTTAAAGAAATGAACCTAGCGGCTCTATTGCATAATGGTGTTGCAGAGGATCCACTAGCAATCACATCCTCTCAAGCGATTGCGATGGCAACTAGCAACGGAGCTCAGGCTTTAGGGTTAAATACAACTGGAGTTCTTCAAGCTGGCAAAAAAGCGGATTTGATACTACTCAGTACTAAAGGTGCACATATTAATCCGATTACTGAGCCATTATCGGCAGCTGTTTATTCGGCACAAGCTTCTGATGTTGATACGGTGATTGTTGATGGCAAAATTTTGCTTGCCAACAAAGAGTTAGTATCAATTGATGAAGAGTTGGTGATAGCTAAAGTGAAAGAAATCGCGCGGCGGATAATAGAGTAATAGAAACTGTTTAGATTCAATTTTTGAGACGATAAAGCAAATTGTTCAAGTAATGCTGGGTATACTACCATCTTGGCAATCGCCGGATTGCTCAAATTTATGCTTCATTAAAATAAGCCACCAGAAATAGATCTGGTGGTTTTTTAAAGCCCGCCTAATAAATTATCTTAATACTTCGAGATTATAGCTCAAGAGGATATGTTAAAATTACATAACATTAATCATTGTCGTGTAGCATGTTGTAGTAACAGCTTGTTATGGTTACTGCTCGGAATATTTCACGATAAACAAAGTAATATAAAATATAAAATATAATAAAAATAAAGTAAGCATAGTTGTTGTTTTACAACATAAGTTATGAAGAGGGTTAGTTATGTTAAAAAGGGTTTTAATAAGTATGTTGCTGTTTAGCTGCATAAGTTTTAAGATCAGCGCGGCAGAGAATGCGTTATCTCAACCAATTATGTTCAGTTCTGATATGGAACAACATGGTTCATTTACGGCGGAAGATTTGCGAACATCTCCATTGCTTAGAAGTATGTTTAATCTAAGTGTTAACGACGTAAATCAGGAATTTGTTAGAATTTGTATAAATCCAAAGAACCAATGCCGGGTTATTCGCCGGGAAACTAAAGTCGGCTTGGTAGCAAGTAATGGACAAGTAAAATTTGATGATAAGATGAATTAATTAATCTGCTTAAGTATAGTTTTGATTGGGTGTCAACGATGGTTAAAAAAATCACTTTATTAATTACAGTTGCTGGCTTGTGTGCCTGTAGCAGTAATGGCGGTAGCTTAGATGTCAAAAATAGTACTCAAGAAGTATCTTCTGCACCTACAAAGCAAAATGCAAGCGAAGCTATTCTTGGTGGCTGGGCACCAGTGTTTTTTAGCGGATTTGACAAAAAAGAGTTAGACCAGATTATTGATGGAATTAACACTGGACGAATTAAGCGTGCGGTAGTGAGTTACCCAACTAGGATGCAAACTCTGGCAAATAATATCCGTGATTATTTACAAACTAATACTGGACAAAAAATTTCTATGAAATCAGTTGAGCTTAAAGATACGGAGCAGGTAAAGTATAATTTGAAGCAAGTAATAGTAACGCTCTATTTTAATTAGAATTAGAGCATAGCAAATTTATTTTAATTTAAATCAGTAGAAAACATTGCTTTGAATTTGGATTATGTCTTTATAAAAACGTCTAATATGTGTCTAACTTACGCAAGTGCCTTAGTAATATGATAAAATATGGGCGCTTTATTTTTATAAATTATCTATAAGGATATCAAATGAATTTACATGAATATCAAGCTAAGGAATTGTTGGCACGTTATGGTTTGCGAGTTCAAACCGGAGTTCTGGCAACCAGTGGACATGAAGCGGCTGACGCTTATGATAAACTTGGTGGCAAATTTGCAGTAGTAAAAGCACAGGTGCATGCTGGTGGACGCGGTAAAGCTGGTGGTGTAAAAGTAGTTAAATCTCGTGATGAAGCACGCGAAGTAGCAGAGAGCCTGATCGGTAAAAATTTGGTAACCTATCAAACAGATGCTAATGGTCAACCAGTTAATTCAGTATATGTTTCTGAGGATCTATACCCAGTTTCACGTGAATTGTACTTAGGTGCAGTGGTGGATCGTTCAAGCCGTAGAGTAACCTTTATGGCATCAACTGAAGGTGGTGTGGAGATTGAGAAAGTTGCTCATGATACCCCTGAGAAAATTCTTAAAGTAGTAGTAGATCCGCTAGTAGGATTACAACCATGTCACGCACGTGAAGTTGCATTTCAACTTGGTTTGAGCGGTGATCAGGTTGCTAATTTTGTCAAAATGATGCTTGGTGCATATCAGGCTTTCGTGGAAAATGATTTTGCTTTATTTGAAATCAATCCATTGGCAGTTCGTGAAAATGGTGAATTGGTATGTGTTGATGCTAAGATTAACTTAGATTCAAATGCCTTATTCCGTCATGCTGATCTATTGGCATTACGTGATAAATCACAAGAAAATGAGCGCGAGTTAAAAGCTTCTGAACATGATCTTAACTATGTTGCTCTTGAAGGTAATATTGGCTGTATGGTAAATGGTGCTGGTCTTGCAATGGCAACGATGGACATCATTAAATTATACGGCGGTCAACCTGCAAATTTCCTTGATGTTGGTGGTGGTGCTACTAAAGCGCGCGTTATCGAAGCCTTTAAGTTAATCTTAGCTGATAGCAATGTAAAAGCCGTATTGATTAATATTTTTGGTGGAATCGTGCGTTGCGATATGATTGCTGAAGCAATTATTGATGCAGTAAAAGAAGTTAATGTAACTGTGCCAGTAGTTGTGCGCCTAGAAGGTAATAATGCAGAATTAGGTTCTAAATTATTGAAAGAATCTGGCTTAGCATTGATTCCTGCTGAAGGTTTAGCTGATGCAGCACAAAAAGTTGTCGCAACTTTAAAATAACTGCTCTTATGTAGTTAGTTAAATGCCAAATAAATTAATAAGGATTTAAAATGAGTGTTTTAGTTAATAAAAATACCAAAGTTTTAGTACAAGGTTTTACTGGTAAAAACGGTACTTTCCATTCTGAGCAAGCGATTGCTTACGGCACTAAAGTAGTTGGTGGTGTGACTCCTGGTAAAGGTGGCAGCCAGCATTTAGGTTTACCTGTTTTTAATACGATGAACGAAGCTGTGCGTGAGACTCAAGCTGATGCTTCAGTTATCTATGTGCCAGCTCCATTTGTGTTGGATTCAGCAGTTGAAGCGATTGATGCTGGTGTAGCCTTGATTGTGATTATTACTGAGGGCGTGCCAACTTTAGATATGTTAAAAGTTAAGCGTTATGCTGAATCAAGCGGTTCACGGATTATCGGACCAAATTGCCCGGGAATTATTACTTCGGGTGAATGTAAAATTGGGATTATGCCGGGTCATATTCATTTGCCGGGTAAAATCGGGATTGTTTCACGTTCTGGTACTTTGACTTATGAAGCAGTAGCGCAAACTACTAAATTAGGCCTTGGTCAGTCAACTTGTATCGGTATCGGTGGTGATCCTATCCCTGGTACTTCACATATTGATTCATTAAAATTATTCCAAGAAGATCCACAAACTGAAGCGATTATTATGATCGGTGAAATTGGTGGAACTGCCGAAGAAGAAGCTGCTGAATACGTAAAATCTCATGTAACTAAACCTGTGGTTGGTTATATTGCTGGGGTTACTGCTCCTGCTGGTAAACGTATGGGACATGCGGGTGCAATTATTTCTGGTGGTAAAGGTACTGCGGAAGAAAAATTTGCGGCTTTTGAAAAAGCCGGGATCGCGTATACTCGTTCGCCTGCCGAACTTGGTACAACAATGTTGGAATTATTAAAATCTAAAGGCATGATCTAATTTTTTTAGATCCAATGCTGGTTAATTAGCCTCTAAAAACCCACCGATTATGGTGGGTTTTTTGTTGTGTCTGAATTTAAAGGTTCTACAGCTATTTGTGGGGTAAGTATTTGGGTGGTAATGTTTGCCGTTGTAACGATTGAGTTAATTAAGTTATAATTAGACTTTTCTCGAAATAACTATGCTTGAAAGGGTGTCCCGTGTTTAATATTGTTTCTCGTAAGCTTGTGTTAGCGTTAACTTTGTCAACGGCACCATTTGTATATGCTAGTGAAATCTCATATGAAGATAATGAGAGTGAAGTAAGAACAAGTGACGATGCAGATAAGACTCGTGATGATTATTTTGACAATGATGTTGGCGTTTTAATCGAAGAAGAAGAGATTAAGCAGCTTAAACAATCATATATTTCACCATATAATTATTTGCAGGATCCAATTGCTTTAAATATGGGCTCAAGTGCCAAAGCTGAATCCACGGGAACGTTTCATCTGGGTACCAGTTTTATCGCCGGGATGAATAGCCCAATGAATGGACAAAATACTGCGATTAATACCAATGTTGTGCAGGTTTGGGGGCAAACTGAACGCTTCGGTGGTTTTGCTTTAGGTGGTGCCGGAACTGCAGTTGTTAATTTTCGCCAAATCGGGCAACCAAATACTTTTAGTACAACTTCGGTTTTTTCACCGAGTCAGGCATATGTTGATTATCAGTATAGTAATAAGCTGGACGTTGTTGCAGGTAATATTCTTATTTCTACACCGTGGGTTACCAGCTTTGGCTCAAATCCGGGTGGTACTTATGCAATGGGAAATAACTCCTATCAGGCAGCACTAGTTAATATTCAGGCATTGCCAAGCTTATTAATAACCGGCTTTAGTGCGTGGAATTATACCCAATACCCAAATAACTGGGGTAATCAGCAAACGTATTACAATAATGGTGGCGTATTAGCAAGCATTGGAAGCACGCCAACTAATGGACCAAGTGGACTTGGTTTAACCTGGAATCCTGTGGATAGCTACTCAGGGCAATTATGGTTATATAATTTTGCTGACTATGCCAAAATGATTTATGCTGATAATAGCTACCATGTTGATGTGGCAAGTAAAGTTAGCTTTGATTTTGGTTTGCAAGGTTTTATGCAATCATCATCTGGTTCTGAAATTACTAACCAATTTCCCTTGCCGGGGCAAACTACGCCAGCAGGAGTAATTGCGAGTAATGGTGTTGGGGGGAGAATTGCTCTAAATGTAGCAAATAACACCACCAGTATTTCCTATAATAATATTTTTGGTTCCAGTGGTTCATTTTTGAATGGTGGAATGGTAACGCCTTATACTTATGGTATGGAAGTTGATCCGCTCTATACAACACCTGCGTTGACATCCTTGGCTGAGCTTGGCTCTGGCTATGCCTATACTTTACGCAATAGTACTTCATTTATGGATAATTCACTAAAGTTTAATCTATCAATGTCACAGTTTTTTGTCAATCAGGTTTATGTTGGACAAGCAACTGCTGTTACTGAATATGATGCATCGTTGTTGTACCGGATTCCTCATACCAATATGAATGTCTGGACGCGTTTGGTTTATCTCGAGCAAGCTGAAGATGTGGGTGGCAATATGCTGCAACCACGGATTATTTTTAACTGGACATACTAAGATTAGCTTACCCATGTTTTTATATGGTTGTGCAATTAATGGTTTTAGCTTAAAATCTCGTTTATCAAGTTTAACTTCTTAACTTTTTAGAGGGTCCAAGCAGATGAAAACATTATATCGCGGTAAAATTTTTACATTTAATCAACAAGCTAGTTTACAAAATTTACAGGGAGTGATCCCGGATGCCTTATTCGTAAATGATGAGCGCTTCACTTTTCTACGTGACGGAGCAATTATTGTTGAGAATGGTAAAATTAGTGCGGTTGGCGATTATAGTGAGATTAGCTCACTACTGCGCGCGGAAGATAAAACTGTTGATTACCGCGGTAAACTAATTGCACCGGGATTTATTGATACCCATATTCATGCGACTCAGACTTCAAGTGTAAGTGCTTATGGAGAAAAATTATTAACTTGGTTAGATAATTACGTTTTTCCCAGCGAAGTTGCGTTTAATAGCGAACAATCAGGTCGTCGTGAATATGATATTTTATTAAAACAATTATTTAAAAATGGCACGACTTCAATCTGTGCTTATTTACCAACCTCATATGATGGTGCTGATTTGGTTTTTGAAATGACCGACCAATATAATATGCGGGTAATCATGGGCAATACTATTATGACCGATGGTAATGCTAAGTTAATTACTGACCCGCAAACTAGCATGAAAATCAGTGAAAAGCTCTATAATAAATGGCACGGAGTTAACCGCTCATCATATGCTTTAACTCCGCGTTTTGCATTGAGTTGTACCGATGAAACATTAGGCTTATGCCGTGAGTTTATGGAATCACATCCTGATGCGTACGTACAAAGTCATTTATGTGAAAATATCAATGAAATCGCCGATACGGTAGCTAAATTCTCATGGGCAAAAGATTATCTCGAAGTATATGAGAAATCTGGTTTAGTTAATGCACGCTCAATTTATGGGCATTGTATTCATTTATCAGAGAGTGAATGGAGTCGGATGGTCGAAAAACAAGCAATTTTTGCTAATTGTCCAGTAAGTAACAATTATCTGGGAAGTGGCCTGTTTAATTATCAAAAAGCAGTACAGCTAGATGCTAAGCTTACTCTAGCAACTGACTGGGGTGCTGGTAATACTTTGTCTATGTTACGGGTTATGGATGATGCGTATAAAGTTGCAATGCTTAATTCTTTCAAACTAGAAACATTAACTCGCTGGTATTCTTGCACTTTAGGTGCTGCGAAAGCTTTAGGTGTTGGACAGCATATTGGTAGTCTTGAAGTTGGTAAAGAAGCGGATTTTATTGTGTTTGATCCAGCACAAAATGAGTTGTTAAATTATCGTTTGGAAAGTAGTTTTGATTTATTGGATTATTTATTTTCACTAAGTTCATTGGGTGATGACCGGATTGTTGCCGCAACTTATGTTTATGGTAATAAAGTTCATGGTGAATAATTCCATGCAACTCAGGTGAAGATTAATTAGCCTTTGAGTTATAAATAAAAAGGGCACTATGGAAAATAGTGCTCTTTGGCGTTTAAATAACTGGATAGAAATTAATCATCAATTTTGCAGTAATCTAATTTACTTTCAATAAAGTTACATTTCATATCATAGTTATGTGGTGCTGACGCATAAAATTCAAGCTCAGTTTCTACTTTACCATTGTGGTGATCGTGATCCACATCATATGGTTTGCAATATTTAGTCATATCTCCAATGGTAGAACTTGTTTTTACTTGATAAGTATTACACATGATTTTTTCTTGTTGTAAGTTAGCTAGTCGATCGGCAAAAACAATACTAGCGTTGATAGATAAAAGTGTGAAGATGATTTTTTTCATTGTACAATTCCTTCTAAATATAAAGTTATGTAAACCTGTTGCGTTATACAGTTACTACAAAAATATCACTTATTATAAGCTGATATTTTTGCGTGTAATAATCTGCAAACTGCATGTTCTATAATTGAGATTGTAGCATTCATGCCTGACTATTAGCAAGAGACATTTTTGTTTATTGCACATTTTGGCTGTTTAAGTGTATCAATTATGACTTAATGCCTTACCAAAGACCATGTTCACTAAAGGTAATGGTTATTTAGTATTTAAAATAAACATAAACATACATTTATATGAGAAAATCAGAGTAATTACAGAGTTTAAAAATATAAACATGGAATTACGATATGCTATCACGAGGCTTGACTCCCAATATACCAGTTGGTAAAGCACCGCGCTTATATGTTTTAGCGCTGGGGTTAGTCATGGAATATACCTGTTTATTGTTAATTTTATTTGATCAACGCAGATTGGCATTAACCATTTTTTGTACTGATGAAAAATATCCTGCCATCGTTTACTTTGAGCTTATTTTTGGCAGTGTTTATCTGTTGAGTAATCTAATCGTTCTCTTCGCTGTGAAATCCAAATTAATTAGTAAATTAGTACATAAGCCACAACATATAATTTATTCGGCTACTACGCTGTGTGCGTTCTTTTTTATGCTGCTTTTACTAACCCCACAAATCTTTATTCTTCGGTTTAGTTTATTTATTTTATTTATGCTGCTATTTCTCTTTCTTCATGTCTATGAACAATTATTAGCGATATTTTGTTTGCTAAATGTTATTCGTACTAAGGAACAATATCGTGATTTTGCCAATATCTTTTTTATGATTATTGGAATTAGTATTATTTTTGCCAAATCAATTCATGATGTGACCAATTATTTTGTAGATTTAGACTTACGAGTATTTTTTTCCTTTTTACCATTAGCGATTTTGGGCATAATTTCGATTTTATTCAGCCGACAATTTAGCTTTAAAATTAATTCTTATGATATTAAACGTCTAAGTCATGTGATGCGCTTGCTTAAAGATTCATGGAAAGAGCAAATTACGCGATTAGTCGCCAATTTGGCTATTGGTGCTTTTATGGTTGAATGGTATACAAATACTCCCAATCAAGCTTATATCTATTTGGGCTGGAATAGCCACGTGAGTAATTTGTTAAGCCTGACCAATAATATTGTGGCATTATTAATGGTTTATTTTTATAATCTCTTGATTAATCGGGTTAATAAACAGATTTGGCTGGCAATTATTTTGCTTGCATTTATTTTATGTGATTTTGTTACTGACTTAATGCCAGGCGGAAGTTATTTTGTGATTGGTGCATTTTTCTTTATGTCGATATTATTTAATTTGATTATTAAAACTATCAATCAATTAATTCATTATCGTATTCATGATTTGAAATTAAATATATTTTCTTTAATCTGGGCAAGCGGTATTGGAACTGTTTTCTTTTGTTTCTTATTTGATACTCTAAATTTGGTAATAATGCATAATACCTTGGATATTTCGGATGGTGTTATGTCCAATATCACAATTGGCGTGGTTATACTTCTCTGTTTATTTGCAATGAGCAGAGTTACTAAGATAAGTAAACAATTATAGAAGTGGAATTATTTTATAGGGTTATGTTGTAGCAGTCATTTAGTATTTTATCCATAATATTTCGATTTGTGCTTGTCCCGCGTAAAAACGCAGTTATAATTTTTTAGGTTCACAGCTATAATCTGCCTTGCAAATGAGACAGATTATAGCTTTGTTTCACCTTGTTAATTTTACACCTTTAAAGGGAAAAAGAAATGAAACACAAACCTAAACAACTGTGGCTGGTTCTCGGTGCTGCTTCGTTAGCACTCGGAGCATGTAACGGCGGCAGCAGTACCAATGGAGCCACTAATTCTGGCAGCCCACAATCTACCAGCTATGCAAGCATAGCGCAAAATGCAATCCCGCAAGCATCAAACTGTATTGGAGTCAGCGCGCAATCAATTACCGCATCGCAGTGGAATGTCGGTGGCAAAGTTACGATTAAAAATAACTGTAGCAGCAATCAAACTCTGGATGGGATTAATCTAATCATGAGTAGTGATAGCGCTAATTTAACTAGCACATTTTCACTCTATAATCTGGCGCAAAGCAACGATTTGATTGTACCCAAGTCCGGTTGGGTTGAACATTGGGTAGCGAGTAGTGCTACTACAAGTATAGTTAAAAATTCAGTTAGTGGTCGTAATGACTTATCAATTACGCTCAATACCGCTGATAAATCCGCGTATTTAATTCCCAGTGGAAGTACCGATCTAGAGTTTGGCTACAATCCGGCAGGGGTTAATCCGGGTACAATTATGTTTAAAAGTGGCGGAGGTGTTCCAGATATTCCCGGCACGATACAGTTAACGTTAGATACTAAACAACTTAGCAGTGTGTGTACGAGTACAACGACGTGTAATATCCCAGTGCACCTAACTGGGCAAAATGGCATTTTTGATCAAGTGATTGATACGATTACTAATGCTAAAAGTGGCAAGCTGTTGAGTTATACTTTTAAGGACCTCAAATCGGGAACTTATGGATTTAGTGTAAATAGCAATGACTTACCCGCTAAAGTTCAGTTTGTTGCTCCAGCTTCATTTGCCTTAGCGTCTGGTGCAACTGTCAGTGAAAGTGCTGTGTTTAAAACAGTAACGCTCACTACGGGTAACGTTAAATATAGCCTAGTTAAACCAAGTACCTTTTCCACCGAACAAAGCTCAGTTGCGGTACAACTAGCAGCAACTACCGGTAGTATAGTTTATAATGGAACTAATTCATTTACTGGCGCTAATTTCAATAATGTCGAGAAAGGGAGCTATATACTAACTACTGCGTATGGTTTAGCTGATGCGCTTAACGGTAAGTATGCAAGCCCGCTTAAAAAAACTGGCATTAAGGTAACTGCGGAGAGTACCATTGATCTTGGTGCACTCAGTTATCCGACGCTTAATTCTAATGCAACCGTTACCGTAAAAGTAACTGGGCTTGCTTCTACTGACAGTGCCGCGGTTAAACTTACTGATAACTTAAATGGTGTAAGCTACCTGTATAATCAAATTAACCTTAAAACTGGTTCTACTGCCTTGAAGCTTCTTGAGAGTGACAATCTAGTATTAAATATTATTACTTCTGCTAAGTACAAACCAATTGCAGCACTTAATTATAGCGTAGTAAAAAATGGTGTGATTACATTAAACTTTGAATCTGCTAATCAGCCACTACCTCCAGAGAGTGGTGCTTACTATAACTACGCGATTACCAAAGATCAGTATGGAAATCCAGTTTTAGGCTTTAATATTTATGGTATCAGTTCTGCGATTAAGAAAGTAACGCTGAACTCAAGTGTTGCGCCAAAACCTGGCGGCTTCCCAAGCTGCTTTGGCGTTGCCGCAGGGCAATATACGATTGCTAGTAGTGATGATAGTGCAAAACAACAGTATCAAACTGAATTTTCTCCCGCCGGAGGAACAACATTTAGTCTGACAAATCATAGCTGTGGTAATTTCCTCTATCAGGATAGTAAAAACTATGCTTTTGTGATGCGCTCGCAATTGGAAACTTCTGGAACAACTCTGCCAGATATCTTATTCCCATCCGTTTCTGGGGTTACGGTGGAATTAGCCAATGGTCAGAAAGTAAGTTTACCTGAAAAACGTGAAATCATTTCTAATGTTGACCCTGGTCATGGCAAAGTACTACAAGGCTACTATGCTAGCTGGGGAATTTACAATGGCATGAACTTCGGGCCGGATAAGATACCATATACTCGGTTTAATACGCTTAATTATGCTTTTACTTACTTTAAACCAGATACTGGTGAAATTTATGCTGGTGATTATAATGCCGATGGTACAGCATTAGCAATGATAGCGCAGGAGATTCGTAAATATCCTTATCTGAAAGTGTATTTATCAACTGGTGGCTGGACTAATTTCAAAAATGGAGCGCCAGTTAATGCAGATACGATGTTTGATACACTTACTTCTTCTGATGTCCGAATTACTAAATTTGCAACGACGTTAGTTGCGGCAATGACGAAGCTCGGTTTTCAGGGTGTGAATGTGGACTGGGAATGGTGGGCTAGTACTTCACCAGACCGATTTAGTGCTGGTCAAGCTCAGCGGATGTTAAAACTTTATACGGCAGTGCGCCAAGCTTTAGATGCTCAGGGTGCTAAAGATGGTAAACACTATGACTTT
>Ga0214919_10004734_pt1 | contig 19690 bp, 13 predicted proteins | sample LL1503_MetaG_FD_177994 | JGI IMG/M metagenome (GOLD analysis project Ga0214919, IMG submission 177994) | Freshwater microbial communities from Lake Lanier, Atlanta, Georgia, United States - LL-1503 | ecosystem: Environmental > Aquatic > Freshwater > Lake | place: USA: Georgia | collected...
CCTGAGACGCTGTCTGTTGCGCTTGGTTGCGCTCCCCGCGCAGCGAGGTGATGCGCAGGATCAGCACGGACTGCAGCACCAGCATCGCGATGAAGCTCGGGGCGATCACCACCGTCAGCGAGATCAGGCCGCCATCAAGCCAGCCCAGCAACACCATGGTGCGTGTGAAAATCCCGGCCAAGCCAATGGTTTGAACCAGCAGGATCCAGCGGCCTTCGCGGCTGCCAAGGCGGCACAACCGCAACACCAATACCCACGACCAGACCGTGAACAGCGAGGTGCAGACCAAGGCGACGGGCGCCACCTCTTGAAAGTGACCGGCAAACCAGGCCGGCAGCAGCAGCCAAGGCAGCAACGCCTGGACCCGGAACGGCAGGACCTGCAGCCGGTTCCGAAAATCGATGCGCAGCAGCCGCTGGTTGAAAATTGCCATCGTCGACATGGCCGACGCCATGCCGAGGGCGGTCCAAAAGCCGGCCAGCGCAGGCCCTTCGCCAGGCAGAAACTGAGCCGTCAAGCCGAAGTAGCCGAAATGGACCGTGGCATGTGTCAGCAGGTACAGGCTAAACCAGACGAACAGCGATTCGCGCAGCGACACCCACAGCACCAGGTTGAGCAAGCACATCATCGCGGTCATGCCAAAGTACAGGCCCAGGCCAATGAATTCGCGGCTTTGCGCAGCGCGGAAATCGTCTGGCCGCCACAAGGACAAGCGCGCATGCAAACTGCCGCCGGTCTGGATGCGCAGGTAGAAAACACGCGGCCCAAGGTCAGGCAGATCGAGCTTGAAGATGAACGCGCGGTAGTCGAGTTCGCGGCTGGCGATGGGCTGACGGTCGCCGCTGCGGCGCTCGACGAAACCTTCGGCGACCGGCTCGAACAGGCGCAAGTCGTCGAGCACCGCCGGTTGCACATCCAGCCACCAGGGGCCGGGCGACGGCGCCTGGACCGTGAAGCGCAGCCAGTGGACATCGTGGGTGTAGCCGGCGTTGACGCCGTCGCCAGCGGCAGGCCGGAAGCGCGCACGTGCGCTCGGCGCGCTGACACTGGCGATGGTCTCGGTGCCGGAGGCGTCGACCAGCACCGCCAGATCGGACGGCGCCAGCGGCTGGGCGGCAAGCGGCCCGCACAGCAACCAGGCCAGGCACAGCAAGGCCTGCCGCGCCCAGCGCAGGGGTCCGGACTGCGTCACGGCGTGGCCAGCCCCGGCCGCTGGTTCAGCGCTGGTGCCACGAAAAGGGCATGGGGCGCTGGGCGCTGGGCGCTGGGCGCTGGGCGCTGGGCGCTGGGCGCTGGGCGCTGGGCGCTGGGCGCTGGGCGCTGGGCGCTGGGCGCTGGGCGCTGGGCGCTGGGCGCTGGGCGCTGGAAGATCAGAGTCCAAGCTTCGGTCACTCCGTTTGTGGTTTATTGGTTATTTTAAATATTTTTACAAATTCTCACCTGCTTTCAACAAAAATATTTTTAATTGGCCATTAATTTCAATAAAATAATGAAAACAATTATTTACGCGATAAGAATTGTTTTCATCAATTTACCAATTTCAATGGAAACAATTTTGAGCAGCGTACAGCCTCGCGGTCACTTCGCCTGCCGGCCCGCGCCGCAACAACAGGCCGGCGAATTGGCGGGCGCGGCATCGGCGCCGGCCTGGCCTCAAAATTTCTGCGGCAACGCAGTAAACTGATCAAATAAATTGATCCATAACAAACTGCCCGGCTCAGACCCGTTGCGCGCTGGTGCAAGATCTCGATCAAGGCAATGGCGCAGGCCAATGGATGGACGTGGAGACCGGCGATGGCACTTTCAGAAGACGACCTCAAGCAGATCTGGGACTTCAACCGCGCCGCAGAGGCCTGCGAGGCTGCGGCCGGTCATTTCCGGCGCGCCACCGAGTTGGTGCAGCAAGGTGACACCCGCGGTGCTTTCGGCGAAGGCAGGTCAGCCAGGCTGCTGCTCGAACCGCTGCAGCCGCCGGCCCACCGGGCAACGGTCCGCGCCGAGCCAAGTCTGGCCGAGCGAGTGGTCGCGAAGGCCAAGGCGATCGCCGAGTACCTGAAGTTCCTGGTACCGGCTTTGTTGGTGCTCGGCGCCCTGCTCTACCTGGTGTTGTCGGGATCGACCGGCGACATGTCCAAGGGCTATACAGGCATGACACCCGAAGAAGCCGCCCGCGCCAGCGCTTATCCGACCAAGAAGTAATCGCAGCCCGGCCTGCCGGCGCTGAGCGCCAAGCCTAGCGCGGGGCGGAGGCTGGCACGGCAGGTGCCAGGATGCCCGGCAAGCCCGAGAGATCGGCCGAGACGGTGACCTTGGTCACGAAGTGGCGGGTGTCGCCAAAGCAGGAGGTCGGCAAACCGACCCGCTCTTCGTAATGCAGGTTGACCCTGCGGCCCATCAGTTTGGCGATCTCCGCAGCGACCTCGTCGTTGGCTGCGGTGAATGCGAACTTCTCGACCTGAGCGCCGGGCATGGACACCAGCGCGAGTTCGCCCTCCCAAGTCTTGCAGACCCAACCCTTGTCGGACAGCTTCTGGATCCAGCCCGCGCGCTCACCCGACGAGTAGCTCCAGTGCAGCACCACCCAGAAATAGGCTGTCACCAGCAGAACCGGCAGCAGCAGCGCCAGAAAAATTCGCTTGAAGCTCATGACTGGGCCTGCATCGCGCGCGCCAGCGCCGCATCGGTGTCGACCCCACCCGACTGCAACACCGACACCACGCCAGCCTGGTCGGCGGCGCTGCGGTTCTGGCTGAGCTTGTACTTGCCCAGCAGCGAGACCAGCGGGATCTCGATGCAGACGATCGCGCGCAGCATGCCGGCGATGTAGTCGTCGGGCGCGTCGCTGACCGCCCAGGGTCGGGGCTGGCTGGCTTCGTGGCGCTGTGTCAGCCGGTTGACGAGTGCGTGGGCAGCGGCAGCGTCGAGCAACTGCAGTGGGCCGCGCGCCTGCACCATCGCATAGTTCCAGGTCGGCACCACCTTGCCGTGCTCGGCCTTGCTGGGGTAGCCGTTGGGCGAGACATAGCCATTGGCGCCCTGGAACACCACCAGCGCGGCCGGGTGGCCAGACCCGGTCGCGAGCTGCCAGACCGGGTTGGCGCGCGCCACATGGCCGACCAGGGTGCCGAATTCGCCCCGGTCGGCGTCGAGCATGAACGGGATCGAGTTGGCCACCGGCGCCCCTTGTTCGTCCTTCGTGATCAGCAGGCCCAGTGGATGCTGGCGCAGCAGCTCGTGCAGCACGGCGGGGCGGGTTTCTTCGAAATGGGCGGGCAGGTACATCGCGGGTTCCTGGGGTCGGGCAGGCTTGAATGGTAAGGCGGCAGCGACCGCGATCAGATGGCCTCGATCACCGGCTCGCAGCGCAGCTCGGTCCTGACCGAATTGGCGATGAAACAAGCCTCGTGCGCGTCATCGTGCAGGCGACGGATTTGCGCCGCATCGGGCCGGTGATCGCCGCCAAAACGCACCCGCGGCCGCAGCCTGACCCAGGTCATCGCCAACCGGCCCCGCTCATCGGCGGCCAGCATGCCGCTGGCGTCGTCGCAGTAGTCATCGACCACCCAGCCGGCGCGGCAGGCGATGTCCAGGAACCACAGCATGTGGCAGCTCGCGAGCGACGCGACGAAAGCTTCCTCAGGGTCAACCGCCGACGCATCCGACATCGGCACCGCCACCACTTGCGGCGAAGAAGACCCGGCCACCACAGCGCCGCCGTCGAAACGCCACTGGTGAGCGCGGCGGTAGCGGCGGTCGGTGAAGCGCTGGCCGTCGCGTTGCCAGGCGATCTGGGCTGTGTACTCTGACATCTGGCGGCTCATAGTTGCTGCGCGGCTCGACAGCCTAACCGGGTTCACGCCAAGCTCTCGAGCAAATGTGGCTTGGCGGCTTGATACCCACGGGGGGCGGCCGGCTTCGGCCGGCTTCGGCCGGGCTTTGGGCGCACAGGACGCTGTGTCACCGGCGGAGGGCAGAATCAACACCCACACCAGCCCACTTCGGATCAACATGCTCTGTGCACTCCGCTTCGCCCCTTGCTGCCTGGCCTTGATGCTGTCGCTGCCTGTCGCTGCGGCAGGACCCGAAGCGCCGGCCGCATCGCCCGCATCGCCCGCATCGAAACCGGCCGCCAAGACGGCCAAGGCCGCCACCGGACGCCAGCAGCTCAAGAACGAGGCCGCAGGCCTGGCACTGGCCACCGCCACCGCCGAGACCATCAACGAAGCCCAGCTCGAGATGGCGGGCCGGGTGTTGACCGGCTTCGCCGATTGCGAGTTCAAGCAGCGCATCAGCGTGACCGCGATCGACGGCGCACCTGGCCATTTCCATGTCGGCCACAAAGGTCTTCAATACCGCATGGTGCCGCAGGAAACCAGCACCGGCGCAGTGCGGCTGGAAGACAAGACTGCCGGCGTGATGTGGCTGCAAATCCCCGTCAAATCGATGCTGATGAACGTGAAGGTCGGCCAGCGCATGGTCGACGGCTGCCAGCATGCGTCGCAGCGGGTGGCGTCGACGGCGGTGGCTGCCGCCGGCGCAGGGCTGGGCATCGTCGCGCCTGGCGCGGCCAAAGCTGCCTCTGCAGCGCAGTGATGAAGGCCTGAGAGGGCTTGAGCGGCCAGCGCAGCGGTCGAACCCGCCCGCCCTCGCGCAGGCTTTTTTCGCGCCGGGTCACAATCAGCGCTGATCGCCTCGACCCAGCGAGTTGATGCCCAGCAAGTCATCTATAAGACATAAAATATGGGGCTAACCCGTAGTCGCCAGGCTCAGGCTTGAAGGCCCAGGCCTGATGCTGTCACCCCCACCCTCTGTACAACGCCCCACAGGAGTCATCGAGATGCTGCAAGCCTACCGTCAACATGTGGCCGAACGCGCCGCGCTCGGCATTCCGCCGCTGCCGCTGTCAGCCCAGCAGACCGCCGACCTGATCGAGCTGATCAAAGCCCCCCGGGCCTCGGCCAACTCGGCAGAAGACGCTTTCTTGCTCGACCTGATCACACACCGTGTACCGCCTGGCGTTGACGACGCGGCCAAGGTCAAGGCCAGCTTTCTGGCCGCGGTGGCGCACGGCGACCTGACGCTGGCCCTGATCTCCAAGGCCAAGGCGACCGAGTTGCTCGGCACGATGGTGGGCGGCTACAACGTCAAGCCGCTGATCGAGTTGCTCGACGACCAGGCGGTCGCTGCGGTGGCCGCAGCCGCGCTGAAGAAGACGCTGCTGATGTTCGACTTCTTCCACGATGTGTCGGAGAAGGCCAAGGCCGGCAACAGCTTCGCCCAGGATGTGGTCCGCAGTTGGTCCGATGCCGAGTGGTTCACGACGCGGCCCGAGGTCGCCCGCAAGATCACCGTCAGCGTGTTCAAGGTGGTCGGCGAGACCAACACCGACGACCTGAGCCCCGCGCCCGACGCCTGGAGCCGGCCCGACATCCCGCTGCACTACCTGGCGATGCTCAAGAACGCCCGCCCCGGCATCACGCCCGAGGAAGACGGCAAGCGTGGCCCGATGCAGTTCATCGAAGAGCTCAAGGCCCGCGGCCATCTGGTGGCCTATGTCGGCGATGTGGTCGGCACCGGCTCGTCACGCAAGAGCGCGACCAACTCGATCGTCTGGGGCTTCGGCGATGACATCCCATTCGTCCCGAACAAGCGCTTCGGCGGCGTCACGCTGGGCGGCAAGATCGCGCCTATCTTCTTCAACACCCAGGAAGACTCTGGCGCGCTGCCGATCGAGGTCGATGTCTCGGCCTTCGACATGGGCGATGTGATCGACGTCTACCCCTACGACGGCAAGATCGAGAAAAACGGCAAGCTCAGCGCTGAATTCAAGCTCAAGAGCGAGGTGTTGTTCGACGAGGTGCGCGCGGGCGGGCGCATCAACCTGATCATCGGCCGATCGCTCACCGCCAAGGCGCGCGACTTTCTCGGCCTGCCGGCATCGACCGTGTTCAGGCTGCCGACCGCGCCGATCGCCACCCGAGCAGGCTTCACGCTGGCGCAGAAGATGGTCGGCCGCGCCGTCGGGCTGCCGGTGGTCGCAGGTGTCCAGCAAGGCGTTCGGCCAGGCACTTACTGCGAGCCGAAGATGACCACGGTCGGCAGCCAGGACACCACCGGCCCGATGACCCGCGACGAGCTCAAAGACCTGGCCTGCCTGGGTTTCTCGGCCGACCTGGTGATGCAGAGCTTTTGCCACACCGCGGCCTACCCGAAACCGGTCGACGTGAAAACCCACCGCGAGCTGCCGACCTTCATCAGCAACCGCGGCGGTGTCGCGCTGCGCCCGGGCGACGGCATCATCCACAGCTGGCTCAACCGCTTGCTGCTGCCCGACACCGTGGGCACAGGCGGCGACAGCCACACCCGGTTTCCGATCGGCATCAGCTTTCCGGCCGGCTCAGGCCTGGTCGCTTTCGGTGCCGCCACTGGCGTGATGCCGCTCGACATGCCCGAGTCGGTGCTGGTGCGCTTTTCCGGAAAAATGCAGCCCGGCGTCACGCTGCGCGACCTGGTGCATGCGATTCCGTACTACGCGATCAAGGCTGGCCTGCTGACGGTGGCCAAGCAGGGCAAGATCAACGAATTCTCGGGCCGTATCCTCGAGATCGAGGGCTTGCCAGACCTGCGGATCGAGCAGGCTTTCGAGCTGTCAGACGCCAGCGCCGAGCGCTCGGCAGCCGGTTGCACCGTCAAGCTCAACCCCGAGCCGGTCAAGGAATACCTCACCAGCAACATCGTGCTGATGAAAAACATGATCGCCGACGGCTACCAGGACCGCCGCACGCTAGAGCGTCGCATCAAAGCGGTCGAAGCCTGGCTGGCCAAGCCGGAGTTGCTAGCAGCCGACCGCGATGCCGAATACGCTGCGGTGATCGAGATCGACTTGAACGAGCTCAAGGAGCCGGTGCTGTGCTGCCCGAACGACCCTGACGACGCCAAGCTGCTCAGCGAGGTCGCCGGCACCAAGATCGACGAGGTCTTCATCGGATCGTGCATGACCAACATCGGCCACTTCCGCGCCGCCAGCAAGCTGCTCGAAGGCCGGCGCGACATCCCCGTCAAGCTCTGGGTTGCGCCGCCAACCAAGATGGATGCGCAGCAGCTGACACAGGAAGGCCATTACGGCGTGTTCGGCGCTGCCGGTGCGCGCACCGAGATGCCGGGCTGCAGCCTGTGCATGGGCAACCAGGCCCAGGTTCGCGAGGGCGCGACAGTGGTCTCGACCAGCACCCGCAACTTCCCGAACCGGCTCGGCAAGAACGCCCAGGTCTACCTGGCCTCGGCCGAACTGGCGGCGATTGCCAGCAAGATCGGCCGCATCCCGACGCTGGCCGAGTACCAGGCCGACATGGGCGTGATCAGCCAGAGCGCCGACACGATCTACCAGTACATGAACTTCGACCGGATCGAGGAATACGCCGAGATCGCCAAGGGCGTGACGGTCTGATGCTGCGCTAGCTCAGCGCCGCAGCGTCTCAAGCAAATGTGGCTTGGCGGCTTGATCCCCACGGGGGCCGGCCAGCGCAGGCGCTGATCACTCGACTGCGTCGCCGCGGCGGTCGGCCTGCAGCACCCGCTCAGGGATCTCCCAGATCAGCAGGCGCGGCGGCGTCTGCTTGAACGCCTTGCTGGCCAAGTAAGCCCGCGCAGCGCCGCCGAAGTCGCCGCCATCGAGCGCGAAGTTGGCGACTCGGGCATCGAGCGCCCGCGCCAGGAAGGGCTCGAAGTTCGAGGTACGGGAGAACGAGGTGCCGATCAACGCGATGCTGGGCAGGTCGGCATCACCGAACAAGTCGTCGTTGTTGCTGGCTGGCGCCGCCTGGGTCGCTGCACGTTCGAAGCGGCTTTGCTGCGCACGCTCAGGCAGCGGCTGCAACGCCAGCGGCAGGCGTTCGAGTCCAGCCAGCCGGACCAGGTCGCCAGCGCGCGCTTGCTCAACGCGGTCGGTCAGCCGCCAACCCGAGCCACTGGCGGCAATGGTGACCAGCGCGTTGGCGCGCTGCGCCACCAGACCGGCTGCCGCCTGCGCGCCCGCCTCGGTCCAATGGCTGTCGGTACGCAGGAACGCTGGCTGGCCCTGCTGTCGCAGCTGATCCAGCACGCCACTGAGGTCGACCGCCGGCACCCCGACAGCTTGAAGCGCCGTGGTCCAGCGCGCAACGCGGCCGGCAAACTGCGCCGGCCTAGGCAGGCCGCCCAGGTGCGCGGCGTCGATCCGGCTCTTGTCGGGCACGACCACGACGAGCAGCTCGACGCCCTGCAAGCGCAGCCGCTTGTGCAGCGCCACCACCTCGGCGGCGCGCGACGCGGCCGAGACCTCGCCATCGAGATGCGGCGCCAACTCGTCGGCCAGGAACAACCAGTCGCGCTGACCCTCGCGCACCCGCGGGCCCAGGTCGCGCAGCGCCAGCCAGCTCAAGCCTCGCTCCAAGGCCGCCGCAGCCTGCGGCAGCGGCGCGTCGGACATCGCCTTGGCCAGCTCTTGCATAGGCTCGGCAGCCATCAGCTGGCGCCAGCCAAGCGCCGGATTGGCCAGCTTGAGCCTGCCGTCGATCCAGCCCACGCCGTTGCTGACCAGCCCGACGGCCATCAGCAGCGCAAAACTGGCGCCGGACAGCGCATGCGGCGCGGCGGCGTGGCGGGCCAGCCGGGCGACAACGCCCTCGGGCAGGGGCGCCGGGTGGGGCGCGGGGCTGGACCCCGGGTTGGACGCGATCGGCACGCCCGCCGGGACGGTGTTGGAGTTCATCGGCAGCTCAGAATTGGAAATACAAGAAAGGCACTGCACCGCGGCTGGCGATCAGCCCATAGGCGAACAAGAATCCGAACAGCGGCCATTGCCCGACCAGGCTGAGCGCTGAGGCCGGCAGCCGACGCTCGAGCCAAGGCTGCACCGCGGGCCCCAGCACGCAGGCCAGGCCCAGCACCAGCGCCAGCCCATGCGAGGGCCGCAACAGCGTTCGCAGCGCAGCGCTGAAGTCGATGCCCTGCAGCCCGGCTTGGCCGGCGTACATCGTCAGCGCGGCGTCGAAGCCGTGGGCACGGAACACCGTCCAGGCCAGCATCACAAACAACAGCGTCAAGGCGCGCGACAACCAGGCCGGCGGCGCCGGCCAGCCCGCTTGAGCCCAGGCCCGGGCGATGCACAGCGCCGCGCCATGGGCAGCGCCCCACAACAAGAAGTTCCAGCTGTCGCCGCCATGCCACAGCCCGGCGATGGCCATCGTCAGCAGCAGGTTGACGTAGACCCGCAGCGCGCCAACGCGGTTGCCGCCAAACGGGATGTAGAGGTAGTCGCGGATCCAGCTCGACAGCGACAAGTGCCAGCGGCGCCAGAAATCCTGGATGCTGCTGGCCAGGTAGGGTTGGCGGAAGTTCTCCGGAAATCGGAAGCCCAGCATCAGGCCCAGCCCGATCGCCATGCCGCTGTAGCCGGCGAAGTCGAAGAACAGCTGCAAGCTGTAGGCGATGCAGCCGGCCCAGCTGTCGGCCAGGGTCGGCGCCGGCAGGCTGAACACCAGGTCGGCCAACGGCGCCAAGGTGTCGGCGATCAGCACCTTCATGCTCATGCCGACCATGAAGCGGCGTGCGCCCAGCGAAAACTGCGGCCAGTCGAAAGGCCGCGAGACCAACTCGCGCTTGACCCACTCGTAGCGGATGATAGGCCCGGCGATCAAGTGCACGAACATCGACTGGTAGGCCCCGAAGCTGGTGAAGCTGGGGTCGGCCGGCACGGTGCGCCGGTAGACATCGGCCAGGTAGGAAATCGACTGCAGCACGATGAACGACAGGCCGATCGGCAAGGCCACGCGCTGCCATTCGGCCGGCATCGCGCCGGGGCCCAGCAGCGCGGCCAGGCTCTCGACGACGATGTTGGCGTACTTGAACCAGCACAGCAGCCCCAGGTTGATGGCAATGAACAGCGACAGCGCGACGCCGCGGCCCTGCCCCTCGGCCAAGCGCGCGATGACCAGACCGCCGACCCAACCCAGCCCGGCCAAGCCGATGAACATCAGCAAGAAGGTCGGGCTCCACCAGCCGTAGAACAGCCAACTGCCGAACAGCAGCAAGGCATTGCGCTGCGCCGGTCTGACCAAGGCGTAAGCGCCCAGGAACAAGGGCAGGAACAGCGACAGGAATTCCAGCGACGCAAAGACCATGGTGACAAGCTCTGTGGTTGGGTGGCGAGAGGTCGCGTGTCAGCGCGCCACGCTGTCGGCGGCCATGAACAGCCGCGGCGCGGCTGCTGCCGGCATCACGAAGACGCTGTAGCGCTGGCCGGCCTGCAAGTTGCCCAAGGCCAGCGGGGTCGCGGTCGGCTTGCCGCCGCAGCGCAGCTGCACCGAGATGCTGACCGGGTTGAGGGCCCGGCGCTGCAGCGTCCCGCTGGGCACGGCCTCGAACAGCGCAACGCTGCGCCCGACCACGCTGAGTCCGGCCGACGCGCAGCGCGGGTCGAGGTTGTAGAGCGCCAGCGAAGACTTCAGCGCGTTGAAGTCGTCGGGCTGCTCGCGCAGCACGGTCTGCGTCACCGCGCCGGCGCCAGGCAGCGCGACGACGGTGGCGAACTCACCGGGCTTGACGCTCAGCGCGATGTCGCTGCGCTGGCTGCCGGCATGGAAAGCGCCCTTGACCTTGGCACCGGCGTTGACGCTGAAGAACGCCGTCGCCGGCGCACCGAGATCGAGTCGGCTGCGCGCCTTGGACCCGGCGGCGCTGAGCTCGAGCGCGTCGCTGCCGGCATTGACGAAGCGAACGAAAGCCGCGTCCTGGCTGGGCCCGGTCTCGTAGAGCGGAATCTCGGCGGCTTGCGCGGCCCATCCCGCGCTCGCCAGCGCCAGCGCCATCCCAAGCCGTCGCTGCGGCCTCATGACTTCTTCAGCGCCTGCACGGCCGGCAGGTCGGCCAGCGCCTTGGTGATGGCCTCGCTCCAGGACTTGTAGCCCGCGAGCGAGAAGTGCTGGCCGTCAAGCGTCGTCCACTGCCCGGGCTTGGCCATCTTCAGCGAGTCCACATAGGCGCAGGGTGCAACGTTGCTGGCCAGAAAGCCCGACATCATCTCGACCCGCTGGTCGTTCTTCTGGTACTTGCCGCCGGGCTGACCCCAGGGCGGGCCGACCCAGACGCAGGGCGTCTTGGTGCTGCCGACTTCCTTGACCAGGCTCGTCACGCCCTGCCAGGCCCAGGCCCGGGGAAAGGCCGGCTTGTCGTAGGACGCCATGGTGTCGCCGATGATGATGACGACGAGGTCGGGCTTGTCGGTGGCGATCAGCTGCGTGATCGGCGTGGTCATCGAGTCGCGGCCCTTGATGACGGCCGCGCCACTGCTGCGGTCGCCGCTACAGGGCACGGCGATGGTCTTGAGCCAGTCGCCCGCGCTGGCGCCGCAGGCGCCCACGGCATGGACCTTGGCACCCTGCGCGCTGAGGCTATCGTGCAAGGGGTTGATCAAGTAATTGGACTGCGACAAATGGCTTTCGCCGATGACCAGCAAGGCCAGTCCGGCCAGCGCGGTAGCGGGCATGGTGTGAACTCCGAGATGTAGTTGCTAAGTGGAATTTGGTACGGGCTTGGCCGGTCTAGTGCATGGCCGGCAAAGACAGCCCGGCGATCGCCTTGCCCAGCGCGACGCCCCAGGCCTGGTAGCCGGCCGGGTAGAGGTGCTGGCCGTCGACCGTGGGCCAGGTCTTGGGCTGGCTGAGCTTGAGCGAGTCGATGTACTGGCAGGGCGCGACGTTGGCGGCCAGGAAGTTCGACATCTGCTGCACCCGGGCCTCGGTCTTGCCGTACTGGCCGCCCTCGCCCCAGGGCGGGCCGACCCAGACGCAGGCCGCGCCGCTGCTGGCGATCTCCTTGCTCAGGCTGGTCACCTGCTGCCAGGCCCAGGCCTTGGCGAAATCCTTCTTGTAGTTGGCCATCGTGTCGCCCATCACGATGACCACGAGCTTGGCCTTGTCGGCGGCGATCAGCGGCTTGACCGGCTGGGTGCTGGCGTTCTGGACCACCAGCGTCACCGGGCCGTTGCCGATGCGCTCGGCGCCGCAGACCATCTTGGCCGCGCCCAGCCAATCGGCGGCCGACGCACCGCAGGCCGACAGCGAGTGCACCAGCGCGCCCTGGCGGCTCAGTTCGTCATGCAGCGACTTGATCAGGTAGTCGGGTTTGGACAGGTGGCTGTCGCCGATCACCAGCACCGAGGCGCCGACGATCAGGGTGGAGAGCAGTGGCATGGAGGGGTCCTGATTTCAAGAAGTGGCGGGTCACTGGCCGAACGGCGAGGCCGGGCTGCTGAAGGGCAGCGACAGCGGCGCGCTGATCGGGTGGAAGCTGTAGCGCAGCGTCAACCCGGCGGCCCATTGGCGGTAGCTGCCGCTGGCGTTGTTGTCGCTGCGCAGGCTGGCGTCGACCAGCCAGTTCGGGTTGAACTGGTATTGCGCGCTGGCGGCCAGCTTGTAGGCGACGCCCGACGACGACACAGTCTCTAGCGCGATGCCAGCACCGCCGGCCCCGACCCCGACCCCGGCGATATCCTGGCTGAACTTCTGGAAGCCCAGCGCGCCCTGCACCAGGTAGCTGACCGGCCCGCTGCGTTGGGCCCAGTTCAGCGGCACTGTCAGCGCGTTGTAGCGTTGCGGACTGAAATAGCCGCCCTGGCCGAAACCAAACTCGCCGAGGTTCTTCTGGTAGGACAGGCTGTTGAGGTCCAGCCCCATGCTGAGCTGGCTGTCGGCGCGGCTGCGCAGGCTGAAATAGCTGCCCAAGCCGAATTCGCTGCGGCCGTTCGCTGCCACCTCGCGGCCACGCAGCTCGTGCCGGGCCGCGCTGCCATAAAAGCCGTAGCCTCCCAAGTCCTTGGACAGGTCGACGCGAGCGCCGCTGGCGACCACCCCGCCCCAGACCTTGCCGCTGACGCTGTCGCGCACGCCGGCGAACGACAGCAAGCTGTCGGTGACCGGCCGCCTCGACAGGTTGACCCGGTAGCGCAGCGAACCGTCGTCAGCCAGCGCGCCATCGACCTTGACGCCGCCAACGGTGTTGCTGTGCGCAAAGCCTCTAGGCGTCTGGCCGAGGTCGACCGCGATGCCAGGAGCCGCATAAGCCACCGCCAGCGCGACGCCCGAGGCCTTCTGGGTGATCGTCGCTCCGGTGGCAGACGATCCAGCGTCCAGCGACACCTCGGTCAGCTGCAATTTGACCTTGCCCTCGCCCAAAGGCAGCCGCAACTCGACCGGCAACTCGGTCTGGCGCAACGCGCTGGTGCCGGCCACGCCGCTGCGCTTTCGGCCGTGCAGGCCGACCGATGCTTCGGGGCTGAGAGCCTGGCGGATCTGGTCGAGCTCGTTGCGCAGGTTCGGGCCTGCGGGCTGCTCAGCGGTGGCGACCTCGGTCGCTGCAGCGCTGGTCGCGGCCAACAGCGTGGCCGACGTGCCGCCGGCGACGGCGCGAGTCGCCGTTGCGGCCTGCTGCAGCGCTGCGTTGGTCCTGACCGGCGCGCTGCGCCAGTAGTCCACCGGCGCGGTGGGCGGCAAGAGCAGCGCTGCGGTCCGCAACTCGGCGCGACCGCTGCGGTCTTCGAGCAAATTGGCCGGGTCGCCAGCCGCCTCGCCCGCCGCCGCCAAAACCGCCTGGTGTCCCGGAGCAGGGGCGTTTTGCAACGCGATGGCACGTTCGAACAAGGTCGCCGCCCGGGCCGACTGACCCTGGTCGCGGTACAGCCGGGCGGCGCGAGCCATCACCTCGGCGTCATCGGGGGCCAGGCCCAGCGCAGTCTTGAGCGATGCGGCGGCCAGCTCGGTGTCCTTGAACCGGGCGGCCAATTGCGCCGCTGTCAGCTGAATCTCGACGTTGTCGGGATGCCTGGCAGCCAGACTGCGGGCGGTCTCCAGCCCGACACGCTTGTCGCCAGCGGCCATTGCCAGCCTGGCCAGCACGGCGTCGCCCAGCGGGTCGCCGGGTCGCTGCAACTGCAAGGGGCCGAGCAAGGCGCGGCCGCCGGCCAGGTCGCCGCGCTCGCGCAGCAAGTCGGCCTGACGCAGGCCTTGGTGGTACATCAGGTCGTCCAGGCGCTTTCGGTCGCCAGCGCTCAGCGTGCGAGTGGCCAGGTCCTGCAGCACGCCGGCGCATTCGACGTCCTGTTGAGTCTTGAGCAGCAGGACAGCGTATTGCAAGGTGTCGGCCGCGCTCGGCTGGTGGCTGCGCGACAACAAGTCGCGCAGCAGCCCCAGGCCGCGGTTGGGTGCGCCAGCATCGACATAGGCCTCGGCCAGCACGCCCAGCAGGTCGCGGTTGCCAGTGGTCAAAGGCTCGGCCTGGTCGAGCAGCGCCAGCGCCTCAGGCTTGCGGCCCTGGCGCGCCAGACTGGCCGCCAAGGCCGCCTGATGCTGCAGCCAACTGCGCCGCTGCAGCGAGGCGATGTCGGCGTTGCGGTCCTTGGCCGGGATGCGGTCTAGCGTCTCAAGCGCCGAGCGCCACTGGCCGCGGCCGGCGGCCAAGCTGGCGCTGGCATGCAGCGCGACCAGGTTGTCGGGCTGGCTGGCGAGCAAGCCGTCGATCAGGCCTTGCGCCTCGCTGTGGCGGCCCTGCGAGGTGTAGAGCTCGGCCAGTTCCCAGCGGATCCAGGGGTTGTTGCGGTCTTGGGCCATCGCTTTTTCGAGCGTGACCTGGGCCAGCGCCGTGTCGCCGCGGCGCAGCGCGGCCTTGGCCTGGCCGCTGGCCAGCGTGGCACGCAGGCGGTTCATCTCGTCGACGCCGCCAACCTGGGCCGGCTTCAGGCCGTCGATCAGGCGGCGCGCCTCGTCGGGGCGGTCGCTGGCGGCCAGCAGGCCGGCCAAGCCACGCAGCGCCGCCGGCTCGTCGGCGTTGCGCGCCAGCACCTGGCGAAAGCCTCGCTCGGCGGCATCGGCCTCGCCGGCCTGGGCTTGCAGCGCCGCCAGCGCGAGCATTGCGCCGTCCAGTCGAGGGTCGAGCTTGATCGCCTGCTGCAGCAGGTTGCGCGCCTGCGCCAGGTCGCCCTCACGCTGCGCGGACGTGGCTTGCTCGATCAGCAACTGGTAGCGCGTCGACTGCAGTGCCTTGGCCCAGTTCTGGCCGTTCTTCTGCTGCGTGGCCTGGGTCAGCAGCGCCGCCGATTCCTCCAAGCGGTTCTGCTGCATGCGCACCAAGCCCAGGCCGCCGAGCGCATCCGGGTCTTTGGCGTGGGTCTTGAGCCGGGCCAGATACTGGCTCTCGGCCAGCGCCAGATCACCCTGGCCCAGCGCCTTCAGCCCGGCGGCGATCTGCGGCTGCACCTGGCCCGGCTCACCGGCCTTGGCCAGCGTGGCGAGCTTCTTCACGGCGCCTGCGCGCAGTTCGGCCACCTCGCTGTCATCGGGGTGGAGCTTCAGGTAGGTGTCGAACAGCGCCAGCATCTCGGGCTTGGTGCTCGGCCAGCTCAGCGCCATCTTCCAGCACTCGATCGCGAAGCCGCTGACGCTGGGCACCAGCGAGACTCGGCCCAGCCGCTGGATGCCCTCGATGCGGGTGTCCCAGCGCGGCTCCTCGCCGCGGGCCAGGTGGAAAGCCAGATGCAACTCGATCTGCGGATCGTTGGGGTTGTCCTTGGCCAGCCGCTCGAAACCGGCCCGCGCAGCCTTCCAGCCGGTCGGCAGCTTGCTGAAGACACGGTAGTACTCGAGTCCAACATCGCCAACCGGCTCGCTGCCGCCGAGCGCACGCTGGTACTGCTCGACCGACTTCTCGATGTCGCCCGACTCGTGCAACAGCCTGGCCTGGTCCAGCGCCTTGGGGGCATCGCCGCTGCCCAAGGTGATGTCCTGCGCCAGCTGGGTCGCCCAGCGGCCTTGGGCGTCCAGCGCGCGCAAGCGGACCAAGATCTCGGCCGCGCCGGCACTGCGCTTTTGCGCCAGCTCGCCGTGCGCCAGGCCGTAGAGCGCGCGCGGCTCGTCGGGTTGCAGCCGCAGCAGCTTCTTCCAGGCCTCGGCGGCGCGCGCCGGTTGGGCCTGGGCTTGCCAGTACAGGCCTTGCTGGAGCAGTGCTTTGGCGGCCGGGCTGGTCTGGGCGAGACCCGGCTGCGAGCCCAGCGCGAGCAGGACGGCGAACGCTAGTGGGTGTTTGCGGAAATGCATGGGGTTTGCCATTGGAGTTGCACCTGCCCGTTGCGCAGGAATTGGTAGCGGTTTTCGATCCAGCCGAGCCCGAACAGGCTCAGCGCGTGGTCGTAATACGAGGGCAGCGATTGACCCCACTGCGCCGGCAACATCGAGGCCGTTTGCTGCGCGCGGGCGCGCCCTGCCTGCTGCGCCACAGCCGCCGCGTTGCCGGCCTGGCGCAGCGTGGGCAGCAGCGCGGCCGAAAAGCCGTAAGGGCTGACGCCGCTGCCACGCCCGCTGCGCAAATCGACCTTCTCGGGCGGCCCGGCGTCGGCGCGCACCAGCCTGGCCATGCCGGCCAGCGCGCGGCGCAAGGGCTTGGCCAGCGGATCGTCGGCAGCGGTCATGCCAGCCCAGAGGTAGACCCGGATCGCGTCGTAGCTGCCCTGCGCGCCCAGCACCGGGTCGGCGGTGAAGGCCGGCCGGCCATCGGCCCCGGCGCGGTAGCCAACCCAGTCGCCGGCCAGGCCCTTGGTGGAGGTCGCGGCGATCATCCGGGCGGTGCCGGCGGCGATCTGGTTCCAGGGCCCCTGCGGGTCCTCCAGCGCGAAGCGGCGCAGCAACGGGATCGGCAGGTAACTGGGGTTGAGCCGCCAGCTGCCGTCGGGCTGGACGAAGCCATAAGGCCCCGGCAACAGCATCGCGCCCAGACCCGGCAGCGCGACGACCTCTTGCTCGACGATGGTCTTGAGCAACAATCGACCGTCGCGTTGGTAGTCGGGGCGTTGCCACAGCCGACCGGCCTCGAGCAGCGCATAGGCGAACCAGAGGTCGGCATCGGAGGCCGAGTTGGCGTCGAGCACGCGCCAAGTGCCGTCGTCGGCGCGGCCCCAGTGCCAGGCAGGCAATCGCCGGGCCAAATCACCGCCAGCCAGGTTGTGCAGGCTCCAACGCCACAGCCGGTCGAAGGCCGGCCGGTCGTCGGCCACCAGCGCGAAGAACATCGCGTAGGACTGGGCCTCGGAATAGCTGTCGCGCGATGCGGTCAGCGCCGACATCACCCGGCCGTCGGCATTGACGAAGTGGCGGTTGAAGTCCTGCCACAGCGGCCAGTCAACGGCGGCGCAGACCGGCACCTGGGCCTGCACGCAAGTGCCCAGCAGCGCACCGATCGCCAGCGCGCAGGCGCTGCGGTGTACCGCGATGCCTGGACGGTGCAGAAGACTCATCGCCCAGTGCGCTTTCTGAATTGCGCCTGCAACAAGCGCAGCACCAGACCGGCGAGCAGGGCGGTGCCCAGGCCTGTGACCAGCAGCAGCTGACCCATGTTGCCGGACAGCGACATCCGGGCGCGGCTGAACCAATCCAGGTCGCTGACGTCATAGGTCGACTCGCCGGCCAAGGTGTCGACCTTCGTGCCGCGCAAGATGGCCAGGCTGCCAGCGATCCGGGGCGTCTCGCCATCGGCACCCAGCAGCGACTCGACCGCGCCATTCAGCGCAGCCGGATCCGGGGCCCAGAACAGCACCACGCTGCGGCCGCTGCGCAGCGGCGACTCAAACCCTGCGGCATAGGCACTCAGCCCGGCGTTGCTGAAGGGCGGTGTCGCCGCGGCGGCAGGCCGGATCATGTCGGGCAGCAGCGCCGCTGCCGAACCCAGCAGCTTGCTGGCCATGTCGAGCAGACCAGGTCGGCGGCTGTCGTCCAGACCCACCGGCAAAGCACCGGCCCAGCGCTTGAGCAGGGGCTGGTCGGCCCCGGTGGCGATCACCAGCAAATCCTTGTCAGCGACGTCGCCGACCTGGCTGCTGCGCGCCACCGTGACCGCGGTGCCCGGGTAGCCGGTCGACTCGCTCAGGCGGCCGAGCAGGTTCAGGTAGGCCGACAGCTCAGGCGCCTGCGGCAGGTCGGGCAACACCACTGCGGTCTGCGACAAGTCGGCCAGGCGCGTGAACGGATAACCGCTGCTGCCATAGGCCGCCAGGTTGGGCATCGCCATGTGGTGCGAATAGGCTGAGATGTCCAGCGTCGACAAGGGGTCGATCGCGCCGCGCACGTTGTCGACGATCACATCGCGGCATTCGCCCTGCTTGATGTAGTCGTACATGTAGCGAAGCTCCAGCCTGGACCTGGGCTGCAGCAGGCCGAGCGGGATGCGGGCGACACCTTGCATCGGCTGGGTCTCGTCGGCCTGCAGCTTGGCCAGCAGCGGTGCACCGCTCAGGCGCTCGAGCGGCAGCAACGCGAACGACTTCACCAGGTTGGTGTCGACATGCACGCTCAGCGACGAGTTGGTCGAGGTCGGCTGCGGCGTGTAGCGGTACTTCAGGTCCAGCGGCACGCCCTTGTCCTGCGCCAGGTACAGGTCCGGCGGCAGACGCAACGCGATAGTGATGTCGCCGGGGTCGTAGCCAGTGACGTTGAGCGCCTGCGGGTTGCCCAGTTCGGCCAGCTTGACCGGCCGGTCCGCCCGCAACCAGTTGGGCGCGTCGTAGGCCCGGCGCGCAGCCAGCGCCGCAGGCTGGGTGATCGCCATGCTGGCACCCGCCAGGGTCTTGCTGGCTGTGGCCAAGGTGGCAGCGGCGAGCTTCAACTCGGCGCCGTCGCGGCCTTGCACCAGCAACAGCCTGCCGTTGGGGTCGTTCGGGTTGGCGACGATGGCCAGCGCCGGGCCGGTCGCAGCAGGCAGCTTCAGACCGGCGGGCCCGCCCTTGGCACCGACCAGCACGATCGCATGGCCCTTGGCCGGCAGCGTGTCGAGGGCGGCTGGAAAGTTCAGCACCCGGCCCTTGGCACGCAGCCCGAACCAGGACGCCAGCGTGCCGGCGGCCTCCAGCGTGGCATTGTCGGGCGCGCCCGCGAACACCACCGGCAGGCTCAGCTTGCGGCCGTCGCGGGCATCGAAGAAAGGTTCGGGCAGCAGCGCCAAGTCGTTGGCCTGGGGCGCCTTGTCGGTGGCGAGCTGCAGCTCGCTCTGGTGGCTGATGGTGGCCCACAGGCTGCTGTGCTGGGGATCCTCGCAGCCGTTGCTGTAATGGCCGATCAGCTGCAGCGTGAGCTGGTTGTACTCGGTGATCAGGTGCGCCGGCAGCTCGACGACCTGGGTCACCGGGCCGCTGCTGGCCGTCTTGGGCAGCGCCAGACTGGCGGCGACCTCGCCGTTGATCAGCACGTTGATCTTGGACAGCTCGCTCAGCAGGTCGGGTGAATAAGCGTAGCGCAGCTTGAGCGAGGCCTTGGTGATGACCTCGTCAGCGCGCACGCTGAACGGGATGTTGTAGCGGCCGTCGGTGCCACGCAGGCTGAAAGGCTGGCTGCGACCGAGCTGCTTGAAGCTCAGCCGGTAGTTGCCGGCCGCCACCTCGCCGGCGTCCAGCGGTGCGGCCAACGCCGCCAGCACCGCTGCGGGCGCGCCGGTCGAGGTGGTGGCAGTGCTGGCAGCGCTCGCAGCGCTTGCGGCGGTTGCGGCGGTTGCAGCGCTTGCAGCGCTTGCGGCGCTTGCGGCAGTGGTGGTGGCCGACGGCGGCGCCGCGCTCACCGGCAGGCCGGCAGCCTTGGCAGCGGGCTTGCCATCGGACTTGCCGGCGGGCTGGGCGCCGAGC
>Ga0214919_10004735_pt1 | contig 19688 bp, 12 predicted proteins | sample LL1503_MetaG_FD_177994 | JGI IMG/M metagenome (GOLD analysis project Ga0214919, IMG submission 177994) | Freshwater microbial communities from Lake Lanier, Atlanta, Georgia, United States - LL-1503 | ecosystem: Environmental > Aquatic > Freshwater > Lake | place: USA: Georgia | collected...
GCGTTTTTGAACCTGGCGCGAAAGAGCGCAGCGTCAGAGATGGCGCAGTGGCCGGGCTGGGCAGAAGTACTCGAGCAGGTAACGCTTTACCCAGCCGTACCCATGGCCATGCAGCGCGTGGCCAATGTGGAGCGCGCGCAAATGCTGGTGGAAAGCGCTTCACGAAATGCGCTGCAACGTTTTTTGGCAGCTTGGCAAGATGTTCTTTACACCAGCCGCAGTGACCCGGCCTGCAAAGGAATGATCCGCTGGGCCATTGATGTGGACCCACTTACCATCTGATCGTGGCTTACATAGGCAGATTGACGCCTGCGCGGATCGCTTAATTTTTTACTGTTTTTGCCACGTTTGTTAACGGACAGCGAAGCGGCAAAACAATGTGGCCTACCCCGTCATCAGCGCCACGGCGGCGGCGAAAGTAAAGAACGCGAGCGCCGTCGATACCAGAATGATGCTGGCAATGCGCCCGTTGTTGGCGCCAAAGCGCTCGGCCAGCATGGACACATTGCTGGCGCTGGGCAATGCCGCTACCAACACCATGACAGTGAGCGCCGAGTCCGCAAGGGGCACGTCTATGGACTGCGCCAGCAAGCCTACGGCGAGCACCAAGAGGGGATGGATAAGCAGCTTAATAGCCACCACCGGCAGCACATCGGCCCAAGGCACAGCAGGGGCTTGACCATCCTGCGCCATGATTTGCGAACGCGCCAGCACTGCGCCAATAGTGAACAACGCCACGGGAGAGGCGCAATCAGCCAACAGGCCCAAAGTGGCGTCGACCGGGCCAGGCAAAACCAGGCCGAAAGCGGAGGCCAAGGCGCCGGTCAAGATGGCCCACAGCATGGGGTTGGTGGCCACGCCGCGCAGGGCATTGCGCGCAGCCTGCGCGGGGCTGACGCGCTGCGCATCATCACCCGTCGCAGAAACCAGCCCACCCAAGCGCGACAGCGCAATACATAAAGACGTGGTGATCACCAGGTCCACCAAAATCGTGACGATGGCGGTACCCGCCGCCTGTTTGCCCAAAATCGCCACCAGTAGCGGTACGCCTAAAAATCCGGTGTTCGGAAAGGCGCCCACCAGCGCTCCAAAAGCCGCATCATTCCAGCCAATGTGATCGCGCAAGGTAATACCAATGACCAGGGCCACCACACTCAAGCCACACACCAAATACGTGATGCTGGCGCCGGGGTCCAGTAACTGCGCAATCGGCGTATTGGCCCCGAAGCGATACAGCATGCAGGGCAGGGCGAAAAACAGCACAAAGGAATTAAGGCCGGGGATTGCTACCAAGGGCAGCATCTGGCGCCTGGCGGCGGTGTAACCGCATAAAACCAAAGCAAAAAACGGAAAGGTGACTTCAAAGATTTCCAACATGCCCCGATTGTCGAGGCAAATGCGCGTACGACCTGCCGTTAAGATGCGCGGCCTTTTGAGTTTGCCCATTACCGGCCAAAGCCGACGCCTCGCGCATGTCCTCCCCCCACAACGCCATGAATACCGCCCAGCAGGAGGCGGTGAACTATATGCACGGCCCCTGTCTGGTGCTGGCGGGTGCAGGTTCGGGCAAAACCCGCGTCATCACCCAAAAAATTGCGCGCCTGATTCAAGTGGGTATGCCGGCGCAAAAAATTGCTGCGATCACTTTCACCAACAAAGCCGCCGCCGAAATGCGCGAGCGCGCCAAAACCCTGATTGGCAAAGCCGCGCAAGAAGTGCTGATTTGTACTTTTCATGCGCTGGGCGTGCGTATGTTGCGCAGCCATGGTGCGGTGCTGGGGCTCAAGCCCCACTTCAGCATTTTGGATACCTCGGATGTGACCAGTATCTTGAAAGACGCAGGTGGCAGCACCGACTCGGCTACCGCGCGCAACTGGCAATGGACGATTAGCGCCTGGAAAAGCGCTGGACTCAACGCTGAGCAAGCCTTGGCGTTGGCAGCCGATGAAGACGAGCGCCAGGCCGCCGTCATCATGGGGCGCTATGAAGAACGTCTAAGTGCTTACCAAAGCGTGGACTTTGACGACTTAATCAGCCTGCCACTGAAGCTCTTGCGCGAGTACCCCGAAGTGCGCGCAGAGTGGCAGGCTTTTGCTGGGCATGTGCTGGTCGATGAATACCAAGATACCAATGCCACGCAATACGCCATGCTCAAGCTGCTGGTCGGTTGCGAGCCCGATGGCAACTTGGCACCGGGACGCGACGCCGCGCGCTTTACCGCCGTGGGCGATGACGACCAAAGTATTTACGGATGGCGCGGTGCGACGCTGGACAACCTGCGTTTGCTGCCGCAAGATTTTCCGGCGCTTAAAGTCATTAAGCTGGAGCAAAACTACCGCTCCACAGCCGCCATATTGCGTGCAGCCAATAACGTCATTGCGGCCAACCCCAAGTTATTCCCGAAAAATCTGTGGAGCGATTTGGGTGAAGGCGAACCAGTACGAGTAGTGGACGCTGATAGCGAAGACCACGAGGCTGAACGGGTGGTGGCGCGCATCCAGAGTTTGCGCGCTGAGGGGACGCTGGCACAAGCGGGCATGCAGTTCAAAGAGCTGCGTGATTTTGCAGTTCTCTACCGCGCCAACCACCAGGCTAAACCTTTTGAAAAAGCGTTGCGCAAAGCAGGTATTGCTTACAAGGTGTCTGGTGGGCAAAGTTTTTTTGAACGCGCTGAAATCCGTGACCTGTGTGCCTGGCTGCGCCTGTGGGCCAATAACGATGACGATCCGGCGTTTGTGCGCGCCGTCACCACGCCCAAGCGCGGCATAGGCCATCAAACTTTAGGCAGCCTGGGCACTTTTGCCAGCCGCTACAAACTCAGCTTGTTTGAAGCGCTTTTTTCGTCTTCGCTGGGCTCGGTCTTGTCCAGTCGCGCGGTAGGCAGCTTGCACGAGTTCGGTCGCACTGTGAACGATTTACAGTTTCGCGCCAAACACACCGAAGGCGCGGAAAACGCCTTGCTGTTTCTCAAAACCTGGTTGGCCGATATTGCCTACGAAAAGCATTTGTACGACACCGAAGATAGTCCGCAAATCGCCGCCGTCAAATGGACGAATGTGATGGAGTTTTGCGAATGGATGGCGCAGCGCTGCGGCGGCCAGATGGACGATGACATCTTGATCACGCAGCGCGCCAGTAAAAACCTGCTCGACGTAGCGCAAAACATCGCACTTTTATCCACTTTGACTGAACGGGAAAAAGACCAAAACGTGGTGACACTGTCTACGCTGCATGCCGCCAAGGGGCTGGAATGGCCGCATGTGATGTTGGTCGGCGTGACCGAAGGCATGCTGCCCTTCAAGATGGAGGAAGCGGGTAAAGCTAGCACGGATAAAGCAGGCAATGAGGCGCAAGACGATGCCGCTGCTGCGATTGCGAATGCGGACCTGGTGACGCGCTTGCAAGAAGAGCGGCGTTTGATGTACGTAGGCATCACCCGGGCGCAGCGCACACTATCGGTGAGCTGGACGCGGCGGCGCAAAAAAGGCCGCGACACGATTGCCGCGCAACCGAGCCGCTTTATTGCCGAGATGGCCCTGGACAAAGCCACGATCAAAGAAGACCCGCGCGAAAAGCTACGCGCCTTGCGCGCCGAGTTTGCAGCGCGCGCGGCCGCAGCAGCAGAAAGGAAGCCGGAGTGATGCAGAAGAACCAAGACTCAGCACCTTGCGGATTAGCGTTAGAGGAGGTCTGCGTTGGTCCAAATCCGTCATTGCGAGCGCAGCGAAGCAATCCATTGACCACTTATGGATCGCCGCGTCGCTGCGCTCCTCGCGATGACGGACTTATGCAGACCATCCCTAGTTCTTTTCAATTATTACTTCACCAGCGGCAGCCCCTTTGTCTTATTTGAGCATCCTGCAAGAAGTATTTGGCTACGACTCGTTTCGCGGGCCGCAGCAGGCCATCATTGAGCATGTAGGCGGCGGCGGCGATGCGCTGGTGTTGATGCCTACCGGCGGCGGCAAGTCGCTTTGTTACCAAATTCCAGCGATTGCGCGCCAGCGTGCGGGGCAAGGCATCACGGTCGTAATTTCACCGCTGATCGCGCTCATGCACGACCAAGTGGGCTCGCTGCATGAAGCGGGCGTGAGTGCTGCCTTTCTCAATTCCACACTGTCGGGCGAAGAGGCTCACCAGGTGGAGCAGCGTCTGCTGCGTGGGGATGTGACGCTCTTGTATGCCGCGCCTGAACGGGTAACCACGGCGCGTTTTCTGGCGCAACTCGATTCGCTGTTTGAACGCGGGCAGCTGAGCCTGTTTGCTATTGACGAGGCCCATTGCGTAAGCCAATGGGGCCACGACTTCCGGCCCGAGTATCGGGCCTTGACTGTGTTGCATGAGCGTTACCCTGGCGTGCCGCGCATGGCCTTAACGGCCACCGCCGATGCCTTGACGCGCGCCGATGTGCTGGAGCGTTTGCAGCTGGAGCAAGCGCGCGCCTTTATCAGTAGTTTTGACCGGCCCAATATCCGCTACACCATCGTAGAAAAGCGCGAAGGCAGCACGCAATTGTTGCGCTTCATAGAAGGCGAACATGGCGGCGACGCCGGTATTGTGTATTGTCAGTCACGCAAAAAAGTGGAGGACATTGCCGACATGTTGAACCAGGCCGGCATCAAAGCCTTGCCCTACCACGCTGGCCTGGACAGCAAAGTACGTCAGACTCACCAGGACCGTTTTTTACGCGACGAGGGGATGGTCATGGTGGCGACGATTGCGTTCGGCATGGGCATCGACAAGCCCGATGTGCGCTTTGTGGCGCATCTGGATATGCCCAAAAACATTGAAGGCTATTACCAAGAAACCGGACGTGCAGGGCGCGATGGTCTGAGCGCCGATGCCTGGATGTGCTACGGCCTGCAAGATGTGGTGAACCAGCGGCGCATGATCGACGAAGGCCCGGCGGAGGAAGATTTCAAGCAAGTGATGCGTGGCAAGCTTGAAGCGCTCTTAGGCCTTGCCGAAGCTACCGACTGCAGACGCGTGCGCTTGCTGGCCTATTTCGGCCAAGCCAGCAACGCCTGCGGTAATTGCGACAACTGCCTGCACCCGCCAGCGGTGTGGGACGGCAGCGAAGCGGCGCAAATGTTGCTGTCCACCATCTACCGTATCCAGCAGCACAGCGGCATCAGTTTTGGCGCTGGACACCTGATGGATATTGTGCGGGGCAAACGCAGCGAAAAGGTGCTTCAGCACGGGCATGAAAGTCTGAGCACCTTCGGTGTGGGCAAGGACATGAGTGAATTGCAACTGCGCGGCGTGCTGCGCCAATTGCTGGCTTTGGGTGCGGTCATGGTTGATGTGCAAGCTTTCAACACCTTGGTGCTGACGCCCCAGGCCCGTCCGATTTTGAAGGGCGAGCAGGCGGTGCGACTGCGCCAGTCGTTGTCCACGCCCAAGGTGGCCAAGGTCAAAGGATCCGGCGGCGCCTCGGCGCTGAAGGCGCCGGTAGACCTAGACGCGGCCGCCCTGACGCGCTACGCAGCCCTTAAAGCTTGGCGAGCCGAGGTCGCGCGTGAGCACAATTTGCCGGCCTACGTTATCTTTCACGACGCCACGCTAGCGGCTATCGCCCAACTGGCGCCTAGCTCGATTGGCGACTTGCAGGGCATCAGCGGCATGGGGGTGAAAAAGCTGGAGGCCTACGCCAGCGAGGTCTTGCGCGTGGTGGCGCAGGCATAAAAAAAACCCCGCGATGCGGGGTTGTGTGACGGTGAAAAGATTTTCTTTGGGACTTTAGCGCTGCCTTGATATAGCTAGGCCGCTGTTCACTTAGCCGCACTAGGCAACGCCCACCGGCTTAATGGCGCTGGAAGCTGCTTTCGTAAGCCACGGCGGCGCCGCTCAGGGTATTTTGAAGGCGGGCGATAGCCTTATGGTGGCGCGGGCCTTGTGCAGCGTCAGAGGCGTGTTGGCGGTGGTGCTGCAGGAGCGTCTGCACCTTTGCGCGGCAGACATCAAGCGCACCGGCGAAATTCAGCGCAATATAGGCCGAGTGGTCGGCCCGAGTCTGGCGGTACTCGTCCGACCAGTAATTGAACAACTGCCACTGGTAGGTGCCCTTTTCGGGCATTTGGATTGCGGTTTTTTGCATAACAGCCATTAATTTGACGCCCCAGGGGCAAAAACGCCACTCGGAATGTGGCGCTCACCTACCACGCGCCAGACCGCCGGGCGGTTGACAGCGTTTGTGTAAATTTTTGCACCCTGGGGGTTGCGCTGGCGGTTCGGCGGCAGGTTTTGCGGCGCGCAAAGGCCACTTGGCACTAAAATCTGTCACTGCACCGGCCTTGTCGGCCCTATTTTGAAAGCCTCTCTATGTCCAGCGCCCCTTCCCACGACTCTGAAGACCACGAGCATGACACCATCGAAGACATGGTCCCCATGATGCCTATCGTCTTGCCCCTTGGCGGAGCCGTGCTTATGTTTTTGCTGGCTTTTATCGCCGTCAACATGGCTTAACCAAGCTCTTTTTGTTGCGCCACTCCCAGGAGCGCCGCGCAGGAAATGATAGGGCTTTTTCATATTTATGGCCGTTAACTCCCCCTTTTCTCCTCTCTTTGGCCGCCTGCTGGCCGTTCTTGCATTCCTGACTTGCGCCCTTTTTAATAGCGCGGCCAGCGCAGCCGAGACGGCCCCCGCCAATTGCCCGCCCTTGCTGCAAAAGAGCTTTAACCGCCTGCAGGACGACGCGCCACAAAATCTTTGCCAATATGCAGGCAAAGTGCTGCTGGTGGTCAATACCGCCAGCTATTGCGGCTTTACCCCGCAATACGAAGGCCTCGAAAAGCTCTATGCCCAATACGGCGGCAAAGGCCTGGTAGTGTTGGGTTTCCCCTCCAATGACTTTGGCGAGCAGGAACCCGGCAAGAGCAAAGAAATCGCGGACCTTTGCTACAACACCTACGGCGTGAAGTTCCCAATGTTCGAGAAAACCGTCGTCAGCGGCAAAAGTGCCAACCCGCTGTTTGCCGAGTTGGCCAAAGCCGGTGGCGGCAGCCCCAAGTGGAATTTTTATAAATACCTGGTCGGGCGCGACGGCAAACTCATCGACAGCTACTCCAGCATTACCAAGCCCGACAGCAGCGGCCTGGCGAAAGACATCCAAAAAGCACTCGCGCAGCCCTGAGCGGGCACCAGCCGGGTCTTTACAGCCATATCTCGGTTCATAGAATTATGCGTTTTTCGCATAACTATTGGCTGTAACCGGCTTGTAACTTAAGTACCCCTTCCTAAAATCGATTCCCCGCAACCACGGATGCGGCGGTTTGCTACAGCCTCGTTCAGGTGTCGGACGGAGTTGTGGCAAACCGGATTTTTAACTTTAGGAGCCCCTCCCATGAACACAAGCACCACCCCAGGACTCGACCTTAAAGCCCCGGATTTTGTGAAAAGCCCGCGCCTGATCGCCTGGGTTACCGAAATGGCTGCACTTTGCAAACCCGCCGCTATCCACTGGTGTGATGGTTCGCAAGAGGAATACCAAATGCTGTGCCAACGATTGGTCGATGCCGGTACGTTTACCAAGCTCAACCCGGCCAAACGTCCGAACAGCTTTTTAGCCTTGTCCGATCCGAGCGACGTAGCGCGTGTCGAGGACCGTACCTATATTTGCAGCGAAAAGAAGGAAGACGCCGGCCCCACAAATAACTGGATGGCACCTGCCGAGATGCGCGCCACTTTGCAACCCTTGTTCGACGGTTGTATGCGCGGGCGCACCATGTACGTGGTACCTTTTTCCATGGGGCCGCTGGGTTCGCACATTGCGCATATCGGTATCGAACTGAGCGACAGCGCGTATGTGGCCGTCAACCAGCGCATCATGACGCGCATGGGCCGCGCGGTTTATGACGTACTGGGCACTGATGGCGATTTTGTGCCTTGCATGCACACAGTAGGCGCACCCTTGACGCACGGACAGACCGATGTGAAATGGCCGTGTAATAAAACCAAGTACATCGTGCACTACCCGCAGACGCGCGAAATTTGGTCATACGGCTCGGGCTACGGTGGCAATGCTTTGCTCGGCAAAAAATGTTTTGCGCTGCGCATCGCCTCCACCATGGGCCGCGCCGATGCCAGCGCTAGCAATACCGGCTGGTTGGCAGAGCACATGCTGATTTTGGGTGTGACCAATCCGCAAGGCAAAAAGTACCATGTGGCGGCAGCTTTCCCCAGCGCCTGCGGCAAAACCAATTTCTCGATGCTGGTACCCCCCGCCGGGTTCGAAGGTTGGAAAGTCAGCACCATCGGCGATGACATCGCCTGGATCAAGCCACACAGCGATGGCCGCATGTACGCCATCAATCCCGAGGCGGGCTATTTCGGCGTCGCACCCGGCACTAACTACCACACCAACCCCAATTGCATGGCCAGCTTGGGCCATGACGTGATTTTCACCAATGTCGCACTCACCGACGACGGCGATGTCTGGTGGGAAGGCATGGAAAAAGACGACGGCAAACTGCCCGATCATTTGGTCGACTGGCAGGGCAAAGACTGGACGCCGGCTATCGCGAAAGAAACCGGCGCCAAAGCCGCGCACCCGAACTCGCGCTTTACCGTAGCAGCCACCAACAACCCTGCGCTGGACAGCGCCTGGGACGATGCTAACGGCGTGCCCATTGACGCGTTCATCTTTGGTGGTCGCCGCTCCACGACCGTTCCACTGGTAACCGAGGCACGCAACTGGGTAGAGGGTGTTTACATGGCCGCCACCATGGGCTCGGAAACCACGGCCGCCGCCGCGGGACAGCAGGGCGTAGTGCGTCGCGACCCGTTTGCCATGCTGCCCTTCACCGGTTACAACGTGAGCGACTATTTCCAACACTGGCTCAACATCGGCCAGAAGATGGGCCAGGCCGGCGCTAAGCTACCGGCGATTTACTGCGTTAACTGGTTCCGCAAAGATGCCAACGGCAAATTTGTGTGGCCAGGTTACGGTGAAAACATGCGGGTTCTCAAGTGGATGATTGAGCGCATCGAAGGTAAAACCATGGGCGTGGATAACGGCTTTGGTATCAGCCCGGCTTTTGACGAAATCACCTGGACCGGCCTGGAATTCACCAAGGCGCAGTTCGCCACGGTGACCAGCCTGGACAAGGCCGATTGGAAAACCGAAATCGCTTTGCACACCGAATTGTTTAAGCAGTTGGCCTACCACCTGCCTCCACAGCTGGAAAGTACCAAAGCGCAATTGGAAAAACGCCTGGCCGCCTAAACGCTTATCGACAGCCCCTGCAACACCGGCAAAGCCATTGCCGCTATGTAACCGAGCGGCGGGCTTTGGCGGTCTATGCAGACATGGGCTGCGGTGTCTGTGTCGTTGACGTTGACGTTGACGTTGACGTTGCGGTTTAGGTTTAGGTTGAGGTTGCGGTTGAGGTTGAGGTTGAGGTTGACGATGTTGCTGTGCGCAGTGACTGCTAAGGCAAACACTCTTGGCGGCACGAACGCACTATCCTTGCCGGGCCCAAGGTCGCGGCAATTTTCACCATGCCACAAATTTGCATACCTTCCCAATGGTGGCCATATAGGAGTTCGACTTGCCCTCATTAAAGTCACGCTTTTTTTACTATGCCGTGAAGCGCCAATTGCGCAAACTCGCTTTGCGCGGCGGCAGCCTGGATCAGGTGCGTTCTGCGCGCGACAAGTCCTCGGCGCGCATGTTTCCTGCGCCTGCAGGTGTGCAAGTGCAGCCCGCACAAGTTGGCGGCTGTCCCGGGGAATGGCTGCGGCCAGCGGGTGCCGCCGCTAACTCGGTGCTTTTGTATTTGCATGGTGGCGCCTACATCACCGGCTCCTGTCACACCCACCGCGGTCTGGCCGGGCATTTGGCAAAGGCGGCGGGCATAGATTGCTTTTTGCTGGACTACCGCCTTGCGCCCGAGCACCCCTTCCCTGCTGCGGTGGACGATGCCCACGCAGCCTACCTGGCGCTGCATGCGCAAAACCCGCATCGCACTATTGTGCTCGCCGGCGACTCGGCCGGTGGCGGCCTGGCGCTAGCACTGGCGCTGCGTTTACGCGATGCCGGTCAAGCCGCACCTAGCGCCATGGCGCTGCTATCGCCTTGGACCGATTTGACGCTCAGCCTGCCCACGCACCAAAGCAAAGCGGCGGTCGATCCGTTCTTCCCCGACACCTCGACCCTGTCCATGGCGGCGCAGCTGTATGCCGGCTCCAGCGACCTGACGCAGCCATTGGCCTCGCCCCATTTCAGCGCGCTGCACGGCATGCCGCGCACCCTGATTCACGTAGGCGAACATGAGGCCCTGCTGGGCGACGCGCATGCGCTCGCCGCCAATATGCATGCGGCCGGTACTACTGTGCAGTTGCAAGAATTCAAAGGCATGTGGCATGTCTGGCAGATATTTGCAGGCCGCTTTGCCGAGGCCGATACCTCAGTGCGGCAGTTGGGGGTGTTTTTGCGGAGCGCCTAAGTCGCAGCAATGAACTCTTTGCGGCCGATACAGCGTGCCTAGTCCGCAAACACTTCCCGCCACACCGCCAGCCCCGCCTGGCGCTCTTGCTCGGCCAGTGCCAAAGACACCTGCGTGGGCTCTTCGTTAAGCCGCGCTTTGTGCTGGATGCTGCGCAGCCTGCGGTAGGCCTGGGCGGCGGCATGGCCGAGCGGCGCGGGCAGTAAACCGCAATCTTGCGCGACCTGCAGGAGTGCGATATTGCCCACATTAGCGCGCAAGCCGGGGTGTGTCTGCCCATGCGCCAGCACCAAAAACTGCACCGCGAATTCAACGTCCACCATGCCACCCGGGCTGTGCTTGACGTCAAAGCGCTCGGCGGGTACCGGGTGGGCTGCGCGCACTTTGTCGCGCATTGCGGCGATTTCGGCGCGCAACGCGGTATGGTCGCGCCCACTGCAAATCACCGCTTCGCGTATGGCATCAAAGCGGCTGTGCAGATCCGGGCTGCCCAGTACGCAGCGCGCGCGGGTCATGGCTTGGTGTTCCCAGGTCCAGGCAGTGTTGGAACCACGCTGTTGCTGATAGTCGGCATAAGCGGCAAAGGTGGTGACCAGCAGCCCAGAATTGCCGTTGGGACGCAAAGCTGTGTCGATTTCGTAGAGATCGCCTTCGCCGGTTTTGACCGTCAGCCAGTTAATCAGTTTGCGCACCAAAGTGCCATAGATTTCACCAGCGCGCTCGTCCGGATCGTCGTATAAAAACACAATGTCCAGATCACCACCGTAGCCCAGCTCTTTGCCGCCGAGCTTGCCGTAGGCAATGATGGCGATACGTGGTAGTTCGCAATGTCGCTGTTTCATGCGCTGCCATACCCAGCGGGCGGTGATGCGCAATATCACTTCAGCCAGGGCGCTTAAATCGTCGGCCACTTGCTCGACCGTGATCAGGCCTTCGACATCGCGCGCCAGCGTGCGAAAAACCTCGGCATGGTGCGCACGGCGCAGCAGGTTGAGCAAGCTTTCGTCGTCCTCTTCGCCGCTGTTGCGCAGGGCAATGCAGCGGCGCTCTATGTCGGCCTCGCACTCGGCAGCGTCAAAGCGCTCGCGCACCATGGTGCTACCGGCCAATTCATCAATAACGCCCGGGTGCTTGAGCAGGTAACGCGCGGGCCAGCGCGCCGCGCCCAGAAGGCGCAGCAGGCGCTGGTGGACCGCAGGGCGTTCGACCAGCAAGGCCAAATAACTTTCGCGGCGCAGTAGCGACTCCATCCAGTCCATCAGTCGCAGCGCAGCCTCTTGAGTGATCTCGGTTTCTTGCAGCCACTGCCCGGTGCGCTGCACCAGGCGCAGCAGGCGGCCGCGCGATTCCTCCCGCAAAGCCAGAATACGCGGATGATCGCGCCACAGCGCAACGCGTTCTTGCATGGCTTGCGGCAACTGCGCAAGCACGCCGTCCAAATCGGTAGCGGGTGCCGTAACCGGCTTACCCGCGTCACCCTCACCTGGTTTGCAAGCACCGCACGACTTTTCGCCACCACCGAGCAACACATCAAATTCCTGCGCCACGTTTTCGCGGTGATGGTCTAGTTGCGCCAAAAATGCACTGGTGCTGGCGAAACCCAAGGTGTTGGTAATCCAGGCCAAGTCCGCATCCTGCGTGGGCAGCACATGGGTTTGCTGGTCGTCCAGGTACTGAATGCGGTGTTCCACGCGGCGCAAAAAGACATACGCCTCTCGCAAGGCCTGGGCTTTTTCAGCCGGCATTAGCCCCGCTTGCACCAAACGCTGCAAGGCGCTTAGCGTGGGCCGGGTGCGCAGCTCGGGGAACTGGCCGCCACGCACGACTTGCAGCAGCTGCACAGTAAATTCAATTTCTCGTATGCCACCGCGCGAAAGTTTGACGTCGTTGTGCCGTTCTGGGTGCCCGGCGCTGCGTTTGCCCGCATGCTCGCGGATTTGGCGGTGCAGCACGCGCAGCGCATCAAACACGTTGTAGTCCAGGTACTTACGGAACACAAACGGTGTGACCACCGCGCGCAATTGCATCGCAAACGCGCTACCCACGCTGGACTTTGGCGCCAACACCCGGCTTTTCAGCCAGGCAAAACGCTCCCATTCGCGGCCCTGGGTTTGGAAATATTCTTCTAATGCGCCCAGAGACACCGCTGGTGGCCCGGAGTTGCCATTGGGCCGCAGCGCCAGGTCCACGCGGAACACAAAGCCGTGCTCGGTGGTGTCGCCGAGCAACGTATACAGGGCGCGCACCAACTTGCCGTAATACTCCTGGTTGGAAATGCGCCCGCGGCCTTCGGAGCTGCCGGTAGTTTCACCGTCGGCTTCGTACACATAAATCAAGTCAATGTCGCTAGAGACATTGAGCTCACGCGCGCCGAGCTTGCCCATACCGATGATGCACAGCGCGCTCGGACTGCCATCGCTTTTGCAGGGCGCGCCATGGACCGACTGCACATCGGCGCTGGCCTGCGCGTAGGCTTCGCACAAGGCCAACTCGGCCAGTTCGGTCATGGCTGCGGTCACATCGCCAAGTCCTAAACCCTGTTCACAGTCCAAGACCAAAAGTCGCTCTAGGACCTGCTGGCGGGTAATGCGTAAAGCCTCACCTACGGCAAGGCCTTGGGCACGTAATTGCTGATAGAGCTCAGATTGCAATGCACCCATTGGCACACCCGCGGGCAATACGCTAGCGGCTTGCCCGTAGCGTCTGCGTACCCGTTGCGCAAATCGCGAATGCTCTGCGCCCGAAATTGGGTCAATGCGGGTCATAATTCCGTGCCTGATTCGACGTGCCAATGACCGACAACCCACCCACCCCATCGCGCACGCTTTTGATCATTTCGTTCATTGCCAAGTGGCTGCTGTGGCTGGTAGGCGCTGCGTGGTTGTCGTTTGGCTTGTTTTGGGGGGTGCTGCACTTTGTCATTGTGCCGCGAATCGACACTTTGCGCCCATGGCTGGAAGAACAGGCCAGCCGCAGTCTAAGCATCGGGGTTCGCATCGGTAGTGTGGAGGCGATCTCTAATGGCCTGATTCCCTCTATTGCCTTGCACGGCGTCCAATTGATTGACAAGGACGGTCGGGTGGCCCTTGTGCTCCCTACCGTGAGCGCCGCTATTTCCCCTCGATCATTGGCGGCTGGCCGACTTGAGCAGTTGTACGTAGAAGGGGCGGCACTGGACATCCGGCGCGCCAAGGACCGTTCCATTTGGATTGCAGGCCTGCAACTGAGCGCTTTGGACAATGCACCAGATGCCGCCAGTGACTGGCTCTTCAGCCAGCCCGAAGTGGCCATACGCCATGGCCAGGTGCGTTGGACAGACGAAACCCGTAACACCGCGCCCCTAGAGTTGTCCGATGTGGATTTTGTGCTGCGCAATCGGCACTTCAGCCATGCCTTACGCCTTGACGCCAACCCGCCTGCCCATTGGGGCGAACGTTTCACGATACAGGGCAATTTCAGCCATCCGTTGCTGGCCCTGCACCCGGGGGACGTCGACGGTTGGTCTGGCCAGGTGTATGCATTGTTTGGTCAAGTGGACTGGAGCCAGTTGCGCAGCTACATGGACATGGACACCCATGTGAGCCACGGGCGCGGCAGCGTGCGCGCCTGGATCGATGTACTACGCGGTAACTTTACCGGCGGCTCGGCCGATGTTCTGGTCAATGATGTGCATCTGGGCAAAGGGCCGGACGGCGCCGCGATGGTCTTGCCCAGTGCTTCCGGGCGCCTGGCGGCGCGCAGCATCGAAGGCGGTATGGAGTACGTCAGCGAAGGCCTTCAATTTGTAACCACCGATGGTTTGCGCTGGCCAGGAGGTTATGTACGCCTTTCCTTATGGGACGCGCAAGACAGCAAAGGAGCACGTATTGATTCGTTACCGGCGCGTGGCGAGTTGACCACCGAGCGCCTGGACTTGGGGGCATTGAGCCAGATTGCGCAGCGCTTTCCCATCGACGAAAAGCTTCGCGCCGCACTAGAGAGCTATCAGCCGGTTGGCATGATGCAAGGTTTTCAGGCGAGATGGAAAGGCCCAGCTAATGAGCCGGAGAGCTTTGCAGTCAAAGGTCACGTCCGGCAAGCCGGGCTGGCGGCACAAGCCGACGGCCAACCCGGGTTTCGTGGCATGGACCTGGAGCTGGACATAAGCGAGCGCGAAGGGCGGGCACAAATCAAGATGGATAAAGGCGCGCTGGATCTGGGCAAAAATTGGGCCGAACCAGTACTACCTATGCAGCAATTGAGCGCCGAATTGCAATGGAAAAAAACTGGAACGAAATGGACCGTGAATGCCAACAAAGTGCGCCTGTCTAATGTAGACATACAAGGCGAGCTGCAGGCGCAATGGACCAAAGAGCAAAACACCGCAGGGCCTGGAGCCCTCGATTTACAGGGCCAATTTGCCCGCCTGGAGCTGACACGCGTGCAGCGCTATTTGCCGCTGAATTCGTCTAAAGAACTGCGCGATTACTTAAAGGACGCGATCCGCGGTGGCACTGTCTCAGACATCAAGCTGAAACTCAAAGGCGACTTGCACGAATTTCCATTTGCTCAATCGCGCCAGGGTGAGTTCCGCATTGCCGCCAACGTCAGCAATGCCCATTACGCCTATGCACCAAACTCACGTCCCGTTTCGGGAAAGCCATCCTGGCCCGCGTTTACCCAACTGACCGGCGAGCTGGTGATTGACCAGCGAGCGCTCTACCTTAATGGCATGCGTGGCCTGTGGGGGTCGGTGCCCATGGTGCGGGGTGATGCGGTGATCAACAACTTGTATGGCGCGGCCACCGTATCAGTCAATGCCCAGGGGCGCGGGCCACTGGCAGATGCAATTGCCGTGACCAACAATTCACCGCTGGCCGAAATGACCGGCCAGGCACTAGCTAAGGCCTCGGCCAACGGCTTGGCCGAGTACCGCGTCAAACTCGATTTTCCGCTGGCAGACACCAGTCGGATGAGCGTCGTGGGTAGTGTCAACCTGCAAGGCAATGATGTACAAGTGACACCTACAACACCGCGGGTGCTGCGTGCACGCGGACCGATTAATTTCACGGAATTTGGTTACACCGTTAACGGCGTAACCGGTCGTTTATTTGGCGGGGATGTGCGCATCGATGGCAGCTTGGGCAGCCTAGGCAGTAGTGTCGAAAGCACAACTGCTGGGGTCAAGTCAACAGACAATGCTGCCAGCGCCAAAGCCAGCCCTTCGGTTTTACGGCTTGATGGCCGCGCCACGGTGGAAGGCTTGCGAGAAGCGCCCGAACTGGGCGGTCTGGCCAATCTGGCGCATTACGCCAGCGGCGCTACCAATTACCAGGCGAGTATTGTGATGCGCGCCGGGGTACCCGATCTCACCATCAACTCGACGCTGGCAGGCATGGCCTTAAGCCTTCCGGCGCCATTGGCCAAAACCACGGAATCAGCATTACCCCTGCGCCTGCAAACCTCCGCGCCACTAGAGGTCAGCAACATGGCTCTCGCAAAAACTCAAGAGCAGTGGCAGGTAAGTCTGGGCAGCATCGCCAATTTGAATTTGGTGCGTGATCTATCCGGCCCGGCGCCCCGCGTGCTGCGCGGCACCCTGGCAGTGGGTAATGGCGCTGGCGATGCCATAGCTATGCCGGCGCAAGGCATCTCGGCCCGCATGACAATGGACAGCCTGGACGTTGACACCTGGTCTGCACTTTTCAGTGGCCTGGGCAGCAGCACCGCGCGTAAAAAAATCAACACACCCCAGTTCGACTTGGGCGCTGATTTCGTGCCTACCGCTTTACAACTGCGCGCACGCGAGCTCAACTGGAGCGGACATACGGTGCACGGGATCAACTTGAAAGCGACCCGGGCGGGTAACCTGTGGCGCGGTCAGGTTGAAGCCACCGAATTCAGTGGCCAGATGGAGTACCGCCAGGCAGGCCTGGGCGCCTCAAGCACTGACAGCGCAAATGCTGGACGTTTGTATGCACGGCTGACCAAGCTGACACTCAACAGCAGTGCGGCGCAAGACGTCGATAAATTGCTCGACGAGCAACCGGCCAGCATTCCCGCGCTGGATATCGTGGCCGACGAATTTGAGTTACAAGGAAAGAAATTGGGACGGCTCGAAGTCGAGGCGATCAACCAGGTATCGCCTACCGCCCGGGATGCGCAACGTGAATGGTTGCTAAAACGCTTTAACGTCACCATGCCAGAGGCGGTGCTCAATGCCAGTGGTTCCTGGCGTTTGCAGGCGCAAGGTCCCGCTGCGCAAGCCAATGTGCCAGCGGACTCGATGCGCGACAGGCGCCGTACCAACCTCGATTTCAAGCTGGACATCAAAGACTCCGGCGACCTGCTCGCGCGCTATGGCATGAAAAACGTGATCCGCAAGGGCAAAGGAAAAATCGAGGGCCAGGTGGGTTGGCTGGGCTCGCCGATCAATGTGGACTATCCCAGCATGAGCGGCAGCTTTAGTGTGGCGATCGAGGATGGCCAATTCCTAAAAAGCGAGCCGGGCATTGCCAAGCTACTGGGGGTACTGAGTTTGCAATCGCTGCCGCGCCGGCTGATGCTGGATTTCCGTGATGTGTTCAGCGAAGGCTTTAGCTTTGACTTTGTGCGCGGTGACGTCACTATTGCGCAGGGTCAGGCGCGCACCAACAATTTGCAAATGAAGGGGCCCCATGCGGTTGTCTTGATGGAAGGTAGCGCCGATATAGCGCGTGAAACTCAAGCTATTAAAGTGGTGGTGATCCCAGAGTTCAATGCAGCGGGCGCTGCGCTGGTGTACACCGCCGTTAACCCCGTGGTGGGCATCTATTCCTTGCTAGCCCAATGGTTGCTGCTCAAGCCCCTAGTACAAGCCAATACCCATGAGTTTTTTATTGACGGCACCTGGGTCGATCCGCGCATTACTAAGGTCGAGCGCAACGCAAGTACCAAGTGACGCTTTCGGTCATCCAACACAGCCCATTTATCCAGGAGTAAGGTATGCAGGTTGCAGCGATACAGATGATTTCCACTGGCGTCGTGGAGGACAACCTGACGCAAGCCGGCAAGTTGCTTGAAGAAGCCGCCCGCGCCGGGGCCGAACTAGCGGTGTTGCCTGAATATTTTTGCCTGATAGGTAAGCACGACGGCGAGAAACTGGCTATCCAGGAGGAGTTTGGCAGCGGCCCGATTCAGGACTTCTTATCCGGACATGCGCGCCGACTAGGTCTTTGGATTGTCGGCGGCACCTTACCTTTGTCCATTAGCCCATCGGGACACAGCGACAAGGTTTTTAACAGTAGCCTGGCCTTTGACCCGCTAGGCGCCTGCGCCGCGCGGTACGACAAGATCCATTTGTTTCGCTTTGACAATGGCACCGAGTCCTATGACGAATCACGGGTGTTGCAAGCGGGCCACCAACCGGTGCAGTTTGCACTGCCCTCGCGCGACGGGCATGTTTGGACCGTGGGCTTGAGCGTTTGCTACGACCTGCGCTTTGCCGAGTTGTACCGCACACATGCCGCCGCGGGAGCGGATTTGTTGCTGGTACCCAGCGCCTTTACCTACACCACCGGACAGGCGCATTGGGAGTTACTGCTACGTGCCCGCGCTGTGGAAAACCTGAGTTTTGTGGTGGCCGCTGCGCAAGGCGGCACGCATCCCAACGGGCGCAAAACTTGGGGCCAATCGCTGGCCATAGACCCCTGGGGATCGATACTGGCGCAGCAGGCGCAAGAGCCGGGCGTTGTGCTAGCCGAGCTCGATGTCGCGCAACTGGCCCGCTGCCGCGTCCAACTCCCCGCATTGCAGCATCGCTTGTTGTGAATGCGGCTTACGGTTTCGGCGGCGTTTCTTCGTCGGAAGGTGCGGGCGGCAACTCGCCGTTTTTGCGCCCCGAAAACATGGTCCACCAGACGATGCCTATGAGGATCAAGCCTGCGCCAAGAGATTCCAAAATAAGCAGGGTCATGGGGTGGGGTGCTGCGGCATTGATGTCCGCGCTGATTGTAGGAAGCCTGGGCGGTTGCGCCAGTAGCCCTAAAAATCCCCCAGATACTAAAGAGCAAGTGGCGCCGATTGCCACGCCAGCGGCCCCAGCGCCCACTGTGACTGCCGCCGCGCCCCCCAAAGTCGAGGTCGGCCAGACCATCATCCAAGCGCGCAGCCGTTGGGTGAGTGTGGGCTGGGATACATTGCCAGGCTTGCAACAGGACACCATGGGCCTAGGCTGGCGCGCATGGATAAAAAGCTGCGAACGCAGCGCCAGCATGGCCCCAGCCTTGGCTACTTTGTGCCCGCAGGCCATGGCGCTAGCTAACGCCGATACAGCCGGACAGCGCGCTTGGATGTTCCGCCACTTGCAGCCTTACCGCGTCGAGTCGCTACAAGGTGAAACCCAGGGTTTGCTCACCGCCTATTACGAGCCGGTGTTGGATGTCAGCCGCACACCCACGACCCGTTTTAATGTGCCTCTCTACGCACCACCGGCCAATCTAGCCACCCGCAAGCCTTGGTACACCCGCAAGGAAATGGACACGCTGCCCGAGGCCAAAGCAGCACTTTCAGGCCGCGCCCTGGTCTATCTGGCTGACCCGGTCGATGCCATGGTCTTGCAAATTCAAGGCTCGGGGCGCATCCGTGTGCAGCAGGCCGACGGCAGCTTTCGCACCTCGCGCCTGGCCTTTGCCGGCACCAACGAGCAGCCCTATAAAAGCGTTGGCAAATGGTTGCTGGACCAAGGCCTGACCAAAGACGCGACTTGGCCCGGCATCAAAGATTGGCTGGCGCGCAATCCTCAGCGCATGCAAGAACTGCTCTGGAGCAACCCGCGCATGGTGTTTTTTCGCGAAGAGGCCTTAAGCAATAGCGACCTGGACGCAGGCCCGCGCGGTGCCCAGGGCGTGGCCCTGAGCGCTGGCCGGTCGATAGCCGTCGATCCCGGCAGCATTCCTTATGGCACACCGGTATGGATCAGTTCCAGTGGACCCCAAACCCAGTTGCAACAACTAGTCGTCGCCCAAGACACCGGGAGCGCCATTACCGGTGCCGTGCGAGCGGACTACTTTGCGGGATCGGGCGCGCAAGCGGGTGACCTAGCCGGGCGTCTGAAGCAGCCCTTGCAGATGTGGGTTTTGTGGCCTAAATGAGGCACGCCTTTGTAATGAAAAACGCTTGGAATTTGCAACGCAATTTGCAACACTTTAATGATTGAACTAGGCCCGTACAGCAAAAGCTTTCCACTTGGCGCGCAGCCCGGCGCCTTGGCTGACATCGCGCAGC
>Ga0214919_10004736_pt1 | contig 19684 bp, 17 predicted proteins | sample LL1503_MetaG_FD_177994 | JGI IMG/M metagenome (GOLD analysis project Ga0214919, IMG submission 177994) | Freshwater microbial communities from Lake Lanier, Atlanta, Georgia, United States - LL-1503 | ecosystem: Environmental > Aquatic > Freshwater > Lake | place: USA: Georgia | collected...
GCTCATCAACAATTGCCAAGCGCAGGTGTGCCAGTTCAACGCCTTCCTGAAATAGCGCGTGTGTGCCGACCAACAGCGGCAGCTCGCCACTGGCTGCAGTCGCAAGTGTGCTGCGGCGTGTACGCGCCGGCAGCGAGCCGGTCAGCAGACCCACGTTGATGCCAAGCGGTGTAAACCAGGCTTGCAGACTGCGGTGGTGTTGCTCGGCCAGCAGCTCCGTGGGTGCCATTAGCACGACCTGTCCGCCACTGCCGATAGCGCGTGCCGCAGCAGCGGCAGCGACAACTGTTTTGCCGCAGCCGACGTCGCCTTGCACCAGCCGCATCATGGGCCGGTTACCCGCGAGGTCTTGGTCAACCTCAGTCAGCACGCGTTGCTGTGCGCCGGTCAGCTTGAACGGTAGCGCCGCGATAAAGCGTGACTCGAGGCCCGCCGCATCAGCCAATGGCCCAGCCGGATCCGACTGAATAAGCTGCTTGAGTTGTTGCAATGACAGCTGATGCGCCAGCAACTCTTCGAAGGCCAGACGTTGTTGTGCGGGGTTACGCGCAGCAGCCAGATCTTCCAGTCTTGTGCCGACCGGTGGATGGTGCACGAACTGCAAGGCGTCGCGCAGCGTGGGCAACTGCAGCGCCAGCACCACGTGGTCAGGCAGCAAATCAGCAGAGTTTTGTTCGCCGCTGCGCAGCGCGCGCAGCGCACGGTCGACCCGCTGGCGCACCCGCCCTTGGGTAGCACCTTCGGTCAGCGGATAGATGGGAGTGAGCGCGGCTTCGAGAGGTTCGGCCACGGCACCGATACGCCGGTATTCCGGATGCACGATTTCCAGGCCCATCGGACCGCGCCGTGCCTCACCAAAGCAACGCAGCTGCGTACCGCGCGCCAACCCTTGTACTTGGGCCTGAGAAAAATAGAAGAAGCGCAGATTGACGAAGCCACTACCGTCCGAGAGTCGCACCAGCAGCGCACGCCGGCGCCGGTAGACCACTTCAGTCAATTGCACCTGGCCTTCGATGACCGCGCGCTGACCGCTCAGCAGTGCGCCGATGGGGGTGACTTGGGTGCGATCCTCGTAGCGCGACGGCAGCGTGAACAGCGCGTCGTCGAGTTCTACGTTTACAGTCCCAGGATGCAATCCATCTCCACACGCGCACCGCGCGGCAGCGCTGCTACACCGATTGCTGCTCGCGCCGGCCAGGGCTGCGGGAAATAGGTGGCCATGATCTCGTTGACCCGCCCAAAGTGGCTCAGGTCAGTCAGGAATACGTTGAGCTTGAGCGTGTTGGCCAGCGTGCCGCCGGCAGCCTCGGCAATAGCCGCCAGATTGTCGAACACGCGGCGGATCTCGGCATCAATGTCATTGCCGATCAGTTGACCCGTAGCCGGATCCAGCGGGATCTGCCCAGACACATAAACGGTGTCGCCATGCCGCACCGCCTGTGAATAGGTGCCGATAGCGGCGGGGGCGTTGGCGGTCTGGATAACACTGCGGCTCATGCGTCGGGGTTCCTGTTGGTTTGTGTGGGTGTGCGCAGGCGTTCGCGCCGCGATTCGGATTTGAGGATGGTGCGCGCCACGTGCAGCACCTCTGGCATGTGCCGCACGCGTTTGAGGATGCGTGCCAGATGGTCGCGGTCACGTACCTCGATCTCCATGGTGATCACTGAGATATCACCATCGCGTTGCTCGAGTGTGACGTGCTGGATATTGGTTTGCGTGTCGGCGATAGCGGCCGAGATAGCTGCCAGCATGCCGACTTTGTTGGCACTTTCGACGCGCACTTCAGAGCTGAACAGCTGCGTGGTGTCGTCTTGCCAATTGACCGGCTGCCACTTGTCCGGATGCTTGTGATAGTCGTCGACGTTGGCGCACTCATCGCGATGTATAAGGATGCCGCGGCCACTGCTGAGGAACGCGATGATCGGATCGCCAGGCACGGGATGGCAGCAGGGCGCGTAGCTGACCAGCAGTCCCTCGGTGCCGGCAACTTCCAGCGACGTGCGTTCGCCATGGGCATTGCTCTGGTCGGGCAGTAGCAGGCGTGCAGTCAGTGGCGCAAGCCGCTCGCCCAACCCGACCTTCTCGAACAGCTCATCGCGCTCGGTGAGTCCGAACTCGGTCAGTGTTGCTGCCAGCGCTGCCGGCGCCACGGCTTCGACATCGATACCGAACTCTGCCAGCGAGGCGTTGAGCAGTTGCCTGCCCAGCTCGACCGCTTCGTTGCTGCGCAGCGAGCGCAAGTAATGGCGAATGGCACTGCGCGCTTTGGCCGACACCACAAAGTTGACCCAAGAAGGATTGGGCTGGGCGCCGTTGGCGGTGACGATTTGTACTGTCTGGCCGTTTCGCAGCACGGTGCGCAGTGGCGCCAGACGGCGGTCGACCTTGGCGGCCACGCAGCGGTTACCCACATCGGTATGCACTGCATAGGCAAAGTCGACCACTGTAGCGCCGCGCGGTAGTCGCAGGATCGCGCCCTTAGGCGTGAACACATACACCTTATCGGGGAACAGATCGACCTTGACGCTCTCGATGAACTCTTCGGAGTTACCGCTTTCCTGCATTTCGACCAAGTGCGATAGCCAGGCGCGTGCGCGCTCTTGCTGCACGCTGTCGTTGCTGCGCACGCCGGATTTATATTTCCAGTGGGCGGCAATACCGCTCTCGGCGACATGGTGCATGTCTTCGGTACGAATCTGCACTTCGATGGGCACGGCATTGGGTCCGAACAGCGTGGTGTGCAAAGACTGATAGCCGTTGACGCGCGGGATGGCGATATAGTCTTTGAAGCGACCCGGCATCGGCCTAAAGGTGCCGTGCACCACACCCAGTGCGCGATAGCAGGTGTCTGCACTATCGACCACGATGCGCAGCCCATATACATCGACGATCTCGGCCAGTAGCGCGCTCTTGCGACGCATCTTGCGATAGATGCTGTAAAGATGCTTTTCACGCCCCTGCACAGTGGCGTTGATGTTGGCGCGTTGCAGCGAGGCGTTGAGTGCGGTCTCGATGCGCGACAGAAATTCTTTCTGGTTGCCGCGGGCGCGTTTTAAGGCGCGCTCAATAACGCGATGGCGATGCGGATACAGGGTTTGGAAGCCCAGGTCTTCCAGCTCGAGCTTCATGCCGTACAAGCCCAGACGCTCGGCTACTGGTGCATAAATTTCGAGTGTTTCGCGCGCCACCTGCCGGCGCTTGTGCACCGGCATGCTGTCGATGGTGCGCATGTTGTGGGTGCGATCGGCCAGCTTGACCATGATGACCCGCAGGTCGCGCACCATCGCCATGAGCATTTTGCGAAAGCTCTCGGCCTGCGCTTCTTCGCGGCTTTTGAACTTGATCTGGTCTAGCTTGGTGACGCCGTCGACGATCTCGGCCACATCGGAGCCAAAGCGCGCAGCGATGTCCTCTTTGGCGATAGGGGTGTCTTCGATGACATCGTGCAGGATGGCGCTGACAATGGTGTCGGCATCCAGGTGCAGATCGGCGAGGATTTCGGCGGCGGCCACCGGGTGCGCGATGTAGGGCTCGCCGGAGCGGCGGCGCTGGCCCTCATGGGCCAGAGTGCCAAAGCGCCCTGCTTCGCGGATGCGGTCTACTTGGTCGGGCGGCAGGTAGGCCGCGACCTTGGTCAGCAGTTCATCGAGTCCGGGAGTGCGCTTCGCGGATGACGCGGGCAGGGGCCCGGACGGCGAAGGCGCTGGGTCCATGTGCAGCGGCCGGGATCAGTCTCCGAGGCCGAACTGCGGCGCGCGAAAGCCCGCCAACTGAGCGTCGATATCGTTCTCGGCGGACAGTTCGGGGCCCGGCGGCAGCGGCAGCGGCTCGGGGGGCATCAGCATTTCGGCAGTCATGTTGCCTTCGGCGATCTCGCGCAGCGCGATCACCGTGACCTTGTCGTTGTCGGGCTCGACAGTGGGCTGGGCGCCGTTGGCCAGCCGACGGGCGCGGACAGATGCCACGAGCACCAGCTCAAACAGGTTGTCGACGTTATTCAGGCAGTCTTCGACGGTGACTCGGGCCATGGCGTTTCGCTTCTGGAATTACAGCTAAGGTCGGTCTGTAAGTATATGCGCCGCAGGGGGGGTCACGCCAGCAGATTTGCCAGCAGGGGCGCCAGTTCCGGCCGGTCGGCACGCAGTGAAGGGCCGTGGCCGGCGATGATGCGCTGCAAGTCGGCCAGCGCCCGGCCGAAATCCTCGTTGATCACCGCGTAGTCAAACTCCAAGCAGTGCGACATATCGCCCTGCGCATCGGCCAGCCGGCGGGCGATCACCTGCGGGCTGTCGGTGGCGCGCCCTTCCAGACGCTGGCGCAAGGTGGCCAGCGAGGGCGGCAGGATGAAGATGCTGCGGGTGTCGGGCCGCGCCTGGCGCACCTGACGGGCGCCTTGCCAGTCGATTTCCAGGATGACATTGCGGCCGGCGGCCAGCTGCGCCTCGACCTGTTCGCGGCCGGTGCCATAGTGGTTGTCGAACACCTGAGCGTGCTCCAGAAAGCCGTCCGCCAGCACGCGCTGCGCAAACACCTCTGGCGTCACAAAGTGATATTCGCGGCCGTCGAGCTCGTTGGGGCGCGGTGGCCGCGTGGTGTGCGATACCGACAGCGCCAGCTGCGGCTCGGCCGCCAGCAGCGCCTTGACGAGGCTGGTTTTGCCGCCCCCGGAGGGCGCAGCGATTACATAGAGGTGGCCGGTTTCGGGCATGAATGTAGGACGCAATGTGTTCAAGCGATGGCATGCCTGTGAGTCGGCGTGGATGAGCTGCGGCTGTAGCGAGTCTACAGCGCCATTGCCGCGCGGCTCTATAAAGCACATGCGGTACTGGAGGGGCGATGACTGTCGCCGCAATTTGCTGCGGCTGACAGTTTGGCTGCGCTCAGCGTGTGCGCAGACCCTCTGCAGTAGTAGTGGCGCCTGGCAAGCGGTACGGCGTGGGTTTGCCGCTGTCAGTGGGCACGCCACCTTCACGGTTATCTTCAGCGCACACGTATTCTTGAAACGGCTCGGTCGCTTCGAATCTATGCACGGCTTCGAAGGGTTGGTTGAAAGTATTCGGATCGGTAAACACCGCCCGGTCTACCAACTTGCCGTCCTCGACCGACAGTCGCTGCACGATGTGCATGGCTTGGGTGAAGGGGACGGTATCTCCCATCAGGTTGCTATCGTTAAAGCCAATCGTGTCAACCACCAGTGTGTTGCCTTCCCAATGCGCGATCGAATCTCCCAACCAACCCGGCGTTAACCGGGGCGGATGTTCGCCGCCGATACGAGCGATACGGATTTGCCGGTTCTCTTGATACAGGAAGGCAACGTGGCGCGGCTCTATCAGCAGTTGCATGCTGTAAGCGGGCCCGCCTGGAACGCCGGTGCCAGGTATCGCATAGGGCAGACATAGGTTTCCCGGCGTGCGTTGCTGCTGCCCCTGTGCTTCTGCCGCTAGAAAGCGCCGGCGAAAGTCAGCCGCCCATGGCTGTAATTGCGGCAGCGCTGCAGTCAAAATAATGGAGGGGATACCGCCAGGACCTAATGGCGGTCCATCGCCTTTGGCAGCCTCAGTGGCGATATGCGCAGTACCAGCCAAAGGCCGGCGATCACCGCGCCAATAGCCGTTGAGCAGTAACGGCGCCGCGCCAAGCGGCGTGCTGGTTGCGCTAGCGGCCGCTGGCAAGCTTGGCTTGGCAGGCTTGCGCAAGCTCGACAACTGTCGATGGGGCTCGCCGCACACCCAGTCGGTACGCAGCTGCACGTCATCACGGCGAGCAAATACGAAACGCATGTGCCATGCGCGGCTGTAATTGACAGGATCTTCGATGGTGACCACATCTTCGAGTGTCTGGCCGTTGTTCAGCAGGTGCAGTTGTTCGGTCAGATGCAACTGATCACTGACCGGCAAACCGGCGTCATCGAGAAAGATGCGTGCGCCCTTGTAGTTGACTGAATCGATCGTCAACACCCCGTCGTTGTAGCGGGCCGTGCCTTCACCCATGTAAGTGGGGTCCCACACGGCCGGGTCGGCGTGCGGTCGGTCCAAGTGCACCATGCGATAGGCCCGGTTGGCCTCGTGAACGAAAGTCAGCTGTCCCGGTGTCACCAAGATTTGCATCGGGTAAGCACTGCCCAGTGCACGCGGCATACCCTCCGGCAAGCACAGGTGTCTGGCGTCATCGCTCTGCTGTCCGCTGCGACGGCCGGCACGGATGGCTTCGTGGTTGGCTTTACCCTGCAGGCTCAACGGAGGCGCACCGCCCTCAACCGGTCGCACCTGCGTCGTCGGGAGCGTGTTGACCCAAACTCCAGAGAAACTCTGTAGCGGCAGGTCCTGGGCTGCGCTGGCCTGCGCACCACAGCACAGCGGGGCAAGCGACAGCAGCAATGTGCGGCAGATGCGGGTGGAGGTGCGCATCAGTTGTATACCCGGCCGTCAGCAGTCTGCACGCTAACGAGACTGCCGCCGGCCGATCCGTCACGTAGCGGCGCCATATGCACAATGACTTTGTCGCCGACGCGCAGCAAATCACGAGTCCAACCTTTGCCGCGAAAGACCTGAGGACTCTGGCCCTCCAGACTCCAGACAACCGTTTTGGTCTCTTCGCCCAGCACCTCAACGATCAGCCAGCAATGCGGATTGTTCCACTGCCATTCTTTAACGACGCCGTTGAGAACAACGTCTTTGCTGCGATCAAACATGGCACCGGAATGATGCGCATGAGCCATCTGCGCGACTAAGCACAGCGCCAGAGTGAGGCTTAAAGACAATTTTTTGATCATGACGAAACTCCCGGTTGTACGGCTGTCTGCAGACATCGTGCAGCCTTGAAATTACAGAACGAGCCCAGCACGAAAAACGGCAGCAGGACCCACAGCGCGCGCAACAAAGCGCCATCGCCCAGACGGGCTGTGTAGTGGTCCGACACCCAACCCACCAGCACCGGACCCAGCCCGATGGCGCACAGATTGAGCGAGAACAATAAAATCGCGCTGCCGGTCGCGCGGCTCTCTGGTGCGGAGTTGTTTTGTACGATGGCCAAAGCTGGCGACAGATAGGTAAACCCCAGCAGCAGCGGTGGCATCAGCAACAGCACAGCGGTGGACCAGCTGCTTGCGGTTAGCGCAACGGCGAACAGCGGCGCGGCGAGCAAAGAACACACTGCCGGCAACAGCGCATGCGCGCGCGGTTGCCTGTGCTGCCAGCGGTCGCCGAGAAAGCCGCTGCCGAACACACCCACTGCCACGGACAAGCCCATTAGCGGACTGTACATATGGCCGACTTGCGCCAAAGGCATCCCGAAACAGCGCATTAGTAAGGCAGGCGCCCAAGTCAGCAGACCGTAACCGGCCAGACCGGAAAAACTGGTGCCCAAGGTGGTCCACATCAGTACCGGTGTGCGCCAGAAGCGCAGCACCAGCGCGGTGAGCGGTAGCGATGCGACGGCAGGGGCTGGCGCGTCCAGTCGCCCGCGCTGCGGCTCACGCACGATTAGCGGCAACAGCATCGCGAGCAGCACACCGGGTATCGCGAGCAGCACAAATGCGGCGCGCCAGCCATACAGGGGCTCGATGGAGCCTGCCAGCAGCCCGCCAGCGGCTGTGCCCAGTGGCAAGCCTAGTGAAAACAATCCCAGGGCGATGCCTCGCTGACGAGGTGAAAAATAGTCGGCCACGATGGCGTAGGACGGTGCCGTACCGCCGGCCTCGCCGATGCCTACGCCCAAGCGAGCCAGAGCCAGTCCTGCAAATCCCGACGCCAGCCCGCAAGCGCCGGTGAACAGGCTCCACAGCCCGCAAGAGACGGCAACGATGCGCGTGCGGTGGGAGCGATCGGCTAGAAAGGCGATGGGTATGCCGAAGCCGGTGTAGAACACGGCGAACAAAAAGCCGCTGATCAACCCAAGTTGGGTGTCGCTTAACTGCAGTTCCTGTTTGATCGGCTGCGCCAAGATCGACACCAGTTGCCGATCCAAATAGCTCAGGACATAGACCGCCAGTAGCAGGATCAACACCACATAGGGATAGAGACGCTTGCCCAATCCGCCAATATTGTCTGCGCTGCCCATTGCCGATGCCCCACAATTTGCTGCTGAAAGCAGTCTTCAGATAGGGATAGCATCGGATTGCTCAAAAATTATTCACGCGTTACTGCGGCAGCTGACCGGCGCGGCTTCAACTAGGAAAAACATGTTATTTGGAGAAGCTCACTTAGAACGACATGGTCGATCCATTGCCTTGCTGGTGCTGAGCCTGCTGGTGCTCTTGCCCACCAATGCTTGCTGGTCCGCGCAAGCGCCTGCGGCCGCCGAGCGGGCGTTGGTGCAGCAGCAGCTTGCCCGTCAGGCGCTTGTCGATAAGGCTCTAAAGCCAGCCAAAGCACCGCCTCAAAGCACGTCATGGCAAAAGATTTACGAACAGCGAGGCATTGTTTTTTATTACGACCCGGCGCTGATCGAACAAAAAGACCTCTACGTCTCTATTCCCTATTTGGTCGATCTGCCGGTCGACAATGAGCTAAATCTGCTGCTCGACGGCAGACGAGCGTATCGCTCCGTGCTGTCGGTTGTTCATTACGACTGCTCGCGTAGAAGCCTGCCACCCAAGTCAGAGCGCTACTGGATGTCGGAACAGGACTATTTCTTTACCGGCAGTAAAGCAGCAGGCGATGCAATGATTGATCCGCTGCGTAGCGGCAAGCCAGAGTGGATTGCTGGGTTTGACGGGTCTGGGCTGACCTATGAGGGCAGCGCTTCACAGGTTAGCCAGGCGTACTTTGTCGTCAGAGTGCTTAATCCCGAGTTGAAGATCTGCCAGGCCTATTGGAAAGCCCCGCCGGGTTTTCAGCCTGCAAAAACACCGGCCTATACGCAAATCAAAACGCCGCCGTGCAGCCCGCAAAACCCGGCGGGTGGGTTGTTTGAGGCTTGCCTCAACACCACCAGCGCCAGGGTACGCACCGCATATAAGGATCAGAACCAAGCCTTCGACAATCCTGGCACCTATACCGGGACATTCAGCAATGGTTCTCCAAGTGGATATGGTCGCTACCTTGTTCAGTCTGGTGCCCGTGCCGGCGACTTGTATGTGGGATTTTTCAGCGCCGGAAACTTCGAAGGGTTCGGTACCTACTATTACAACGCTGCTGATGGATTGAAGGGCGCGATGTACATCGGCTACTTCAAAGATCATAAAAAAAACGGTCTGGGCATCTATCGTGCTGCGGACGGCTCAGCGCCTCAGCAAGGTATCTGGCAAGAAGACAAGCTGGTCGAACCGAAGAAGGTTTTCTTCCTTGATACGTTAGGAGGCCTTGCTCCCTGCGAGGGGGATGAGGCGCTGACTTGGACCAAGTGTTTTGGTTTTATGAAGTTCGAGTCTATTCAGGGCCAGCGTCTGCAAGCCGCGACGTCCACGCTTTATGCGGGCGCTTTCACAGAGGGCATTCCCGACGGATTGGGAACTTTCTTTGCCGACGACGGGTGGGTCAAGTATCAGGGGTATTTCAACAGCGGCAGGCCGGAGGGCGAAGGTACGCAATTTTTCGGTAGTTCCGGAGACAGCTTTTATTCAGGTGGCTTCAGTGATGGAAAACGCCACGGCAAAGGCATTTCAGTATCAGGTGGCGGATCGAGCCTTTGGGAGCGGTACGAAGGCGACTATGTGAACGGCTCTCGATCTGGCCAAGGCACGCTTTGGATTGAAAAGTCTTTTAAGTATGTCGGGGGCTTCAAGGCTGGCAAGTTTGACGGCTACGGCGTTTACACGCCTGAACGTGTTCCGGGCGGTACCGTGGTTGTGCAGGAAGGCACTTGGAAGAATGGCAAGCTGCTCAAGCCTGGCGAAGAATACGAAGCCAAAGGCAAAGCCAAGAAGGCCGGCGCTAAAAAGTAAGCGGTCTTTGTTGACACCGATTCAATAAGTAGGCCGCGCACTTCACTCAATGTTTTGCACTTGCTCACGCAATTGTTCGATGAGCACTTTCATGTCGACCGCAGCGCGAGTGGTGTCCAAGTCCTGTGACTTGGATGACAGCGTGTTGGACTCACGGTTGAACTCTTGCATCAGAAAGTCCAAGCGCCGCCCGGCGGCCTCTGGGCTGTCGATGATGCGGCGCGTTTCGATCAAGTGACCGTCGAGCCGGTCCAACTCTTCGGCAACGTCAAGCTTTTGCAGCTGCAGCGCGATTTCCTGTTCGAGCCGCGCCGGGTCGAGCGTGGCACGCAGCTCACCCAGACGCTCATCAAAACGGGCGCGGATCAGTGCATGCACTTCGGGCAGGCGGGCGCGTACGCGTGCCACCAGTACGGTGATGCCATCGCAGCGTTGCAGCAACACGGCGGCCAGGCGCTCGCCCTCGTTGCGGCGCATGGCGCATAAGTCTGTCACGGTGCATTCAAACAGCGTGCGGGCCGCTGCCAGCAACGCATCGTTGTCTTGGGCGGCTTCGCGCAGCACACCCGGAAACCGCAACACGTCCATCAGGTCGACTTGGCTTTGGGCTGAACCTGCCGGTACCACTGCGGCCGCATCGGCCAGCCGCGCGCCCAGTTGTGTCAGCAAGCTGGTGTCGAGCTCCAGCTTTCGGTCGGCTTGGGCTGCAGCACGCCATGTAAAGGTGCCGTCAACTTTGCCGCGCCGCACTTCGCGTTGCAGTTTGGCGCGCAGCTCACTTTCCAGGCCACGCAGGTCTTCGGGCAGACGCAGGGCGGCTTCGAGAAAGCGGTGATTGACGCTGCGCAGTTCGCACACGAGTGTGCCGCTGCTTAGAGTGACTTCGCGACGCGCGAAGCCGGTCATGCTGGTGATCATTGCTGCTGCGGTCCGCGGGAAGTTGCCAAGGTTTGGCGATTATCGCGGATGTTATGCTGGGTGCGTGCCGATTTCCCTGCCCCACCCGCAAAGTCTGTCCGTGAGCGCTGCTCAGGTGAGCTTGCGAGGAGGCCGGGAGCGCAACGAAGACCGTACTGCTGTCAGCCTTGCCGCAGGCGCTGCCTTGCTGGCGGTGTTCGATGGTATGGGCGGTCACGCCAATGGCGCCGAGGCTGCGCAGCGCGGTTGCGATGTGCTGACTCAGCGCTTTGCCGCCCAATCTGTGCCGATGCTGGATCCGCCGGGGTTTTTGCTGCGGACACTGGCAGCCGCTCACGCCCAAGTGGTCGCGCTAGGCAGTGAGCTGCCCGTTGAACGCCGGCCCCGAGCCACCTGCGCAGTGGCGTTGGTTCAGGATGGTGTGGCCTGGTGTGCGCATGGCGGTGACAGCCGCGTCTATTTGCTGCGCGAGGGCGAAGTCCACTGGCGTACGCGCGATCACAGCCACGTAGAAGTCCTGTTGCATGAGGGCGTGATCAAGCCCGCGCAGGTTCGCAATCATCCGCTGCGCAACTATGTTGAGATCTGCATCGGCGGCGAACCGGCATTACCCGAGTTGCAGTTGTCGCCGGCGCTGCGCGTGCAACCAGGCGATGTACTGCTGGCCTGCAGCGACGGTTTCTGGTCGGGGCTGTATGACGATGAGATGGCACGCGCACTACGTGCTGCTGAACCGCTTCAAGAAGTGCTCGACGAGATGGCAAATACAGCCGTTTCTCGATCCGGTCCACACAGTGATAACACCAGCGCAGCCGTGCTGCGCATCGAGGCTTGATTCATGACGATCGATACCACCCTGCGTCTGCGCCATGATGGCCGGGCACCCGATGACTTGCGTGCCGTGCGTTTTACGCGCGGCTTTACCCGCTATGCCGAAGGCTCTGTGCTTGTGGAGTTCGGTAACACTCGAGTGTTGTGCACGGCCAGCATTGAAGAAGGCGTGCCGGGGTTTTTGCGCGGCAAGGGTCAAGGCTGGGTGACAGCCGAATACGGCATGTTGCCCAGGGCCACGCATACGCGCGGGTCGCGCGAGGCGGCCAAGGGCAAGCAGTCGGGCCGCACGCAGGAAATCCAGCGTCTGATCGGTCGCTCGTTGCGCGCTGCATTGGATCTGAGCGCATTGGGTGAGCGTACTGTCACGCTTGATTGCGATGTGTTGCAGGCCGATGGCGGCACGCGAACCGCATCAGTGACCGGTGCTTACGTCGCATTGGTCGATGCCTGCGCGGTGCTCACACAGCGTCGTGGCATTGCCAATCCGCTGCATGGCCAGATCGCAGCCATCTCAGTGGGCATCGTCGATGGCAGGCCGGTGCTTGATCTCGACTACAACGAAGATTCCACGGCCGAGACCGATATGAATGTTGTGATGAATGCCGGTGGTGGCTTCATCGAGGTGCAAGGCACGGCAGAGGGTCATCCCTTGCGTCGCGAAGAGCTCGACCAATTGCTGGCGCTGGCCGAGCGCGGCACGCAGCAGCTGTTTGAGTTGCAGCGCCAAGCCTTGCTGTTGCCTTTGCACGCAGGCTAAAGCGATGCAGTCGCTGGTGCTGGCCACAGGCAATGCCGGCAAGCAACGCGAACTTGTCGCGTTGCTGCAGGGCAGGGGCTTGCAGCTGCTGCGGCAAACCGAATTGGGCGTGACCAGCGTCGAAGAGACCGGCACCACCTTCGAGGCCAATGCACTGCTTAAAGCGCGCCATGCCGCCGCGGCGACTGGCTTGCCGGCATTGGCAGATGATTCGGGACTAGAGGTTGATGCGCTCGGCGGTGCACCGGGTGTGTATTCGGCCCGCTATGCCGGTGAGCATGCCGGTGATGCTGCCAACACCGCGTTGCTGCTGCAGCGCCTGCAGGGTGTGCCCCTGGCCGCGCGCACCGCGCGCTTTCGCTGTGTGATCGTGTTGGTGCGTGATGCTAACGACGCTGCGCCGCTGATCGCCAGCGGCTGCTGGGAAGGTCACATTGCATTGGCTGCGGCCGGTGACGGTGGTTTTGGCTATGACCCAGTGTTTGTACCGCAAGGTGGCACGCTTACCATTTCACAACTCGATGAGGCGGCTAAGAACCAGGCCAGTCATCGCGGCCAGGCGCTGCACTCGTTGCTGGCCCGTTGGCCCGGGAGCCTGCGCTGATCCCGCCGCCGCTCGCGCTCTACGTGCACTTTCCGTGGTGTGTGAGCAAGTGCCCGTACTGCGACTTCAACTCCTTTACGTTGCACGGTGCATTGCCATCCGGCACATATCTGGACGCGTTGCGAGCTGATTTTGAGGCGCAGTTGCCCACCGTGCAGGGCAGACCGGTGGTCAGCGTGTTCATGGGCGGTGGCACGCCCAGCTTGTTTACACCCGATGACATCGGCCAAGTGCTGCAGATGCTGCGCGCTGGACTGCCCTTTGTGGCCGATGCCGAGATTACGCTGGAGGCCAACCCCGCTACGGTGGAGCGCGGCCGCTTTGCCGAATATCGCAGCGCGGGCGTCAATCGCGTGTCGCTGGGCGCGCAGAGCTTTGACCCAGTGGTGCTCAAGGCACTTGGGCGCATCCATGTGCCGGCCGATGTGCATCGTGCTGCCCAAGAGTTACACGCCTGCGGCTTGGACAATTTCAATCTCGATGTGATGTTTGCGCTACCGGGACAGCAGCGCGAGGGTGCGCTGGCAGATTTGCGTGAGGCGCTGGCGCTACAGCCGGCACACCTGTCGCATTACCAGTTGACGCTGGAGCCCGGGACGCCCTTTGCCGCGCTGCCGCCCCCGGCGCTGCCCGATGATGATCTGGCTTGGGAGATGCAGCAGGATTGCCACGCCTTGCTGGGTGCGCAAGGCTTTGGCCAATACGAGGTGTCGGGGTTTGCGCGCGCCGGCCGCCAATGTGTGCACAACCTCAACTACTGGCAGTTTGGTGATTACCTCGGCCTAGGCGCCGGGGCGCACGGCAAGGTCACCGATGCCGCAGGGGTCATCCACCGCACCACCCAACTGCGCGAGCCGCGGCGTTATCAGGCCAAACCCGTGGAGGGTTTGCAGCGGCGTCGTGTGCCGGCTGCCGATCTGCCCTTTGAGTTCGCGTTGAACGCCTTGCGCTTGGTGGCAGGTTTCGAGCCCGCACTGTGGGTCGAGCGCACGGGTCTGGCATGGCCACAGGTGCTGCCGCTTTTGCAGAAGCAGCAAGCGCGGGGGCTGCTGGAAGTGGTCGCAGATCACTGGCGTGCCACCGAACAGGGGCAGCGCTTCCTAAACGACGTCATGGCAAGTTTCCTGCCGGGGGAAATTTCGCAAGCCACGACAGGGGTTTAGGCGGTTTGCTGCGCCATTTGCAATTTCTATCCACAGTGGCGGGGTGGCCGTCAAACTATTAACGCATTACAGGTTAATGTGCTGGCAGTGCGCGATAAGACATGCGCAACCCTTTGTTTTTATTTGGACAAATTCACTGGTCATTATTTGACCAACCTCACAATTATGCTTGCATTACAGCGGTATGACGGTCGCAAAACGCAGCTGTACACAGAGTTATCCACAGATCGTGTGGATAACGGTGAGACTCAGGTAGGACTTGGCGAAACAGGGCTTGAGGGTAGGGCGCTCTGCGGCTAGACTCCCTGCCCCTTTGGCGGCGTCATGCTCTGGGTCCTTCGGGACAGGGTTGCCGATTCGCCAAGCCAACTGACTTACTGGAGCGAGACATGAAGGCCGATATCCATCCGCAGTACGCCGAGATCAACGTCAACTGCAACTGCGGCAGCACGTTCAAGACCCGCTCCACCGTCGGTCAGGACCTCAACCTCGACGTTTGCGCCGCCTGCCACCCGTTCTACACGGGCAAGCAGAAGCTGGTCGACACCGCCGGTCGCGTTGACAAGTTCCGCAAGAAGTACGCCGCCGCCGCTGCCAAGCCCGCCTGACGGCAGCGTGCGCTTCCGGTCTGGGACCGGTTGCCTTGAATTGAATGACGATCCGTGTAGGCTGCCCTGCACGGTATCTTTTCAGCGACAGTCATTCAAAAGGGTTCTCGGCGCATGGCAGACAAGAAGTTCGAGCTCACCGATCTGAGCTCCGGTAAGAAGACCGATCTCCCCGTCCGGTCCGGCACAATTGGCCCTGACATCATCGATGTCGCGTCCATCAACAAGGACCACGGCGTCTTCACGTTTGACCCGGGCTTTGGGGTCACTGCCGCCACCGAAAGCAAGATCACTTATATCGACGGCGATGCCGGCGTGCTGTTGCACCGCGGCTATCCCATTGAGCAGCTGGCCGAGAAGAGCAGCTTCATGGAAGTGGCCTACCTGCTGCTCAACGGCGAGCTGCCGGATGCGGCGGGTCTGTCAGGGTTCACCGACAGCATTCGTCATCACACGATGATCAACGAGTCGCTGCTGCGATTCTTTAATGGCTTTCACCACAACGCCCACCCGATGGCGATGGTGTCAGCGGTTGTGGCCTCGATGTCGGCCTTCTATCACGACTCGATGGACATCAATAACCCGCGTCACCGCGAGATCTTCGCGCACCGCATCATTGCCAAGATCCCGACGATCGCCGCAGCGGCGCACAAGCACTCGCTGGGTCAGCCGTTTGTCTATCCGCGTAACGACCTCGACTACTGCGCCAACATGCTCAACATGTTCTACGCAGTGCCTTGCGAGCGTTATGAAGTCGATCCGGTTGCAGCACAGGCACTGGACTTGCTCTTCATCCTGCATGCAGACCACGAGCAAAACGCCAGCACCTCGACGGTGCGTCTGGCAGGCAGCACCGGCGCCAACCCCTATGCGGCCATCTCGGCCGGTGTGGCAGCGTTGTGGGGCCCGGCACACGGCGGCGCCAACGAAGCAGTGCTGGCGATGCTCGAGCAGATCGGCACAGTCGACAATATTCCCAAGTACCTGGCGATGGCCAAGGACAAGTCCAGCCACTTCCGCCTGATGGGCTTTGGCCACCGCGTGTACAAGAACTTTGACCCTCGGGCCAAGATCATTCGTGCTGCCTGCCACAAAGTGTTGGCACGTCTGGGTCGCACAGATAACCCGTTGTTCGAGTTGGCGCTGCGTCTCGAAGAGATCGCGCTCAAGGATGACTACTTCGTGCAGCGCAAGCTGTATCCGAACGTCGATTTCTACAGCGGCGTGATCTACAGCGCGCTGGGCATTCCGCGCTCTATGTTTACGGTGATGTTCGCGATTGCGCGCACTGTGGGCTGGGTGGCGCATTGGCAGGAGATGATCTCCGATCCTGCGATGCGCATCGGTCGTCCGCGCCAGCTGTATACCGGCTCGACACAGCGCGACTACGTGTCGGTCGACAAGCGCTAAGGCGCTTCATAAAAATCCCCTGCAAAGAGCAGGGGATTGCACAACCCGACCCGCATCAACGGGCCGGGTCAGCAGCGCAGCGTATTAGACGCTGGCCTTGCGGCCGCGACGAGCGGCAAAACCAGCAGCCGCCAGACCGAAGCCGAACAGGGCAAGCGTGCCTGGCTCGGGTACTGCGGTCAGACCCAAGCTGCCTGCATAGCTGCCAGCAGGCGTGCCGCCCACGGCGCTACCGGTGACCACAATCTTGTAGCTACCGGCGCTGAGCGTGCCGAAACTACCTTGGATGACGCTGCCGCTGATTACGCCGCTGCCCAGCACGGTGCCGGTAGAGGTCTGCAACTGCATGCTATTGAGCGTCACCACACCTGCGCCGGGAATGCCAGCGAAGTTCATCGTGGTGGTCAGCGCCATGCCGCCCGCGTTTGAGGCGATATCAAACGTGAACGTGTCGCTGAAGCTGGCTACGGTGCTGGCGTAAAAGACCGGACCGATACCCGTCGTGCTGGGGACGGTCAGGGTGCCCAGCGCATAGGTGCCCGAGAATGCCGGCAGAGAAGCCAGCGTGGCTACTGCTGCGAGGGCGAGAGTACGAAGTGCTTTCAAGGTGTTCTCCAGGTGGAAAAAGTTTTACTGGATGGAACAAAGCACAAGCTGTGCCATGTGCATGCAACTGGTTGATCAGCAAAGAATGCAGGTGTAGCTCAGATGATGGCCAACGCCGCTGCATAGCACTGCCTGTAAAGAAATCCGATTTCACATAAGAGGCTTTGGTGCTGCTGCGTGGCATCGATGGCCACTGAACTGACACTGATGTGACTTGGCGCTCGAAGCAGCGTAAAGAAATCCGACACCGTTCATGGTGAGGCACTCCTCGCTGCGCAGAGAATCGTGCGGTGAACCTCGCGATCCTCACCTATGGACTGACGACAGTGCTGATGCTGGCTGCCCTGCCGCTGTTGCTGTCGGCTACGCGCGGTCATTGGCGGCGACGCTTTCTGGGCTGGGCTCTGGTGTTGCAATCCTTATGGGCTGCGGTGATTGCTGCACGCGCCTCACAGGTCGTGTTGTCTGATTGGCTGTTGATGGCAGTCGATGCACTGCGCTATGGCGCATTGCTATGTCTGCTGGTGACGCTTGGCACTGTGCCACTGCGCGCCTGGGTCGCCCGTTCTGCTCTTGTCCTGTGCGTTGGCGTGCTGCTGTTGGCTGGCGTGGCTCAACTGCTGGCCTCGTATGCCGGCTGGTCAGAGGATCTATCTCACTTGCCGGGTCTTGGCGCCCTATTGCTAACCGTCAGTGGACTGGTGCTTGTGGAGCAGGTCGTGCGCAATTCGCCGATCGCCGGCGGTAGCGGACTTAAGCTGTGCGCGCTGGCCATAGGTGGCATGTTCACCTGCGACTTGTTTGTCGCAGCGCAGGTCACGCTCAGCACAGATCAGCAGTTAGTGCTGCTGGTGGTACGCGGTGTGGTGTATCTGCTGCTGCTGCCCTTCCTGTGGTTGGGTATTAAAAACCTTGATGGCCAACCGTCGCGCGCCTTTGTGTCGCGACAGGTTGTGTTCTATGGCTCCACCGCAGTAGCGGTCGGGTTGTATCTGGTGCTGGCCTCACTTGCCGCTTGGTTACTGCAAGTTCGCGGCGGAAGCTGGGCTCAGCCATTGCGTGTACTGCTGTTGCTTGGGGCATTGGTGGTGCTGGGTGTGGTGTTGCTGTCGGAGTCACCCTCGCGGCGACTCAAGGTCTTCATCGCCAAGCATTTCTATAGCAATAAATACGATTATCGCCTCGAGTGGTTGCGCTTTATTGCCACACTGTCCCAGCCACCCAGTGATGGCGAAGATGCCCGCCACACTGCGATCCGCGCCATTGCGCAGATCTTCAACAGTCCCGGCGGCGTGCTGTATCAATGCGAATCGGTGGGCAAGCCTTTGCTGCCAGTCGCCAGCTGGAGCGCTGGCCGTGTGCCCCTGGCACCGTTACCAGCGTTTGAACCACACGAGCAACTACCAGCGTTCCTGGCTGCAAGCCAATGGGTCATCGACCTGCATGAATTTGTGCAGTATCCCGAACGCTATAGGCATATAGCGCTACCTGAGCAACTGCTCGAATCCGATGGCAACTGGCGCATGCTGGTGCCTTTAATCGAGCTCGACCGGCTGAGTGGCTTTTTGGTGCTGCAGTCACCGCCGCCGCCTTTCGACATGACCTATGAAGATCGTGACCTGCTTAAAACCGTAGGCAGACATGTCGCGGTACTGCTTGCGCAGCAACAAGCCGATTACAAGCTGAGCGAGAACAGACAGTTTGATGCGTTCAACCGCTTCGCTGCCTTTGTGATGCACGACATGAAGAACTCCGTGGCCCAGCTGCAGCTGCTAGTGGCCAATGCTGCGCGGCATCGTCATAACCCACAGTTCATGGACGATGCCATCGACACTATTGCCAATACTGTCGAGCGCATGACGCGACTGATCAGCCAACTGCAGGCGCGCGATGCGCAGTCTGCCGAGCGTCAGGTAGATGCTGTAGAGCTTTTATGCGCTGCAGTGTCGCGTGCGCTGCCGCGCGAGCCCTCACCAACACTGCACTGCGACACCGCCGCGCTAGCAGTCCGTGCAGATCCAGATCGTCTGGCAGCCGTATTTGATCACTTGATCCGCAATGCGCAGGACGCCGCTGGACCCACAGGCCAGGTGGCTGTGGCGCTGACCCTAACTGTTGACCACTGGTACGTACGCGTGACCGACACGGGTCCGGGTATGGACGCACAGTTTGTGCGTGAGCGTCTTTTTAAACCCTTCGATAGCACCAAAGGCTCCAAAGGAATGGGCATTGGTGCCTATCAGGCTCGCGCCTATGTGCAGCAGCTGCGCGGCTCGCTGGAAGTGCAAACCAGTCCCGGACACGGCACCGCCATGGTGATTAGGGTCCCGTTGTGAACCACAACCCGCCCAAATTGCTGATTGTCGAAGACGACGCCGGACTGCAAAAGCAGCTGCGCTGGTGCTTTGACGGCATGGAAGTGCTTCAGGCCTCGCACCGTACTGAGGCACTGGCGCTACTGCGACGGCACGAACCGCAGGTAGTCCTGCAGGATTTGGGCTTACCGCCCGATGCCGAGGGGGTCAGCGAAGGCTTTGCCACGTTGCAACAGATGCTGGCACTGGCTCCACAAACCAAAGTGATAGTCATGACCGGCAATGCCGACAAGGACAATCCGGTTCGCGCAGTAGGTCTGGGTGCGTGGGATTTTTTCCCAAAGCCGGTGGAAACCGACGTACTCAAGCTGATTGTCGGCCGCGCGTTTCATGTCGCAGAGCTGGAGCGGCAGAACCGCAGCCTGCGCGAAGCACAGGGCCCGATGCCTCTGGAGGGCATCATCGCGACCGACCCGCAGATGCTCAAAGTCTGTCGCATGGTCGAAAAAGTCGCGACTACCAGCGCTTCTGTATTGGTGCTGGGTGAGAGTGGCACCGGCAAAGAGCTGATAGCACGTGCCCTGCA
>Ga0214919_10004737_pt1 | contig 19684 bp, 16 predicted proteins | sample LL1503_MetaG_FD_177994 | JGI IMG/M metagenome (GOLD analysis project Ga0214919, IMG submission 177994) | Freshwater microbial communities from Lake Lanier, Atlanta, Georgia, United States - LL-1503 | ecosystem: Environmental > Aquatic > Freshwater > Lake | place: USA: Georgia | collected...
CACAATCACATCGTGGCGTCTCGCGAGGTCTCGGATTATCCATCTTTCAGTCAGGAGTATGTTATGCCCGTCGTTGAAGCTTGCACCGATATTTCGTTGCCACTCTCAGACCGCCGCGCGGGGAAAGTGCGTGTGTCGTACGCGTTGCCAGATACTCGGCGATTGTTCGTAACTACCGATCGACTATCGGCGTTTGATCGCATTGTTGCGAATGTTCCATATAAAGGCCAAGTGCTCAATCAGTTGGCGGCATGGTGGTTCATGCAGACGCGCAATATTGTTAACAACCACTTCATTGAATGTCCAGATCCAAACGCAACGATTGGTCATGCTGCGCAGCCTTTGCCAGTCGAGGTTGTCGTACGAGGTGTTATTACTGGTTCTACATCAACGTCGCTCTGGCGCCAGTATGACCAAGGCGCACGAAATATCTATGGGTATGAGTTTCCCGATGGTCTTGGCAAGAACACGTTGTTGCCGCATGCCATTATCACGCCAACCACAAAAGGTGATGCCGGGGCGCACGACGAACCGTTGACGTGTGCTGAAGTGACGCAACGAGGACTCGTGGATGCAGATGTCTGGAACATCGTGCAAGAAGCTGCCTTGGCGCTATTTGCATATGGACAAGATGTGGCTAAGCGCGCCGGTCTGTTGCTCGCTGATACCAAGTATGAGTTTGGAATTGCGGCGGATGGTTCAGTGATGTTGATTGACGAAATGCACACACCAGATTCATCACGTTTCTGGGAGTTGTCGTCATATCAACAGCGTCTCTCTGCAGGTGCGGAGCCTGAGAGTCTTGACAAGGAGCCAGTGCGACTTGCTCTTGATGCGGTCGGCTATCGCGGTGATGGTGATCCGCCACCACTCGATGATTTGGTGATTGCCGCAACAACAGATCGCTACATTGCCGCATACACACGCCTCACGGGTGAGGTGTTTAAGCACGGTGAGTATCCAGTGCAAAGTCGCTTATTGCGTTCACTTCAACAGTCAGGAATAGTATGAAACCACTTGTCATTATTTTGATGGGATCACCAGCCGATGCAGACCACTGCGCCAAGATTCAAAGTGCAGCCAGTGCATTTGGGCTTGACGTAGTTATGCGGGTGGGCTCAGCGCATCGAACGCCAGAACATGTGCTCAACCTGGTGCGTAGTCACGACGCAGAGCCACGGCCAAAAGTTTTTATTACAGTTGCTGGTCGCTCAAATGCATTATCTGGATTCACTGATCCGCAAGTATCCGCTCCGGTGATTGCGTGTCCACCACCAGGCGACGAAGTTGATCTGTGGAGCAGTCTGCGAATGCCCCCAGGAGTTGGTTGCGCAGTCGTTCTTGAACCTATCAATGCGGCTTTGATGGCGGCCAAGATACTGGCAGGTCACGATGCAGAGGTGGCGCAAAAAGTATCTGAATATCAAGCCGAACAACGTGCGCGAGTTCTTGGCGCAGATGCACAGGTTTATCATGGGTGAGCATCAATTTTCAGATCTGATGGCTGATCGCCTTCATGAAGAATGCGGAGTGGTGGGGATTTCATCTCCGTCTGATGATGTGGCACAGATGGTGTTTTTTGGTTTATTTGCATTGCAGCATCGAGGTCAAGAAGCTGCAGGGATTGCAGTGTCCGATGGTGTGCAAGCGCGTATCCACAAAGATGATGGTTTAGTGAGCCATGTTTTTAATGCGTCAACTCTTGCCCCGTTGCGTGGACCACATGGCATTGGACACACACGGTATTCCACAACAGGAGGTTCTGGATCACGCAACGCACAACCATTCTTGGTTGAGACTGTGCACGGACCGCTTGCTGTTGCGCATAACGGTAACCTCGTCAATGCCCATGAGTTGCGTGCAGAACTATTGGCGCGAGGTTTTGGACTCACTGCGTCGTCAGACACTGAAGTAATGACTCTGATGTTGGCGTCGGCCGGGGGACAAACGTGGGAAGATCGGTTGGCGCGCACGTTGTCATCATGGACAGGTGCGTACTCGCTTGTCATCTTGGTCGAAGATCGAGTTATCGCAGTGCGCGACCCGTGGGGATTTCGTCCTTTGTCGGTGGGTCGTTTGCCTGATGGTGGATACGCAGTTGCATCTGAGACATGCGCATTGAGCACGCTGGGATGTAAAGAAATGTCTGAGGTTGCGCCTGGCGAGATCATTACATTGCGCGGCACCGAGATGAGCCGTCGTCAAGCACTTGTGCCCGCCGTGAAAGCAGCTCGCTGCACATTTGAATTTGTATATTTCTCGCGTCCTGATTCACAGTGGGACGGACTCAGTGTGCATGGTGTCCGCCAACGCATGGGAGAACAACTTGCGCGTGAATCTGCAGTCGAGGCAGACGTGGTTGTTCCTGTGCCCGACTCATCTATCCCGGCTGCGGTGGGGTACTCGCGCCAAAGTGGTATTCCGTACAACGATGGCCTTATCAAGAACCGCTATATCGGTCGAACTTTCATCGAACCCACCACGCTCATGCGAGAACGCGGCGTTGCAATGAAATTCAATGCGCTGGCAGAAAATCTGACTGGGCGGCGAGTTATTTTGATCGATGATTCTCTCGTGCGCGGAACAACGGCTGGACCTTTGGTGCAACTACTACGAGAGGCGGGTGCAACCGAAGTTCATTTACGAATTACGAGTCCACCTATTAAGCATCCATGTCACTTTGGTGTTGATATGGGTCACGACGATGATCTGATTGCCGCGCGACTTAATCTTGAAGAGTTGTGCAAAGTTGTTAAAGCTGATTCATTGGCATTTTTGTCATTAGACGGCATGATGTCAGCGGTTGGTCGTCAAGACGGATATTGCAACGCATGCTTTACTGGTGAGTACCCCGTCGCAGTGCAAGCGCCACGACGTAAAGACTCATTTGAGCAGGTATTGGCGTGATATCAAACGCACCTCTTACGATTCTCGTACTCGGGAGTGGGGGTCGCGAGCATGCCATGGCTTTATGCGCAAAGCAATCACTGCGCTGTGGTCGACTATTGGTATCACCCGGAAACGCGGGCATGCCAGGTGAACGATTCAATATTGCAGTCAACGATATTGAGGGCGTTGTCGCGCTTTGCGTTGACCAAAAGGTCGACCTTGTCTTAGTTGGTCCCGAGGCTGCACTTGCAGCAGGCGTTGTCGACGCACTCGTGGCAGCAGACATTCAAGCGTTTGGACCAACGCGTGAACTTGCACAACTGGAGTCCTCTAAGACTTTTACTCGTGCACTGGCCAACACACTGGGTATTCCAAGCCCCCGTTATGCAACTTTTGCGAAGGGTCAAGCAGATGATGCAACCAAGTGGTGGAAAAATCTTGATACCGCAGTTGTCATCAAGCAATCTGGTCTTGCAGGCGGAAAGGGTGTTGATGTTCCGTCCAGTGCTGCAGAAACAATCGCTGCGATTTCTGCTGCATGTGCAATCGGGGAAGTTGTTGTTGAAGAGTGTTTGCGTGGCCCTGAAGTTTCATTAATCGCGATGTGTGATGGCACGACGGCAATCGCATTGCCAATTGCGCAAGATCACAAACGCATCGCAGAAGGCGACCTGGGGCCAAACACTGGCGGAATGGGTGCGTATGCTCCAGTCACAACACCGTACGCAACAGATGAACTCTGCGCATTATTTATTCAACCCGTACTCGATCATTTTGCTGCACTCGGCACACCATATAAAGGAGTGTTATATGCGGGGCTGATGCTGACAGATGACGGACCCCGTTTGCTTGAGTACAACTGTCGCTTTGGTGATCCAGAAGCACAAGTTCTTCTCTCTCTTTTGAATACAGATCTTGTTGAAATTGTGCTTGCCTGTATTAGCGGAACTCTTGCGAATGTCTCTGTCAAGATAAAGTCTGCGAGTGCATTAGCGGTGGTGATGGTGGCTGCTGATTATCCAGCCAACCCCACGCTCGGCGATATTGTGACGGGTCTCGCTATTGAAGAACTGCAAACGAACGTGTATCACGGCGGAACTGAGTCTCGCAATGGTGATGTAGTGACAAGTGCGGGTCGGGTTGTGACCGTGGTTGGTGTTGGTGCCGATCTAGCGACCGCACGTGACTATGCCTACAAGAGAGTAGAAAAGATTTCGTTTGCTGGCTCGTACTACCGACGAGACATCGCATGGCGTGCACCTGCTGCCTCACTAACAACATATTCTGGGGCAGGGGTAGACATTGATGAAGGCAATCGTGCCGTTGAATTGCTCAAGGAGAGTGTCGCATCAACATCAAACGACAAAGTGTTGCGAGGAGTCGGGGCATTTGGTGGTGCACTGGATGTGTCGTTTCTCAAAGAGTTCAAGCATCCAGTGTTGGTGGCGTCTACTGATGGCGTCGGCACCAAAGTAGAGCTTGCTGCACGAACAGGTCGAGTACGCGGAACAGGACACGACATTGTGAATCATTGCATCAACGATGTATTGGTGCAGGGAGCAAAGCCGATGTTTTTCCTTGATTATTTGGCGTCGTCACGAATTGATGCCGAGATGGTGGCAGAAGTGGTAGCAGGCATGTCGGCTGCGTGTGCAGATTCCGGAACTGTATTACTGGGCGGCGAGACCGCAGAAATGCCAGGCGTATACGCACCCGGAGCATTTGATATTGCGGGCACACTTGTCGGGGTCGTCGAACGTGATGAGTTACTGCCGCGTTCAAATATTGCGCCTGGGGATGTGCTCCTCGGACTTGCTTCAAGCGGGCCACATACCAATGGGTATTCACTTCTGCGAAAAATATTCGAATGGCTTCCACTTAATGTCGCGCCACCACCGCTCACGCGTCCACTCATTGACGCACTACTCGAACCACATCGCAGTTACTTGCAACTATTGTCGCCACTCTTAGTTGATACGCGCCTCAAGGCTCTCGTGCACATCACAGGTGGTGGACTAGTCGAAAATATTCCACGTGTGTTGCCGTGTGGAGTAAGCGCCAAAGTCACTCTGGGCTCGTGGCCGACTCCGCCCTTGTTCCAACTTGTTGAGCAACTCACATCACTAGAAACCGATGAGTTGTATCGCACGCTGAATATGGGGATTGGGATGGTTCTTATTGTGAGCGCCACGGACGCATCAGCCGTACAAAAACTAATCCCCGAAGACTCGTGGATCATCGGAGAACTGTGCGCAAGTGTCAGTGACTCGGATGAAGTTGTCTTGCTATGACCGACAGAGTGCGTCTACTTGTCATGGTGTCTGGCAACGGAACAAACTTGCAAGCGATTCTTGACGCCTGTGCAGATGGCTGGCTAACCGCAGATGTCGTTGGAGTTATCAGCAACAAAGCCGATGTGACAGCGCTTGTTCGGGCCGCAAAAGCCGGAGTCCCCACAGTGGTGTTGATGCCCCGTCCCGAAGAAGACCGCAGACAATATGACCGTCGCCTTGGTGATATCGCTCGGACATTTACCCCTGACATTGTGGTGCTTGCAGGATTTATGAGAGTCTTGTCAATGGAGTTTCTTGCGCATTATCCGCAACGAGTTGTCAACTTGCATCCAGCATTGCCCGGTGAACTTGTCGGAACTCACGCCATTGAACGCGCGTTTGCAGAATCGCGGGATAATTGGCGGACCCATAGCGGAGTCACAGTTCATCTTGTTCCAGATGAAGGCATTGATACTGGGCCTGTACTAGCAAGTGCGGTGGTGCCGATTCATGCTGACGACACACTCGAATCTTTTACCGAGCGGATGCATCAACAAGAGCATGAATTATTGGTCCAAACGCTTGGGGCATTATGTCGACAGCAAACGATTGAACAACCAAGGGAGGTATCGCAATGAATTCATTAAATCATCAGCTTTTTACGCCACTTGAGGGACTCACGTTTGATGATGTCGTTTTAGTTCCAGGCTTCAGCGATATCTTGCCAGATAAAGTTAATGTCGCAACACAACTTGCAGGTGAGATCAACTTGGAAATGCCTATCGTGTCAGCGGCGATGGACAAGGTGACTGAGGCACCAATGGCAATTGCATTGGCTCGCGTAGGTGGTCTTGGAGTTCTGCATCGCAACATGACCATTGAAGAACAAGAGAGCCATGTTCAGCGTGTTAAGCGTTCGCAGTCTGGAATGATCACAGATCCAGTGACTCTGCCAATCACGGCAACGCTCGCCGATGCCGAGACACTAATGAACCGATACCACTTTTCTGGTGTTCCGATTACGGACGACAAAGGCGTCTTGCTCGGAATTCTCACTAACCGCGATGTTCGCTTTTGTGAGCCATCTGACTATACACGACCTGTTTCAGATTTTATGACGAGTGCCCCACTCGTGACAGCACAAGTCGGAACATCGCTACTAGATGCTCGAGCCATTTTGCAGAAGCACCGAATCGAAAAACTTCCCCTTGTTGATGAACTTGGGCAACTCAAAGGTCTGATCACGGTCAAAGACATTATGAAGAGCAAGGATTATCCAACGGCAACACGAGATTCAGGTGGGCGTTTGCGCGTTGGTGCTGCGGTTGGAGTTGGCCCAGACCTTGAGGCACGAGTGAGTGCACTTGTTGCTGCTGGCGTTGATGTCGTGGTAGTCGACACTGCGCACGGTCATACAGAAGGAGTCCTCACTGCTGTGAGGCGCATCAAAAATAGTTGGCCGTCGTTGCCAGTGATAGCAGGAAACGTCGTCACAGAAGAAGGCGTTGATGCATTGGCTGATGTTGGAGTTGACGGAATCAAGGTCGGCGTCGGGGCTGGTTCGATTTGTACAACTCGCGTGATTGCAGGTGCTGGCATGCCTCAACTGTCAGCGGTTTGGTTTACAGCGCAACGGGCTGCAAAACGAGGAGTACCAATCATCGCCGATGGCGGAATTACGTACTCTGGCGACTTAGTGAAAGCATTTGCTGCTGGCGCGCAAGTAGTGATGCTCGGAAGTTTGTTGGCAGGCACGGACGAAGCACCCGGGGACTTGGAGTTATTTGAAGGTCGCCGATACAAGACCTATCGCGGGATGGGTTCTATCGGGGCGATGCAGGGACTTGGGGCTGATCGCTACGGCACAGGTCAAGGCGACGGTGTCAGTCGTCAAAAACTGGTCCCCGAAGGCATCGAAGGGCGAGTTGCGTACTCGGGGTCGCTCGGAGATGTGGTGTATCAATTGATTGGCGGTTTGCGATCGGGCATGGGATACGTGGGCGCGGCGTCATTATCGCAGCTTGCCGAGAAGGCGCGTTTTATGCGAGTCACCACTGCTGGTCGCGAAGAAAGCCATCCCCACGACGTCACCATTACTCATGAGGCCCCCAACTATCACCAATAGGTTCATGCATTTCGGGTTCGGCAATTGTCGCGCCAGAGACTAGAACTAGTGGATGGGAAATAATAAATTATCTGGCAAAGTGGCCATCGTCAGTGGCGGTGCGCGGGGGATGGGGGCGTCTGAAGCTGCGCTGTTTCACAGCGAGGGTGCAAAAGTGGTGATCACTGACATTCTTGATGAAGACGGCAAACTCAAGGCAAAAGAAATCTCAGCCGACGGATCATCGTGTGTGTTCATGCACCACGATGTCACGAACAAAGAGAATTGGGCTGCCGTTGTTGCAGCAACGATTGAACTTTATGGTCAGGTTGACGTGCTCGTAAATAATGCGGGCGTCTTCGAGTTGGGTGGCATTGTCGAAACGACTCTCGACCAATGGAACCACACGATCTCGATCAATCAAACAGGCGTGTTCTTGGGAATGCAAGCAGTTGCAGCGCACATGTCCGGTCGCAAGACCGGATCGATCGTCAATATTTCTTCCGTTGCCGGAATGACAGCGAGCCCTGGCTTCATTGCTTATGGTGCAAGTAAATGGGCGGTTCGCGGAATGACAAAATCTGTCGCCAAAGAACTTGCTGCATTTGGAGTTCGCGTCAACAGCATTCATCCCGGAATCATTGACACAGTAATGTTGCAAACTTTTGAACAAGCCGGAGACGGCATACGTGATGCGATTAGACAACGTATTCCACTGGGTCGCGAAGCAGATCCAATCGAAGTTGCTCGCTTAGCGCTGTATCTGGCTTGCGATGACAGTTCGTACTCCACTGGTTCGGAGTTCGTTGTTGACGGTGGGTTCATGCCGTAGTGGATCCAATCGTTGCGCGTAAAACCTGGAGGACACTCGAACCGATTCACGGGATGATTTACTTTGTTCCGGAAGCAGAAGCAGAATACGCACATCTGGGTGTCACGCTGCAGCGCACCGGATACTTTGCATCGCGCGCAGCACCAATGGGAGCTGTGACCGCTGATGTCGTCATCAGTACTTTTTATAACTTTAATCCTGCACTCGTGCGTGCTGCAATGAATGGTGCATGGGATATTGCATCACCCTTGCAGTTCACAAACGTTCGGTTTCGAGCGGTCGATGCTGCACTACGTCGGGCATGGGGAGACGAGATGATTGGTTCATCAGAGGTGAAAACACTTGCAACGCTTTTGCGTCGCGTCGCAGAGGTGGCATGTGAAAAACCAGAGGGACGACCGCTGTTTGCAGGACATTCATCAGTGGCGTGGCCAGAAGAACCACATCTTGTGTTGTGGCATGCTCAAACATTATTGCGCGAGTTTCGTGGTGATGGTCATATCGCTGCGCTTACTGCAGAAGGTCTCACGGGTATCGAAGCACTTGTCTCTCATGCGGCATCAGGTGATGTACCTGCTCAGGCACTGACGTCGTCACGAAGTTGGAGTGATGACGAGTGGACCAGCGCGATTGATGACATGCGTGGTCGGGGATTAGTGACCAAAAGTGGTGATCTTGCTTTCACTCCTGCCGGAGATGAGCAACGTGCGCGCATTGAGGCCACAACAGATGCTCTAGCAACATCTCCGTATGCTGCATTTGGTGAAGAAGTGTGCGAACAGATTCGTCAACTTGGTCGTCCACTCAGCAAAGCAATTATGCAAGCCGGATTACTTCCGTTGCGCTAAGAAGAACGCGGTGTTCGGTTGGTGATGTAAGCACCAACAAGAGCAAGAGCGCATCCCAGTATTGAGAGCAGCGCTACGGACTCGTTAAGCAGGGCAACTCCGAGTCCTAACGACACGACCGGAATGATGTAGGTGGTCACCGAAGCACGTGTGCTGCCCACTCGACCAGCAAGCGTGACTGCAGCCGCGTAGGCAAGACCAGTTCCGAGTATTCCGAGTGCGAGCATTGCCGCGAGTGAATGCCATGCAAAAGTGCTGCGCGGGATCGACGCGATGCCAAATGGAGCAGTTATAGCCAACGCAATAGTCTGAGCACGTAGCACTATTGGCAATGCGCCGTTTCTTTGTTGGAGCGGAACCGCAATGTTGAGCGCAAATCCGTAACACATGATTGCTAACAAAATCATGCCAACGCCCGTAGCGCTCGCGCCACCCTCACCTGCAGTGGGAATTGCAATACACAGAACGCCTACGAAACCAACGGAGAGTCCGAGTAATTGTCGGCGTGCTGGCAGATAGCCAACCATGATCGATGCAACTGTGGCGACAAATAAAGGTGTCGCGCCGTTGAGCATTCCGGTCACGCTTGTTGAGACACGTTGCTCAGCAAACGGAAACAAACTGAGCGGTATGACCATCCACAAGAGTGCGAGCAATGCGATTTTTGGGTAGTCGGCCCGCAGAACTGGCTGACGCGCTGCAGGTATGACAGCCAAGACGGCTCCGCCAAATAAAATTCGCAATGGCGTAATAAGTGCCGGGTCAAAAGCATCGAGCCCTTCAGCGATGAAATAAAAACTTGTTCCCCAGATGATTCCGGGTATCACAAGCAATAGCCAATCAGACCGTTCCATATAGTCCAGTCACTTCATCTGATTCTTTGATTTTAAAACTGCTGCCGGCAAGACGAGCGCCCGTTATGACGAGTAACACCATTACCGACGCTGTGATTGCATAGGTTGTTCGTCGACCAAATGTTTCATATGTGAATCCCGCCACGGTTGCTGAGATACCGCCAACCAGAGTTTGAAGTCCACCGAGTAGACCTTGCGCACTTGCCAAGCGTGCGGGTGGAGCAACAAGACCAACTGCCATGCCAGTTCCGGTGACTGTAAGACCGTCAATGATTCCGTGCACGATTCCGACAGACAACAACATCCAGGCCACTGGCAAGTTGCCGTATAAGAGCATGCATACAGAACCCAGCAATAGTCCACCTGATGCGGCAACAAATGGACCAATACGATGCGTGAGTTTGCCACCGATCGGCCCCAAGATAATTAGCGGCAGTGCGAACAATGTGATCCCTAGGTTTGCCATCCATGTAGATGAACCGATGTCTTCCATCATCACAGACCACACTGCATCAAATGTGCCGATCATGATGAAGAGTGCGAGTCCGATCACGATCGCTCCAGCCAATGCAGGCGTTTTCAAAAGATCAAACGCTAGATGCTCCTTGGATTGATCTTCTTGAGCGGTTTCTTCAATCTGAAGAGTGCTTGCGACAAGCCCCGCCGTCAACATCAGGCCTGCGACAATAAGAAATGGGGCAGCGAGCCCAAGTGTGTCCGCTGTGAGAGCGGACAGTACTGGGCCCATTGCAAACCCACCAACATCAACGGAGAGCACGCGTCCCAGGTTGCGTCCCATATTGTCGCGATCGGACAAAATCACAATGCGCCGAATCGCTGGTAGTGCCATTCCGGCACCGAACCCCATCAGAATGCGCGCACCAAGCAGAACACCAAAGGACTTGCCGAATCCCATTCCGAGAGCGCCGACAGCCTCGGTGAGAAATCCAAATGTGACTAAGCGTCTGGCGTATCCATGATCTGCGAGTGGCGCAATTAAAATCTGCGACAGAAATGACATGAAGAATCCTGCTGCAACGAGTAGACCAAGTTTTGTTTCAGAGATTCCGTACTTATCTCGAAAGTCATCGAGCACCGTAAACATCACTCCGTAACCCATAGCGCTCACTCCCACGCTCGTCTGAAGAATCGGAATAATCCGGCGTGGTGTCATAAAGTTTTACGGACGTGTTGCAGGTGAAACAGTTTTTGCTGGATCGCGCTCAATGAATCCGTCCAACACTGCATCAATTGCGTCCATGATCGCAGGTTCAAGAACGATTCCAGATGCCTTGACATTGTCGTCAAGTTGCTCTGGTCGCGTGGCGCCCACGATGGCTGACGCCACATTTGTATTTTGCAAAACCCAGGCCACGCCGAGTTGAGCCATTGTGAGGCCCGCCTGTTCGGCGATTGGTTTGAGTTCTTGCACCTTGGAGAGTGTCGCATCATTGAGCCAGCGAGCAATGAAATTTTTTCCGCTCAGTTCGTCGGTGGCGCGTGATCCATCAGGCGGAGGTTGACCTGGCAGGTATTTGCCGGTCAGCACACCTTGAGCAAGCGGAGACCACACAATTTGGCCGACTCCAACTTGTTGACATGTGGGCACCACTTTGTCTTCAATGACTCTCCAGAGCATCGAGTATTGAGGCTGATTAGAAATAAACGGAACATGAAGTTCGCGTGCCAATGCTGCACCGCGTGATATCTCGTCTGCTGTCCACTCTGAGACGCCGATATACAGCACTTTGCCTTGACGAACAATGTCAGAAAAAGCCAGCATCGTTTCTTCAAGAGGAGTTTCCATGTCATAACGATGTGCTTGATATAGATCGACGTAGTCAGTTTCGAGGCGACGAAGTGAGCCATCAATTGATTCCATGATGTGTTTGCGTGACAGACCTCTGTTGTTAGAACTTTTCCCCGTCGGGAAAAATACTTTGGTGCAAATCTCGACTGAACTTCTGCGAACATCGCTGAGTGCACGACCCAACACGCCCTCGGCCCGAGTTGCTGCGTAGGCATCGGCAGTGTCAAATGTGGTGATTCCGAGGTCAAGTGCGCGCTTAACGCACACCTTTGCTAGGTCTTCTTCTACTTGGCTTCCGTGGGTGATCCAGTTGCCGTAACTAATTGCTGAAACCTTAAAACCACTATGACCCAGATACCGATATTCCATGTGTCCACACTACGGGTAGAGCCATTAATTCAGGGTGTCGGACACCGCTTGTTTCAATGTTGGCCATGACGCAGCAAGTCCTGGATGCAGTTCGTATGTTTGAACATCGCCAATCAGAACCCAATGAAGATCTTCTGATTCTGCATTGGAGAGATACGCACCTGCATCGCCACTTGTGTGTGCAATCACTGTGTCGTATTTCCAGTTGCCGTGATCATCAGAAAATATGGTCTTAATACTGAGATGATGAGGTTCGATACCTGCTTCTTCGTGGGCTTCACGAGCAGCGGCGGTTGCGGAATCTTCGTGAGAGTCGAGTGCACCACCCGGCAGTGCCCATGTGCCCCCACCGTGTGTCCATGCGGCACGCAATTGCAATAGCACCCTTGGCTCAGGAAGGTCCGTGCGTATGAGGAGGAGTCCTGCTGCCCCATGGAGTCCCCAGTGGCGATTGTTACATTGAGTACAAAAGACCCAACCGTCACCGTCACGAAATGCCACGTCACGATGTTGGCACATTTTGCAATAGTGTGCATATATGGAAGTGCGGCGGATGACGGGTGTTTTAGGGGCACAGGTATCGATCCCTGATGTCAAGACGCTTTCCGACTCACAACTCAGCGAATTACGGGATCTGGTGTGTGAGCATCTTGTTGTCGTGATTCCGAGCCAGTCTCTCACCGCTCAGCAGCAGGCTGAGTTTTCATTGCGGTGGGGGCAAGCAGGGGTTGTGCCATTTATTGAGCCAAGCCCAGATCATCCAAATGTTATTCGTGTCCTCAAAGAAGCATCGGACGGAAATGCTTTTAATTTCGGAGGTTCTTGGCACAGCGATTTTTCTTTTCAGCCAGAACCACCAGCATTCACCATGCTGCACGCCATTGATATTCCACCATATGGTGGCGACACACTGTGGTCATCTCTTGTTGCGGCCTATAACAGTCTTGATCAAGATAATCGTGACAAGTGTGCATCGTTGACAGCCATCCATACTGCGCGCGATGCGTACTCAACAAAGATGCAGTCGCTTCATTCTGGTTTATCGAGCATGACAATTATTTGCGACGACACAGCCGACGATTGGCAGCGTCATCCACTTGTCTGCGTGCATCCAGAGACGGGTAAAAACATTTTGTTTTATAATCGTGCATATGTTCGAGACCTAGAAGGTCTCGATGATTCAGAAAAGGTGACTTTCTTGGAGTGGTTGTATAGTCACACCACAGAAGCCCGTTTTACATGCCGGCATCGTTGGAGTAACGGAGATTTAGCAATCTGGGATAACCGATCAGCGCAACATTATGCACTGAATGATTACACCGGATTTCGTCGTGAGCTTCACCGCACGACGGTGGCCGGAACTCGCCCTAGAATGCAATAATGACAGCCACCGTTCAGCCGCATCTTGTTGCATATCCTGTCGCGCCAAAGGGTGCACCAAACATTGTCGTCATCTTGCTCGACGATGTCGGCTTCGGACAATTGGGTTGCTTCGGTGGATCAATCAACACTCCCAATATCGATCGCCTCGCCGCCGACGGATTGCGGTACAACCGTTTTCATGTGACTTCTATTTGTTCATCAACTCGCGCCGCATTGCTTACTGGACGCAATCATCACGCAGTTGGTATCGGAGCAACGCAAGAAACATCTTTTGCCTTGCCTGGATACCATGGTCGGCTTCCCAAATCTGCCGCGTTACTGCCACGAATTCTGCGCGATAACGGATACAACACAATGGCGGTGGGCAAGTGGCATCTCACGCCTCAAGCAGAGTATTCCAGCGCAGGTCCTTTTGATCGATGGCCTATTGGGCAGGGCTTCGAGCGGTACTACGGATTTCTTGGCGCGGAGACAAATCATTGGTCACCAGAGCTTGTGCGTGACAACACTCCAGTCCCAGCACCACGCACTGTTGCCGATGGTTACCACCTCACGGAAGATCTGGCAGACAACGCAATTTCGATGATGCGAGACCAGAAAAATGTCGCGCCAGACAAACCATTTCTGTGTTGGTTTGCAACTGGTGCGGCCCACGCGCCTCATCACGTTGCGTCCGATTGGGTGACGCCGTATCGCGGGGCATTCGATGATGGGTGGGATTCGCTGCGTGAGAAAACCTTTGCACGACAACTCGAACTTGGCGTGATTCCTAGTGGCACAGTGCTGACTCCGCGTCCATCGTGGGTGCAAGAGTGGTCATCATTGTCAACCGATGAGCAACGCCTATTCGCACGCTACATGGAAGTTTTTGCCGGATTCGTGAGCCACACTGATGCCCAAATTGGTCGCGTCTTGCAGTATCTCGATGACAACGATCTACGCGACAACACAATTGTGTTGTTAATGAGTGACAACGGCGCAAGCAGCGAGGGCGGCGTTCACGGAACTCTCAACGAAGCAGCATCATGGTTGGGCGATTTTGTCTCTGTTCAGGATGCCCTTGAACACATCGATGAAATTGGCGGCCCATTGCACACAAATCATTATCCGTTTGGTTGGGCGTGGTCCGGTAACTCACCATTTCAGTTATGGAAACGGTATTCATGGCTAGGTGGTGTTCGTGCACCTCTCATTGTGCGATGGCCACAACGCATCGCCGATGTCGGAGCAATTCGATCGCAGTTTGTCCATGCTGTCGACATTGCACCTACTTTGCTCGCAGCGATTGGTCTGCAAATGCCCGATGAAGTTGATGGTGTTACCCAACAACATGTAGACGGAGTCGACGCTGGCGCCACGTTTGTTGAGGCGCAGTCACCAGAACATCGAACTCTTCAATATTTCGAAATGCATGGTTCTCGCTCGATGTATAAAGATGGCTGGAAAGCCACTACTAATTTTGTGTCGCCGTTGTTTAACGAGCGTGCATTTATTACGGGTAGTCAGTCGCACGACACCGATACGTGGCAACTCTTTAATCTTGCTGACGATTTTTCAGAATCAACAGATATTGCATCTCAAAACCCACAACTTGTGCAAGATCTTGAAGACGCATGGATCGCCGAAGCCCAACGTAATCACGTGTTTCCGCTGTTTGATCCATCTGCTGGATACCCCGCTCATCCTGGCGAGTATCCACTGCCACGCACAATGACATACATCCCGAGTAGTACACCTATTGCCGTAGGTCGAGTGCCATCAATGCTCGGCAGTTTTTCGTTACTTGCAGAAATAGATTGTCTGACGAATAGCGATGAAGGCGTCATTGCAGCGTGCGGAGACCATCAGGGCGGTTGGGTGGTTCATCTCGTGTCCGGAACTGTGCATGTCAGCGTTGTTCAGGGCTCACACCAATGTCATATGGCATCAATAGATGCACTCACGATCGGACACCATTTGGTCAATGTTTCAATGCGCAAAGGTGCAAGTCTGACACTGAGCGTTGATACCCAAGAACACGCACAAGCAACCTTTCCGGGAATGTTCTTTTTTCCTGGCGTGACAACCTCTGCTGGTGCAATGTATATCGGTCAACACCCAGGACTCGGAGTAGTAGACACATATACGGAGCCAGCAATATGTACAGCAATGATTCGCTCTGTCACTATCACGAGTGGCTCACCATCTCAAAAAATTGATGAAAAATCTGCATTGCGAATTGCTGAAGGCTCTGACTAAGCAGATTCTGGAGCGTTGCGTCCGACCAGTACAAGTCCGAGCAAAATAACTCCTGCGCCATACCAACTCGTCACGCTAAGTTGTTCATGCAAAATAGCGACACCCAATAAAGATGCAGTCACTGGCTCGACAAGAGTAAGCGTCACAACTGTTGAACTTGCGAGTCGACGAAGCGAGATTGAGTACAAGAGATACGACACGGCAATCGTGGCAATGCCCAAGTACAACGCCACAGTTACACCACGTGGTGTTGTCAACCACTGTGTTGGTTCAAGTAAAATAATTGGGATCGACAACGCTCCTGCAATCACAAAAGACCACGTCATGGTCCATGTTGTGCTCCAGCCTTTTTGCAGAAGTTGTTTGCTTAAGATTGTGTACAACGCGTAGCACGCACCAGCGCCAAGTCCACATGCAACTCCAACAGCGTTGATGGACTGTTGAGTATGTGGTTGTCCAATCACCAAGAGCGCCAAGCCACCAAGAGCGCCAACGGTTCCGATGATTGTTCGTGGATGTGGTCGTTCACCCCGCGCCAACTCAGCGATGCTCGTCATAATTGGGCTGCTACCGATCGCCAGCATTGTGCCGATCGCTACTCCCTGGCGCTGCACTGCAGCAAAAAAGAGGATTTGAAATGCCGTCATCGAGGCTCCCGCCACAAATGACAATGCTCCAGGGCGTGGGATTGGTCGTGCTCTGCGCCATAGAGCAAAGATCACGAGTGGGACCGCTCCGAGTAAGAGGCGAACGCCTGCCACCGATAGCGATGTCGCACCCTCCGGGGCATAGGAGCGCGCTGTACCAGATGTCCCAAAGAGCACGGATCCCATCACGACTCCTGCGCTGGGATGATTCCACCACCCTGCTCCCCGTATCGACTGGCTCTGATTGTTCATCGTGTCGTCGACCTTAGGACACCATGAGTATGGCGCACTAGTGTTGAGGCATTACGAACTTGAAGATTGATATTGCAAAGAGTGCATTACGCAAGGGGACTGGCGTATTAGGCATCTTCTTGGCTGTTTCGTTTGCGCTGTGGTCGCCATCTGCTCAGGCTGCCCAAGAAGACGGAACCATTACGGTGTCAGTGGTCGAACGTGCCAGTGGTGACAATGGGCAAGCAAAAAACCCCGTTGTTGGCGTCAAGATTCATGTGCAAGGCGCTGCTGGCTCAGCAGATGGAGTCACAGATGCCAAAGGACTTGCCGTATTGAATGTGCCCCAGACCGGCAAGTACGACGTTTCTTTTGATGCAACATCACTGCCAAAGGGTGTGTCGGTGAGTAGTGATACCAAAACAACTGCAACCATCGACTTCAGCGCCGGAGTCTCAGTGGGTACCGGAAAATCACTGTCATTTTTTGTCGGAACTGATACTCGCGCAACCAAAGGACGCTGGGGCTTATTGCCTCAAACACTGGTGAACGGCATCAAACTGAGTTTAATTCTTGCAATTTGTTCGATTGGATTAGCACTCATCTACGGAACGACTGGTCTCACCAACTTTGCACATAGTGAAATTATTACGATGGCTGCAATGGTGACGTTTTGGTTCAATCAAAATGGCCCGCGCTGGCCACTTTTGCTTGCCGCACCATTTGGAGTCGCGGCTTCTGCTCTGATGGGTAGCGCATTCGAACTGCGCGTGTGGCGACCATTGCGTCGCCGTAGTACGAGTCTGACATCGATGATGATCGTGTCGATCGGAATGGCCATAGGCACACGGTATGTGTATCTGTTTTTCTTTGGCGGACGTAATCGACGATTTGCGCAATATGTTGGTGATCCAGAAATCAAATTTGGACCTGTCGGGATTACTCCGCGAGATATCGGAATCATGATTATTTCTGCCATCGTCGTTGTCGGATTTTCGATCTTTTTGTTGCGCACACGTTTTGGAAAAGCAATTCGCGCTGTCTCGGACAATTCAGATTTGGCATCTGCCACCGGAATAAATACAGATCGAATCATTTTGTTGGTGTGGGCTTTGGGTGGCGGATTAGCCGGCATTGGCGGCGTGATGCTCGGTGCAGCAACTGGCGTGCAGTGGGACATGGGCAACGTGATTCTGTTGTTGTTGTTTGCGGCCTTTACGGTCGGTGGTCTTGGCAATCCGTTCGGTGCTCTTGCTGGCTCTTTCGTCATCGGCATGTTTACTGAACTCTGGACATGGGTGTTCCCTAACGTTGTAGAACTCAAGACACTCGGAGCATTGATCGCGCTTGTTGTTATTTTGTTAGTACGACCCCAGGGCTTGCTGGGCCAAAAGGAGCGTGTCGGATGAATTGGGGACTCATTCTTTCAAACTCGTTCTATACGGCCATCAGCGCTAATGCAATTGCTTACATGTTGGTTGCCACCGGGCTTAACGTGCATTTTGGATACACCGGACTTCTGAACTTTGGGCAAGCAGGGTTCGCAGCCATTGGTGCATACAGTTTGAGTATTCCGATCAGCAGATTTAATTGGCCGTGGCCGTGTGCCGTATTACTCGTCATTGTGTCCGCAGTCGCGCTTGCCTTGCTGCTTGGTTTCACAACATTGCGACTGCGTGCCGATTATCTGGCAATCGTGACAATTGCAGTAGCAGAAATTATTCGCTTATCGCTGAACTCGGTGCGCTTTACTTGGCTGACTGGCGGAAACGATGGTCTTCAGGGTTTCACGAGTTTCATGGAGAAGATTAATCCATTTCCGCAGCAAGGAATCTGGTTATGGAAGCAAAAGATTGACGGCTATCGCTTGTGGCTTTTGGTGAGCGGATGGGTTTTGCTAATGGTGGTTGCGACACTTGTGTATTTGTTAATGCGCAGCCCATGGGGCAGGGTGTTACGCAGTATTCGAGAGGACGAAGACGCAGCGCGCAGTCTTGGAAAGAACGTCTTTGCTTATAAGTTGCAGAGCCTCATGATCGGTGGCGCAATCGGCGCCATCGGAGGTGTATGGCTTGTGCTCGACAAGCAGTCGTCACAGCCAGGGGACTTTGCCACAACATTCACTTTCTTTTCGTACACGATTATTATTTTGGGCGGTGTTGCCAGAGTGAAGGGTCCTGTAATTGGCACGATGATCTTCTTATTTGTGATTCAACTCGTTGATATCTCATTGCAGCAAGCCACCAAAACAACTCCTTCCGATCCAAGTCCAGTACTTCCTACTTGGTTGATTGATCAAAATAACTATGCACAGTTACGTTTTATGGTGGCCGGATTTGCATTAGCGGCGCTCGTAGTGTTTCGACCGCAGGGAATATTTGGCGATAAGCGGGAGCAGGCCTTTGATGTCCACTGATACAAGCGCCGTTCCATTTGAGTCGGTTCCCGGATCTCAAAAACCTGATGCAATTTTGGTGGTCGATAATGTCACTCGTTCATTTGGTGGACTGACTGCGGTCAATGTTGCACATCTTGAAATCCCAAGACATCGCATCACGGCGCTCATCGGGCCCAACGGGGCAGGCAAGACGACACTCTTTAATTTGTTGACCGGATTTGATGAACCAGATACGGGTGAGTGGAAATTTAACGGACTCTCACTTGGCGGAGTCGCGGCGCACAAGGTCGCTCGTCGCGGAATGGTACGAACATTTCAGCTCACAAAGGCGTTATCTCGAATGACGATCATTGACAATATGCGACTTGGTGCGCGAAATCAACGTGGTGAAAGCGTGTGGCGCGGAATCATTCGGCCGATCTGGGCATCTCAAGAACAAGACATCACTCAGAAGGCCGAAGATCTTTTAGAAAGATTCAATCTTGCACATATGCGCGATGAACTTGCTGGGTCACTTTCTGGAGGACAACGCAAACTATTAGAGATGGCACGAGCGCTTATGGTAGAGCCAGAAATGGTGATGCTAGACGAACCAATGGCTGGCGTTAACCCAGCGCTAAAACAGAGTCTGTTGCAACATATAAAAGTTCTGCGAGATGAGGGACGAACGGTTTTGTTTGTAGAGCACGACATGGACATGGTGCGAGAAATCAGCGACTGGATCATTGTGATGGCGCAAGGAGAAGTCATAGCCGAAGGAACCTTTGACGATGTCGGATCAAATTCAAAAGTAGTTGACGCATACTTA
>Ga0214919_10004738_pt1 | contig 19682 bp, 18 predicted proteins | sample LL1503_MetaG_FD_177994 | JGI IMG/M metagenome (GOLD analysis project Ga0214919, IMG submission 177994) | Freshwater microbial communities from Lake Lanier, Atlanta, Georgia, United States - LL-1503 | ecosystem: Environmental > Aquatic > Freshwater > Lake | place: USA: Georgia | collected...
GACCGCAACCCGGTCAAGGAAGCCGCGATCATTTCCACCTGCAATCGCACCGAAATCTATTGCGATACGGCGGAACCGCGCGAGGCTTTGCGCTGGCTTGCCGACTACCATCAGTTAAAAGCGCAGCACCTAGAGCCGCACGTCTATCAATTGCCGCACGAGCAGGCGGTCAAGCATGCGTTTCGCGTCGCCAGCGGACTTGATTCGATGGTGCTGGGCGAGCCGCAGATCCTCGGCCAGTTCAAGGATGCGGTGCGCACCGCGGGGCAGGCGGGCACGCTTGGGCTGCTGCTGAACAAACTTTTCCAGCGCACGTTTTCGGTGGCGAAGACCGTGCGCTCCGAAACCGACATCGGCGCCAGCACGGTATCCATGGCGTCTGCCGCAGTGCGGTTTGCCGAGCGCATCTATCCGAGCATCGCCGAGCAGAGCACGCTCTTCATCGGCGCAGGCGAAATGATCGAACTGACGGCGACCCACTTCGGCGCGCGCCATCCGCGCCACATGACTTTTGCCAACCGCACGGTAGAACGCGCGCAGCACCTGGCCGAGCGCTTCCGCGGCCGCGCCATCAGCCTGAACGACCTGCCGTCGCAACTCGCGGTGCACGACATCATCGTTTCGTGCACGGCGAGCATGCTGCCCATCATCGGCAAGGGGTTGATCGAGTCCGCGCTGCGCGCGCGCAAGCATCGGCCTTTGCTTCTCATCGACCTCGCGGTGCCGCGCGACGTCGAAGCCGAAGTCGGGGCGCTCGACGACGTATTTCTGTGCACGGTGGATGATCTCGGCAAGATGGCGCGCGAAGGACTCAGTGTGCGCGAGTCGGCGGTGGCGCAGGCCGAGGCCATCATCGAAACCCAGGTCGGCGACTTCATGCAATGGCTCGATAATCGGGAACTGGTGCCAACCATACGCGCGCTGCGCGACGACGCCGAACGCGCGCGCCGCCGCGAAGTCGAGCGCGCCGCGCGCAGCCTCGCGCGCGGCGAGAACGCGCAGCAGGTGCTCGAACAGTTGAGCCACTCGCTCACCAACAAGTTTTTGCATGCACCCACGCACGCGCTCAACCACGCCAACGACGACGACCGCGAGCAATTGCTGAACACGCTGAGGCGGCTCTACCAGTTGAAACAAGCCGAATGAAGGACAGCATCGCCGCCAAGCTCCAGCAAATCACCCTGCGGCTTGAAGAACTGAATGGCCTGCTGAGCTCGGAGAACGCCACCGCCAGCATGGACAACTACCGCAAGCTCACGCGCGAGCATGCGGAAATCACGCCGGTCGTCGAACTTTACAAATTGTACCGGCAAAGCGAAGACGACATGCGTGCGGCGCAGGAGATGGTCGCAGACCCCGCCATGCGCGAATTTGCCGAGACCGAAATCAAGGAGGCGCGCGCGCGGCTCGAGCAGCTCGAGGCGGAATTGCAAAAGGAATTGCTGCCGAAGGACCCCAACGACGAGCGTAATATCTTTCTCGAAATCCGCGCCGGCACCGGCGGCGACGAATCGGCGTTGTTTTCGGCCGACCTCTTCCGCATGTATACGCGCTACGCCGAGCGCAAGAAATGGCAGGTCGAGATCATGTCGCAAAGCCAGAGCGAGCTCGGCGGCTACAAGGAAGTCATCGCGCGCATCGCGGGGCAGGGTGCTTATTCGAAACTCAAATTCGAGTCCGGCGGCCATCGCGTGCAGCGCGTGCCGACTACCGAGACGCAGGGCCGCATCCATACGTCGGCGTGCACGGTGGCGGTGTTGCCGGAAGTCGATGCGGTGGCCGACGTGGTGCTGAATCCCGCCGAGATGCGCATCGACACTTTCCGTTCGTCTGGCGCGGGCGGCCAGCACATCAACAAGACCGACTCCGCGATTCGCATCACCCACTTGCCGACCGGAATCGTGGTCGAGTGCCAGGACGACCGCTCGCAACACAAGAACAAGGCGCGCGCGCTGGCGGTGCTGGCCGCGCGTATCAAGGACCAACAGGTGCGCGAGCAGAACCAGAAAACCGCCGCCACGCGCAAATCGCTGATCGGCAGCGGCGACCGCTCCGAGCGCATACGCACTTACAATTTTCCGCAGGGCCGCGTCACCGACCACCGCATCAATCTCACTCTTTACAAGATTGCCTCCATCATGGACGGCGATCTCGATGAGCTGACCGGCGCGTTGAGTTCCGAGCACCAGGCCGAGCAGCTTGCCGCGTTGGGTGAGGCATCGCAGGCGGCCTGAGCGCCTGTCAGCAAGCATGCCTATCGATATCGTTGATGCGCGCGTGCTGCTGCGTCACGCCTGCGGTGTTGACGATGCCTATCTCATCGCCCACGCCGATGACAAGCTGAGCGCCGAGCACAGCGCTGCGTTCGCGGCATTGGTCGCGCGACGTGCTGCCGGCGAACCGGTTGCTTACATTGTCGGCACGCGCGAGTTTTTCAGTCTCGAATTCAAAGTGACGCCGGCAGTGCTGATTCCGCGGCCGGAGACCGAGCTGCTGGTTGAATTTGCGCTGGAGAGCATCGATGTCGAACGTGCGTGCAGCGTGCTCGATCTCGGCACCGGCAGCGGCTGCGTAGCGATCGCCATTGCAAAAAATTGTCCGCGCGCAAAAGTGGTCGCGGTCGAACAAAGTGCTGCCGCGCTTGCCATCGCGGGCGAAAATGCGGCGCGCCACAGCACCACCAACCTCGATTTGTTTGTCAGCAACTGGTTTTCTGCGCTGGGCGACCGGCGCTTCGACGTGATCGTCACCAATCCGCCCTATGTGGCCGCGGGTGATCCGCATTTGAGCGAGGGGGATTTGCCTGCCGAGCCGGTGTCCGCGCTGGTGGCGGGAGCCGATGGGCTGGATTGCATCCGCGCGATCGTTCAAGCTGCGCCGCGCTATTTGAACCGCGACGGCCGGCTTGCTATCGAGCATGGTTACGATCAGGCGGAGCGCTGCCGCGAATTGCTCCGTGGCGCTGGTTTTCACGAGGTGTTTTCGCGTGAAGATCTGGCAGGTATTGAGCGGATCAGCGGCGGGCAGTGGCGCACGCCTTGACGCAGACGCACACTAGCCTGTAAAATACCATATCAATTCACTCAAGTATTCAGGAGTAAGCATGAGCGTTCAAGACGTTATCAAGGAACAAGTCACCAAGAACCCGGTGGTGCTGTACATGAAAGGCTCGCCGGATTTTCCGCAATGCGGATTTTCCTCCAACGTGGTCGGCATTCTGCGCGCGTGCGGGGTCGAGAATTTCTTTTCGGTCAACGTCCTCGAAAATCCGGACATCCGCCAGGGCATCAAGGAATACGCCAACTGGCCGACCATTCCCCAGCTTTACGTCAACGGCGAATTCGTCGGCGGCTCGGACATCCTGCGTGAAATGTACGACAGCGGTGAGTTGAAGAAAGTGCTGCAGAAATAAGCTCTGCGTGCACCCGCGAAAAAGGGAGCATCAGCTCCCTTTTTTATTGTTGTTGCGGTTACGCTGACGACCAGCGATAGACGTATTGCGCGAGCAGCGCGAACGCTATCAATGCGAGCGCGCGCTTCACCCAGTGGCGGAACCGTGTGGCGTCGATGCGATTACGCACGCGCACGCCGGCAAAGCCCGCCGCAACCGCCACGGCGCACAGGGGCAGTGTTGTTAGCCACTGCGCTGAAGTCACGCCGCCGTGCAGTGTCAATACGGCAAACTGCGACATTTTGCCGACCAGAAAGCAGATCTGCATCGCCTGCACCATCAGTGCGGGACCGAGGCCGAGTGCCAGGTAGTAGATGATGAGCGGCGGCGCCGCGACATTGGCGGTGCCTTCAAAAAGCCCCGCCACGGTGCCGGCAATTGGCGCGAATGTCCGCTCGTGCCGTTTGATCAAAGGCCACTCGCCGCGCGTGAAGCGGTCGAGATTGAGATAGATGACGATACTCAGTGCGAGGAGCAACTGGTAGGGTGCATCCGGCGCGGCGACGAAGACCCAGGTTCCCACCAGCGCGCCCAGCGTCGCATAGACCGGCATCATCCAGAAACGTTTCAGGACCGGCCCCAGCGGTCCGCTGGTGAGAAGCGTGACGGCCACGGTCGCTAGAGTCGGCAGCAAAATGAGGATGACGGCGGTGCGCATGTCGACCACCATTGCGACCACCGGCGTGGCGATGAAGGGAAAGCCGAATCCCAGCGCGCCCTGGCTGAACCCCGCCAGCACGATCGCGAGCGTCAGCCACAGGATCACTGCGAGCGGAAGCGATTCGAGAGCCGTCATCGGTAGCGGGCACTTGCGGTAGCGAACATGAGCAATGCCTTTGTCATTCCAAAGCGGGAAGCAAACCCGGCGATAAGTCATTTTACCCCGCGTCGCTGGCGAAAACCGCCCAATACCTCCGCCAGGCCTGGCACCTGCATATCTTCATGCAATAAAGTTTTTAACCTGCCAGAATGCCAGTCATGCAAATGACGACTTACGATTACATCATCGTCGGCGCGGGCTCGGCCGGCTGCGTGCTCGCCAATCGCTTAAGCGCCAGCGGCAGGTATTCGGTCCTGCTGTTAGAAGCGGGTCCACGCGACAACAATCTGTGGATCCACCTGCCGATCGGCTACGCCAAGACCATGTTTCACCCGGTCTATAACTGGGGCTTTTCCACCGAACCGGAGCCCGCCATGAACAACCGCCAGGTTTACTGGCCGCGCGGCCGCGGGCTCGGCGGCTCCAGCTCGATCAACGGGCTGATTTACGTTCGCGGCCAGCACCAGGATTACGACCGTTGGGCGGAGCTCGGCAATGCCGGCTGGAGTTGGCAGGACGTATTGCCGTATTTCATCAAGTGCGAAGGCAACTCGCGCGGCGCGAGCGAATTTCACGGCGGCGACGGGCCGCTCGCATGTTCCGACATCGGAGAGACGCATCCGCTGATGGACGCAATCATCAATGGCGCCGGCGAATTGGGCGTGCCACGCAACGACGACTTCAACGGCGCGCAACAGGAAGGCGTCGGTTATTACCAGTTATTTACGCGCAACGGCTGGCGCTGTTCGACCGCGGTCGGTTATCTCAAGCCTGCCCGCAAGCACGCCAATTTGCGCATTGAAACCGAGGCGCGGGCGACCGCACTTGTGATGGAAGGCAAGCGCGCGGTCGGTGTGCGCTATCTTCAGCACGGTGTTGAACGTGAGGCGCGCGCGGGGCGCGAAGTGGTGTTGGCGGCGGGCGCGCTGCAAAGTCCGCAGTTGCTGCAGTTGTCCGGCCTCGGCCGCGCGTCGTTTTTGCAGGAGCACGGTATATCCGTGGTGCACGATTTGCCGGGCGTCGGCGAGAACCTGCAGGACCATCTGCAGGCGCGCGTCATGTACAAGGTGAAGCAACCGATCACCATTAACGATGATCTGAAGAGCGCGTGGGGCCGCGCGAAAATGGGCTGGAAATGGCTCGCGCACCGCACGGGCCCGCTTGCCATCGGCATCAATTACGGCGGCATGTTCGCGCGCGCGCTACCGCAGGCGGCCACGCCCGATATCCAGTTTCACTTTGCTGCGCTGTCGGCCGAAATGGCGGGCGCCAAGACCCATCCGTGGCCGGGCTGCACGTTTTCGATGTGCCAGTTGCGGCCCACGTCGCGCGGTACGGTGATGATCAAGTCGCGCGACCCGCTGGTCGCACCCGCCATGCGGCCGAATTATCTATCGACCGAAATCGATTGCCGAACCATGGTCGAGGGCGTCAAGGTTGCGCGCAAACTCGCGCGCACGCGTGCGCTTGCTGAATTGATTGGCGACGAATATCGTCCCGGCGACAGCGTGCAAAGCGACGACGAGGTGCTCGAGTTCGTGCGCAGCTACGGCGCCACCATCTTCCATCCGGTCGGCACTTGCAAGATGGGTGCCGATGCGCAGTCGGTGGTGGACACCCGTCTCAAAGTGCACGGCGTGGCGGGCCTGCGCGTGGTCGACGCTTCCATCATGCCGACGCTGGTGTCTGGCAATACCAATGCGCCGGTCGTGATGATTGCGGAAAAAGCCGCCGACATGATTTTAGAGGACGCTCAACGCGGTTAATTACGTCATGATTTGTCATGACGTTTGGATTGCACTACGATGGGCCAGTCGCCGGTCACGCGCATGCCCACCACCATAACGAGGAGAGCCGCCATGAGTGAACCGAACCCGTACCAGCCCGCCCCGCCCCCCGTCGCACCCGCCGCGCCGGCAGTCGCGTTTTCCGCGGCCGGGCGCGCGGTCGATGCCGGCCGCGGCTGGGAGTGGATCGCCGAGGCCTTCACGTTGTTCAAAAAGCAGCCCGGTATCTGGATCCTGATCCTGATAGCATTTGTCGCATGCTCGATCGTCGTCGCCTTCATTCCCTTGATCGGCCCGCTCGCCAACGTGCTGCTGGTGCAGGTGTTCATGGGCGGACTGATGCTGGGCGCCCGCGCGCTCGACCACGGTGAAGAACTCGAAATCGGGCACTTGTTTGCGGGGTTCTCGCGCAATACCGGCGACCTGGTAGTGCTGGGCGTGCTCGCGCTGGTGGGCTGGATACTCGCGTTCATACCGGCGATGGTTATCGCAGGCGCCGGCGTGGTGATGGCGGTGCTGTTCGGCGGCAGCCACGCGGCAGCGGGCGCCGGCGCGCTGGGATTGTCTTTCGTGCTGGCCATGCTTGTATCGCTCGCGCTGGCTCTGCCGCTCTATATGGCGCTGTGGTTTGCGCCGTCGCTGGTGGTCTTCAACAATCTGAAGCCGGTCGAAGCCATGAAGGTGAGTTTCTTCGGGTGCCTGAAGAACATCGTACCGTTCCTGCTCTACGGTGTCGTCATGATGGTGCTGTGCGTGGTGGCGGCAATACCTGTCATGCTGGGCTACCTCGTACTCGGACCGGTGATCATCGCATCCATATACACCGGCTATCGGGATATCTTTACTGCGGACTAGCGCCGGAGAATTTCATGGGTTGTTGTCATCAATATTTCACGCAGACCGCCGACGGCGACAGCGCATTTACGATAGATGCGTCGACGCTGACGTTCGGCGCAGGTTGCCTCAAAGAGGCCGGCGACCAGGCGCGCGCGCTGGGCATGAAACGGGTCGGCATCTACACCGACCAGGGCGTACGGAAACTGCCGCCGCTGGAAACGGTGACGCGTTCGCTCAAAGCGGCGGGCATCGACTTCGCGATTTACGATGAAGTACGGGTAGAACCGACCGACGAGTCGTTCAAGGCGGCGTCACGTTTCGCAGTCGAAGGTAAGTTCGACGGTTTTTTTTCGGTTGGCGGCGGTTCGGTGATGGATACGTGCAAGGCGGCGAACCTCTATTCGACTTATCCCGCTGACTTGCTGACTTACGTGAATGCGCCGGTCGGCGGCGGCCAGCCAGTACCCGGTCCGCTGAAGCCGCATATCGCATGTCCGACGACTTCTGGCACGGGTTCGGAGGCGACCGGCATCGCCATTTTCGATTTGCTCGCCATGAAAGCGAAGACCGGCATTCAATCCCGCCTGTTGAAGCCGACCACCGGGCTCATCGATCCGGAAGTTACGCGCACGCTGCCGTCCACTATCGTCGCCTCGACCGGCTTCGATGCCATGTCGCACGCGCTTGAAACGCTGACCGACATATCGTATGCGCGCCGCATGCGGCCCGTCGGGTCGAGCGTGCGCCCGCCGTCACAGGGCGCGAATCCGTTCAGCGACATGGTCGCGTTCGAAGCGCTGGGCCTCGTCGGCAAGTACCTGGTGCGCGCGGTGAACGATCCAAGCGACACCGAAGCGCGCGCCGAAATGATGTACGCGGGGACTCTCGCGGGCATCGCGTTCGGCAACGCCGGCTGCCATTTACCGCACGGCATGTCGTACGCGGTATCGGGGCTGGTGCGTGAATATCGCGCGCCGCATTATCCGCAGGGTGATCCATTCGTGCCGCATGGCATGTCAGTGGTGCTCAACGCGCCGTCGGTCTATCGCTATACTGCGGTGGCGTGTCCCGACCGCCATCTCGACGCAGCGCACCGCCTCGGCGCCGACATGCGGGGTGCTACGCCCGCCGACGCCGGCGAAGTGCTGGCCGGGCAGATCATCAAGTTCATGAAGGCGACGAAATTTCCCGGCGGTTTGAGCTCAATCGGTTTTTCCGAGCGCGACGTCGATGCCCTGGTCGAAGGGACGTGGCCGCAGCAGCGCGTGATCAAAAACGCGCCGCGCGAAGTCAGCCGCGACGATTTGCGCGAGTTGTTTCGCGGCGCCATGGCTTACTGGTAACTGGTAACACAGCAATGTTAGGCACTCCAATTGCGCCGTTCACCGTATTTCCCGTACTTGTTGTTGGCGGTTGCCGTGCTGTTCTGGGCCGGCAACTGGGTGATTGCGCGCGCGCTGCGCTTTGACGCGCCGCCGGTCGCGCTCGCGTTCTGGCGCTGGTTGACCGCGCTCATCATCCTGTCGCCGTTTGCGTACACGCATCTGCGCAGGCAATGGCATCTCATCGCAGGGTCGTGGCGCGTGCTGTGCCTGCTCGGTCTGCTCGCTACCGTGTTTCAGCACATCCCGGTTTACATCGGTTTGAGCCAGACGACCGCGACGAACAGCGCATTGCTCAATTCGGTAACGCCGGTACTGATTTTCATGTTGTCGCACGTGCTGGTCGGCGAACGCCTGTCCATCCCGCAGGCACTGGGCGTGATCATTTCGTTGAGCGGCGTGGTGGTGATTCTCACCGGCGGCGATCCGCTGGTGCTGACGACTCTGCAACTCAACCGCGGCGATCTGTGGGTATTGCTGGCGACGCTGGCGTGGGCCATTTACACCGTATGTCTGCGTTGGCGGCCGGCGGAGCTCAATCAGATCGCCATGCTGTGGGTGATTTCGGCGGCGGGCGTGTGCGCGATGGTGCCGCTGTACGCGTGGGAAATCGCGTCGGGCCGCACGCTCAATCCCACCATGCCGGTCGTGGCCGCCATCGCCTACATCGGCGCGTTCTCTACAGTCGTCGCCTACGTGTTCTGGAACCGCGCGGTGCAGCAGGTCGGGCCCAGCCGCGCCGGGCCATTCATGTATTTGATGCTCGTCTACACGCCGCTCCTGGCCATCGTGTTTCTGGGCGAACGCTTATACCTTTATCATCTGGTCGGCTGCGTATTGATCCTGGGCGGCATCGCCCTCACAGCGCGCGGCGATGCGCGCTCGGCAAGCGTTGAAGGACCGCCCGCCGCATAAGGTATCAGCCGAAAGAAACGTTCGGCACTCAGGCGAATAGCCGTATTGCAGCAAAATGTAAGCGCTTCCAAAATCGCTGTTGCCGCGCTAAACTGCGCCCCTCTTACTCACGTTTAATTTTTTCGCGAGGAGTTTCAATGAAAACTACGACCAAAGTCAAAAATCTCGCCGCCGCCGCCGGCAAAGTGCGCATGACGCCGTCCGAAGCGTTTGTCGAAACGCTGGTTGCACAGGGCGTGAAGGACACGTTCGGCATCGTCGGCTCCGCTTATATGGATGCGCACGATCTGTTTCCGCTCGCCGGCATCCGCTTCATTTCGGTGGCGCACGAGCAGAACGCGGCGCATATGGCCGACGGCTACTCGCGCGTCACCGGCAAGCACGGCGTGTGCATCGCGCAGAACGGCCCCGGCATCACCAACTTCGTCACTGGCATCGCGGCGGCCTACTGGGCGCATTCGCCGGTCGTCTGCATCACGCCCGAATCGGGCAGCCTGACGATGGGCCTGGGCGGCTTCCAGGAAACCGAGCAGATGCCGATTTTCTCCAAGATCACCAAATGGCAGGTGCACGTGAATTCACCCACGCGCATGGCCGAACTCATGCATCGCGCGTTCACCATCGCGATGCACGAGCGCGGTCCGGTGCAAATCAACATTCCGCGCGATTACTACTACGGCGAAGGCGACTTTGAAATCCAGGCGCCGCAAAAAATCGAGCGCGGCGCCGGCGGGCCCGATTCGCTCAATGAAGCGGCGCGCCTGCTCGCCAAAGCCAAGTTCCCGGTCATTCTGTCCGGCGGCGGCGTGGTGATGGCGAACGGCATCAAGGATTGCGTGGCACTGGCCGAATACCTGACCGCCCCGGTGGTCAACAGCTATCTGCACAACGATTCGTTCCCGGCGAGCCACGCGTTGTCGTGCGGCCCGCTCGGCTATCAGGGTTCGAAAGCCGCGATGAAACTCATTTCGCGCGCCGACGTTGTGCTGGCCCTCGGTTCGCGTCTCGGGCCGTTCGGCACGCTGCCGCAGCACGGTATGGAGTACTGGCCGAAAAATGCCAAGATCATCCAGATCGATTCCGATCCGCGCATGCTGGGTCTGGTGAAAAAAGTATCGATCGGGATTTGCGGCGACGCCAAACTGGCGGCGCGCGAACTGCTGCAGCGCCTGCAGGCGTTCGGCAAGATGCCGCCGAACAAGGCGCGTCTGGCTCAAGTGCGCAAAGAGAAAGACGCCTGGGCGCAGGAACTCGCAAAATGGCCGTCGCCCAACGAAAAAGGCCGCATCGGTCCGCGCCAGGCGCTGGCTGCACTCGCCAAGGCGATGCCGAAAAACGCGATGGTCTCGACCGACATCGGCAACGTGTGCTCGGTATCGAATTCCTATCTGCATTTCGACACGGCGCCGAGTTTTCTCGCGGCGATGAGCTTCGGCAATTGCGGCTATTCGTATCCCGCCGCGATCGGCGCGAAAGTCGGCCGGCCTGACCGTCCCGCCATCGCCTACGTTGGCGACGGTGCCTGGGGCATGAGTCTCGCCGAAGTGATGACCTGCGTGCGCGAAGACATTCCGGTGGTGGCGGTGGTGTTCAACAACGGCCAGTGGGGCGCGGAAAAGAAAAACCAGATCGATTACTTCAACAACCGCTACCTCGGCACTAATCTTGAAAACCCGAATTTCGCCGAAGTCGCCAAGGCGATGGGCGCCAAGGGCATTACGGTCGATCACGTCGACGACATCGGCGATGCCCTGCGCGGCGCCGTGAAATCAAACAAGCCGACCGTCATCAACCTGATGCTCACGCGCGAACTGGGCGACCCGTTCCGGCGCGATGCGTTCAAGCAGCCCAAGCGCCTGTTGTCGAAATACAAAAAGTACAGCGCCAAAGGCGTTTAGCGCATATCAATCAGTCGTAAACAAAAAGCCGGCGGGATGCCGGCTTTTTGTTGTTGCGCGTGCGCACGCTGCTGCACATGGCATTAGCGAATTGCCCACAACGAAATCTGCGGCACGAAGCCGATCAGCGCCGAGATCAGTATCATCGCCACCACGAACGGAAAAGCGTAACGCGCGATGGTCATGATGGGCTGTCCGGTCAGGCTGGCCACTACGAAGAGATTGAGTCCCATCGGCGGCGTGATGAAGCCCAGGCCCAGTGAAGTCACCATGAAGATGCAGAAGTGGATCTGGTCCATGCCGATTTGCTGCGCGACCGGGTAGAGCAGCGGCGCCAGGATCACGATATTGGGCGTGGTCTCCATGAACATGCCGGCGATGATGAAAATCAGCAGCATGATCAGTATCAGCAGCGTGCGGTCGGTGGTGAGCGCGGTGAGTGCGGCGACAAACTGCTGCGGAATATCGAGCACCGTGAGCGCCTGCGCGAACAGGAGCGCGACCGCGATGATGGGCAGGATCACGCCGTTGACGCGCGCCGAGGTGGCGAGCATCGCCGGAAAGTCCTTGAGCGTGATCGTGCGCTGGCACAAGCCCACGATCAGCGCCACCGCCACCGCGACCGCCGCCGATTCGGTGGGCGTGAAGATGCCGGAGTAGATGCCGCCCAGGATGACGAAAGGCACCGCAATGGCGTACTTGGCCTCGTTGAGGGCAGTGAACCACGCGCGCCATGAAAAGCGGCGCCGGGAATTCTCATAATCGAAGACCCGGTTCAGCACCGCGTTGGTGAGCATGATGGCCGCGAGGACGATCAGGCCCGGGATGAACGCGGCGAGAAAGAGCGTCGCCGAGGAAATGCCGAGCACCAGCCCGATGATGATGTAGGCAATCGACGGTGGAATCAGGATGCCGGTGCACGCGCCCGCCGCCACCAGCGCGCACGCATAAGGCAGCGGATAGCCGCGTTCGACCAGCCGGTTCATGGTGATGCGGCCGATGGCCGCGGCATCGGCCGCATCCGAGCCGGATATGCACGCGAAAAAGCCGCAGCCCATGACCGTCGAGGTGCCGAATCCGGAGCGCAGGCTGCCGGTGGTCGCTTCTGCGAAATCGAGCAGCTTGTAGGCGAGCTTTGAGCGCACCATCACGTCGCCCGTCAATACGAAAAGCGGAATCGCAATCAGCGCGAAGGAGTCGACGTTGTCGAACAACGCTTCGCCCAGCAATGACAACGGCAGCGAATCGGTGGTCAGCAGCAGGGCCACCGTGCCGATGCCGAGCACCACCCAGAACGGCACCGAAGCCGCCAGCAGCACCAGCATGAAAACGATGCACAGCGATGCCGTCATCGTGTCAACGCCGCACGGGGAGAAGGGGGCGGCAGGGACCGAGTCCGGCGTGAGACGGCGAAGCGGATCATGTGGATCGTTGCCTCAGTCGAACAGCAACGCGCCTTTGAACGCGTCGCGTCCGGCGCGGATGTCCTGGATGTCGCGCCGGATCGATTGCAGCAGGCGCCAGATCATGAGGGTGAAGCCGAGGGGTACGGCGCAGGCAAACCAGGCCATGCTGATACGCAACGCCGGTGCCGCCGCGCCAAACTCGACCACGGTCGAAATGGTATGCAAAGACCAGTAGATCGCGATGCCTGCGAATATCAGGGTGACCGTGTCGGCAAAAATATAGACGTAGCCGTGCCAGCGCCTGGGCAGCAGTTGCAGCACCGTATCGAACCGGATATGCGCGCGCTCCCTGACGGCCTGCGCGGCGCCCACCCAGCCGAGGTAGATGAACGCGTAGCGCGCCACCTCCTCGCCCCACAGGCTCGAATACTGGAACACGAAGCGCCGCACGACTTCATTGACGATGACGAACACTACCGTGCAGTAAAACACCAGCATCAGGTAGCGTTCGGCGTCGGCGTCGAGACGCTTCAACACGTTGCTCACGGGCAGGCTCCGGCGTTGATTTGTTTTAAGCCGTCACCGTCAATTTGCCCTTGGTGTTGGCAGCTTTCTTGAGTTTCTCGAAAGTCTCGAGCGAGCCGGCGAGTTCCTTCTTGATGTCGTCCCACTCCTTGCGTTGCTCGCCGCACGCGTCGACCCAGCGCTTTTTCTCGTCGGCGGTGGGGGCGTAGAACTTGCAGCCGGCCTTGGTGAACTCCTGCATCGAGAGGTCGCGCGCCTTGATGATCTGCGCGAACGATTGCGCCTGGGTCAGTTCCGCGGCTTCTTCGAACTTGCGCTGCATGTCCTTCGGCAGGCCGTTGAACCACGGCAGATTGCACGCGAACATCTGCGCGTCCGGCACCGATTCTACCGTCGTGATCGCTTCGAGAATGTCGATGAAGCCGAACGTATAGAGCGCGCCGATTGCCGGGTCGAGCGCATCGGCCACGCCCTGTCTCAGCGCGGTTGGCGTCTCGCCCCAGGCGACGATGGTCGGATTGGCGCCGGCAAGCTGATAAAAGCGGCCCAGCAGCTTGGACGGCGGGATACGCATTTTTACGCCCTTCATGTCGTCGGGCGTGCGCACGATCCTGCCGAAGCCCTTGCGCACCGCGATCGTGCGCGGATCCACCGTGTAGTAGAAAAGCGGTTTGTAGTTCTTGGCATTGACTTTGGGCGTAATCTCGTCGGCCCACGCCTTGGAGGTCACGAGGTTCGCGAAGCGCTGATTTTCTCCGCACCAGTACGGGATGTTGATCAGATCGACCGCCGGGGCGTAAGCGGAGAAATTCGACAGCGAGAGCCCGCCAGCGTTGACGGTGCCGCCCTGTACTTTCTGCGCGAGCGAGCCGCCGACGCCGAGTTGCCCGGCGGGGAAGAGTTTCACGTAGAGCGCGCCTTTGCTCAAGTGCTGGGCGTTTTCCTTGAAGGCTTCCTGCATGATGGGATAGCTCACGAAGGAGCCCAGCTTGTATTCGGTGGCGAGGATCATGCGGTGTTGCGCCTTGCGCGCGAGGTCTTCTTCGCTCGCGGCGGTCTGGGCAACCGCGGCATCGGACCACAAATAACCGCCGGTCGTCGCGAGGACGGCAACGGTAAAACCGTAACGCGCGGAAATTTCCATGAAGCGGCGGCGCATGGGTGATGCAATATGCTCGTTGTGCTTGGACATAGTGTTCTCCTCCTGGCTGTTTATGGTTGTAGTGATGCTGCGGTTGCTATCAGGGCGGGGGCCGCGCGGCCGCCTCGTTGCGCATGAGGCCTATGACGAACAGGATCATCGCGGCGAGCACGCTCAGGAATTCGGCAAGGTCGTTCGCGCGTGGTAGCTGCCAGCCGAACAGGGCGCTGCCCTTGCCGATGACTACGTTTGCGCCATACGCGCACAATAACAGGGCGGCGAGAATATAGGCCGGCCGGCCGGGGCTCCGTGAACTTATTTCTTGCAGTCTGACTTGCATGATGGGAGCATACTTCAATCTTCGATTTTGGACACGCTTTGACCAAACCCGCCGCCAAACTGATCGACGTCGCACGCCTGGCGGGCGTTTGCAATGCGACGGTATCGCGGGCGCTGGCGCGGGAGCCGTCGGTCAGCGCGGCGACGCTGCAGCGCGTTGAAGAGGCGGCGCGGCAACTCGGTTACGTGCCGCATGGTGCTGCCAGCGCATTGCGCGCGCGGCGCAGCCGCACCATAGGCGCGGTATTGCCGACGCTCGACAACCTGCTTTACGCCAAAGCCACGCACGCGCTGCAAAAGGCGCTCGACGACAGCGGCTACCTGCTGCTGCTGGCATGTCACGAGTTCGATCTCGCCAACGAAGTCAAGGTTGCGCGCTCGCTGATCGAGCGCGGCGTCGACGGCATCGTGCTGATCGGCGCCGAGCATGACGACGCGCTGTTCGCCATGCTCGCCGACCTCGAAACTCCCTATTTGCTGACGTGGTCGCTCGACCGCTCAGGGCGCCACCCGTGCGTCGGCTTCGACAATCGCGTAGCCGCGATGCGCGTGGCTGATTACCTCGTCGACATCGGTCACCGCGAGTTCGCGATGATTTCCGGCGTCGTCGCGGGCGACGATCGCGCGCGTGCGCGGCTGGCGGGCGTGCGCGAAGCGCTGACGGCGCGCGACATCGGGCTTTTGCCGCAACACGTGATCGAAGCGCCGTATACGCTGGCGGAAGGCCGCGTCGCCATGCACAGCCTGCTGGCGTCCGCCACGCGCCCGACCGCGGTGATCTGCGCCAATGACGTGTTGGCGATGGGCGCCGTGCTGGAGTGCCACGCGCAGGGGATCGCGGTGCCGGATGCGGTCTCCGTGACCGGTTTCGACGATATGGAGGCCGCGTCCATACTGGTGCCCGCGTTGACCACGGTGCGCGTGCCCATGCGCGAACTCGGCTACGCAGCGGCGCAGCAGATACTTGCCCGCATCGGCGGCATCGACAGCGCGCGGGTGACCGAGCTCGCGGTCGATCTCATCGTGCGCGGCACTACCGCGCCGCCGCGCCGTTGAAAGCGCTTGCCGCGGCAGGCGCTAGTTGCTACGCTCGATGCGGTTCCGGATTGATAAACGCGTGAAAACCCCCAAGAAAAACGCCAAGCTGAGCGATGTTGCGCGCCTTGCCAAGGTATCGACGGCGACCGTCTCGCGCGCGCTCATGCTGCCGCACAAGGTGAAGCCGGGCACGCTCGCGCGCGTGCAGGACGCGGTGCGCAGCCTGGGTTATGTCGCGCATGGCGCGGCGCGCGCGCTGGCTTCGCGCCGCACGCACACCATTGGCGCGGTGGTACCGACGCTGGACAATGCGATTTTCGCGAACACCACGCACGCGCTGCAGAAAACGTTCGACGCCGCCGGCTACACTCTGTTGCTGGCGTGTCATGAGTTCGACGCGGCGGTCGAAGTGCGCGTCACGCGCGCGCTGATCGAACGCGGCATCGACGGACTGGTGCTGCTCGGCACTTCGCACGATCCCCAGCTCTACGCCATGCTTGGCCAGCGGCAGATGCCGTACGTGCTGACGTGGGCGCTGGATACGAGCGGCAAGCATCCATGCGTCGGCTTCAACAACCGCGCCGCTGCCCTGCAGCTGACCAATCATTTGCTGGAGCAGGGCCACCGCGAGTTCGCGATGATCTCCGGCGTGACCGACAACAACGAGCGCGCGCGCGACCGTTTGCAGGGTGTGCGCGACGCGCTGGCGGCGCGTGGCATCAAGCTCGCGGCCGAGCGCGTGATTGAAAAAACCTATTCGCTCGCCAGCGGGCGCGAAGGACTGCGCGCGTTGATGGCAAATGCACGCCCGCCGACCGCCGTCATGTGCGGCAACGACGTGCTGGCCATCGGCGCCATCGCCGAATGCAACACGCTGGGCATCCGCGTGCCGCAGCAGGTTTCGATCACGGGTTTCGACGACATGGAAATAGCTTCGCTGTTGTCGCCCGGGCTCACCACCGTGCATTTCCCGACGCTGGAACTCGGCCAGTTCGCGGCCGCGCATTTGCTGGCGCAGTTGTCGGACAAAAGCGTCGCGCGCCAGCACGAGCTGCCTGTTGAACTCAAGGTGCGCGGCACGACCGCGCCGCCGGCCCGCGCGCAATTGCGGCGTGCCCAGCGCTAGAGCCGGCATGCCGGGCCGATCAAAGCGCGGCCGCGCGCCGCTGGAGCAACTGCATCTGCTGCTCGATGAAAGCGACATCCGGCAGAACAAGAAAGCGCTTGGCGTCTACCGCGATCACAATGCCCACCACGCCATCGTCTACAAGATCGGCAAGACGAAAATTTCTTTCATCGAGATGAAAAAGGGCAAGTTGGTCACGCAATCGATCCCGGACAAGAAGTTTTTCGACGTGCGCCAGTTCGAGCGCATCGAATATCCGCTCGAGCGGGCGGTCGAGAATTTCCTCCGCCACGGCGGCGGGGTGTCCGACTCCGCGCGCCGCGAACTGCTCATCGTCCTGCAGGAGGCACAGCAGGAGGGGCGGGTGCCGTTGCCGCTGTTTACCTGAACCATGTGGCAGGCGCTGCGGACTCCTTTGATGTTTCTCGCCTGTGCGGCGGCGGGCGCGGCCGCCGGCTTCGCGGTGAGCCTGGGCTGGGGCGAATGGGGAACCGAAGGGCCTGCCGATGTGCCGGGGCTGGTCGGTTTCGTCGTGGCGATGACCTTTGTGTTTTTCATGCCGGTGCTGCTGTCATTCGTGCTCTGGCGGCTTGTCGCCATATGGCGCGCCGCGCGCAAGGGCACTCGTTGAACGCATTCTGGAACGCGTAAACCGGGCCCCGCAGTCGCTTCGGCACTCTTAAGTGTTGCGGTCACTCAATTCTCGATCACCGCTTTTCCCGCTTCAGCAGCGCCGCCTTGCGTTCTATCCCCCAGCGGTAACCGGCGAGTTCGCCGCCTTTCCTGATCGCGCGGTGACATGGAATCAGCAGGGCCACGGGGTTGGTTGCGATCGCGCGCGCTACCGCCCGTACCGCGTTCGGGTTGCCGATTTTGCGCGCGAGCTCGCTGTACGAGCGCGTTTCTCCGTACGGTATCGTCTGCAGCAATTTCCACACCTTGCGCTGGAACGCGGTGGCCCGGATATCGAGCGGCAGGGCAAGATCGGTATTGTCGCCGGCGAGATATGCCGCGATCGCCTTCACGTAATCACGCAATCCCTGGTCGTCGCGCTTCACCACGGCCGCGCTGAATTCGGCGCGCAGTGCGGCGACAAGGTCTCCGGCGCGCGCGCCGAGGCTGACCGCGCAGATGCCGCGCGCGGTCGCGGCGACCAGCACCGCCCCCAGATTTGAACGAAAGGTCGTAAACCCGATGGCAACGCCCGCGCCTTTATTGCGATAGCGCGCGGGCGTCATGCCAAGGTGCGCAGCTTTCTCATAGAGGCGGCTGGTCGAGCCAAAACCGGCATCGAGCATGGCCTCGGTGATGGTGCGGCCATTGCCGACGTGTTCCTTGAAGCGGGCGATGCGCTGCGCTTCCTGGTATTCGCGCGGCGACACACCGACAACTTCCTTGAACAAACGCTGCAGGTGAAACGGGCTCAGGTTGACGCGGCGGCCCAGCGCCGCCAGCGTGACGCGTTCGTCGCAATGCGCGGCCAGGTATTGGCAGGTGGCGAGCACTCTCTGCTGGTGGCGCGATTGAAGCGGAGCGGTATTCATGCGCGCCATATTATTCGTGATCGCGCGCGTGTTCTATCCGAATGTTGCGCCGGGTGCGCCGGCCCTGCTATCCGGCCACACCGTTGCGTTCACGTCAGGGACTTGCGGCCCTTGGCGATGGCGGCTTTGACGCGCGCGGGCGCGGTGCCGCCGATATGACTGCGCGCTTTCAGTGCGCCGTCGAGCGTCAGCGCGGCGAACACATCCTTGCCGATCAGCGGGGAGAACTGCTGCAAATCGGACAGTTTCAGCGCGGCGAGATCGCAGCCGCGGCCTTCGGCGAAACGCACCGCCTGGGCGACCGCTTCGTGCGCCTCGCGAAACGGCACACCTTTTTTGACGAGGTAATCGGCGAGATCGGTCGCTGTCGCATAACCTTCCAGCGCGGCCTTGCGCATGGCTTCCGCCTTGACCTCGATGCCGCCCAGCATTTCGCCGAACACGCGCAGGCTCGCGACCAGCGTGTCCACCGTATCGAACAGCGGTTCCTTGTCTTCCTGGTTGTCCTTGTTATAAGCGAGCGGCTGGCCTTTCATCAGGGTCAGCAGCGCTAGCAGGTGCCCGTAGACGCGGCCGCTTTTGCCGCGGATGAGTTCCGGCACGTCCGGATTTTTTTTCTGCGGCATGATCGACGAGCCGGTGCAAAAGCGGTCGGCGAGATCGATGAACGCGAAACGCGGGTTCATCCAGATGATGATTTCCTCGCAAAAGCGCGACAGATGGGTCATCACGAGCGCGCCGGCAGCGCAGAATTCAATCGCGAAATCGCGATCGGACACCGCATCCAGCGAATTCTCGCAGACGCCGTCGAAACCGAGTTCTTTGGCGACCATTAAGCGGTCGATCGGAAACGTCGTGCCGGCGAGCGCAGCACTCCCCAGCGGCAGGCGATTGACACGCTTCCGGCAGTCGGCAAGCCGCTGCGCATCGCGATTGAGCATCTCGAAGTACGCCATCAGGTGGTGCGCGTACGACACCGGCTGCGCGACCTGCATATGCGTGAAGCCCGGCATGATGGTATCGGTGTGCTGGTCCGCGAGATCGAGTAATGCGCGCTGCGCGGCCTTGATCAGGCCGCTGATATCGTCGATCGCCGCGCGCAGATAGAGCCGCACATCGGTCGCCACCTGGTCGTTGCGGGAACGCGCGGTGTGCAACCGCTTGCCGGCGTCGCCGACCAGCGCAGTGAGGCGGCTCTCGATATTCATGTGCACATCTTCGAGGTCGACCGACCATTGGAACTTGCCGGCGCGGATTTCCTCGCGGATCTGGGCGAGGCCCTTTTCGATGGTCGCGAGGTCGTTTGCGCTCAGGATTTCAACTGCGTGCAGCATGCGCGCGTGCGCAACCGAGCCTTCGATGTCGAATTCGGCGAGCCGCCGGTCGAAATCGACGGAAGCGGTAAACCGCTTGACGAGTTCGGTCACCGGCTCGTTGAAGCGTCCGGACCACGGCGTTGCCCCATCTTTTTGT
>Ga0214919_10004741_pt1 | contig 19667 bp, 20 predicted proteins | sample LL1503_MetaG_FD_177994 | JGI IMG/M metagenome (GOLD analysis project Ga0214919, IMG submission 177994) | Freshwater microbial communities from Lake Lanier, Atlanta, Georgia, United States - LL-1503 | ecosystem: Environmental > Aquatic > Freshwater > Lake | place: USA: Georgia | collected...
GTAGTCCATTGCACATTGCAATTGAGAACTGGCAGCACGATTTGAATATTGGTTCAGTCGTTCGAACAGCTAACGCATTCAATGTTGCTGGCGTACACATCGTGGGCAAAAAAGGTTGGAACCGTCGTGGAGCGATGGTCACAGATCGTTATCTTCACCTTTTTCATCATCCAACGGTTGATGAGTTCAAACAGTGGTCGTTAGAAAATGAGGTGCCAATCATTGGGATAGATAATGTGCCGGGATGCGGCAGTATTGAAAATACAAAACTACCGAAGTCATGTGTTTTGTATTTTGGTCAGGAAGGCCCAGGAATGTCTGCCGAGGGACTTGCTGCCTGCACCCAAATTCTTGGGATTAATCAGCACGGCTCAACTCGGTCTATGAATGCTTCTGCCGCTGGGGCCATTGCAATTTACGCCTGGGCCATGCAACATCTCGTTTGAGGTAGCACTGCGAACTTTGCACTAATTAACTGCGTAAGTGGTGCTTTCGTAATTGCCTACAGATGAACTCGGCACGGTTGCGATTCGATAGTTGCCAGTATCTGGCAATGTAACTGAGAAATTCACAACACCAGAACTATTTGTGTTTTCAATATCAAGGGTTTGCCAATATTGTGCGCCACTTGCCCGAAATTGGATTCTCATCGGAACTGCTGCGCCAACCACTGAATCCGATGTGCCAAATTGAGCCGAAATAGCGCTTGGTAAGCCGGTGTAACGAGAGATCCTGGTCACGTTGGAAATTGTCAGTGGCTTTATGCCCGTTGCTCCCAGAGCATTTCGGACCGAATCGCAGTAGGAAGTTGGGAACGGATTCTTTTTTGCACTGGTTAAATCCGTGCACGCTTGATTCAGCGCATTGCCAAAATCGGAATACGTTATGTTTCCATCTAGTTTGGCCATAACTTGGAATGCCAACCGAGTCATATTGACGGTAGCTGTGCAGTTACTACCTGCTTTATTGCATAGTTCATAAAGATGATTGGTACTCCATGGCGCGGTACCGATTGCTTCAACATCAATTCCATTTTGATTTCCCCCGTTAGAAATCAGCCAAGCAAATCGGTCCGCGGGACCCAAATTGGTGTGCGGATCGCATTGTGAATCCCAGTCGTCATCTAGTTGGCGCACGGGCACCCAATCGTATGCAGTTCTGCAAGATTTGGCCGCGCCAGCCATTGCCATGTTTCTAAATGGCCCACCAGTTATGTCTTCGCCCACTTGCCAATTTGGATCGGCTAATTCTTTTGGCGCTGCATTTAACTGATCAACTGCTTCGCCAAAGAAATCCGACAGCGCTTCGCTAATTGCCCCAGCATCACAGCTATCACAAAGACCTGTAGGGAAAGCATCTGATCCCGTGACGCCATGCGCTAATTCATGCGCAACTACGTCGTTTGCTTTATCGAATCCGGTGCCGAAAAATATTCCACTACATACTCCCGAGCGGCATTCAGACGTGGCCCATGGGACCCAGAAGGCATTCTCTAACGGACATTCGACACTTCGATTTTCCGGGTAATAAGAGCAAACATTTGTGTACCCACTAATTGTCGGGACGCAGAACCTTGATTTGGGTGATTTTTTGCAGAAAGTTTTAGCATCAACTTTCTTACCAAAATTTGCATACGGCGCGATATTCCCGAGGTACTGCTCTCCGGCTATGTCCACACCAACTTTGTCGCGGAAGTACTTAACCGTCTCGGTAATGGCTTTCACCGAAGAAGCACCGGGGTTTTTAATCCGCGCTGGGTCAGCATTTTCACACAGTGGGTAATCAGGCGACATGCCGATGTACTTACGTACAATTCCACGAATGCGCTTACTAGAAACATCCGATGCGAAGCGCGCAGTCGGCTTAGTCCTTTGTAAATCACACACATAAGGCATTGGGAATGCCGTAAAGGATCGAGCCAACTGACGAATAGTGAGTACCTTTGCCGAGAGATCACTAACAAACACAAGGCTGGTTAGTTCAGGATGACTTGGGTTTTGAACTTTCACCTGCCAAGTTCGCTGTGCTTGACCCTGAACAAAATCAACGAGGACAGGGTCGGCAAGTTGCGGAGTTGTGCTCGCTACAGAACTAGTTTCGTCATTTAACTTGTGTCGGCCATCAAACGCAACCAGGGCAATCTGGGCAGCTTGATCAACAGATAGTTGAGCGGGAGCGAGTGCCTGCACCGCACTGAGTTTGCTACTGTGCGATAAATATTTTCCGTCAGATAACAAAGTGATGGCAACCAATGAATTTATTACCGGAACGTTTGAAATTAGTTGTGTGAACCTAAAAGTGGTTAAGCCATCATTAGTTGCGATGACTTTAGCAAGATGCAGTTCACTAGGGTCAATTTGCCATTTGCTGGCATTTTGTTGAATTAAAGATTCTGCAATTTGTTGAAGTTCGTGTTGTGAGTAAGTTTTGGCAGATGCAGGGTTATTGGCCAAATTGGGCAACAGAATAATTGCCAACATGGCGATGAAACCAACTAGTCGCCGTGACCGATGTAAATTCACAATACCCCCAGACACCTTTAATCTACGCCAGAGTCGGCAATGCTAAACCCGCTCAACTGATAAAAGTGGGTAAAACTTGCCTGTGAATAAGGATTGCCGATTTCAGCAGGAGTTGCTTAATCAGTAATTACGGTGCGATGGAAGTTCGCATGTGAACGACTTGGCGTCGGACCACGCTGCCCTTGGTACCTTGACCCATAAACGCTTGAACCGTAAGGATGTTCTGCCTCTGACGTCATTCGGAAGAAACATACCTGTCCGATTTTCATACCCGGGTAAAGCAAGATCGGCAAAGTAGCCACATTGGCTAGCTCTAAAGTTACGTGGCCAGAAAATCCAGGATCGATGAATCCGGCAGTTGAGTGTGTTAGAAGTCCTAGGCGGCCAAGGCTTGATTTACCTTCAAGACGCGCAGCAACATCAGTTGGAAGTGTCACAACTTCGTAGGTACTGCCCAAAACAAATTCACCTGGATGCAGAACAAATGGCTCGTCGCCAATGGTTTGCACTTCCCGAGTCAGATCGGTTTGCTCTGCGGATGGGTCAATGTGCGGGTAGCGATGATTTTCGAAAACTCGGAAAAAGCGATCTAGTCGCACATCAATACTTGAAGGCTGTACCATCGCTGGCTCGTATGGCTCAATGCCAACCCGGCCAGATTCGATTTCAGCCTTTATGTCTTTGTCAGATAACAGCACCCCATTAGGTTACCCGCCCGCCACACTAGGCTGGAGACACAGGGCACATTTTTACCGATGTGTTGCCCCTTGCGGGTGTGGCGTAATGGCAGCGCGTAACCTTCCCAAGGTTGAGGCGCGGGTTCGATTCCCGTCACCCGCTCGCTAGTGGTTCACCAGGCAAAAACCAGATACGCTTGGGTTATGCGGATGTTGAAGTTTCTGGCAAAAATTGCCCTAGTTTTCGCAATTATTTCAATTTCGAGTCCTAGCGCTTTCGCCCATACTGAACTACTTTCAACTAGTCCCATAGCCGGGCAAACCTTAACTGTGCAGCCGAGTGAAATAACCCTTACTTTTTCCGAAGCTCCGATTTTGGCTGGGTCCTACATTCAAGTCCAGCAAAAGGCATCGAACTTAATCAGCAAACCTAAAGCAGCATTAGATGGCACTTCGCTAGTGATACCGTGGCCGGCAGAAATCACACCTGGCTTGGTCCAAATTAATTGGCGAGCAGTGGCCGACGATGGTCATGTCGAAAATGGATCGTTCGCATTCACCTACAAGCAATCAGCGCCAAGCGAGAGTCCCAAAACAGAACCAGCATCTGATAATTCAACTCGCGATGTGGCTGGATTAGCCGCTGGCATCGCTTTATTAGTTTTGATAATCGGTATCGGAGCAACTTCGCGACGCAAGAAATAAGGACACTAATGCGCACTACCTACTTGCGAATTGGCTGGTCGCTCCTTGCAACTTTTGCGCTTACGATCGGGTTGCTTGCATCTGGCGGTGCTTATAAAAGTATTTCTCCACTACCAGATGCTGGTTTATTAGTCAGTTGGTCCAACCAGCTTCTGACTTTAGGTTCTGTGGTATTTGGATTAATAATCGTAGGACTACTAACTGTTCACACTTTTCTAACGCCAACAACAAAGTCAGAACTATCTTTGGATGGCCGACGTGCACTGAAAACAGTGGCGCGATTGAGTCTCATTTGGGCAATTGTTTATGCGGCCACTTCTATCACCACTCTGGCAAATGTTTTAGGCTTGAATTTAGAACAAACTTTTGCACCAGGTGTTTTACAAACCTACATCTTTGATTTTGCACCGTCGCGAACATTTATCATCAGCTGCATCCTTGCTCTGTTAGTGGCAGCCGGATCAAGCGTTGCATTGTCACTGAACTCGGCATCTGCATTACTTGTTACCGCACTTGCAGCAGTTGCTTACCCACTTTTGAATAGTCACTCGGCTGCACTGGGCAATCACTCGCTCGCGATTACCGCCTCCGTTACACACGGTATCTCGATGTCGCTATGGGTCGGCACTTTATTAGCGTTGTATCCATTTATTCAGAACGCCAACATGACTGTCGTAAATCGATTTAGTATTTTGGCATCTGCATGTGTCGCTGCACTTCTCCTAAGTGGCATCGTTGCAGCAGCGACTCGGATGCAGGGTTTCAATGAATTAGTCACCACTGGCTACGGCTATCTCGTACTAGCGAAATGTGTTCTCTTCTTGATCATCGCATTTTGTGCAATCAGGACGCGCCGCGCTCTAGCCCGTTCACAGCGCGCTGGCGCATTCGTTTTGTGGGAGCTCACCACCATGGCTTTAGCAATTGGAGTTGGGGTTGCACTTCATTTCACACCCCCTACCCGTATCGTTACGCCAGGAAATTCAGCCGCCGAAGATATCTTGGGCTTCAACTTCCCGCCTGCTCCCTCCGTTACAAACTATGTGTTTGGTTGGTACCCAGACTGGCTTATTTTGCTAATCGCACTGGCTGTATCCGCTCTATACGTAATTGGATTAGTTCGTCTCCGACAAACTGAGATCGCTTGGCCAATTCTTCGAACCATCTCGTTCTTAACAGGCATCTCAATTTTGATTTGGGTTAGTTGTGCTGGAATTGCTAAGTACGCAATGATCAGTTTTAGTGCACACATGATCCAACACATGGTTCTAGCAATGATTGTGCCAATGTTTTTGGTTTTGGGCGCTCCAATTACTTTGGCACTTCGAGCATTACCGGCAGGTGCCTCTGCAGATAATCGCAATGCGCGTGAATGGATTACTGCAATTTTGCACAGTCGATATTCGCGGATTGTGACTAACCCTCTTTTAGTTCTGTTTATATTCACTGTCAGCCTTTACGGAATCTATTTCACTTCGGCATTTGCAAATTTGATGAGTAGTCATGTGGGCCATATCGCAATGGAATTCCATTTTTTGATAACCGGAATTTTGTTTAGTTTTTTGGTGATCGGAATTGATCCCGCACCGCGCCGAATGCCACATTGGGCAAAGTTACTTCTCGTACTTGTTGCACTATCTGTGCACGCATTCTTTGCATTGGCAATTATGCAATCCACGACACCAATTGGGGATACATGGTATTCACAGGTGCAACCTCCTTGGCTACTTAATCAGCTCGATGCCACTTATACCGGCGGTGGAATAGCTTGGGCTGTTGGCGAATTGCCAACACTTATGCTCTTGATAATTGTTGCTGTGCAATGGTCGCGTGATGATGCGCGCACTGCCAAACAAGTCGACCGAGCCGCTGATCGTGATGATGATGCGGTGCTTAAGGAATATAACGAGCGCTTAGCAAAGATGAACAATCCCCAAAGTTAATTAATATCTTCAAGATTGGCGAAGGCTGGGCCAAAAGCATGAACTGTTTGCGCATCCACCAAGAATCCTGACCAGTCTGGAAACTCTTGGAACCACTGCACCCCGTCCAGACCAACAATCAATAAAGCCGTAGCGAGGGCATCAGCTAATCCTCCGTCGGGGCCAACAACTGTGGCCGAAACTAAATTGAGTTGACGGTCCTTAGTAAAAGGATTGACAATGTGCTTTCCACGCTCATATTCACCAGATGTTGCCATTGAAGTATTTAAAAGTTCGGCACTGCCGATTATCGCCTGATCATCAACTGGATGTCGGATACCAACCACCCAAGCTTGATCTGGACCTTGTAGCCCACGACAGCTTAAGTCGCCTGCTGCGTTTATGGAAACATTTCCCAATCCACGTTCTACTAACAAATCGGCAACCACATCTGCCGCCCAACCTTTTACATATCCAGATGGATCTACACCACCTGGTACTGCCCATGGATCGAAAGCTCCGCCAGTCAGTTCCCGAATTTCGTCACATTGTTCAAGTACCTTCTGGATCACTTCAGGCATCTGAGCTAAATCTGCGAACCCCATACGTAAAGCACTGATTGGAGTATCAATTCGGTAAGTCGAGAACCAATCATCAACTTGGTGCAAAAACTTTGCTACTTCTGCCAAATGATTTTCTACGTCGTCTGGAAGTGCTTCAGCACGAACTTCCAAAATTACGACCGTGCCCCACACTTCCTCCAAGTGAACGGCGCGCTGCCAACCATCATTGGTTACGCCGATTCGAAAAGTTGGAGTGTTCATTTTGGTTTACTAAAGACCAGCCTTCGCCATAGCGCTTGCAAGTGAAGTCATGAACGCTTGTGACGTATACGATGCTCCAGAAATTGTTGCCACATTTGCCGACTGCGTGCGGAGTGCATCTTGGATTAGCAGCGGGATTGCATAGCCTGAAATAGAAATCGATGTATCTCCGGTCGGCCACTTTAATGGCGTTATTGATGTAATGAGACCATTAGCTACTTGGATTCTGACTTTGACTGGTCCATAAAATCCAGCTTGAACAGTATTTCCGGTTACAGAAATTGAGGCCGGGGGTGTTGCGGTCTTAGTTGGCTTGGGCTTTGGTTTAGTCGTCTTTACAGGCTTTGGCTTAGTCGTCTTTACAGGCTTTGGCTTAGTCGTCTTTACAGGCTTCGGTTTAGTAGTCTCGACCGATTTAGGTGTCTTTGCCGGCGTAGCTTTTGGTTTTGCAACAGTGGTCTTCACAGGTATAGGCGTTGAGGTTTTCTTAACAACTACCTGCTGTGGTTTCGCAGATTTAGTAGGTGTCGGGCCCACAGACTTGGATGCTGCCACATGAGGCACATTCGGTGACCCTTGCGCAGATGGCGCTTGCGTTTGGGTTCCTCCCAGAGTTTGTGGAGCGCCAAGGGCTAGGTCAGTACCAGCAGTTAACAGCGGATTGTCCGGTGTGTATCTAAGCGTCGCTGTTAAGCCGGCGATAGTTCCGACTGTTACAAAAATTGCACGTTTCATTTCTAATATCTACCTAAAACGCGAACGATTCGTGATGGATGCGCTTCTCTGGCACACCTGCTGCAGTCACCATGTTTATCACGCTATCCATAAATCCATTTGGTCCACAAACATAAATATCACTGTGCAATAGCGCTGGCGCAAACTGTGACATGTAATCCACTGTCATTGGATGCTGATCTCGCGAACCTTCAAGATAAATCACATTCCAGCCATTGCGTTTTGCTATCTGATCTAACTCGTCACGAAGCGGAGCATGATCACCATCAGAAATTCGATATATGAAGGTAATGTTCACAGATTTTGGTAGATCGTCCATCATCGCTCGAATTGGAGTAACACCGATGCCGGCAGCAAAAGCTGTAACCGCATCTGTGAAACGCTGCTTGGCTGTGAAAACTCCATAAGGACCCTCAGCGATAACTCTGGTGCCAGGCTTCAGCACTCGCTCGAGGCTTGATGATTGATCACCAAGATGTTTTACCGTGATTCTCATTCGATCGCCCGCTGGTTTTGCACTTAAAGAATACGGGTGCGCCTGCCACCACCAATGCGGAGTCAAAAATCGCCATTGAAAAAATTGCCCACCGCTTGCATTGAATCGATCTAGATTCTTGCCTTTGATGTAAACGCTTACCACGTTGTCGGTCTCGCGAACTACTTTTTCAATCCTCAGCCCGCTAAGCAAAGACTGGGTTATGGGTATTAAGATTCGACTCACCAAAATTAAAGTCGCAATTACGATATACAGCCCAATCCAAAACGTTTTCAATAGTGGATGTGCGATGAAAAGCAAACTGGTATTTATCTGATGGCCGAATGCCAGGGCGATAGCGATATAGAAATATAGATGCGCGGTCCACCAAGTTTCATATTTCATGCGCATCCGAGCAATGCGGTGAGACGCAAATCCGAGCACAATCATCAGCACAAATGCGACCGCAGCTGGCAACATCCAGCCATACGTTGTCACGAGCAACCACAATTGATGCAAAACACCTTTGCCCGATGACTGTGCATAACCAATTGTTGTAAAGAGAACGTGGGTGGCGATTAGAACTAGAGAGTACGGTGCGATTGCCCGATGCCACTGCACCATTTGATCGTGGCCAGCTTCCTTTTCAATCCAAGCCACGCGCGAAATCAGGACCATAAGCATGAGGCATAAATAAGTTCCAGTCATGGCAGCCAGACTTCCAATTGCGTTAGCTACGCCGCCAGGTGAACCGACATGTGGCAATAAAGTGACCAATGAACTACCAACCACTGCGCCAAAACCCAGACCAGCTCCAAGCGTGACAAAGTTAACTCGCCAACGAACTGGTGGTTTGTGCGCTTGCTGCGCTGACTTTGCCATCGTGAATCCTGACTGAATTAGTAGAACTGTTAGAGATAGTAGTGAATGTTAGTCATCGTCATGTTCCCACGAATCATGACTGTCCTGCCAATCTTCATGTTCACCGTCATCACCGTCATCACCGTCACCTTCATCATCGCCATTTTGTCCGGGTTTGTAGCCTGACGGAGGCGATGGAAGTACTGGATCGGAAGTTCTTGAAGGAGATGCGATAGGTACTGGCGTTTTCGTTGGACCACCAGCCGGGATAACAGTAACTATTTCTGGATCTTTTGAATGCTGCTTCTTAGATTCTGGAGTTGCACTGACCAGTGGCTGGTTGAGCATCGTTGGCTCGGCTGTGGGCATTTCAACATCAGCAACGACATCAGGACTTGGGATAGTTACAACAACTGCAGGCTTAGTTGGCTTGATGATTGCCGGATTATTACGCACATCCAAAGTCGACACAGTTACCGGTGCCTTTGTCTGACTCTTTAAAGCCTGCGCGTTAATCGCGTAAGCAACTGAGCCGGCAGCAACTACCCCAGCAACGGTAAAGATTGAAATCAACTTTGTAACCATACATCTACCGTACCCAGCCATTGGCTAAGGCTCATCCTCGGAAAATCCAAAAATTGTCCAAATTCGGTTTGGATAGTGTTTATTCTGCGAAAAACGGCAAGAATTGCAGATGTGAACATTCTGCTTGTTGAAGATGACCCTTCTGTTGCTGCCAGCGTGATTGATGGTTTGGAGAATGAAGGTTTTCAGGTCCAACATGTTTCTACCGGCGCAGCCGCAATCACAGCCGCTAAAACTAAATCAGCAGAATTGATTCTTCTCGACCTTGGCCTTCCTGATATGGATGGGCAACAGGTATGTCGCGTTATTCGCACCGAAGTTACAACGCCGATTATCATCTTGAGTGCTCGCAGTGAAGAAGTTGACCGAGTGCTCGCTCTCGAATTTGGCGCGGACGATTACATGGTTAAGCCATTTGGCATGCGCGAGTTAATAGCTCGCATCCGAGCTGTTGCCAGACGAAGTGTGGCGCCCGATCGCGAAGTTGCTCTTTCTATTCAAATAATCGGTGTACTTTCAATCGATCGACGTAGCCAACGGGTCTTTGTAGATTCAGTTGAAGTTCCATTGACTCCGAAAGAATTCGACTTGCTTGAATATCTAGCTCGCGATCCTGGCGCAGTGTACCGTCGCAATGACATCATGCGAGATGTTTGGGATACCGACTGGTATCAAACCACAAAAACAGTTGACGCCCACATCGCATCACTTCGTAAAAAATTAGATCATCCCGATTGGATTGAAGCTGTGCGCGGAGTTGGATTTAGATTGTCTGTGCCTACCTCGTGAAATGGCGAATGCTGAGCGCTCTGCTTGGGTTAACCATTGTTGTACTTCTTGTTCATGACATTCCATTAGCCTCCTACCTACGCAGCGTTGAAAATGATCGAATCATCACAAGTCTTGAGCGCGATGGCCTCCTGATTGTCGGCAACGCACACGAAGCAATAGAAGAGCCAACAGCAGCGAACCGCGCAGATTTGGAAAAAGTACTAAACAACTACCGCGCCAAAAGTAAAGCCGTTGTTCTTGTCACGAATTCTTCTGGAATTGTGGTTGCCTCAACCGACTCATCTATTTATGTAGGCGATACCTTCAAAACCCGACCTGAAATCGCTCAGGCACTTTCAGGAAAAGTTGCAACTGGTCGACGCTTTTCAAACACGTTGAATTATGAACTCCTATATATCGCCGTGCCAATGGTGAAGGGCAACAAAGTTTACGGCGCAGTTCGAATTACTTTCCCTGCAAGTGTCGTAGATGGCATTGTGAACTCTCGCTTACGCGGGCTGGCGGCCGTAGCAGGCATAACCCTTTTGCTGGCCATAATCATTGCGCTACTTTTGGCAACCAGCATCACGCGGCGGCTAGATAGATTGCGAAATGTAACTGAGCAATTTACTGCCGGAAATCATGAAGTGCGCGCCGACAGCGAATCGGGTGCTTCGGAGATTCGATCCCTTTCAACGAGTTTCAACAATATGGCAGATCAGCTGACAACTTTGATCACTGTGCAGCGTTCTTTTGCTGGCGATGCCTCACATCAGTTACGAACACCTTTGACCGCATTACAATTACGACTTGAACGCGTTGGCGAATTGATTGATACAGATCCTGCTGCTGCAACAGAGAGACTCGACGCCGCGCTGGTTGAAACACAACGACTACAAAACATTGTTGAAGGTTTGCTGGTTCTGAGTCGGGCTGAAAACCAAGCGACCGTTACGCCAGTTACCATCAAAGTTTCTCAGATTTTGCAGGAGCGACTAACTCATTGGGCAGCACTAGCTGAAGAGTCAAATGTTAGGTTGCGAAATACCAGCACCCCTGCCTTGCAAATTTTGGCAATACCAGGAGTGGTTGAACAGGTTATTGATAACTACATCGATAACGCCTTACAAGCATCTCCTGCCGGTTCCACGATTACGGTGGGGATTACAAGTGATGGCGACTACACCACCATCCACGTAATTGACGAAGGTCCAGGAATGCCTGATGAAGATTTAGGTCGGGCCTTCAACCGTTTTTGGCGCGCACAAAGTGATGCAAACGGAAGTGGCCTGGGCCTGGCAATTGTTGAGCGTCTTGTGCAGGCTTGTTCCGGAACTGTTCAACTTACAAATGTTGTGCCACATGGAATCGATGCACAAGCAACTTTTAAAAATGTCTAAGCCCGTTCAGTATCGGCATCCGCTGATGGTGGTTGCTTAATCTGGCACAATCGCTCAAGCCAAACTGCAGTAACAGTTAGGACTAACGAAGCAACTGCTACGAGCGAGATGGTCAGAAGACGCTGGCTGACATCTGGGGTTCGAGTTAGTTGCAGATTTAATGCAGCCAAGCCAAGGTAGAAGCCAAAAACGAGGGCCCCAACTCGTGAACCAGCCATTGCTAGCGCAACTGTTCGCGCTGCAACTAATGGGTGCATGCGGTGACTTGGGTTATCCCCTTGCAATCGCCTGCGCGCTAACAGAGTCCAAATTAGTAAGGTAGCGGCTAACAGCCACATGGTTACTGCATTGATTGCTGGGACAGGTAGCTGTACCAAAAATCGGTGTGGCCATACTCGCGCTAGCGACCAGCCAAGTGTTCCCGCTAACGACACTAAATACACAAGCAGACTTATCCGGGTTCGTTCAAGTTTCATATCTGCCACCCTACGAGGTTAAGGTCAGCACACTTGGCAACTTTCTGATTTACAACTTCAGCTAGTAAGTCAGATACTGGCCTAGTTCCACCAAGTTTCCAATCTGGTGCAATTTCAAAAAGTGGTACTAATACAAATGCGCGTTCGTGGGCACGTGGATGCGGAACAGTTAGATGCTCTGTATCGCTAGCGAATCCCAGAACATCAACCACATCAATATCTAGAGTGCGGGGTCCCCAACGCACTTCTCTAACTCGATGAGCCGATTCTTCAATCGCTAAGGCTTTATGTAAAAGTTCTTCAGGGTCTAGTTCTGTCTCAACTAGTACAACTGCATTCAGATAAGGGCCTTGCTCTACTCCACCAACTGGATCCGTTTCATATATTGATGAACCAGCAACAATTTTGCACTGGCACTTCATGAGTTCATCTATAGCAAATTGAAGGTTAGCTAATCTGTCTCCAAGATTTGAGCCAATAGATAATGCGGCCTGAATCAAGGAAGTCTCCGGGTAACAGAAACATCATCGAACTGCACTTCGATAGGTGCGTAGGGTTTATGCACGGTGACCTCAACAGAAATAATGTTTGGCATTTTCAATATTTCTTGGGCAATTGAATCTGCAAGTGTCTCAATTAAATTAAATGCAGGGCCGGTAATTTTGGCGAAAGCTATGTCTGCGATAAGTGCATAATTTATAGTGGCAGCCAAATCATCAGTTTTTGCTGCACTCGAAAAATCTGTTTCTACAACAACATCTACGATGAATTCTTGTCCATCGATACGCTCGTGATCTAAAACTCCGTGATACCCAAAACCGCGCAAACCTTTGAGTGTGATCAGATCGGTCATTGTTGTTCCTTAAGTTTTCCAACCACTGCAATTGCGTCGCGTGCAGCAATTACATCATGCACCCGTACTGCCCAAACTCCCTGACTTGCAAGCAAAGTTGTCAAGGCTGTAGTTGCTGATTCGCGATCGGCTACATCTCGCAGCTGGCCCTGCGTTGCCAGTAACTCGCCGAGGAAGCGTTTGCGTGAAGCACCTAAAAGTAACGGGCAACCCAATTCGCTGAACTTAGAGATGTGTTTTAGTAGTGGCCAGTTCTGCTCTGGCATTTTTGCAAAGCCTAATCCTGGGTCTAGCACAATGCGCTCTGTTGAAATCCCAGCCTCGATGGCTTTCGCTAACTGCATAGCTAGCTCGGCTTTGACTTCGTTAACAACATCAACATAATTTGCTTGTTCAATCATCTGCGCCGAATGTCCACGCCAATGCATCATGATGTACGGGGTTCGTTCTTCTGCAATGATCTTGAACATTTCAGGATCTGCTTGTCCGCCACTTACATCGTTAATGATGTACGCACCGGCAGCAATAGCCTGTTTGGCTACTTCTGCTCGCATTGTGTCGACACTAACTACAACTGAGTTAGCAACCAGTTCCGTTACAACAGGAATTACTCGATTCAGTTCTTCTTGGAGTGTTACCCTTTGCGCCCCGGGACGAGTTGATTCACCGCCCACATCAACAATGTCAGCGCCATCATTAGCGAGCGCAAGCCCGTGCTTAACTGCACTGGTTTCAGTATCGAATTTTCCGCCGTCACTGAATGAATCAGGGGTGACATTGACTACGCCCATAACAAGAGTGCGTGATAACGCAGCTAAATGATCTGGTAGTCCCTGCGGATGCGACATCGCACTATTTTCCGTTGATCAGCGACATTGCTTCGCTACGAGTAGCCGCGTCGCGCAATTGACCTCGCACAGCTGAAGTTAATGTTGTGGCTCCAGGTTTACGAATGCCACGCATCGACATGCACAGATGCTCGCACTCGACCACAACTATTACGCCAGCAGGCTTCAAGATTCGCACCATGGCATCCGCAATTTGTGTAGTGAGTCTTTCTTGCACCTGTGGGCGCCGAGCAAAAAGATCTACGAGGCGAGCGATTTTTGAAAGTCCAGTGATATGGCCATCTTCACCGGGAATGTAACCAACATGTGCGACGCCGTGGAATGGCACCAAGTGATGTTCACAAACTGAATAAACTTCGATGTCTTTTACAACAACGAGTTCCTCGTGGCCGATTGCAAAAGTTGTGGTTAATACATCCTCAGCACGCTTGTGCAGACCCTCGAATATCTCGGCATAAGAACGCGCAACTCGCGCAGGAGTCTGAGCCAAACCTTCGCGGTCTGGATTTTCGCCAATTGCTAGCAGTAGTTCACGAACTGCGGCTTCCACTCGAGCCGGATCAAACGGCGCAATTGCCGGTGGTTCGTTCAAGTGCTCAATTGGGTCTAAGCTCACGCGTCACCCTCAGCGGACTTTGCTTTGACTGCTGCAACTGGAGGTTGAGCGCTCGGCACTCGGCGTGCAGAACCCGTCCAGGCTGGACGCTCTGGTTTGCGATTCAGTGGAGCGAAAATGCGCTCAATCTCTTCACGGTTGAGTGTTTCTTTCTCAAGAAGTTCAACAACTAGTGCATCCAAAATTTCACGATTCTCTTGCAGAATATCGAAAGCCTCATGATGGGCGATATCGATAAAGGTGCGAACCTCTTCATCAATTGCAGATGCAACATCCTCGGAATAGTCACGAGTGTGACCCATGTCGCGACCCATGAATACTTCCCCGGTGTCATTGCCGTATCGAACTGCGCCCAAGCGCTCGCTCATACCAAACTGCATAACCATCTTGCGAGCAACTGCGGTTGCCTTTTCGATGTCGTTACTTGCACCTGTTGTTGGGTCGTGGAAAATCATTTCTTCAGCAGCGCGACCACCGAGCATGTAGGCCAACTGGTCTAACATCTCGCTACGGGTTGTTGAATATTTATCTTCTTCAGGCAACACCATGGTGTAACCAAGAGCGCGCCCACGAGGCATAATCGTAATCTTATGGACTGGATCTGTATGTGGCAGTGCAGCAGCCACTAGTGCATGTCCGCCTTCATGGTAAGCAGTGATCAAACGTTCTTGATCTTTCATGACACGCGTACGCTTCTGCGGTCCACCAATTACTCGGTCGATTGCTTCATCCAAAATTGAGTCGGTAATTACTACTTGATCTAAACGAGCCGTTAACAATGCAGCTTCGTTAAGCACGTTCGCAAGATCGGCACCAGTGAAGCCGGGCGTACGACGCGCAATTGCCATCAAGTCAACTTGCGGAGCTAGTGGCTTGCCCTTTGCATGTACTGCCAAAATGTCGCGACGGCCAATTAAGTCGGGAACATCAACGGCAATCTGGCGATCAAAGCGGCCTGGGCGCAACAGCGCTGGATCAAGGATGTCTGGCCGGTTAGTTGCTGCAATAAGGATGACACCAGAGTTAACATCAAATCCGTCCATTTCAACAAGCATCTGGTTCAGTGTTTGTTCACGTTCATCGTGACCTCCACCTAATCCAGCGCCACGTTGACGGCCGACAGCATCGATTTCGTCAATAAAAATAATTGCTGGCGCACTTTCTTTGGCCTGACTGAAAAGGTCACGCACTCGGCTTGCACCTACACCGACAAACATTTCAACAAAGTCGGAACCCGAGATTGAGAAGAACGGTACGCCTGCCTCGCCCGCAACTGCGCGCGCAAGCAAAGTCTTACCAGTTCCCGGCGGACCATAAAGCAAAACGCCTTTTGGAATTTTTGCGCCAACTGATAAAAACTTTGTTGGCTCAGCTAAGAACTCTTTGATTTCGACTAGCTCTTCAACTGCCTCATCAGCACCAGCGACGTCAGCAAATGTGGTTTGTGGCATATCTTTGTTGACAAGCTTGGCCTTGGATTTTGCGAACTGCATAACGCGTCCGCCACCTTGCATCTGTCCAATGAAGAAGAACAGCAGAACCATAATCAAAATCAACGGGATGATTGAAACTGCCAAACTCACCCAAAATGATTCGTGTGGTACCACAATGTTGTAACCACCAGGCAAACCCTTTTTATCAACTTGAGCTCGCAATAAATCGACGAGGTCTGTGCCCTGTCCTTGAATGAAACTGGCCACCTCTTTTGAACCGTCGGTAAGGGTAAGGGTTACTGTTTGATCTTTATCAACCAGTACTGCTGATTTAGCACGACTCTGGGTGATGTCAGAAATAATTTTTGAAGTATCGACCTTTTTGGCATTATCTGAGGACGAAAGTGCATTACTTCCAATCATTAACGCAATAAGCGCAACAAATATCCAGATAAATGGCGAGCGCAACAAGTTCTTTATTTTCATCGTTTTTGTATAGTCCTCAAAGGTCGTGAATCTTTACGGTACTACTGATATGGGTCATTGCGCTAAGTGAGTGCAAAGGTTCCGCCAATAGATGAACGAGCCACGATGCCCTTGAACAAGGGCAATCGCAGGTTTTAGCCTTATATCTGCTTATTCTGTAAGGGTGATTTTCAAATCTGTCTTAGATTCGCGGCCCTATGCTCAGCCTGATTTAACTGGCGAACAATGGGGCGAATTAGCACCAAGACAGATCCGACTTGATGAATTATCGACCATCAAAAACACTCTAGATTTACATGAGCTTCTTGCGAGTGACTCCACTTATTTCGGTGACCTATTCGCCCGAGTTGTTCGCTATCAGGGGCAGCTGTATCTAGAGACTGGTTTACATCGGGCTGTGCGTGCTGCCTTGCAAGGTCGAACCTCAATTCACGCTCGGATTTACGAGATCGCAGGCTAGAGCCGGCCAGCTTCGTGCACTCTGCGTAAAAACTCTTTGGTCTGAACCATCTGCGGATCTTGCAGAACTTGCCCAGCAGTTCCGCGCTCCACAATTTCTCCGTGCTCTAAGAAGCAAACTTCATCAGCAACCTGAGTTGCAAAGCCCATTTCATGAGTTGCCAAAACCATAGTTATGCCGTCTTGTTTTAAATCGCGAACAACAGCTAACACTTCATTTACCAAGACCGGATCCAGAGCAGAAGTAACTTCATCAAGTAAAAGTAGCCGCGGTTTTACTGCTAGTGATCTAATGATGGCTACTCGCTGTTGTTGGCCACCACTTAATCGATCTGGATACTGATCAGCTTTCTCAGAGAGTCCAAATCTGTCCAGCAGTTCAATCGCTTGCATAGTTGCCTCATCACGATTCAAGCCATGTACCTTTATCGGTGCGAGTGTGATATTTTCTAGAACAGTTTTATGTGGAAATAAATTGAATGCCTGGAAAACCATGCCTAATTTTCTACGGACTTGGTCAACATCAATTAGAGGATCTGAAATCTCTTCACCATCGAGAATGATTTGTCCATCATCAATCGAGTCCAGCAAATTAATACAACGTAACAAAGTGGATTTTCCAGAACCTGATGCACCGATTAATACTGTCGCTGTGTGCTCGGGCACTGTTAGTGAGACATCAGATAACACAAGCTCTGAACCAAAGCTTTTACGGATATTGATTAACTCTAAAACGTTCATGCCGCGCCTTGCGCATTCTGTTTATTGATGGACTTCATTAATACGTAATCCGTGTAACGAGTTAGGGGAATTGTGATCAGTAGAAAGAGAATCGCTGAAACCACATACGGCGTGTAGTTAAAAGTTCGCGAACTTTCAATTTGTCCCGCACGCACTGCATCAATTACACCCAGAATCGAGACCAGGCCGGTGTCCTTTAACAAAGAAATGAAATCGTTAAGGATAGGCGGGACCACACGCCTAATGGCTTGAGGTAAAACGACGTATCGCATTGTTTGGTTGTGAGTTAAACCAAGCGACCGTGCCGCCGCCCGCTGACTTGGATGCACTGAGAGTATTCCGCTTCGGATTACTTCAGCAACGTATGCGGAATATGTGAGCACGATTGCAGTTGTTCCCAATACAAAAACATTGGACGTTACGCCTTGGAGCCGAAGAGCTGGAATGCCAAAGCCGATAAGCAATATGACGAGTATTAGGGGAATCCCACGAAATATATCCACATAAGCTGTGGCCAAAAATCGCAATGGAGTTAGTGCAGCCGATCTCGAAGTTCGCGCTAGGGCCAGAAGTAATGAAAGTATTCCAATGGCAATGGACGCGATAATTGTTAGTTCAATATTTGTGACCAGTCCATGGGCAACTAAATGCAAAACTTCAAGTCCATACTGGACATCAAAGAATGTGGTCGTAACTACTTTCCAACCAGGGGAAGTTACTAAAAGCAAAACTAATAAGCCGAGAACGAGGGCGCTTGAAATAACTGAAACCAGTATGCGTCTGCGAAGTATCAATTTACGGATTCGAGCGCGATCCTGTTCGCGTGGACTAGGCGCCCATGAAACAGCCCGACTCACTTGATTGTGAATCGGGCTGTTTGTTTTAGTCATGGTTTTTGATTTAGTTAATTACTTCAAGACCGGTGCGCCGGCACCTGAGCCAAGCCACTTGTCAGTAATCGATGCAAGCGTGCCATCTTTGGTGATTGCATCTACCGCCTGAGAGACGCAGCTTGTAATCGGGCTATCTTTAGCAAGCAGCAAACCGAACTGATCTCCCTCGCCATTAGATGGAAGCTGACCCACAATAATTCCGTTTGGAATCTCAACACCGGAAAGGTAGAACGCTGTTGGAAGGTCAACTACGATGCCATCAATCTGATGATTCTTAAGTGCTGTAACAGCCGCTGCGTTGTCGTTGAATACCTGTGCTTGATTTGTTGGCTTTATAACATCGTTAATTGCGTTAAGTGATGTTGTGCCAACGGCTGCGCCAAGTTTGGCTGCTGCTAGATCAGCGATTGCGCTCTTGCCATCAATTGCGCTTCCCTTGTAAGAAATAACTGTTTGTGGAGCTGTGTAATAGGGGCTCGAGAAATCTACAGCTTTCTTCCGATCGTCTGTGATTGAGAACTGCTGCAAGTTGAAGTCAAAGTTTTTTGCTCCAGGAGTTACCGCACCATCAAAAGTTGTGCGCACCCATTCAACGTCAGTTTTGGCGAAGCCCAACTTGTCGGCAACAGCATATGCAACTGCTGGCTCGAAGCCGTTACCTGATTCTGGCTTGTCATCAATTACCCACGGGTAATAGGCCGGATTGCCGGTGGCGATAGTTAATTTGCCGGCGGTTAATGTTGCTAGGCCATCTTTAGTGCAGTCAGATGAAATTGCACCTGTGCTCTTTGTTGCACATGAAGTTAATGCCAGTGCTAATACAGCTGCCGAAATTGTGGCAGTAATGCGAGTTGCGATTTTCACGCTTATCTCCTTGATAATTGTCCGTCCTTGAGTAACAACGGTTGTTAGCCCAAGTGGGCCCAGTTGGACCCGCGCTTGCCACTTGCGTGGCCTGGTCTGTTCACCGGGGCACCCCATCGCGGTCTGCAAGGGTTGTCGGATAACTAGCCGGTACTTAGTGTTATCTCTCTTGACCTAGCCCCAATGCTAGCAAGTTGCGGCACTCGATTGTTACCCCATCTGCCAGAATCAAGGTATGTCACACGAGTACGAGCAGACCATGCGTATTGCCCTAGAACATGCCCAAGTGGCTGCTAGCCAGGGCGAAGTTCCAGTTGGCGCAGTTGTGCTTGATGAAACTGGGCAAGTGATTGGCGTTGGGCATAATGATCGCGAGGCTAGCCATAATCCACTTGGTCATGCTGAAGTCGTGGCTTTATCTGCTGCCGCTGCGCATTTGAATTCATGGCGGCTAGATGGTTGCACTTTGGTGGTCACACTTGAACCGTGCACTATGTGTGCCGGGGCTGCTGTTCAATCGA
>Ga0214919_10004742_pt1 | contig 19667 bp, 18 predicted proteins | sample LL1503_MetaG_FD_177994 | JGI IMG/M metagenome (GOLD analysis project Ga0214919, IMG submission 177994) | Freshwater microbial communities from Lake Lanier, Atlanta, Georgia, United States - LL-1503 | ecosystem: Environmental > Aquatic > Freshwater > Lake | place: USA: Georgia | collected...
AGGCTTTTTTCGAGTAATTGCTTCAACGTATTCTTTAACACTACCTTCATTTTCAATAAAGTTAGATTTACAGTTAAAATTACGCATAGACCAAATGTCACAAAGTTCCTTACATTTATCACGGGTCAATACGTCGGAAAATCTCCACTCAATATATTGAAATGATTGCCATCTATCTTGTATAAAATTGGAGTCGCACGGTAACGTAACCATGTCATATTTATTATAAGTCATAGTTTGTATGCTTCGATTTCTAGCATTTAAAATAATAGGAACTTGGTGAGTTAAGCGTGCAATATATGCAAACGGCGTCAAGACTATATAAAGCGGATTAGTCCATCTAATAATACAAAAAAATAACCCATAAATAAAATTTGACATACAAACTAATGTGCTATTTATTGTAAATGTATTTGTATTTGTATTTGTATTTGTATTTGTATTTGTATTTGTATTTGTATTTGTATTTGTATTTGTATTTGTATTTGTATTTGTATTTGTATTTGTATTTGTAATATGCATTTTTATATTAGTTTTTAAAAATGTTTTTAATATAGTTTCAACTAAACAATAAATAAAAAATAAAAAAGAATATACCCAAAAATTTATAATATTCAATTTTCGCAATATTCGACAAGCGATCCACTCGAATTTACTCGCTCTATAATTTTGTATTCATAATAGTCTGGGTACAATTTAATAAGCAAATATTCGATAAAATTATGAAATAATTCAATAATCATTTAATAATTAACTATACTTAATATTAGAATATCTTATAATTTAATAAATAAAACAAATAAAATTATATTTCAATTTTTATAGCCAAATTAATCTAGCAACAATTTTTTAATAAAATCATTTCTCGCATTCACAACTTCAGGTTTAGAGCAACTATTATTAGCCGTAACCTGATTAGCATGTATTCTATAATATAGTAAATTTTCTTGAATATTATATAGCTTGCCAAAATGTTTAAGCAGTTTTAGTTCTAGTTCAAAGTCTTCATATAGCGAATGCGTGTCCTCATTATAATTACCAATTGCTAACACAGCAGACTTTCTATAACATACACATGGATGATTTACAAACCAATGAGATGGATTTCTTTTATAGTCTGCCCATGTTAATAAATATGGGTGATTTGTAGATCCTTGAAGCACTTTAGCATTATCAATTTCTTTTAAGTAATGCGCATTACAGCCAACAATAGCACAATCTAAATTATTTCTCATAAATTCAATTTGCTTAATAAAACGATCAGCCACACATATATCGTCACTATCAACTTTAATAATGATTTCGTGAGAGCACATTTCCACGCCTTTATTCAAACTATAACCAATACCCTTATTTGTAGGCCATTTTTTATAAACAATTTTTACAAATCGCATTTTGGCTTTAAATTCTTCAAGTGTTTTTTCCAATAGCTTAGTGCTTAGCTCATTTGATCCATCATTAATCCATACTAGCTCTATCCCAAAGTGGCCGTTTTGTATTTTTATGGAGTCTAAACATTCTACAACATATTTATGATTTGTATTATAACTGCTTACTAAAACGGAAACCCAATTTGTAGGTTCTTTGTAAATGTCCTCTAATTCAATTGAATTCATAATTTCATAATTTTGCTTAGTAGAGCCCCATTCTTGATACGCATAAACAATAGAATGCCCCATATATTGCATTCCTGTGGCATGCTTTGGCAAAAAATAATAACTTGGATAAATAACAACATCACAAAATAAATTAGTTTGAAGAAGCTTTGTTAATAATTCGGGTCCAACAGTTCTCCATGCCATTTTACCTGTTTTAGCTCGGCTAACTTCATTAGCTTTAATATAATCAATTGCGCCCCGCGGCAATGGATGATTTTTCGGAAATGCCATGGTTCCGGTTGCAACTAAGCCTTGCCTTACGTTTTCATTTTCATAACCGCAAAAAGGTTTATGCTGCTCAATCAAATAGTTGAATGGCTCAATACAAATGGAGTCGGCGTCAACAAATAGTCCACCATAATAATATAAAATCTCCCAACGTATAATATCGGCTTTACCATTAATTTCCTCTATTTCATTAATTTTTGAAACGCATTCTAGCTGCAACCCACGATTGCGAATTTCTTCTTCATTCCACATAATATATTCATAGTCGGGATGCTTAGTCTGCCAAGTAGCCATAAACTTCGAAGGACGAGGCTTAGGACCAATCCATAATTGATGGATAATTTTGGGAATAACAACACTACTACTATTAGGGTTACTATTACTATTACTATTAGCCATAAATAATATATATTAAGTATTAATATTTATATATTATTACTTTAATATTTATAATAAAATAATATATAAATATATGATTTAAAGTTATATAAGATATATTATTCAATAATGGAAGAACTAAATAATATAGTGGATACAGTGTCTTATATTGCACATAATAATGATTATGTAAATGAAAAAGCGTTTAACGATGAAATAAGTATTCATAACATGAAAACAAATGCTGTTTTACAAAAAAATTCAAGTAAATGGGATAATTTGTATAAACCAGGTCACTTACACGGAGAATGGTTAGATAAAAATAAAATTTTATACGATAAGCAGTCTACTAGTGGTTTATCAGTAAATGAATATAATATAAAATGCGCGGTTGATATAGGTAGTGGCACAGGATGGTTTGTAAATTATTTAGCTTCTTATTATAATTTTGAAAAAATTTATGGAATAGAACCATCAGAAGAAGCAATTAATATTGGCAAAAAAATATATAAAAATAGTAAGGTAAATTATATAATTGGATTTGCAGAAGAAAAACTTAAAAGTATTAAATTGGAAGAACCTACATTATTTACAACATTTATTGTTTTATCACATATATCCGATAATAGTGTAATACAAATTTTGAAAGAGATGGATAATATAGCTCCATCTGGATCTATATTTATTTTTAATGAAAATTTTGATAACATATTTAATCAAAATTTATGGCACTGCAGATCTCGAGAGTGGTGGAAGCAGAATTTATCAAATTGGGAATTAACTTTTGATGAAAGACCTCGACCTGACTTACAATATTATAAACAAGGTTTAATGGGTGTTAAAAATAAACTATAACATTTTATATTCAGTTTCATACATTATATAGTAATTAATATACAAATTATAAATTTATAATTTATATATTAGGTTTTAATATTTATTATATTATTAGTATTTATTTAAAACTAATATAAAGCAATTAATATTAATAATATTATTAATAATATATGGACAGAAATCTGTGTAATAAATTAAATAATTTAAAATTATTTGGATTTAATCCAAATAATATATTAGATTTAGGTGCTCATCACGGAATATGGAGTTATAATTGTCTTCAAGTATTTCCAACATCGCAATATATGTTAATAGAACCAATAAAATATGAAGAACTAATTCATATTTGTAATAAAATTACTAATTTTAATTATAAAAATTTATTATTTTATGAAACAGAAACAGAAGTTGATTGGTATGAAATGAAAAACACAGGTGATTCTATATTTAAAGAAAGAACCCATCATTTTTCTAATTGCATTCCGGTAAAAAAGCAAACTGTAACTCTCGATACTATTTTTGAAAAAGAAAAATACGATTTAATCAAAATAGATTGTCAAGGAGCAGAAATATCAATATTAAAAGGGGGACAAAATTTAATTAAAAATACAGAAGTTATAATTTTGGAAATGCCTTTTTGTGGTCAATATAATACAAATGTATTATCATTTTCTCAACATATAAATTTTATGGAGAGTAATAATTTTGTTGTTTTTGATATTATAGATCAACACATTCATGACAATAAATTGCTTTTTCAAATAGATATTATTTTTATAAATAAAAATAGTTCAATATTAAATAAGGTGCAAAGTATGATAGATACAATGGGTAAATAAAATTAAAACATTATTATAATATTTTTATATGCAAATATTATTTACATATTATTTACATATTATTTACATATTATTTAAATAATATTTAAATAGAAAATGCTAGTTCAATTATATATAATGGTTAAAATTGCATTTCATGATAATTGCTTATGTGAAAGAGGTACTACTGTTTCTTTATATGATTATGCTTATTACAACAAACATTATCTAGGCAATGAAAGTATTATAATGTATATTGGAAATGATAATAGAAATGTTTCAGAGGTTTTAGATAAATTTAAAAAAGAATTTAAATTAAGACCATATATTAATTGGCAAAGTGAAGCAAATCAAATATTAAAAGAAGAGGGATGTGACATTTTATATATGCAAAAAGCAGGAGAATGGGATGGTAAAATGTCAAATGTGTGTAAAAATATAATACATTGCGTTTTTAATACATATTATAAGCATGGAGATGTTTACGGACGAATATCAAATTGTTTTGGTCAAAACTATCCAGTCGTAAATTATATGGTTAATTTGCCAGATATAAATAGTAATATTAGAAAAGAATTAAATATACCGAATGATGCTATTGTATTTGGTCGACACGGTGGAATGACCCAGTTTAATATCAATTATGTTCATCAAGTTGTAGATAAAATAACAGATGAATTTCCTAATATATATTTTTTAATGGTAAATACAGATAAATTTTGTAGAGAAAAGTCAAATATTATTCATCATGAAAAAATAATTGATTTACATAAAAAGGTGGAGTTTATTAATACTTGTGATGCTATGATACATGCCAGACAGATGGGTGAGACATTCGGCGCGGCAGTTTCTGAGTTTTCAATCAGAAATAAACCTATAATTACTTGTATAGGAAGCGATAATGAACATATAAATATTCTTAAAGACAAATGTTTTATATATAATGATCCTAATTCATTATATAACATTTTTAAATATATTATTTCAAATATAAACGAAATAAGAACCAAAGACTGGAATCAATATAAAAATTACACACCAGAAAAAATTATGGATAAGTTTAATGAAATATTTATTCAACCAATATTATGAGTTATTTTAAAAAAATATTTTTAAAATAGTTTCAAACAACCCATTGTCAAACGAAGGTGCAGAAATATTGTATATTTTCACATTTGTATTAATTAAACCGTAGAGAGCTATGCTTTAAATTATATTTATTAATAGGTCTGATAACCCACAAATTATTCAACAAGGAATAATAATCATTATGATATAATATAAATATATAAATATATAAATATATAAATATATAAATATATAAATATATTATTGTAGTAATAATGAATAATTATAATCTATCAGTTACACATGAGGGTAAGTTCGTTAGAGCAAAAAATAGTAATAAAATTTTTTTTTTAGATAAGCGCGGGTCTATAATAAATATAACACATGATATAAAATATGAACAATCATTTATATCAAAAAATAAGAAAAACGTATTAAGAGGTATTCATTTATCTCCATATGATAAATATGTAACATTACTATCAGGCAAAATAATAGACTATGTAATTTATTTCAATAACGATGAAATAACTTATGATAAATTTATAATGGATAGTAGCACAAATAATTATTTATTTATACCAAAATATTGCGGTCATTTATTTATAGCGTTAGAAGATGATACTAATTTATTATATCAATTATGTGGTAGTTATAATGAAAATACAGATATTAATATTAACTATAAAGATCCATATATAAATTTAGATATAATAGATAATAGTTCATATATTGTATCAGAAAAAGATAATAATAGTAATTTTTCAAAAAAAATCGATTATATTTTATTTGGTTCAACTGGTTTTTTGGGCAGTGAATTTGAAAAAATTCTGAAAAAGGAAAATAAAAACTATATAATTATAAATACGCGATTAGAAAATTATAATGAAATTAAATATAAATTGCAACTGTATAAACCTAAATATCTAATATGTGCAGCAGGAATATCAGGAAGACCTACTATTGCATGGTGTGATAATAATAAAGAAGAAACATTTAAAACAAATGTTATAGATATTTTAAATTTATGTGAAATAACAAAAGAATTAGATATAAAATTGGTAATATTTGGTTCAGGTTCGATTTATAGAAGTGTTATTAACGATAAAAAACAAGATTTAAAACAATATACTGAATACTGTAATATACAGAAAAATAATGATAATTTTTATTTAAAATGTAGAAACACATTAGAAGATTATATTGATTTATATAAAAATGTATTATATTTAAGAATACAATATCCAATATGTGATAATGATAATGAAAAATGTTTTATACAAAAAATGCTAAAAAGATTAGATGCGGTGCATGATATTTATATTAATATAACATATATATCAAATTTATTTCCTCTAATATGTAAAATATTAGAGGATAATTTATATTCGGGAGTATTAAATTTTGTTAACCCAGATTGTATAAAAATAGCGGATATATTAAAGTCTTATTTTATAAAAAATAACTTACATTATAGTTTTAATGTAGAAATACCAGACAAGTGCTGTGGTATTTTAAATACTAACAAATTATATAATTTGTTTCCCAATCAAGTTTTGACAACAACAGAAATATTTAAACTATAATATTAAGGCCAAGGAGCATTATCTAAAGTATCAATATAATAGTTATTATATTTGTTAATTTTAATATTATACCAATTGTTATTATTACTGTTATCATTATTATTCATATTATTATTACCATTTTTATTACTATTGCTATTGTTATTATTATTCATAATATTGTTATTATCATTTGTAATATTACTCATAATATTGTTACTCATAATATTGTTACTCATAATATTGTTATCATTTGTAATATTATTCATAATATTGTTATCATTTGTAATATTATTCATAATATTGTTATCATTTGTAATATTATTCATAATATTGTTAGTCATAATATTGTTACTCATAATATTGTTATTTATATTATATTTATATTATAAATATAATATAAATATAAAATAAATATATAAAATATAAATGAAAAAGATTTGGTATGCACCAAATGGTTTTGAAGCATATAATGATGAAGAAATACAAGCTGTAACTGATTGTTTAAAACAAGGATGGTTAGCAGGATTTGGAAAATATTCAATTGAGTTTGAAGAAAGGGTTTCAAAAATGTTTAGTAAAAACTATGGTCTATTTGTAAATTCAGGCAGTTCAGCATGCTTATTATCATTAGCTTGTTTGAATTTAGATACAAACGCAGAAATTATTACAGCAGCATGTGGATTTTCTACAACAGTTTCACCAATAATTCAATTAAATTTAAAACCTATATTTGTCGATGTTGATTTAACTACTTATCAAGCCAATTTAAATGAAATATTTAAACATATCAATGGAAAGACAGCAGCAATAATGTTACCTAATTTAATTGGTAACAAACCAGATTGGAAACTAATCAAGCAACATTTAATTGACATTAATAGAGAAGATATTTATTTAATAGAAGATTCCGCAGATACAATAACCGAAACACCGGAAACTCATATATCCACAACTAGTTTTTATGCTAGTCACATAATAACTGCTGGTGGAATGGGTGGTATGGTAATGTTTAATGATTTACAACATAAAAAACGAGCTCTTATGATACGGGATTGGGGTAGAATAGGGGATAATAGCGAAGAAATTGAAGAAAGATTTAATTATAAGATAGATAATATACCATATGATTATAAATTTTTATACGGTGCTCTTGGTTATAATATGAAATGTTGTGAAATGTGTGCCGCTTTTGGACTTATACAGTTAAATAAATTTGAAAAATTTAAGATTATAAGAAGGGAGAATGTAGAAAGATATATTGAAAATTTGAAAGATATTTCTGGATTAGTAATTCCAGACGATTCTATTAAACCAAACTGGTTAGCGTTTCCTTTGCAATATCATGATAGATTAGGCTTGTTGTCGTTCTTGGAAAATAATAATATTCAAACACGAGTAACTTTTGCTGGTAATATTACAAGACATCCAATTTTTAGAGAATTTTTAAATGACTTTGAAAATGCGGATATTATTATGAAAAATGGTTTCTTGTTGGGAGCTCACCATGGATTAACAATAGAAAATATAGATTATGTATGTAGCAAAATAAAAGAGTATATTAATAATAATAAAAAATAATAATAAATAATAAAAAATAATAATAAAAAAAATAATTATTATTTATTATATGCCAATATTCTATAAATGCCAAGTTCCATTTAAATATTCAATAACATTATTACTATTACCTCTGTAAAATAATATCCATGCTGATACATTTGTTCCACCATTGCATATTATATATTTACACTTAGACATAATAATTGTAATTGCTAAAAAATTTTTGGAGAAGTGTTCTATATTATTAAATACTTTATCTACTAAATTTATAGATCTATTTAAATGCCTTATTTCATCCTTAAAATAAAATGTATTATTTGGATATTTATTTTTCATAAAAGAAATAAATTCTGTCTCATCTGATTGAATTAATAATTTAATATTGGGATTATTTAATATAATATTGTCTATATATAGTGTGTACTCATTATAATGTGGTAATCGTGTTTCTGTTATTTTATCTAAACCTCTAAAAAATATACAACACGTGTTATTATAATCAATATTATATTTATTTTCTATATTTTTAATTATATTTATAATTTCTGTATTTGGTGAAAAATATTTTTTTACTAATGGACTTGTAATACTATAATCAAAATTATGATAATTTGAAAATTGAAAATTCCATAACTCTCCAATGCTTCCTAAATTTATAGTATTATTACAATTATATATTATATCTATATTGTTATAGTTTTCAAAATAGTTAAATGTTATATCTTGGTCCTTGTCATTTTTATACATTGTAAATGTTTTACTTGAATTTAAAATTTTTGGTAATTTCTTGTAGGTTATAATATGTCGTACAAGAAATCCTAAACGAGTAGAACAACAAGAAAAAAACGCTGGACCTTGGTTATTATCATAACCATGTGTAATGGTAATTACATCTTCGCTAACTGTTCCCATAAATAATTATAATTATAATTATATAATTATTATTTATATTATTATTTTTGTAATATATATTTAATACCATACTTCATTAATATTAGGATTATATAATGGATTTTTCATTATCCCATGAAGCATATCTATTTGTTTCAGATATTGGTGAAAATTATTAGTATTTCCTCTAAATAATGCGATCCACAATGATACGTTTGAAGTAGTGCAATAAATTGCTTTACATTTGGCCATTATATAAACAATTGCAATGAAAAAATATGAATATTTTTTATTGTCTTCTTTTGAAAAATTATGTTCAATAAGAGTTTGTTGTTTGGGTAAATATCTAATTTCATCACTAAAAACAATATTATTGGCAAATTTGTTTCTAAAAAATTCCACGGCTTCTGCTTCGTCTGATTGTATTAAAAATTTAATATTTGTAATATCTTTTGTTTCATTATATATTTTATTATAAAATTCTTCATATGAAGGATTAATAGTTTCTTTTGTTTTATCTAAACCTCGATAAAAAATACAATATGTATTTTCATAATCTAAATTATATTTACATTCTATATAATTAATAATTTTACAAATATTATCACTGGGTTGAAAAAAAGAGTTGACATAGTTATTGATTATATCAAAATTTATATTTGAATATGGTAATAATGCTATATTATTATCAATAGATTTATTAATAATGTTATTAGTATTAAAATTATTACTAACTTTGAAGTAATCATAGAAATTATTACTAGTGTTAGTTTTATATAATTTAAATGTTTTATTAGTATCAATATAAATATTATTATATTCAATATTATTTGAATTTAAATATTTTGAACATTCAGTTATATTAAAAATACAATCAGTACATACTGAGAAAAATCCAGCATCATGCAATATATGACAATATATGTTTTTATTAATTTCATCAATAAAAATATTATTATATAGTTGCTTCATAATATATAGTATATTATGAATATATTATATATCTTTTATATTATAATAATGAAATATATGGTTGCGAAACATTATATTGATATCGCTCATTTACCCAACAGTGATAATACATGATATTATCTTTATTCATAGTAACATGGAAAGGTGTTTTATGTGGACTTGGTAAAAATTTTATAATATCATTTGAACCTTGAATGCAAGGAATTTTTTTCATATATACTAATACTTTCTTGTGACCACTTTCACCAACATAATTACATAATGATAAAATATTATTACATATTATATCGTTGTTATTTTTATTTGTAATAACACTACCGTCAATTTGGATAGTGTCATCAAAATTATTGAGAAACATTTTAATATTATTTGCATTATTAATATAAATAAATTCATCGGCATCTATATATGCGCAAAAATTACATTTGTTGTTAAGTGCCGTAAGTGAAATATGTAAAGATTGTCTTTGTATATTATTCCAATGAAATCCATTAAAAGTAGAATAAGGAAAGTTTATAACATAAACACTATCTTTATATTTATCCGTTACATTATTCATTTTTTCATAACAATCATTACCTTCATTTAAATGGTGTGATTTTGATTCTTCATTATTAAATATAATTATTTTATCAAAGCCCAATTTAATATTATATTGGATCCATTCATCTAATCTATGATTATAATTTTTAACAAGAGTAGATACAATATTCATATTACTTGATATGTGTTTTGCTATTTCTTCAAATGGGTAATAAATTTTAATATTACTTATTTTAATATCATTTATTATAATATTAAAATTGTCAATCTTATCTTTATCATGTATAATAATTCCATAATCTAAACATGGCAAACTTTCAGCTATACATATGGTATAGCTAATATTATATATTTTATCAGTATTACTATTAATAATACTTATACTTGTAATCATTCTTCTACTTTGTATAAAAAGTATAGTAGCTTCATTATTATATATACATGCCTCATTAAATATTATATAATCATTCATAATGACTTTTATATCTATATTATAAAAATGCTTTATATTATTTTCAAGTCTTTTATATTATATAATAATATATAATAATATATAATAATATATAATAATATATAATAATATATAATAATATATAATAATATATAATAATATATAATATCAGGTTATAGATTTACATACATAATTTGTATCATCTGTATTTGTATAAAAATATTTAAAATCTGTAAAATTTATATTATTATAATACAATATAAAAGCTATTGAACAGTCTTCAATTGTATATGGATAACTGTTTGTAAATTCGTCATATTCAAATATGTTAAACTTGATTTTTTCCATATGACTTACAAGTATTTTACATGAATAATTAGATAAATAAAATATTGTCCCCTGTGCATAATGCAGAATAGGTCTCTTACAAATACTTTTTAGGTAGTCTAAATTGATATTTTGTAAATTATGCATCGGATTTAAAAAATCCTCTGGGTGTAAACAATAATAATTATACATCCACAAATCAAATGTGCAATTTTTAAGCTTATTTTTATCATTTGCTATGTAACCATAATCACAACCGCTCTGTCCTTCATAATTATTTTTTTCTCTATTTAAATATTTTACTAGACATTCCTCATTAAATATAACATCGTCACCGCAACATAATATACCTTGTTTTAATTCAAATAGGTGATATATATATTTAATAGCAAGAATACGTTTTTTTAAAAGATGTAAATATGAATCTTCACATTTAATATATAGAATGTTATTATGATTATCAAAAATATATTCACTATCTAACGATAAATCTCCAATAGTAGTAATAAATAACCAATTATTAATGACAGGTGATTTAAATTTATTATTTATACATCGAGTGTTTATATATTTTTGGCATGTTAAAATTAATATAACACCTTCGTATGTCATAATATTATATTATATTATATTATATTATATAATATAATATTTGTTTTAACGCAAAAAAGTGCATTTTAATGAAAATATATAAAAGATAATAATAAATTATCTAATATTATTTATATATAACTATTTAAATACTTATACATAAATTATATACAAATATGAAGATACATTTTAATGGTTGGTTCAGTGGATTTGAAGATAAAACAAATCCGGGATTACATGTCGAGTTTTTTTTAAATTTATTTGAAAAGGTTTATGGCGAACAATGTGAATTGGGGTCAATTAAAGACAGCATTATTTTGTGTGAATTTGATATGTTGATAAATTCACAGTCCTTAATTAAAGCCAAAGAATGGAAACATAGTTACTTATTTTCAGGAGAATCAACTTTAAAATGTAATAAACATGATTATACTTGTGTATTATGGGGAGAACGTAATAATAAAAATGTAGTCAATATTCCGTTATTTATACCGTATATATACGCAAATAATTTTGTAAATAGTTTAGAAACCAAAAAAGAAATTACAACAATTCCAGAACATGATGTATGTGTTATTATATCTAACCCGCGAGGCATTGAGAGGACAACATTTTTAAACGAACTAGAAAAACATTTTAGAGTTTGTTATGCAGGCAATTATAAAAATAATATAGGTAGAACATTAGTTCCGCAGTATAATACACAAGAATATTTTAATTTTGTAAATCAGTTTAAATTCATTGTTTCTATGGAAAATAGTAGAGAAGATACTTATATTACAGAAAAATTAATTAATGGTTTATTATCTAATATTATACCTGTATATTGGGGATGTGAAAATGTGCATCATTATATAAATAAGGATCGCTTTTTAAACTTAAATAATATTAATAACACGGGTGAAATAATTAAAAAAATGTTGGCATTAAAAGAGAATTCACAAGAGTGGTTAAATATGGTAAATGCTAATGTATTTCCTAATAATGAAAATAAATTAGAGCGAACATTGGAAAATATAGCAAATGATATTAAATGTGTTTTAAATAAAAAATGTTGGAACCATATTTCGCAAATTTGTTGCGTGTCTAATCCAAAATTTGAACCTGAAAGATGTAATATGTTAAAAGAGTTATTTAAGATACAAAATATAGATGAGTGTTTTATCAAATATATTAGCCCAACATATAAACATACTATTACCAAAGAAATATATTATAATAATGTTAAAGAACAACAAGTTCTAAGACTGCGAAACACTCCTATGAAACTTGGTGAAGTATCATTATTTTTAAATTACAAGGCAAATTTGGAATATATAGCCAAGAATTATAAAGATGGAATGTTTTTAGTATTTGAAAGTGATATTTTGCTTGGAAAAGATATTAATAACTTAAATGAGTTTTTAACATCAATAAAAGATAAAGAATGGGATCTAATCCATATTGGTATGTATGATAAAGGTATATGGTTAGGACCTGAACATTTTTGGTTTCCAACAGGATATGTTAACCGTGTTTATGTTAATAATATATGTATAGAGGATATTACATCTGTTAATGATAAATTTCGACTATCGCGAAAATTCAATACGCGGTGTTGTGATAGTTTTTTATGGAAATATAATTCTATTATAAAATATTTAGATTGGGTAAATAATATTGAACTTAATTTTGGTGTACCAATGGATTATTATATGTGTAATTTTTTTGAAAAAAATATCGATTTTAAGCATTATTGGAGCAATGATGAATTTTTTAAACAAGGTTCAAATATTGGTATTATACCAACAACATTACAAATGGACAAAAAATAGCTCGTGGATTTGCCTATTTCAAAAATTCACTCTTAATTCTTAATTCTTAATATTTATATAATAGAATTATATTTTTATACTAAAAACTAGCAACCAATTCAATAAATCGTTCTCCGCATTTTTGCGGGCTTAAATTTTCCATTATATATGCTCGTGGACTAAAAGTTTCTAGTTTATTTATAAATTCATTATAACTAGTTTCAAATTCTTCTACTTTATAAAAATATAATCCACATCTTTCATCCCAATATGCTATACTAGAACACGGTATATTTGGATAATTTGAACCATATTCTTGAGACATAACACTAGTATTCCATACTAATAAAGGAATGTTACAAGATAATGCTTCTTCTATGGCAAATCCCTGACTTTCATGTGCGTCTATAATAATTCCATATTTTGCATTTTGTAAACATTTCAAATAATCGTTTTCCTTGTATTTTTGTACATAATCAAATATTTTGTAAGTAATATTTTTATTATTTAAAAAATGTTTCACATATGTGAGCTCTTGTGGATTTCGCCTTTTAAAATATATAAAAACTTCGTTTTTTTTAGAATGTTGATTAGGCGAAAATTTTTCTACTTCTACCGGAAAAGGAAATACTTTTATAGGTATAATTTTTTCTACATTAAAATTTCTCCATGTATCAGCCGCCCAAATACTTGGTTGAATATAAATAGAATTATTATGTATATTATTTATGCTTAGTAATTTATTATTAGGAAAAACAGAAAATGCGGCTCCAAAAATAAATTTTTTTTCAGGAAATAACGACGCATCTATTGGTGTATATTGAGAATGAATAATATCATAGTCTTTAATATATTTATTCACATCATTATACTGACAAATCTTATATTCAATTTTTAAATGTTCCAATAATAATAGCATTCCAATTTTATTTTTAAAATGCATCTCATCAACAATTAATATTTTCATATTAGTTAATATATAATTAACTATTTATATATTTATATAATTACCATATATAAATAGTTAATTATAACTATGGAATTTAAATATTACATAAACAATATAAAGATAATAATATAAAGGTAATAATTTAAAGCTAATTATTAAATCATAATCATAAACATAAACATAATATGAAAATAGTAAGATTAGGAAATACCGAATCGCACATATTATTTATATCTTATATATTGAAATATGGAAATGAAGATCCTTATTTAAAAAAGCAATTATCAAATGTATTAAAAAACTATACAAATTGGTTATATACAACCGCCGGCTATTACGATAAATCAGTGCGCGGTAGTCAAATGAATTTCGACGAAACAGCATTTACAAAGAATTATTTTGCATTTATAAACCATCTTGAAATTAGTATTGGTGGCTGCGAAAAAGCGCAATTTTATATGGGTGAAAACATGATGCCGCTATTTAACAAATATAAGGCCGATTTTTTCAATAAATATAGTATTATTAATTATCAATCTATGAATGGAAGTCACTTTTATGATAGAATAGATAGCATATTTGATTATATGAGAAACAAGAAAGTATTATGTGTATCTAGTTTTGATGGTCTTATAGAGCAACAATATAATTCAGGAAATGTATATAAGATTTATGAAAAATTTCCGAAGCTAGCAGACCTAAAAACTATTAAATTTCCATATTGTTTTTTAAACAATGGACCACACGCTAATTATCACGAAACGCTTGAACATGTGTTTAATATAATTAAAACACTAGATTTTGACATTGTATTATTAGGGTGCGGATGTTATGGTCATATGTTATGTCATAAAATACATAATGAACTTAATAAAGACGCAATATACTTGGGTGGAAGTATTCAAACAATTTTTGGAATTTTGTCTGCACGAGAAAAAGAGCATAGCAATTTACCTTATAATGAAAATTGGATTACTGTAATTCCAGACGAATACAAACCAAGCAATTATAAATTGATTGAAAATGGGTGTTATTGGTAATATGTGTTATAATAAGTTTTATAATAATAATAGCATAGTTATTATTATAAATCAAAAATTAAAACAAAATTTAAGAATATATTTTTATCCAACTTTCCGGAAATAGGTCATTTACATTATTAGCTGACCCATTCCATATACTCGGATAGCATACAATTTTATTGGTAGTATTATTAAAATATGCGCCCCACCAGCTAAATGTGCTATTTGCTATTATATTGTGACTACACAATGACATTATTAAGAGTTGTTCATAATCTGGAACATTATAATCACATAGCACAATGCTAATATTATAAATCTCCTTTATACTTTCAATAGTTTGAGAGATTTTTTCATTATCACAAAGCTCTCCAAATACTAACAAATAATAATGTTCTTCAAGATCTGGATCCAGAGACTTTAAATAATTAATACAATTTATATAGTAACTTGTGCTTAATACTGGATGCATGGCCAGATTTTTAACATAATCGCCTATTCTAAAATGAAGACTTATTGGTTTTTTTGCTCCATTAAGCAAATCCTTATGTTTTTCAGCAATGTCCGTCTTTTGATTGTCTAAATTAATCATTTTGCATATATTAGCATATTGCGTATCAAAATATTTATAACTTTGATAATAACCATGCAATTTAAAGTCCTGACTTATATAAGGAATTTTAGTAAATCTAAAATGAGTTTTTTCTATATATGCTGGCATTCCTAATTGGTCTTGATATGTAAACCTAGAGAGATTGCTTAAAAAATTGTCCCAATATGTAGGTCGCTTACTAATATTGTCAAGCGGAGATACTAAATCAAACTTGCTAATGTTTATTTTAAACGGAACTCTGTTTTCAAACGAATACGCAATACCGCAAAAAATTTGAAACAATTGATTTCCAAGTCCTCCCATAATTTCAATATAAATCATAATGCTATATATTGAAATAAAAAAATTATCTTTAATTAATAATAGATTATTATTAGTTATTATTACATAAACATTATTGATAATATTTAACTGTCCCCATTTAACTATCCCCATAAAATTCTTTAACTAGTGGATTGCATTTAATTTTTGAATAATCAAAGCTTGTCAAATATAGCCCGTTGAGAGATTTTAATCGCGACAATGCAACATATGTTTGGCCGTAGGCAAATATATTGCTACCAATATCTATAATAGCATTTTCAAGCGTTAGTCCTTGCGCCTTATGAATAGTAATAGCCCATGAATAAATAAGCGGAATTTGACTTAGTCCAACGCTTTTATTTGTTTCGGACTTCCAAATATAGTAATCTATTAAAATCGGCTCTTTAATGTTATTAAATTGCACATATGGAAGATTATGCTCATTAAAACCCACAATTATTCCCTGGCTTCCATTAGCAATTTGTAGCTCTCCGCATAAAGTTAAGTTCACAACACACATAACATGTGTTCCAATTTTAAGTTTCAACGTTTTTTCTGCTATTATATTAGCTGCTAAAAAGTCGTAATCGCGTTTTAAATGGTCGTTGCTTTTCAATAATAATGCAAGCATGTTGTCGCTAAACGCATCATTTTTGCAGTCATTGCTTTTACCTTCATTGCTTTTGTCACATAGATCAACATACGCAAGATTATATACGACTTCTTGGGTTGAACTGTCTAACTTTGAATATTCTTTAGTATTAATATGCTCAACATCTCTCTTAATAGGTGAGAGAATAGTCAATACTTTTTCTTTTTTTATTAAATCCAAGTCTTCATGCTTAAAAATACGACTAGCCAATGTTGCTTTTGTTGAAGGCGTTATTTGCCCCTTTCTAACATATTTTAAAACCTTTAATAACGTTTCATCGTTTTGCCGGAATATGGTTTTAAGCACAATTTGATTTTCTTTAGTAAATAGTTGGTTCCATAGCTCATGCTCAAAACAATACATGCTATTTTCTTTTTCCTTTTCTTTTTCACCACAATTAGTGAATACGGGAGAAAGTTGATAAAAATCTCCCGTAAAAATGACTTGCAGTCCACCAAATGGCACATTTTTCTTATAAATTTTTCTAGCTATAAGATCCAATAATAACAATATTTTTAACGACATCATGCTTACTTCGTCAATAATAAGGATCTCTAAACCTCTCCAATTTTTCAATTTATGCCTTTTTTTAGTGAAAAGCTCTTCAACAATCTCTATATTATTCTTATTTGCTAGTCCAATTCCTGAAAACATATGCAATGTTGTTGCTTTACATTGCAGCAAAATAGCCGCACACCCAGTTAAAGCACACACCTTTATAATTTTCTTTTTCTCTTCGGCATCATTTACAATATTTTTAATTAAAAACGACTTGCCTGTGCCTCCTGGCCCAGTTATAAACAAATTCTCTCCCTTTGTATATTTATCAAAGCAAATTTGTTGCTCGTGGCTAAATGTAGTCATGTAAATTATTTATAACTATTTATAACTTATTAAAAATAGTATCAATTTTTTTAAGTTTATAATTATTAATTATAAAATTGAAATAATATAAAATATTATTACTAATAACAATATATTTTTAATAATGGAAAAACGAATTAACGGTAAAGTAACTGAATATATTGACAATTTAAAAAATAAAATCAAGACTTATGTTGCCGAAAATGAAAATATATGTTTCAAGGAAAAGAGCGACTTACTAAAGTTTATTTATGATTTTGAAAAATTAGAAATTAATAAGCAAGACTTTGTAAAGCGAAAGCGGAGCAAGTCTGTTGTGCCTTTTTACAATCGTTGTATTGCTAAAAAATCATGCGGTGAGCAATGCACACGTAAGAAAAAGACAGTATCAAATTATTGCGGCACACATGATAAGAATAGGCCTCATGGCGAATTAAATGAATGCGATAAAGAGGAAAACATTTTGAAAAAGGTGGAAATATGGATCCAAGAAATTAATGGTATTTCGTATTATATTGATAAAAACAACAATGTATATAAAACGGAGGACATGCTATGTAATAGTCAAAATCCAAGTATTATAGCAAAATATGAGATGGAAAATGGAGTATATAAATTCATAAATACTTATAATAGTAATTAAAAATACAAAGTTACAAAGTTACAAAATACAAAGTTACAAAATACAAATACAAAGTATAAAAAAAATTGATATATAAATTTATTTTTTTATACATGTATAAAATGCTTCTAAACGAACTAGTTGAATTATTGGCTACTCATTTTAATATTTTAAACGACGACATTACAAATGTTTTGAAAAAAAATAATATAAGGATTAGTCAAAGATTATTATTAGAAAAAAAGGACAATAACATGATTGTCACGGATCAACCTAACTTTATACCTATAAACAAAACCATGTTTATTAAAGCAGAAAAGCAGGTTATAGCTAATATTACGGAAGAGAAGACAGAAGAGAAGACAGAAGAGAAAGTAGAGGTAAAAAAGAAGGGAAAAAAGAAGGAAGAAAAGGTAGAAGAAAAGGTAGAAGAAAAAGTAGAAGAAAAGGCAGAAACAAAGGAAGGTAAACCTGTGCGAGGTCGCGGTAGGCCAAAAAAGAATATGGTAATGAAGGAAGAAGAAGACGAGGAAATATGTGTGGAAGTAGAAGAAGTAGATGTGTGTGGTGTGAAATATTATAAGACGTCGGAAAATGTAATATTAAGCAAAGCATTAGAAATTGAAGGTATAATGAGAGACGGAAAGCTAGTACGATCAAATAAGTAAATATTTTTAAAATATAATAATTTATTATTTTTTTCTCTCTATAAAAAAATAATATAGAGAGAAAAAAAAACATGCTCCTTCTCTTTCCCTTAATCATGCTCCTCCTCCCTCCTCCGCTCTCCTTTTTTTTCACAGGAAAAAGTTAGTTGTCGTCGTCGTCATCATCATCATCGTCGTCATCATCTTGTGGGTGTAGTGTGTGGGTGTGATTAGAAGTAGCCTTAGCCTTAGCAGCCTTAGCATTCCAATCATCCCTATCCTTAGTATCCAAGGCCTTCCACTGACGAGCGA